>Ga0307408_100000212_pt1 | contig 62138 bp, 55 predicted proteins | sample 322Cmetagenome_FD_202116 | JGI IMG/M metagenome (GOLD analysis project Ga0307408, IMG submission 202116) | Maize rhizosphere microbial communities from greenhouse at UC Davis, California, United States - 322HYB-C-3 | ecosystem: Host-associated > Plants > Roots > Rhizosphere > Soil | place... | reverse complement strand
CGGCCGCCACGATCACCAGCCACGCCGTGCCCACGGCCAGGCGCACGCCGGTCAGCATGTAGGGCAGCACGGCGGGGAAGAGGATCTTGGTGGCGATCTTCCATTCGCTCAGGTTCAGCACGCGGGCCACGTTCATGTAGTCCTGCGGCACGCGCTGCACGCCCACGGCGGTGTTGATGATCATGGGCCAGATGGAGCAGATGAAGATGGTCCAGATGGCCGCCGGGTTGGCGCCCTTGAAGACCAGCAGGCCAATGGGGAGCCAGGCCAGTGGCGACACGGGGCGCAGCAGGCTGATGAGCGGGTTGAACATGCGCGAGAGGAAGTGAAAGCGCCCGATCACGAAACCCGCCGGAATGCCCACCAGCGCCGCCATGCCAAAACCGACGGCCACGCGCTCCAGCGACATCAGCACGTTCCAACCCACGCCCTGGTCGTTGGGGCCGTTGCGGTAGAAAGGGTTGCTGAAGATCTCCAGTGCCTGCTTCCAGGTTTCCGCTGGCCCGGGGATGCTGTTGCCGGTGGTGGCCGAGACAGCCGCCCACAATCCCACCAGCAAGGCCAGGCCGCACAGCGGCGGCAGCACCGCCATCCAGAAGCTGCGCGACTGAGCCGCCCAGTCGCGCCCCGCGGGGGACGCGACTGCGGGCGTGGAGCTTGATACCGGTGCGGAGGCTGAGTGTTTTTGGCCTCTGGCGCTTGCGGGTGAAGCGCTGCCAGCTACATTATTCATAGCATTCTGTGCAACCACGGGGGCTGCATCCAACGGGGAGTGAAAGACGGCACTGACCATGGTGTTCTCCTGTGCTGGGTGGGCGTGGCAGGGCGTTTACGCCTTGATCTTGAAGCTGTCGGCGTACTTGGCAGGGTCCTTGCCGTCCCACACCACGCCGTCCATGAACTTGCTCGTGCGCATCTCGCTCTTGGGCAGCGGCGTCTTCGACGCGGCGGCGGCCTGCTTGTAGACGTCGATGCGGTTCACGGCCTTGGCCACGTTCAGGTAGTCGGGATGGTCCTTCACCAGGCCCCAGCGCTTGTGCTGTGTGAGGAACCACATGCCGTCCGTGAGGTAAGGGAAGTTCACCGTGCCTTCGTTGAAGAACTTCATGTGGTTGGGGTCGTCCCAGGTCTTGCCCATGCCGTCCTGGTAGCGGCCCAGGATGCGCTGGTTGATGGCGTCCACGCCCGTGTTCACGTACGCCTTGCCGGCAATGGTCTCGGCCATCTTGTTCTTGTTCGCCAGGCCCTCGTCGATCCACTTGCCGGCCTCCAGAATGGCGGCCGTCACGGCGCGGGCCGTGTTGGGGTACTTCTGCACGAATTCGGACGTGGTGCCCAGCACCTTCTCGGGGTGGTCCTTCCAGATGTCCTGCGTGGTGGCGGCGGTCACCCCGATGCCATCCATGATGGCGCGGTGGTTCCAGGGCTCGCCCACGCAGAAGCCGTCCATGTTGCCCACGCGCATGTTGGCCACCATCTGCGGCGGCGGCACGGTGATGACCTTGGCATCCTTCATGGGGTTGATGCCGTTGGCCGCCAGCCAGTAGTAAAGCCACATGGCATGCGTGCCGGTGGGAAAGGTCTGCGCGAAGGTGTATTCGCGCTTCTCGCTGGCCATCAGCTTGGCCAGGCCCGCGCCGTTGACCGCGCCCTTGTCGGCCAGCTTCTTGGACAGCGTGATCGCCTGGCCGTTGTGGTTGAGGTTCATCAGAACGGCCATGTCCTTCTTGGGGCCCGCCAGGCCCAGGTGCACGCCGTAGACCAGGCCGTACAGCACGTGGGCAAAGTCGAGTTCGCCATTCACCAGCTTGTCGCGCACACCGGCCCAGGACGCCTCCTTGGTGGGAATGATGGTCACGCCGTACTTCTTGTCGATGCCCAGCACCGACGCCATCACCACGCTGGCGCAGTCGGTCAGCGGGATGAAGCCGATCTTGACTTCCTTCTTCTCCGGCGCGTCCGAGCCCTGGGCGTGCACGAGGGCGCGCAGAGCCGGGCTCACGCCCACGGCACCCACGGTGGCGGCCTGCAGCACGGTGCGGCGGTTCAAGCTGGTTTTGAGCAGATCGGTCATGGGGCTTCCCTCGTTTGCATGCGTTAAAAACAAAAAAGGCGTCCTCCCGAGCAGCCTGCACGTATGCAGCACCAGTCGGTGAGGGACGCCTCTGTCCGATGGCGATGCCCGAAAGGGGGCTCGCCCAGCACCGACCCGCCATTGGGTCCGTGCTGTAGGGGGTGAGACCGCCATTGGTCTCGCAGGGGCTAACGCAAGCGGCGTGCCAGCCTTGCTGCACCGATCCGGCGCTACGCCCGCACCATGAATGCTCCCAAATCAATAGCTGATGGCGCTTGTTGATCAAGCGTTCCGGGCTTGCTCGACGTAAAAATGTTCAGCATGGTGCATGCCGCGAGTGCTGCACTGCCTTTGTGCGCTGCACCATCGGAGAGATGTGGGCGGTGCGGGGCACTCGCCTTTTCAGATTGCGCGGTGAAGTGGGAGAGGGGAAAGGCGGTGCACCCGCTGGAAAAGCGATGAAGTGGGCCCGGCATCAAACCAGGGATGCCGAGCAAGGGCCGCCCCGCAGCGAGGGCGTCGTCCCCCTTTCCCGAATCGCGCCAGCGATTCGAGAGAAGGGGCTGAGGGCCGCGGCTCCAAGCCTGCCTGCGCAGGGTTGGACGGTCCCGAAGAGCTGCCGCCTCTGGCGGCTGCACCGAGCGGTCGCGCCTCAGGGGGGGGTACCTCCACCTACCCCAGCAGGTCCATCACATCCAGCATGCGCTGAGCCACATCCACGAGCTTGAGGCCCTTGTCCATGGCGGTCTTGCGCAGCTTTTCGTAGGCCGCTTGTTCCGTGAGGCCCTGGCGCTGCATGAGCAGCCCCTTGGCGCGGTCGATGGTCTTGCGGTCTTTCAGTTCGGTTCGGGCGTCGGCCAACTCGGCGCGCAGGGCCTGTTCGTGCTGGAAGCGCGCCATGGCCACGTCCAGGATGGGGCGGATGCGCTGCGGCGCCAGCCCGGCCACAATGTAAGCCGACACGCCCGCGGCCACCGCGTCCTTGACGTGCGAGGTGTCCTCGTCGTTGGTGAACATGACGATGGGGCGGCGCTCGTCGCGCGTGGCCATCACCACGTGCTCCAGCGCATCGCGCGCCTCGCTTTCGGCGTCCACGATGATGAGGTCGGGTTGCAACTGGGCAATGCGTTCACCCAGGAAAACGTCGGCCGGCAGGGTGGCAATCAGGTTGAAGTTGTTCTCCAGCAGACCGATGCGCAGCGCCCGCGAGCGCTCTGCCTGCAGCAAAGCATGCTCATCAGCGGGGTCGGTGACGGCCAAGTCCGGGGCCACCACCACGATGCGCAGAGACTCATTCATGACCCGATAGTAAGCAATTTTTACGCCACATCTTGGTGCGCAGGTCGTGGCGACGGGGGGGCGATCCGCAGGCCCGGTGCATCCAGTTTTGCCCCAGGGCGTAAAAATTGCTTACATGTTGATGCGAGCAGGGCATACCCCCTACCGTTCCTTTGCATCATCGCCTATACATCTAGTCACATTTCAAACTTCAAGTTCAAGGGATTCTCATGAACAAGCACATGGATCGGCGCCGTTTCTCGGTGCGACTGAGCCTTTCTGCCCTGGCTGCCGCCTCTGCATTGGGACTGGTGGGCTGCAGCAAGGTCCCCGACACGATCAAGATCGGAGTGGCGCAGCCCCTGAGCGGCCCCTTGGGGGCCCTGGGCCAGGATTTGCTCAACGGTGTGAACCTGGCGGTGGCAGAGCTGAACAAGAGCGGCTACACGGTGGATGGCAAGCGCGTCACGCTGGAGGTGGTGTCGGTCGACGACAAGGCCGATGCCGGCACCGGCAAGACGGTGGCGCAGCAACTGGTGGATGCTGGCGTGGTGGCCGTGATCGGGCACCTCAACTCGGGCGTCAGCATCGAAACAGCGCCCATCTACGCCGCCAAGGACATCGCGCAGATCGCCATCTCCACCAACCCCAAGTTCACGCAGCTGGGCCTGCCCACCACCTTCCGCATGGTGGCCAACGACACCCTGCAGGCGCGCGCCATTGGCTCGTTTGCGGCTTCGCAGCTGGGCGCTGCGCGCTATGCGGCGTTGGACGACGGCACGCCGTACGGCAAGGGTCTGGCCGATGGCGCCGTCGAGCAGCTCAAGGCCGAGAAGAAGGAAGTCGTCGTGCGCAAGTCGTTCGATGACAAGACCACCGCGTTCGACGGCCTGGCGGGCGAACTCAAGGCGGCCAACGTCGAAGTGATCGTCTCCACCCTCAGCGACTTCCAGGCGCTCGCCTTGCTGGAGGCCCTGCGCAAGGTGGGCCACACCAAGGTGAGCCTGCTGGGCGGCGACACAGCCAAGACCACGGACATGGCCAAGGGCGCGGGCATGATTGATGGCTTGTACGCCACCTCGCCCGTGCTGGAGGCCAAGGAGTTCAGCACCGGCAAGCCTTTCCTCGAGAAGTACATCGCGGCCTACAAGAAGCCCCCGGCGTATGGCGGCCACTACAGCTACGACAGCATGTACGTGCTCTCGGCCGCCATCCAGAAGGCCAAATCCGCAGACCCCAAGGACATCACCAAGGCCATGCACGCCATCAACGGCTACGCGCCGGTGATCGGCACCATGACATGGGATGACAAAGGCGAGCAGCGCTACGGTGCCGTGGGCGTCTACGAACTGCGCGCTGGCAACTGGGAGCTGCGCATGCGCTCCGACCGCTGGTAAGCAACCCCTGCAGCCCGGCCGCGGCGAACGCCGCGAGTGGGGCCCATCTCGCGATGAAGCACGCCCCTGCCTGACGCCCGCGGCAGGGGTTTTTTCATGGCGTCTGCGCTTTGCGGCCGACAAGGGCCCAAGCGCAGCTGCCCCGCCATCGACAGGCCCTGCGGCGCCCGGGTTTTACACTCGGGCCATGAGTCTGTTGATCCTCGGTATTGAATCCTCGTGCGACGAAACCGGTGTGGCGCTGGTGCGTTGCGCGGGCAGTGCCGTACCTACCCTCTTGTCGCACGCGCTGCACAGCCAGATCGAGATGCACCAGGCCTATGGCGGCGTGGTGCCCGAACTGGCCAGCCGCGACCACATTCGCCGTGTGCTGCCGCTGGCCTCCCAGGTGCTGGCAGAGTCCGGCCAGACCTTGGCCGACGTGGACGTGGTGGCCTACACGCGCGGCCCCGGACTCGCGGGCGCATTGCTCGTCGGCGCGGGCGTGGCGTGCGCGCTGGGGGCAGCGCTGAACAAGCCGGTGCTGGGGGTGCACCACCTGGAAGGGCATCTGCTGTCGCCGTTCCTGAGTGCCGACCCGCCCGAGTTTCCCTTCGTGGCCCTGCTGGTTTCTGGCGGGCACACCCAGCTCATGCGCGTGGACGGCGTGGGGCGCTATGAGATCCTGGGGGAGACCATCGACGATGCCGCGGGCGAGGCGTTCGACAAGTCCGCCAAGCTCATGGGCCTGGGCTACCCCGGCGGCCCTGCGCTGTCGCGCCTGGCCGAACAGGGCAGCGCTACCGCGTTCAAACTGCCGCGGCCGCTGTTGCACAGCGGCGATCTGGACTTCTCCTTTGCGGGGCTCAAGACGGCTGTGCTGACCCAGGCCAAAAAGCTGGGCGACGAGCTAGAAGCCCGCAAGGCCGACCTCGCTGCCAGCACGGAGGCGGCCATTGTGGAAGTGCTGGTCAAGAAGACCCTGGCGGCGCTGAAGCAGACGGGCCTGAAGCGCGTGGTGGTGGCGGGCGGCGTGGGGGCCAACCGGCATCTGCGTGCGCAGTTGAACGCGGCCTGCACGGCGGGCAAGGTGCGTGTGCACTACCCGGAGCTGCACCTTTGCACCGACAACGGCGCGATGATTGCAATGGCCGCGGCGATGCGCTTGCAGGCAGGGCAGCAGCAGGCCAACACGGACTACGCGTTTGACGTAAAGCCCCGATGGCCGCTGGATGCGATTGGCATCGCGGGTTGAGAAGCCGGGGCCCTGCGCCTTTTTTAGTGAATGGTGAGCGAGGTGGCCTTGCTGACCGGCGACAGCTTGGCCAGGGTGAGCGTCAGCACGCCGTTTTCCAGCTTGGCGGTGCTGCCCGCAGGGTCGATTTCGTCGGCCAGCTCCCACGCGCGCTGCACCTGGCGGGGCGCGCCTTCCACGCTTTGCAGACGCACCACATGGCCTTCGATGCTGATCGAGAGCTGGTCGCGGGCCAGGCCGGGCACATCCAGCTGCAAGGTAGTGGCCTTGTCGTCCTGCGTGACGGTGCAGCCTGCCGCAGGCGTGGATGCCGCGGGCTGTGCCAGGGCGCCCATCAAGAAGCGCGGCAACGCCAGGTCGGCGGAGCGGGGGGCGTAGGCGGCGCGGCGGATGACGGGGGCGAAGATCATGGGTTACTACTCCTATACTGCGCGGCTCTCAACGTGGTCGCCGCATGCATGGCAGGTGTGTCTGGCCCGGGGCATTTCAAGGAAAAAATCACATGAATAAATTGCGCGGCAGGGGCTTGAAAACGGGTGGCGCGGCTTCACGTCGAGGCGCGTTGGCGCTGGCGGCATGCCTTCTGGGCGTGGCAGCGGTGCCCGCGGCGTGGGCGCAGGCGGGCGGGGCGGCGCAGGCCAGCGCGGCGGCTTCTGCATCGGTGGCCGCGCAGGCTCGGCCCATCAAGGTGGCGCTGATCGAGAGCCTTTCTGGCACATTTGCCAACACCGGCGAGGCCGTGTACCGCAACGTTTTCTGGGCCATGGAGCGCGTGAATGCGCGCGGCGGCGTGCAACTGCCCGCCAGCAGCGGCGGCCCGCGCCCGCTGGTGCTCGAACGCTACGACAGCAAGGGCCAGAACGAAGAGGCACTGTCGGCATTGCGCGCGGCCATCGACGATGGCGCCCAGGTCATCCTGCAAGGCAATTCATCGGCCACAGCCGCGGTGCTGATCGACGCCATCAACAAGCACAACGAACGCGAGCCCGCCAAGCGCGTGGTTTTCCTGAACTATTCGGCAGTGGACCCGATTCTTACCAACGAGAAATGCAGCTTCTGGCATTTCCGTTTTGATGCCCACGCCGACATGCGCATGGCCGCGCTGATGGAGGTCATGCGCGAGGACAAGTCCCTCAAGAGCGTGTACCTCATCGGCCAGGACTACAGCTTTGGCCAGGCCGTGCTGCGAGAGGCAAAGAAGCAGCTGGCCACCCAGCGCCCCGACATCGCCATCGTCGGCGAAGAATTGCACCCGGTGGGCCGCGTCAAGGACTTTGCCCCGTACGCAGTCAAGATCAAGACCAGCGGCGCGCAAGCGGTGGTCACGGGCAACTGGGGCAACGACCTGACCCTGCTGGTGAAGGCGGCGCGCGAAGTGGGTTACGAAGGCAGCTTCTACACCTTCTATGGCAATGCACTGGGCGCCCCCGCCGCCATGGGCGATGCGGGCATCGGCAAGGTGGTGGCGGTGGCCGACTGGCTGCCCAACGTGCCGGGCGCGCAGAGCGAGGCGTTCTACCAATCGTTCCGCACGCGCTTTCCCAAGCCGCAGGACGACTATGTGCACATGCGCATGCAGCTCATGGTGGAGGCACTTGCCCAGGCCATCGAGCGCGCGGGCAGCACCGAGGCCACGGCGATCGCGCGGCAGATGGAAAACGCCCAGGTGCAGCTGTCGGGCCAGGGCGGCAGCATGCGCGCGGCAGACCACCAGTTCCAGCAGGCGCTGGTGGTGGGCGTGATGGACAAGAAAGGCGCGCCGGGCGTGAAGTTCGACGTGGAAGGCTCGGGCTACGGCTTCCGTGTGGTGCGGCAGATTCCGGCGGCCAAGGCGCAGCAGCCGCACAGCTGCAATATGCAGCGGTACTGAGCCGGCGTCCTGAACGGTTCACGCGAAGTTTGTCGAAGCGCTGCACAAGGCTTCGGCAAGCTCAGCCCGAACCGATTTCTTTTTCCGCCCAGAACGGATTTTTGGCCGCCGGCTCAGCGGCGGATGCGGTGTCCGGTCTTGAACACCCACCACACCACGACCAGGCACACGGCCATGAACACCAGCGTCATGCTGGTGCTCACGCCGATGTGCACGTCCGCTTGTCCGTAGAACGCCCAGCGCAGCCCGCTGATGAGATAGACCACCGGGTTGAACAGCGACACTGTCTGCCAGAACGGCGGCAGCATGCTGATGCTGTAGAACGCGCCGCCCAGAAAGGTGAGCGGCGTGATCACCAGCAGGGGGATGACCTGCAGCTTCTGAAAGCTGTCGGCCCACAGGCCGATGATGAAGCCGAACAGGCAGAACGTGACGGCGGTGAGCACCAGGAAGCCCACCATCCACACCGGGTGGGCCACCTCGTAGGGCACAAACACCCGGGCGGTGGCGAGGATGAGCACCGACACCAGCAGCGATTTGCTGGCGGCCGCGCCCACATAGCCCAGCAGCACCTCGACCCAGTTGACCGGCGCGCTGAGCAGTTCGTAGATGGTGCCGGACCACTTGGGCATGTAGATGCCGAAGGCCGAGTTGGAAATGCTCTCGGACAGCAGCGACAGCATGAGCAGGCCCGGGATGATGTAGGCGCCGTAGCCCACGCCGCCGATGTCGCCCATGCGCGAGCCGATGGCGGAGCCAAACACGATGAAGTACAGCGCCGTGGTGAGCACCGGCGCGATGAGGCTTTGCATCCACGTGCGAAAGGCCCGGTGCATTTCAAAGCGGTAGATGGCGCGCACGCCATGGAGGTTCAGGCCGGTCATGCGGAGATCGCTTTCTGCGTCGATGGCGAAGGAGCGCGGTCCTGGTGAACCAGGCTCACGAAAATGTCTTCCAGCGAGCTCTCGCTGGAGTGCAGGTCCTTGAAGTCGATGCCGTGGTCGGCCAGGGCACGCAGCAGGGCGGCGATGCCGGTGTCCTCCTGCTGGGTATCGAAGGTGTAGGTGAGGGTGGTGCCGCCCTGGCCGAGCACCAGCGGCCAGCGGGCGAGTGCTGCGGGCACCTGCTCCATGGGGTGCTGCAACGTGATGGCCAGCTCCTTCTTGCCCAGCTTGCGCATCAGCACGGCCTTGTCTTCCACCACGATCAGCTCGCCTTTGCGGATCACGCCGATGCGGTCGGCCATGTCTTCGGCTTCTTCGAGGTAGTGCGTGGTGAGAATGATGGTGGTGCCTGCATCGCGCAACTCCCGCACCAGACGCCACATGTCGTGGCGCAGCTCCACGTCCACGCCCGCGCTAGGCTCGTCCAGGAACAGGATCTTGGGTTCGTGCGACAGCGCCTTGGCGATCAGCACCCGGCGCTTCATGCCGCCCGAGAGGGCCAGGATCTTGGTGTCCTTCTTGTCCCAGAGCGACAGATCCTTGAGGATCTTTTCGATGTACGCCGGGTTGGGCGGCTTGCCGAACAGGCCGCGGCTGAAGCTCACCGTGGCCCAAACGGTCTCGAACGAGTCGGTGTGCAGCTCCTGCGGCACGAGGCCAATGGCCGCGCGGGCGGCGCGGTAGTCGCGCACGGTGTCGTGCCCGTCGGCGGTGATGGTGCCGGTGGTCGCGTTGCTCATGCCGCAGATCACGCTGATGAGCGTGGTCTTGCCCGCGCCATTGGGCCCGAGGAGGGCAAAGATCTCGCCGCGCCGGATGTCCAGGTCGATGTTCTTGAGCGCCTGGAAGCCGCCAGCGTAGGTTTTGCTTACGCCCCGCACACGGACAATCGCGTCCGCAGCGGGCATGGAAGAAGGTGATGCAGGCATGGGATGGTGGTCTGGAAATGGTGCGTGCCGCTGCGGCGATGGGCCCGGCTGGCGGGTGAAGCGACGCATTGTGGCGTGACTTGCGCCAGCGCGCTGGCGAGCCCCGGTAAACCCCGATTTGGCCGCGCGGCCACCGGCGCCTTTCCCCCAACGCAGCGCGCGTTGAGGTAGGCAAGCCCCCGTGCGGCGGTCCGCCGCATCATCATCCCGGGCACTGTTCCCGGTTCTGCGTGGCAGCGCTGGATCAGCGCGCTCGCGCGGCCGCGACTTCGCGGCCCAGCTCGATCACCGCCATGGCGTAGTAGCTGGACCAGTTGTAGCGCGTGATGGCATAGAAGTTCTCGGTGCCTGCCACGTAGCTGGGTGTCTCCGCGCCGTTTTGCAGTTCCACCAGCGCCAGCGGACCGGTGTGCTGGGCGCCAGCGGCATCCAGCACGGCGCCCTTGGCCTGCATGCTGGCTGCACTGAAGGTGGGCAGGATGTCGGGCGCGAGCAGGTCGCCCAGCTGCAGCCGCGCCATGTCGAATTCCACGCCAAAGTGCGTGGGCATGCCCGGCGTCCAGCCGTGGCCCCGGAAGTAGTTGGCCACGGAGCCGATGGCATCGGCCGGGCTGTTGAACAGGTCCACGCGGCCGTCGCCGTCGAAGTCGATGGCATAGCGCACCCAGCTCGAGGGCATGAACTGCCCCAGGCCCATCGCGCCGGCGTAGCTGCCGCGGGGCTCGAAGGGGTCGGTGTTGCTGCGGTGGGCGAGGCTCAGGAACTGCTCTAGCTCGCGGCGAAAGAACTCGGTGCGCTCCGCGGCGCGCGGGTGGGCTGAAGGAAAGTCGAACGCCAGCGTGGCCAGCGCGTCCATCACGCGGAAGCTGCCCATCTGCTGGCCGTAGATGGTTTCCACGCCGATGATGCCCACAATGATTTCGGCGGGCACGCCGAATTCGCGTTCGGCGCGCTCCAGGCTGGCCTGATGCGCCTGCCAGAACTGCTGGCCCGCGCGGATGCGCACGGGGTCGATGAAGCGGCTGCGGTAGGCCCGCCAGTTCTTGGCCGTGCCCTTGGGCGGGGGCAGCATGAGCTTGGGCACCTGTGGCAGCAAGCGGGCCTGCCCGATGGCTTGGCGCACCCACTCGCGGTCCAGGTCGCGGCGGGCCGCGAGGTCGTCGGCAAACTGCATTGCCTCGGGGCGCGAGGCGTAGAGCACGGCAGGCTGTTGTCGGGCGGCTGCAGCCTTGGAAGATTTTTGGGGGCTGGCGCTTGCTGGAATTGCGCAGGAAGCTATTAAAAATATAGCAATTCTGGAGAGTGTGGCGGTTGTCCGTCGGACGGTTTTCTTCATGTCGGGGTTGGTCTTGGAGGGGACGCTGGCCCGCGGTGCGGGCCAGTGGGATTCATCGTCCAGGCCAGGGCAGCTGGCGGAATTCTCGGCGCAGCTGGCTCAGCTCCTGGGTCGGCTTGGGGGCGTAGCGCAGCTGCTCCAGCCGCAGCAGCCAGTTGGCCACGGCGTTGGCGGGGGTGCCGAACCGTGCGCGGACCTGTTCGGCCATCGCGCGGGGCGGCAGTGTTTCGGGCAAGGGCAGGCCGGCGCGGGCCAGCCGCTGGCGCGTGCGCGCCAGCAGCCTGAGCCACGGGTCGTGCTGGCTGCGCTCCCACAGGCTCCAGCCCATGGCGCCCAGGGCGGCTGTCACGACCAGCATGGCCATGACGGTGGTGAGGTCCTGCCAGCTGGGAGATTCGAACCCGAGCGCCTTGAGCAGGTCCATCTGGCGGCTTTGGGTGTAGTTGAGCACCCACTGGTTCCAGCGGTTGTTCACGGCCTCCCACACGGCGCGCAGCTGTTGCACCATGCCCGGGCTGAGGGCGCCCATGGCCGTGGCGAATGCGCCTTGCGGTGCGCGCAGGCGCTGGAACTGGCCCACGCGGCCGGGGGACACGGCCCCCGTGGGGTCCACGCGCACCCAGCCGCGCCCTTCCATCCAGACTTCCGTCCAGGCGTGGGCGTCGGCGTTGCGCACAGTCCAGTAGCCATCCACGGGGTTGCGCTCGCCGCCCTGGTAGCCGGTCACGATGCGCGCGGGGATGTCCATGGCCCGCATCAGCACCACGAAGGCCGAGGCGATGTGCTCGCAAAACCCCTCCTTGCGGTCAAACCAGAACTCGTCGGCGGTGTGCTCGCCGTACACGCCGGGCTCCAGCGTGTAGTTGTAGCCGCCCGTGCGCAGCCGCTGCAGGGCGGCGTCGATCAGGGCCTGGGTGCCGCCGCTGGCCAGCGCCGGGTCGGCCCGCATCTGGGCTGCCAGCGTCAGGGTGCGGGGGTTGAAGCCGGGCGGCAGGTCGGTGAACACGCGCAGCTGTCGCACCGTTTGCTGCGGGCCGTGGCGGAACTCGGGGTAGCTCACGGCCTGGTAGCGCAGCACATCGGTGATGGGGCGCTGGGTGAGCCACTGCAGGTCCTGGGTCATGTAGGCGCGCAGGTCGCCAGGCAGCTGGGGTGCCTCGGGCGTGGCTTCGAGCACCATCAGCCAGGGCTGGCGCTGGGGTTCCAGCGTGACTTCGTAGCGCAACGCGGGGCCGCCGACCTGCAGGTTGGCAGACAGGCCGGCACGCGCCGCCCAATTGCTGTCTTCCCGGAACGGCTCGGCTTGCCACTGCCGGCCATCGAAGGCGGTCATGACGGGGCCGCGAAAGTACAGCATCGACTGCGGCGGTACATCGGTGGGAGCGCCCTCGAAACGAAGGCGGATGGCCACCCGGTCGTCCAGCGCGATCTCGGCCATGTCGCCGATGGACATGTTGCCGGACAGGCCGCTGCGCGCGGAAGGGTTGTCGCCCGGCACGCCCCACAGCGGCGCCATGCGGGGAAACAGCATGAACAGCGCGACCATGATGGGGGCGCCCAGCAGGGCCATGGTGCCCGCGATGCGAAAGGTCTGCGAAAGCGGCGGGCGCCCCACCGGCATGTGGGCATTGACCAGCGCCATCAGCAGGCCAAGCAAGGCCACCAGCATGGCGGCGGCGGTGGTGAGCGACTGCGAGAAGAAGAAGTTGCTGAGCATCGTGAAGAAGCCCAGGAAGAACACCACCATGGCGTCGCGCCGCGCGCGCAGCTCCAGCATCTTGAGGGCCAGCAGCATGACGATGAGCGTGACGCCCGCCTCCCGTCCGAGGATGGTGCGGTGCGTGAACAGCGTGCCCGCCACCGCCACCGCCAGCAGGGCGGCCACGGTCCAGCGGCCCGGCAGCGGCCGGCCCTTCCAGGCGAGCCAGCCGCGCCACAGCAGCACACCGCCAGCCAGCAGGCTGGTCCATACGGGCAGGTTGGAGATCTGCGGCGCGATGACCCACACGATCACGAACAGCAGGAACAGCGTGTCGCGCGCGTCGCGGGGCAGGGAGGCAAGGGTTTGGCGCAGGGTCATCGCAAGGGCTCACGCCAGGGTGATGGTGGCATGAATGCTTCAAAAATAATAGCTGCTTGCGCTTGTGCAATAAGCGCTGGAGGCGGAAAAGGCTTGGATCTCATGGTCAGACTCAATACAACGCCAGCGCCTCCAGGCATTTGCGGCGGTGGGCGGCTCCGGCGTCGGGACCGATCTGCAGTCCCGGCAGGCGCAGCCCATAGTCCAGCCCGAGCCGGTCGGCCTGCAGCACCCAGGCGGCCAGGCGCGAGATGCGGGCCTCCGGGTCCTGCAGCGTGGCCAGATTCATGTCCAGCCACAGTTCATGCCGTTGCGCCTGCTGGGCGTCGCGGCTGACCAGATCGTCGGTGCCGGTGGCCAGCGACTTGGCGGCCTTCTTCCAGACCACGAGCTTGAGCGGGTCGCCCCGGCGGTAGGCGCGCACACCGTCGAATTCGCCGATGCCCTGTGTGGGCGCACTGCCCGTGCCGCCGCCGCGCGGCTCGCCTGCTGGCAGCGGCGGTGGCGGGGTTTCAGGGGCGGGGTACACCAGCACCTCGGCGGCGGGGCGCCAATAGGTCCACACGCGGAAGGTGCCCAGCGGAAAGCGGGTCTCGGCCGTCAGCGTGGGCACCCGGTGCAGGCCCCGGCGGGTGGGCTTGAAGGCCACCTGCACGCTGGACTGCCCCTGGGCAGGCACGTCGGTCCAGGCCCAATGATGAGGCTCCTGATGAGCCTCCTGGTCGGTGTCGTGCACCGCCAGCGCGATGCCGTAGCGCGGCGTCTTGCGGTCGCTCGATAGCTGGATCTCGAACGCCGTGCTCGTGCCCATGAAATGCGGCTCGGGCGTCTTCAAGTGCAAGGTGAGTCCGCGCAGGTTGGCATGGCAGACATGCATGCCGATCACGGCGCTGCCTGCCAGCAGAAAAGTCAGCAGGTAGCCCAGGTTGAGCTGGAAGTTGATGGATGCCACCAGCAGCACCAGCAGGGTCAGTGCCAGCATCCAGCCCGAGCCCGTGGGCAGGATGTACACGTTGCGCTGCGTGAGCAGCAGCGTGTCGGTCAGCGGCAGTCGGCCTTGCCACCACTGCCGGAACCGGCGCCGCAGTGGCGCCAGCGGGTTGAGCGCACCGGCGGCGCGGGAGAGGGCGAGTGCCATGGCGCAGCAGCTTCAGGGCAGTGGAACCGCGTCCATCATGGCCCGCACTTGCTCCACCGCGCCGCGGCCGGCGTCGCTCACGGGCACCAGGCGGTGGGCGATGGTTTGCGGCAGCACGGCCTGCACGTCATCGGGTGCGACGTAGTCGCGTCCGCTGATGAGCGCCTGGGCCTTGGCCGCGCGCACTAGCGCAATGCCCGCGCGGGGTGACAGGCCCTGCAAGAACCACCGGCCCGAGCGCGTGGCCGCAATCAGGTCCTGCACGTAGTTGAGCAGCGGCTCGGCCGTGTGCACGGCCAGCACCTGGCGTTGCAGCTCGGCCAGCTCATCGTCGGACAGCAGGGGCAGCATGGTGTCCACCATGTCGCGGCGGTCAGCGCCCGCCAGCAGCACGCGCTCGGCCGCGCGGTCGGGGTAGCCGATGGAGATGCGCATGAGGAAGCGGTCGAGCTGCGATTCCGGCAGCGCGAAGGTGCCCAGCTGGTCGTGCGGGTTCTGGGTTGCAATGACGAAGAAGGGGTGGGGCAAAGCGCGCGTCTCACCTTCCACCGACACCTGCTTTTCCTCCATGGCTTCGAGCAAGGCGCTTTGCGTTTTGGGGCTGGCGCGGTTGATCTCGTCGGCCAGCAGCACCTGGGCAAACACTGGGCCAGGGTGGAACACAAACGCCTCCTTGCCGCGCTCGTATACCGATACGCCCGTGAGGTCGCTGGGCATCAGGTCCGCGGTGAACTGCACCCGCGAAAACTGCAGGCCGAAGGTGCGCGACAGCGCATGGGCCAGCGTGGTCTTGCCCACACCCGGCACGTCCTCGATGAGCAGGTGCCCCCCGGCCAGCAGGCAGGCCACGCAGTCCTGGACCTGGGCCTCTTTGCCCACGATCACCGTGTTAAGCTGGTCCAGTAACGATTTGATCTTGTGCTGTGCATTCATGGCGCGACGTTATCCGAAAAAATCGTAAAAATGCGAGACACGGGGACAAGACTGTGAGCAAGACGGGCTATTTCACCCATCGGGATTGTTGGAAGCACGAGATGGGCCCGGGCCACCCCGAATGCCCCGAACGCCTGGATGCCATCGAAGATCGCTTGTTGATCACCGGCGTGGCCGATGCCCTGGCCCGCTATGACGCCCCCGAGGCCTCGCTGGCGGACATCGAACTGGCCCACGGCCGCATGCACATCGCGGCGCTGCGCGGCCTGTCGGACCGGCTCAACGAAGAGCTGATGGCCGGCGGCCCCAGCTACGCGCAGATCGATACCGACACCTCCATCAACGCCCACACCTGGAAGGCATCCCTGCGCGCCGCCGGCGCCGCGCTGGCCGCCACCGACGCCGTGATGGCCGGCGAGGTGGAAAACGCCTTCTGCTCGGTGCGCCCGCCGGGCCACCACGCCTGCCGCGACAAGGCCATGGGCTTTTGCTTCTTCAACAACGTGGCGGTGGCCGCCAAATATGCGCTGCAGCGCTACAACCTGCAGCGCGTGGCGGTGGTGGACTTTGACGTGCACCATGGCAACGGCACCGAAGACATCCTGGCGAACGACCCGCGCGCGCTGATGGTCAGCATCTTCCAGCACCCGTTCTACCCCTACAGCGGCGACCAGAATCCGGCCCCGAACATGGTCAACGTACCCGTGCCTGCGTATACGCGCGGCATGGACATCCGCGAAATCATCGAGATGATGTGGATGCCCCGCCTGGAGGCCTTCAAGCCCGAGATGATCTTTGTGAGCGCGGGCTTCGACGGACATCGCGAGGACGACATGGGCCAGCTGGGGCTGACCGAGCAGGACTACGCCTGGATTACGCAGCGCGTGAAGGACGTGGCGCAGCGGTTTTCCAAGGGTCGCATTGTGTCGTGCCTGGAGGGCGGATATGTGATGGGACCGCTGGCGCGCAGTGTGGAGGCGCATTTGCGGGTTCTCGCGGATTTGTGACCAACTTCCTGAGCAGCTTCGCCGCTTCCCCCTTCTCTTGCATCGTTGCGCGATGCCGGAAGGGGACGCCGCCAGCGCGGCGGGGCGGCCCTTGCGCGGCGGTCCCCGCCTGGGCAGTGCCAGTTTCAGTCGGCGTGCAGATGGCTGAGAGGAGCAAACTATGACGACAAAGAACTTCGATGATGTGCTGACAACCACCCGCGATGCGCGCGGCGTGCTCACCTTGACCCTGAACGACCCGGCCCGCTTCAACGCGCTGGGTGCAGAGATGCTCTCTGCGCTGCAGCAGGCGCTGGACGATGCGGGCCGCGACGAAGCTGTGCGCGTGGTCGTGCTGGCCGCAGCAGGCAAGGCCTTCTGTGCCGGGCACAACCTCAAGGACATGGCGGCCAACCCCGAGCTGGCGTATTACCAGAAGCTGTTTGCGCAGTGCAGCCGCGTGATGCTGGCCATCCACAAGCTGCCCGTGCCGGTGATTGCACGCGTGCAAGGCATGGCCACGGCGGCCGGGTGCCAGCTGGTGGCGCAGTGCGACCTAGCGGTGGCGGCCGACTCGGCCAGCTTTGCCACGAGCGGAATCCACTACGGCCTGTTTTGCGCCACGCCCAGTGTTCCGCTGGTGCGCAACGTACCGGCCAAGCGTGCCATGGAGATGCTGCTCACCGGCGATTTCATCGACGCTGCCACGGCGCTGGAGCAGGGGCTGGTCAACCGCGTGGTGCCGGCCGATGCGCTGGATGCCGAAATCGAGCAGCTGGTGCAGTCCATCCTTCAAAAGCCGCGCGTCGCGGTGGCCATGGGCAAGGCACTGGTCTACCAGCAGCGCGAGCTGGGGCTGGATGCCGCCTACCAGCTGGCGGGCCAGGCCATGGCCGCCAACATGATGGATGAGGCTGCGCAGGAAGGCGCGCGCGCCTTTGCTGAAAAGCGCCAGCCTGCCTGGAAGCGCTGAGAGCCATGGTGACGACGACCGACATCCCCATGCTGGAAGACGTGGGCCGCTGGGCCGAGGCGTTCCTGCGCCCCACGGTGCTGGTGGAACTGGCGGCCCTGGCGGCCTGCCTGGGCATGGCGTGGCTGCTGGTGGCGCTGCTGCAGCGCGGCCTGCACCGGGGCGACCCGCGCTCGATCCTGTTTGGCACGCGGATCGTGGATGGCGCACTGTTTCCGCTGGCGCTGCTCACGCTGGCCTATGTGGCGCGTGCGGCGCTGCTGCAGTGGATTCCGCTCGCTGTGTTCAGGGTAGCGGTGCCGGTGCTGGTGTCGCTGGTGGTCATCCGCATCGGTGTGAAAGTGTTGCAGGTGGCGTACCCGGATGCCGCCTGGGTGCGGCCCATTGAACGCTCCATCTCCTGGCTGGCCTGGCTGGGCATGGTGCTGTGGGTCACGGGGCTGCTGCCCCTGGTGCTGGAGGAACTCGACCAGATCCATTGGAAGGTGGGTGGCGCCACGTTGTCGGTGCGCACCATCATCGAAGGCGCGCTGACGGCCGGGGCCGTGTTGCTGATCGCGCTGTGGATCTCGGCCGCCATCGAGTCGCGCCTGCTGCGCGCGGCCAGCGGGGCCGAACTGTCGCTGCGCAAGGCGGTGAGCAATGCCGTGCGGGCGCTGCTGATCTTCGTCGGGCTCATCATGGCTCTCTCGGCGGTGGGGATCGACCTCACGGCGCTGTCGGTGTTGGGCGGTGCTGTGGGCGTGGGGCTGGGTTTTGGCCTGCAGAAGCTCGCATCCAACTACGTGAGTGGCTTCGTGATCCTGGCCGAGCGGAGCATGCGCATTGGCGACAACGTGCGGGTGGACAACTTCGAAGGACGCATTACTGACATCAATGCGCGCTACACCGTGGTGCGCTCGCCCACCGGGCGCGAGTCCATCGTGCCCAACGAGATGCTGATCATCCAGCGGGTCGAGAACCTGTCGCTGGCCGATCCTCGGGTCTGGCTGTCCACGGTGGTCAGCGTGGGCTACGACAGCGACGTGGACCTGGTCATCCGCCTGCTGTCCGAGGCGGCTTTGGCCAGCAGCCGCGTGCTGCGCGACCCTGCGCCCAGCGTGGCCCTGTCGGCGTTCGGGGCGGACGGGCTCGAATTCACGGTGGGGTTCTGGATTGCCGATCCCGAGAACGGCTCCCTCGGCCTGCGCTCGGAAATCAACCGTGCCATCCTCAAGGCGCTGCGCGCCCACGGGCTGGAAATCCCCTACCCGCAGCGCGTCATGCACGTGCAGGTGGAAGGCGCGCCCGCCGCCACCGCGGCGATGGGGGCGGGGCAGGGGGGCGATGCAGCCGCTGCTCCACCCGCCGCTGTGCATCAGCCCACTGCATGAGGCATGGCACCGCATCGCGCAGGCGACAGCAAACTCTAGACAGTGCGGCAGCGCGCTCGCCTATAATCTCGAAAAAGCACGATCGTTCTTTTTTGTGCAGGGCTTGCGAGCAGGCTTTGCGGTCGGCTCGCTGCAGTGCGACATAGAATGTTCTAGTTTACGTAAACGTCAATTCAACCAACTCTATCGAGGAGCCGCTGCAATGAAGGTCTTGGTCCCTGTCAAGCGCGTGGTGGACTACAACGTGAAGGTCCGCGTGAAGTCGGACAACACGGGTGTGGACATCGCCAACGTGAAGATGAGCATGAACCCCTTTGACGAAATCGCCGTTGAAGAGGCCGTGCGCCTGAAGGAGAAGGGCCTGGTGACCGAAGTCATCGCTGTGTCCTGCGGCGTGGCCCAGTGCCAGGAAACCCTGCGCACGGCCATGGCCATCGGCGCCGACCGCGCGATCCTGGTCGAGACCGACGTCGAACTGCAGCCCCTGGCCGTGGCCAAGCTGCTCAAGGCCCTGGTGGACAAGGAACAACCCTCGCTCATCATTTTGGGCAAGCAGGCCATCGACGACGATGCCAACCAGACCGGCCAGATGCTCGCCGCGCTGGCCGACCTGCCGCAAGCCACCTTCGCCAGCAAGGTCGAATTGGCAGCCGACAAGGTCAGCGTGACCCGCGAAGTGGACGGCGGCGCCGAGACCCTGGCCCTCACGCTGCCCGCCGTGGTTACCACCGACCTGCGCCTGAACGAGCCCCGCTACGTCACCTTGCCGAACATCATGAAGGCCAAGAAGAAGCAGCTCGACACCGTCAAGCCCGAAGACCTCGGTGTGGACGTGGCGCCGCGCCTCAAGACCCTCAAGGTGAGCGAGCCCGCCAAGCGCGGTGCCGGTGTGAAGGTGGCCGACGTCGCCGCCCTGGTCGAGAAACTCAAGAACGAAGCGAAGGTGATCTGACATGTCGGTACTCGTTATTGCTGAACACGACAACGCATCCATCAAGGGCGCGACCCTGAACACCGTCACGGCCGCAGCTGCCTGCGGTGGGGACGTGCACGTGCTGGTCGCCGGCCACAACGCCGCTGCCGCCGCCCAGGCCGCATCCCAGATCGCCGGTGTCGCCAAGGTCATCCACGCCGATGCCCCTGGCCTCGAACACGGCCTGGCCGAAAACGTGGCTGCGCAAGTGCTGGCCATCGCATCGGGCTACAGCCACATCCTGTTCCCCGCCACCGCCAGCGGCAAGAACGTGGCCCCCCGCGTGGCCGCCAAGCTGGACGTGGCCCAGATCAGCGACATCACCAAGGTGGTGAGCGCTGACACTTTCGAGCGCCCCATCTACGCAGGCAACGCGATTGCCACCGTGCAAAGCAGCGACGCCACCAAGGTCATCACCGTGCGCACCACGGGCTTTGACGCGGCAGCCGCCGCCGGTGGCTCCGCGGCCGTCGAAACCGCCGCCGCAGCCGCGGACGCCGGCAAGAGCACGTTCGTGGGCAGCGAAATCGCCAAGAACGACCGACCCGACCTGACGGCCGCCAAGATCATCGTCTCCGGCGGCCGGGCCCTGGGCAGCAAGGAAAAGTTCGACGAAGTCATCACCCCCCTGGCCGACAAGCTGGGCGCCGCCATCGGCGCATCGCGCGCAGCAGTCGACGCGGGCTACGCCCCGAACGACCTGCAAGTGGGCCAGACCGGCAAGATCGTCGCGCCGCAGCTGTACATCGCTGCCGGCATCTCGGGCGCCATCCAGCACTTGGCCGGCATGAAGGACTCCAAGGTGATCGTGGCGATCAACAAGGACCCCGAAGCCCCGATCTTCAGCGTGGCCGACTATGGCCTGGAGGCCGACCTGTTCACGGCTGTGCCTGAACTGGTCAAGGCCCTGTAAGCACGCCGTTGTGCGCACAAAAGGCATCGCTTGCGATGCCTTTTTTTTGACGAAATCTCGCTTCCTCGGAGACATCCATGAGCTACACCGCCCCCGTCAAGGACATGCTGTTCGACATCGAGCACTTGGCCAACATCGAACAGATCGCGCAGATCCCCGGCTTTGAAGACGCCGGCCTCGACACCGCCGCCGCCGTGCTGGAAGAGTGCGCCAAGTTCAACGAAGGCGTACTGGCTCCGCTCAACTTCGAGGGCGACAAGAACCCGTCCAGCTGGAAAGACGGCGTGGTCACGACCACCCCGGGCTTCAAGGAGGCTTTCCGCCAGTACGGCGAAGGCGGCTGGCAGGGTCTGCAGCACCCGGCCGACTTTGGCGGCCAGGGCCTGCCCAAAGCCATTGGGGCGGCCTGCATCGAGATGACCAACAGCGCCAACATGAGCTTCGCGCTGTGCCCGCTGCTGACCGACGGCGCCATCGAGGCGCTGCTCACCGCCGGCAGCGATGAGCTCAAGGCCACCTACCTCGAAAAGCTGGTGACCGGCGAGTGGACCGGCACCATGAACCTCACCGAGCCCCAGGCCGGTTCGGACCTGGCCCTGGTGCGAACGCGCGCCGAGCCGCAGCCGGGCGGCACCTACAAGATCTTCGGCACCAAGATTTTCATCACCTACGGCGAGCACGACATGGCCGAGAACATCATCCATCTGGTGCTCGCCCGCGTGCAGGGCGCACCCGAAGGCGTGAAGGGCATCAGCCTGTTCGTGGTGCCCAAGTACCTCGTCAACAAGGATGGCACGCTGGGTGCGCGCAACGACGCGCACTGCGTCTCCATTGAGCACAAGCTGGGCATCAAGGCATCGCCCACCGCCGTGCTGCAGTTCGGCGACCACGGTGGCGCCGTGGGCTACCTGGTGGGCGAGGAAAACCGCGGCCTCGAATACATGTTCATCATGATGAACGCCGCGCGCTACGCCGTGGGCATGCAGGGCATCGCCATTGCCGAGCGCGCCTACCAGAAGGCCGTGCAGTACGCAAAAGACCGGGTGCAAAGCCGCCCCGTGGATGGCAGCATCGCGGCCAGCGCGCCCATCATTCACCACCCTGACGTGAAGCGCATGCTCATGACCATGCGCGCCTACACCGAAGGCTGCCGCGCCATGGCCACCGTGGCCGCCGCCGCGTTCGACGCTGCGCACCACCACCCCGACGCCGACACGCGCAAGCAGAACCAGGCCTTCTATGAATTCATGGTGCCGCTGGTCAAGGGCTACAGCACCGAAATGAGCCTGGAAGTCACCAGCCTGGGCGTGCAGGTGCACGGCGGCATGGGCTTCATCGAAGAAACCGGCGCCGCGCAGTACTACCGCGACGCCAAGATCCTCACCATCTACGAAGGCACTACTGCCATCCAGGCCAACGACCTGGTGGGCCGCAAGACGGCGCGCGATGGCGGTCAGGTGGCCAAGGGCATTGCCGCGCAGATCGAGGCAACCGAAGGCGAGCTGCTGGCCAGCGGCACGCCCGCTGCGCTGGCCGTGGCCAAGCGTCTCACCGCCGCACGCAAGGCGCTGCTCGATGTGATCGACTTTGTGGCCGGTGGCACCAAGGCCCAGCCCAACGCGGTGTTCGCGGGCAGCGTGCCTTACCTGATGCTGGCGGGCAACGTGGTGGCCGGCTGGCAGCTGGCGCGCAGCCTGCTGGTGGCGCAGGAGCTGTTGCAAAAGGGACAGGACGCGGCCTTCATGCGCGCAAAAATCACCACGGCCCAGTTCTATGCCGACCACATCCTGGTGAAGGCCCCGGGCCTGCGCGACAGCATCGTCGAAGGCGCCGCCAGCGTGACCGAGCTGGCGCTGGACGCGTTCTGAAGTTTGCTATTGAAATGAGAGCTGCCAGCGCTTGACAGTCAAGCGCTGGCGGTCATTTTGTTCAATATTTTGTTGTAGAAGAATCCTGGAGACACCATGTCCACGCTGCCACCTGCTTTGCGCAAGCTCTCGCTGCCCATCATCGGCTCGCCGCTGTTCATCATCAGCAACCCCAAGCTCGTGATCGAGCAGTGCAAGGCAGGCATCGTCGGCTCCATGCCCGCGCTCAACGCGCGCCCGGCCGAGCAGCTGGACGAGTGGCTGGCCGAGATCACCGAGACGCTGGCCGCCTACGACAAGGCCAACCCCGACCGGCCCTCCGCGCCCTTTGCCATCAACCAGATCGTGCACAAGAGCAACGACCGGCTGGACCACGACATGCAGATGTGCGCCAAGTACAAGGTGCCCATCATCATCACCAGCCTGGGCGCGCGCGAGGACGTGAACCAGGCCGTGCACGGCTGGGGCGGCATCGTGCTGCATGACATCATCAACAACAAGTTCGCGCACAAGGCCATCGAGAAGGGCGCCGACGGCCTGATCGCCGTGGCGGCGGGCGCCGGAGGCCACGCGGGCGTCAAGAGCCCGTTTGCGCTGATCCAGGAAATCCGCCAGTGGTTCGACGGCCCGCTGGCATTGAGCGGCTCGATTGCCAGCGGCGGCGCGGTGCTGGCCGCCCAGGCCATGGGCGCTGACTTCGCCTACATCGGCTCGGCCTTCATCGCCACGCACGAGGCCCGCGCCACCGAGGCCTACAAGCAGGCCATCGTGGAAGGCAGCTCGGACGACATCGTCTACAGCAACCTCTTCACCGGCGTGCACGGCAATTACCTGGCCCCGTCAATCCGTGCTGCGGGCCTGGACCCCGACAACCTGCCCGAGTCCGACCCCAGCAAGATGAACTTCGGCGGCGACGCCAAGAAGGCCTGGAAGGACATCTGGGGCTGCGGCCAGGGCATTGGCGCCATCAGCGCCGTCACCAGCACGGCCGAGCTGGTGGCGCGCTTGCGCAAGGAGTACGAAACCGCTCGCGAGCGCCTCAAGCTCTGAGGGAACGCCTGCCGGCACAGCCGGAGCACCAACCCGCAGTTCATCTGGCCTGTACTTCGCCCACTCGGTGCCTTCGCGCGCCAGGTGGGCGAAATGCTTTCCGGGGCATTCCCCTTGAGCTCTCGGGCAGGGCAAACCCCATGCCCCAGCGGGCGCAAGGGGCGAAATAATGATGATGATCAATAACCAATAATGCCATCCGCCCCGTTCGGCCGAGCTCCGCCTGTATGCTCGCTGCCGTGACCGAAGGCCATGGCGCGAAGGGGAAATCCATGCGTTTGCGCACAGGGTTGGTGGGGTTGGTGGGGCTCGCCATCAGCGTGTTTTGCACCGTGGGGCACGCCCGCAACGAGGGCGTGACGGCCGATGAAATCCGGCTGGGCGCGTCGGCCGTGCTGTCCGGGCCGCTCGGGCCGCAGACCGTGCAGTTTGGCGAGGGCTCGCGGCTGATGTTTGATGCCGTCAACGCGCAAGGCGGCGTCCATGGCCGCATGATCCGCTACACCACGCTGGACGACGGGTTCGACCCCCAGAAGTCCGTGGAAAACACGCGGCGGCTGCTGGAGGAAGACAAGGTCTTCATGATCTACCACAGCACCGGCACGGCCCAGACGGCGGCCATCCTGCCACTGATCAAGGAGCACCGCACGCTGCTGTTTGGCCCCGTCACCGGCGCTTCGGCGTTCCGCGAGCAGCTCAACCCGCTGGTCTTCCACGTGCGCGCCAGCTACGCCAACGAGGCCGCCAAGATCCTGTCCCAACTGCGCCACCAGGGCATCGACCGCGTGGCCGTGCTCTACGCTGATGACGGGCTGGGCAAGGCCCTGCTGGCCGACCTGAAGAAGGCGTCCGAGGACGAAAAGCTGGCGTTCGTCGCCGAACTCAAGGTAGATCCCAAGCAGCCGGATTTCTCGGCTGCGGCGCAGGCCACCGAGAAGGCGAGGCCACAAGCCGTGATTGTGGCCACGGCGGGCAGCACCTTCACCAACTACGTCGCAGCGGTGCAGGCTACCTCGGCCCGTCCCACGTTCTATGGGTTCTCGGTGGTCAGCACCGACGGGCTCAGGCGCGAACTCAAGGACAAGGCGCGGGGCATCATCCTGGCGCAAATCATGCCGTCGCTGCGCAACACCACGGTGCCCGTGGTGGCCGAGTATCTGGCGCTGCTGCGGGCCCAGTCGCCCCAGGCCCAGCCATCGGCATCGCAGTTCGAGGGGTTTGTGCATGCGCGGCTGCTGGTCGAGGGGCTGCGCCGCACGGGGCGCAATCTCACCACGGAATCGTTCATCAAGACCATGGAAGAAGCGGGCGAGATCTCTTTCGGACGTTTCGGCGTGAAGTACTCGCCCAAGAGCCACAACGGCTCCACGTACGTGGAACTGGCGATCGTGGATGCGGAGGGAAGCCTGAGGTATTGAGGTACCTGGTGAGCACCCTGAGCCGCTGCGCGCCTTCCCCTCCGGGGGACGCCGCCAGCGCGGCCAGTGGAGCGCTGCATTCTCAGCTTGGCGGCCCTTGCGTGGCGGCTGCCGGCCTAGGCTGCACTCGAGACACGTGCTGAGGCATTGGGCCGCTGAGCCGTTGGATGGCGCGCCCGAGTGTCACAGCCCGTACGTCAGCTCGTGCGCCTTGCCCCAGAACACGCGGTACATGAAGACCGTGTAGGCAATGATGGCAGGCAGCGTGATGGCCACGCCAACGCCGATCACCACCAGCGACTCGGTGGCGCTGGCGGCCTGCCATACCGTGAGGCGGTCGATGACGATGTAGGGGTAGATGCTGTAGGCCAAGCCAAAGAACGCCAGCACAAAAATGAGTACCGTGGCGGCAAAGACGATCCAGCCGTAGCCGGCGTCCACCACGCTGGGCTTTGCCAGCACGTGCCGGATGGCGAAGAACGCGGCCACGCAGGCAAGGGGGATGGGCAGCAGCGCAAACAGCTCGGGCAGCGCGAACCATTTGGCAAACACCGTCTGGCTCACCAGGGGGGTTGCCAGCGAAATTCCCATGAGCGCGAAACCCATGGGCCACAGGGCACCCTGGCCCCAGCGGGCCGCCTTGCGCTGCAGCGCGCCTTCGGTCTTCATGAGCAGCCACCCCGCGCCCAGCATGGCGTAGGCGGCGGGCAGCGTGATGGCGATGCCGGTGGAAAACAGCATGCCCCAGAGGTCGTTCTGAAATCCCGTGACATAGGCCCCCAGCATCCAGCCCTGCGCCAGGGTGGCCGCCAGCGACCCGGTGGCAAACAGGCGATTCCAGGTGTTCTTGTGTGCATCGCGTGCCTTTACGCGAAAGTCGAAGGCCACGCCGCGCAGTACCAGGCCCAGCAGCATCACTGCCACCGGCAGGTACAGCGCGGAAAGCACCACGCCGTGCGCCCGGGGAAAACACACCAGCAGCACGCCCACCCCGAGGACGAGCCAGGTTTCGTTGGCGTCCCAGAAAGGGCCGATGCTGGAGACCATCACATCCTTCTCGGCGTCGGAGGCAAAGGGCAGGAGGATCCCCACGCCGAGGTCGTAGCCGTCGAGCACCACGTAGGCCAGCAGTGCCAGGCCCATCACGGCCATGAAGATCAAGGGCAGGGCGGTGGTCCAGTTCATGGTGTCCATGGCAAAACCTCAGGTGGCGTTGGGAACCGAGTGGCGGCCGGGCACGGCCGGTGCCGGAATGGCCGGATGCTCGGCCATGTACTTGATCACGCCCACGTAGGCCACAAGCAGTAGCGCGTACACCGTGAGATAAGCCGCCAGCGTCCCGGCCACCATGGCGGGAGCGTGGGGAGCCACCGCATCGGCTGTCTTGAACAGGCCATAGACCAGGTACGGCTGGCGACCGATTTCGGTCACGTACCAGCCGGCCAGCGTGGCCACCCAGCCCGAGAACGTCATGCCCGCCAGCGTGGCCAGCAGCCAGCGCGGCAAAGCGGCCACGTCGCGATGCTGGCGGCGCATCAGCGTCCACGCGCCCGTCCATGCAACCACGAGCATGAGCAAGCCCATGCCCACCATCACGCGGAACGCCCAGAACACGGGCGCCACGGGCGGGTGCGCACCTTCAAACTCGTTCAGGCCCCGGAGCACGGCATCGGTGTCGTGCGCAAGGATCAGGCTGGCCGCTTTCGGGATCTGCACCGCATAGTCCGTGCGGCCTTCCTTCTCGTTGGGCAGGCCGAACAGCGTGAGCGGCGCGCTTTGCTCGGTGTGCCACAGGCCTTCGATGGCGGCGATCTTGGCGGGTTGGTGCTGGAGCGTGTTCAGGCCATGCAGGTCGCCCATGAAGATCTGCAGCGGGATCAGCACCGCCACGGCGACCATGGCGGTGCGCAACGCCTTGCGCGATCCGTCGTTGGCGCTGCCTTTCAGGAGCTGCCATGCGCTCACCCCGGCGATCAGGAACCCCGCGGTGAGCCCTGAGGCCAGCAGCTTGTGCGCCAGCCGGTAGGGAAAGGACGGGTTGAACACGATCGCCATCCAGTCGGCCGCGTGGAACTTTCCATCGATGATTTCGTAGCCCGCAGGGGTTTGCATCCACGAATTCAGGCTCAGGATCCAGAACGCCGACAGCGTGGTGCCCAGCGCCACCATCAGCGTGGCCATCAGGTGCATGCGCTCGGACACCCGTTGGCGGCCAAACAGCATGATGCCCAGGAACGTCGCCTCCAGGAAAAACGCCGTGAGCACCTCGTAGCCCAGCAGCGGTCCGGCGATGTTCCCCGCGTGCTCCATGAAGCCCGGCCAGTTGGTGCCGAATTGAAAGCTCATGGTGATGCCCGAGACCACGCCCAGCGCAAAGGTCAGCGCGAACACCTTGGTCCAGAAGTAGTAGGCCTGCTCCCACCCCAGCGCCGCTGGCGTGCCGCGCGCCGCAGTGTGGCGCAGCCGGAAGAACACCAGGAACCAGCACAGCGCAATCGTGATGGTCGGGAACAGGATGTGGAAGCTGATGTTGGCCGCGAACTGGATGCGCGACAGCGTGAAGGTATCCATGGGCTCATCCTCCTATGGCCGGGCCGTTGCCGTCTTGACGTGGATACAGTTTCCCGAATTGCACAAGCACGCTGCTTGGTTCGTACAGAGGCTCCCAGGGGACGGTAGAACGGTCGTTCGCGACAGGACCGACAATAGAGGGTCTGTGCAGACGCCGCTGTAGGCGCAGCGCTCGCCCTCATTCCACAAGCCCCCATGTCTTCAGCAACCTCCCGTACACCCCTCATCGATGTGGCCAAGGCCCTCGCGTGCGTGGCCATCGTGTGGCACCACCTGGCGTTTTATGGGCCGATGTCGGATATCGCCCAGCCGCTGGCGCCAGCGTTTATCGGATGGCTTTACGACCAAGGCCGCATGGCGGTGCAGGTGTTCCTGGTGCTGGGCGGATACCTGGCCACAGCCAGCCTGGCCCCTCAGGGCGCGGCGCGCTTTGACCATGCGGGCGCGGCAGTGGCCAAGCGGTTTGTCCGCCTGGTGGTGCCCTACGCGGTGGCGCTGTTGCTGACGGTGCTGGTCTCTGCGGCAGTGCGGCCCTGGATGGCGCACCCGTCCGTGCCGGACGAGCCCACCCTGGCGCAACTGCTGGCCAATGCACTGCTGCTCCAGGACATCGTGGGTGAGGATGCCCTGTCGGCGGGGGCCTGGTACGTGGCCATTGACTTCCAGCTTTTCGCGCTGAGCGTGTTGATATGGGCCGGGGTGCGGGCGCTGCCGGGCAACTGGGCGCGGCGGCATGGGGCGGCGCTGGCCCAGGCTGCGGTGGTGGCGGGCGTGGCAGGGTCGCTCTGGCTCTTCAACCGCGTCGCCGGGCTCGACATGTGGGCGGTGTACTTCTTCGGTGCCTATGGCCTGGGCATGATGGCTTACTGGGCCGTGCGCTCGGCCCGGCCGCTGGGCGCTTCGGCCTGGGTGGGCGCGATGGCGCTGCTGGGCGGCGCGGCCCTGGCCATCGACTTCCGCGGACGCATCGCCGTGGCGCTGGTCACTGCACTGTGCCTGGTGGCGGCGCTGCGGTCAGAGCGCCTGCGGGCCTGGGGGGGCTGGGCGCCGCTCGTGCGCCTGGGGCAGATGTCCTATTCGGTCTTCCTGGTGCATTTCGCGGTCTGCCTGCTGGTCAACGCCGTCGTGAGCCATCTCTGGCCTGCGGCCCCCTGGCCCAATGCGCTGGGCATGGTTCTGGCGTTTGGGTTGTCGCTGGCGGCCGGGCGGCAGCTTTATCTGCGGGTGGAACAGCATGTGCCATCGTGGTCCACCGCCTTGCGCTGGCAGGCGGGGCTGGTAGGCGCGGGGCTGCTGGTGGCCGTTTCCAACAACTGGGCTTAGAGCGGCTAACAAAACCCTTCTGGCGTCGTTGCCGCGTCTTGTCGTACTACCCGTACTGCCTGCGACGCGGCGCCTAGCCCGAACCGCTGCGCTGGGTTTTGTTATCCGCTCTTAGGCTCAGGCGCGCGGCGAACGCTCTCGCCGCTTGCGCTGCAGGTCCAGGAACCAGGCCATGAAGGGCAGGATCAGCATGGAGCCCGGGATCACCCAGATGAAGAGGTAGGGGCTGACGGATGATGCGGAGCGCATCACGTCGCGCAGATGCGCGCGCTCCGCCGCGTCCCACTGGCCTTGCCGCCGCTGTTGCACCAGCCACACCACGGACCCTTTTAACGTCGCCATCTCGCGCTTGAGGCGGCTTTTTTCGCGGCTGTTGCCCGCCAGGAAAGAGCAGAACCATTCAGGCGCCCGCTCCATGCGCCGCTGGAATGCGGCGGTGGAGTCGGGGTCGAACGTTTCCGGCAGGGGCGTGGGATCGTTGGAGGAGGGCGGCGTGGTCATGGCGGCTGCCATTGTCGCGGCTGGTGGCGCTTTGCACCACCCCGATCGATGGAGCTTCGCCACCCCGGGCTGGGCACTGCCCCGATCCATTGCCCTGTGCTGCCCGGCCGGAGCCCCCGCCCTCAGCAACTGGCGCGCTCACGCGCCAGGGCAGCCAAGCAAGGGCCGCCTCGCAGCGAAGGCTGCGTCCCCCCGCCCGCAGCGCGCAGTGCTGCGAGAGCGGGGGAAGGCGCGCAGCGCCTCAGGGGGATGTCCTCAACTCACCGGTGCAGCTCACCCGCGCTTTCGGGCTGGTACAGCATGTCCTTCACGCGCACCGTCATCGACTTGCCGCCGGGGCCGGGCCAGGCCAGCTCGTCGCCCACCGACAGGCCCAGCAGGGCGCTGCCCACGGGCGCGAAGATCGAGAGCCGGTCGGTGCTGCCATCCGCATCGCGCGGGTAGACCAACGTCAGGCAGAACTCCTTGCCCGTCTCCAGGATGGAGAACTGCACGGTAGAGTTCATCGTCACCACGTTGGGTGGAATCTCCTCGGGCGGCACCACGTCCGCCCGGTCGAGCTCTGCCTGCAGATCCGCCTTGCCAGGAAACACGCTGGCCGGGATCGCGGCCAGCAAGGCTTCGATGCGGTCAACGTCGAGCGACGACAGGGTGATCTGGGGCTTGCGCGCCATGGCAGTACCTCCGGGTGGGTTGTGGCAAAGCGCGGGACTGTAGACCATCGCGAATCCCGCACTGCCGCGCGCGGGCATTGGGCACGGTGCGGCGGCCGTTCAGTCGCCCGTGATGTTGCGCGCCTTGATCAGCGCCCCGAAGCGCGCACTGTCGATGGCGGCGCGCGCGTTGAAGTCGGCCGGCGACATGGGGGCGGGCACCCCGCCGAGCGCGTTGATGCGCTCCTTCACCGCTGGCGTGGCGAGCACCTTGTTGATCTCGCGGTTCAGGCGCGCGACCACCTCAGGCGGCGTACCGGCGGGCGCGTAGAAGCCGAACCAGGTGTCGGCATCGAAGCCCTTGAGGCCGACTTCCTCCAGCGTGGGAACATCGGGGAACAGTGGCGAGCGCTTGGAACTGCCCACGGCCAGTAGCTTGAGCTTGCCAGCCTTCACGTGCTGCAGGCCAATGCCGGGGTCGAACATGAAGTCCACCTGGCCGCCCAGCAGGTCCTGCATGGCGGGCGCCGCGCCGCGGTAAGGCACATGCACGGCGAACACGTTGGCCTGAGCTTTGAGCATCTCGGCCGCCAGGTGCGGTGAACTGCCGTTGCCCGGCGTGCCGAACGTGAGCTTGCCGGGGTTGGCCTTGAGGTGCTTCATGAACTCGTCGATGTTGTTGACCGGCAGCGTGGACCGAACCTCCAGAAACACCAGCACCCGCGCAGCCGCCGCCACGGGCACCAGGTCTTTCGCAGGGTCGAAGGGCATCCGCGGATACAGGTGCGGGTTGACCGACACCATGCCGCCCGAGCTCATGAGCAGGGTGTAGCCATCGGCGGGCGACTTGGCGACCGCTTCGCCGCCAATGTTGCCGCCCGCGCCGCCACGGTTCTCCACCACCACGGGTTGACCAAGCGCCGCCTGCAGCGGCACGGTCACTGCACGGGCGATCTGGTCGGCCGCGCCGCCGGCCGGAAAGTTCACCACGACCTTGATCGGTTTGCTGGGCCAGGTGTCCGCCAGGCTGGCAGCGGGCAGCAGCAAGGCGGATGCGGTGCCTGCCAGTGCGATCTTGCCGAGCAGCCGGCGGGTGGTGCGAAGGGGAAGGGAATGCATGGGTTTGTCTCCGTGGTTGCCCGGGTGCTCCGGGGCTTGTGCGATGAACTCTGGGGAAAATGGCGAGACGCCGGGCGAACGCCAGCGCGCTGCGTCGGGCCATGCCTATCTCTACAAGAGTGGGGTGAGGCGTGGTCCACGCCTGCCGGTGCCTTGGCCGTCGCTGCATCGCCCGTCGACATCTTCGGCATGCGCAGGTCATACATCAATACAATGAAGTGACTAATCAATATTCACTTCATGCATATCAAGGACATCGATCTCAACCTGCTGCGCCTGTTCGATGCCGTCTACCGAACGCGCAATGTGAGTCGCGCCGCAGAGTTGCTTGACCTCACGCAACCGGCCGCCAGCCAGGCGCTCACGCGGTTGCGCCTGCTCATCCAGGATCCGCTGTTCGTGCGTGCAGGGGGCGGCGTGCAGCCCACGCCCAAGGCCGACCGGCTGGCCGATGCCGTGCGCAGCGCACTGGCGCTGCTGGAACAGGCACTCAACGAGTCCGCGCTGTTCGACCCGCGGGCGTCGCGCAAGGTCTTTCGCATCCACATGAGCGACATTGGTGAAAGCCGCTTCCTGCCAGACCTGATGGTGGCCCTGCGACGCGAAGCGCCGGGCGTGCGGCTGGAGACTTGGCCCGTGCCGCGCGCCGAGATCCCGCAAATGCTCGACAGCGGCCGCATCGACTTCGCATTCGGGTTCCTGCCCACGGTGAAGGACACGCAGCGGCTGCAGCTCATCGAGGACAGTTACGTAGTGCTGCTGCGCGCGGACCACCCCTTCGCCGCCGGCGAGCGCAGCGGGCCCGTCTTGCTGGAGGCACTGCGGCAGCTGGAGTTCGTGGCCGTGCGCACCCATTCGGACACGCTGCGCATTCTGGAGATGCTGAAGCTCGAAGACCGGCTGCGGCTGACCACCGAGCACTTCATGGTGCTGCCCGCCATTGTCCGGGCCACGGATCTGGCGGTGGTGATGCCGCGCCACATCGCGCGCACCTTTGCCGCCGAGGGGGGCTACGCCCTCATCGAGCCCGCATTGCCGCTGCGCGACTTCACGGTGGCACTGCACTGGAGCCAGCGTTTTGAAAACGACCCGGGCAACCGCTGGCTGCGAGGGCTGATCGAGCAACTGTTCAAGGAGTAGCTGGGCCGGGCGCGGTGGTCGAGGCTGCGGCGTGCTGTGATGGAGCTGAATACTGTATATTTATACAGTCATGGCATCAACACCCCCCTCCGATCCCGATGCGTCCGGCCTTCCTGTCGAAGTGCGCATACCGGTCCAGGCCATCCGCGGCCGCGGTGCCGCGAGCGCCATGCCGCATCGGTTTACGCGCGACGTGCGCGAAGCGGTGGATGACGGGTGGGGGCATGGCAGTCCCGATCTTGCCGGCAGCTCGCCGGACGACGGCTGTGATGGCGATGTTGCGCCTGCGCCGGTCACCACGGTGCACTTCGAAGCTGCGCGCAGCGCCATCAGTGCCAACGACTCGCCCGACATCTCGTTTGACCTCTCCGTGAACCCCTACCGGGGTTGCGAGCACGGCTGCATCTACTGCTTCGCGCGACCCACGCACAGCTACCTCAATTTTTCGCCCGGGCTCGATTTCGAAACGCAGATCATCGCCAAGCAGAACATTGCCGAAGTGTTGCGGCGTGAACTTGGTGCGCCGCGCTACGTGCCCAAACTCATCAACATTGGGTCCAACACCGACTGTTATCAGCCCGTGGAGCGGGACTTGCGCCTCACCCGCGCCGTGATCGAGGTTCTGCGCGAGGCGCGCCATCCGTTCTCGCTGATCACCAAGTCCAGCGCCGTCGAGCGCGACCTTGATCTTCTGGCGCCGCTTGCTGCACAGAACCTGTGTGCCGTGTACATCACCGTCACCACGCTCGACGCACATCTGGCCCGTTGCCTGGAGCCGCGCGCCGCCGCGCCCCACCGGCGCCTGCGCACTATCCGCACGCTGGTGGATGCAGGCGTGCCGGTGGGTGTGAGCGTGGCGCCGCAAATCCCGTTTTTGAACGAAGACATGGAGCAGGTGCTGGAGGCTGCCTACGAGGCGGGCGCCCGCAGCGCCTTCTACACCGTGCTGCGCCTGCCCTGGGAGCTGGACGGGCTCTTCAAGGAATGGCTGCAGGTGCACTACCCGCAGCGCGCCGCCCGCGTGCTGGCCCGCGTGCAGGACCTGCATGGGATGACGGCCGAGCAGCGCAGCACCGGCAAGGCCTACGACAGCAGCTATGCCACCCGCATGAAGGGCAGCGGCCTGTGGTCCGATCTGCTGCGCCAACGTTTTGCCAGCGCTTGCCGGCGCCTGGGGCTCAACCGCGAACGTGTGGAGCTGGACGTGTCGCAGTTCCGGCCGGGTCTTCTACATGGGCAGAGCAGTCTGTTCTGACCGGTGCCATGCCCGGCACGCGAGGCACGCTACACGCCCCAGAGTTGCCGCACTGCCTGGGTGTACACCGGAATCCCCAGCACGATGTTGAGCGGAAACGTCAGCCCCAGCGACAGGCTTACGTACAGCGACGGGTCGGCCTCGGGGATGGCGTAGCGCACCACCGCGGGCACGGCGATGTACGAGGCACTGGCCGCCAGCACCATCAGCAGCACAGCATCGCCCGCAGGCACGGCCACCAGCCAGGCCACCCCCAGTGCAAGCGTGGCATGGGTGACGGGGCCCAGCACCGCATAGGCAAGCAGCCAGGGCGACTGTTGGCGCACCGCCGGCAGGTTTCGCGCCGTAGCCAGGCCCATGTCCAGCAAGAACAGGCACAGCATGCCCTTGAACAGATCGCCCGAAAACGGCTGCATGGCCGCCTTGCCAGCGTCGCCTGTCAGCAGGCCGATCAGCATCGCGCCCAGCAGTAGCAGCTGCGTGCCGTCGGTGAACGACTCGTGCAGGATCTTGCCCACCGACAGGTGTGGCCCTCTCTCGCCCAGGCCAGGCCCGCTCAGCGCGGCGGCGCCTGACCCCGTCATCGCCACGACATGCGGGGCGCCGTTGACCACCGCCTGCTGCTTTTGCCGCAGCGCATTGGCGAGCATCACCGCCAGGATGATCGCGGGCGACTCCATCAGCGCCATCGCCGCCGCCATATGGCCGCCGTAGGCAATGTGCTGCGACTCCAGGTACTGCGTGGCCGTCACGAACGTCACCGCGCTCACCGACCCGTACGTGGCCGCCACCGCCGCCGCATTGAAACCCGACAGCACACGCCGCAAGAGCAAGTAGCCCGCCAGCGGCACCACGATGGCCATCAGCACCGCCAGCCCCAGGCTGGTGGCCACGCCGGGCGTGAAGCCCGAAGCCGCCAGCGCAAACCCACCCTTGAGCCCCAGCGCCATCAGCAGGTAGATCGACAAGAATTTCGAGATCGCAGCAGGCATCTCCAGGTTGGATCTCACCAGGCCCGCAAACACCCCCAGGGCAAAAAAAAGGATCGCCGGATCCAGCAAGCTTTGCATCATTTCACTCCTTGGGCGGCGATGTTATGCAGCGCAGGGAGCAAAGTAAAATCGATTCGAATGCGCTTATGTATAGATAAAAATCTATGAACATCACATTTCGCCAGCTGCGGCTTTTTCTGGCGCTGGCCGAAACCGGCAGCGTCAGCGCCGCTGCCAAGGTCATGCACGTCACTCAGCCCACGGCCTCCATGCAACTGCGCGAGGTGACGCAGGCCGTGGGCCTGCCGCTGTACGAGGTCATCTCGCGCCGCGTGCATCTCACCGAGGCCGGCCAGGCGCTCGCCCGCACGGCGCGCGCCATCGCGGCCGAGTGGGACGCGTTCGAGCAGCGCGTATCGGGCGCCAAGGGCCTCACCAGCGGGCGCCTCAAGGTTGCCGTGGTCAGCACTGCCAAGTCTTTCGTGCCGCGCCTGCTGGGCAGTTTCTGCAAGCTGCACCCGCAGATCGACATTTCGCTCGAAGTGCTCAACCGCGACCACGTCATCAACCGTCTGCGCGCCAACCAGGACGACCTCTACGTCATGTCCATGCCGCCCGCCGACCTGCCGCTGGAAGACCAGATCCTCATGCCCAACCCGCTGGTCGTCATCGCCCACGCCGGGCATCCGCTGGCGCCCAGGAAGCGCATCCGGCTGGAGCAATTGCAGGGCGAGCGCTTCATCCTGCGTGAAAAAGGCTCGGGAACCCGCATGGCAACGGATGCGCACCTGCGCGCCAGGGGCTTCGTCCCCAGCACCGTGCTGGAACTGGGCAGCAATGAGGCCATCAAGGAATCGGTGGAAGGCCAGCTGGGCGTCTCCATCGTCTCCCGCCACAGCCTGGGAGCCCATCACGAGGGCCTGGCCGTGCTCAATGTGTCGGGCTTTCCCATCCAGTCGCAGTGGCATCTGGTCTGGCCCAAGGGCAAGCAGCTGTCACCGATTGCGGAGGTTTTCCGGGGGCATTTGATGGGAGAGGTGGAGGGGTGGCTGGGGCCTGTGTCCCGGCCAGTGGCCTCCAAGCTGGGGTGATGTGGCCGGCCCGCGCCTTGTTGCCGGCACCTCAGCCCGGCAGCTTGGCGATCACCTTGATCTCGAACTGGAAGCCATAGAGCCAGGTGACGCCGATGCCGGTCAGCGTGGGATGGGGCGCTTCGCCCCAGTATTCCGGCACGATCCGCCAGATGCGCTCGAAGTTCTTTTTGGGATCGACAACGAAGACGGTCACGTCAATCACGTCGTCGAAGGTGCATCCGGCCGCGCTCAGCACCGCGTTCAGGTTGTCGAATGCGCGGCGGACCTGCAACTCCAGCTCCGGCTCGGGTGAACCGTCTTCGCGGCTTCCGACCTGGCCCGAAACGAAGAGAAAACCGTTGGACCGGACAGCTGGCGAATACCGGTTTTTTTCGTAAAGGGCTTGCCGGCCCGCAGGGAAAACGACGTCGCGTGGGGTCATGACATTGCCTTTCTTGGATTGAAGAAGGCACTGTAGTGAGCACGATAGTTTGGATAAACAGGAAAATCTGTCCAACACTGTTTGCATAATCCGGACAATCCAACTGCTTCGGGACCGTCATGGACCGCTTTGATGCCATGCTGGCTTTTGCGCGAGTCGTAGAGACCCGCAGCTTCACGCAGGCGGCGCAAACGCTGCACATGAGCAAGACCACCGTCACCCAGCTGGTGCAGCAGCTGGAGGCCCGCTTGCGCGTCAAGCTGCTCAACCGCACCACCCGCAGGGTGAACGTAACCGCCGACGGTGCCGCCTACTACGAGCGCGTCGTGCGGCTCCTTGCCGACATGGATGAGGCCGAGACCAGCTTGACGCGTTCCTCCAGCGTGCCGCGTGGCCGTTTGCGGGTGGACGTTCCCAGCCCGCTGGCTCGCATGATCCTGGTGCCAGCCTTTGCGGCATTTCATGCGCGCTACCCGGACATCCAGGTGCACATGGGCGTGAGCGACCGCATGGTGGATCTGATCGACGAAAGCGTTGACTGCGTCGTGCGCGGCGGTGACCTGGGTGAGCTCTCACTGGCGACAAGGCATGTGGGGGACCTCGCCATCGGGGTGTATGCGGCGCCTTCGTACCTCGCGCGCACCGGGCCGCCTGCACATCCCGCAGCGCTGGAGGCCGCGCCCCATCAGATCGTGGGCTTCCTGCGGTCGAGTACCGGGCGCATCCTGCCCTGCACGCTGCGGCGCGGCCAGGAGCACCTGCAGGTGCTGGGCCGCTACGCCATTGCGGTGGATGACGGCAACGCGTATTTGGCCGCTGGTTTGGCGGGGCTGGGGGCGCTCTGGCTGCCGCGCTACATGGCCGCACCGCATCTGGCGCGTGGCGAATTGGTGCCGCTGTTCGAGGATTGGTCCATCGAGCCGATGCCGCTGTACGTAGCCTTTCCGCCCAACCGCCACATGGGCGCAAGGCTGCGCGTCTTCATCGACTGGGTGGTCGAGCTGATGGAAATGCATGCGCCGCCCGCCACAGGACATCCGCGTCTCTCCAGTTCGTAGTAGCCATCGGTGCCGTTGGCGCCGCGCGGGGACGGCTGCCCTGCCGAGGCCGCCATGTCCCGCAGCCCCCATCCTTGTCGAACTGCACCTTCACATACGGGCACTGCGGCACCACCCGGATGCCCGTGGCCCGCTCCCCTGGGACCAGCCCGGCCCGCAGCTGGCTGCCCTCCCCCTGCAGCCCAGCCAGGGAGCTAGTCCGGAGTGGTCCACGATGACGGTCGCGGGCCGGTGCGCTGGCAGGTCATCTCGGCCACACGCTGGCCGGCCTGCCCGATTGAGAAGCCGCCCTTGGCGTCGTGTGCCTGATGCTGGATGGCATGCTGCATTGGGGGAACGACCGGGGCCTGCCGCCTCATCCTGCGGCCCTCGCCGCTGCGGGAACCTGCCGGCAGCCTTCAAACATGTCGAGGCCTGCGCTGTACGCCCCGGTTTTCACGTCCATCAGCCCCAGTACCGAATGGAAGTAGTGGTCGTGCGTGATGCGCCGCTCGGCCAGGTCTTGCTGCAGGCAGCCGGTGGCCAGTTGGGTGCGCTGTTGCATGGCGGGAGACAGCCACGTGATCCAGGGCACGTGCTTTTGCACATCGGGCGCAATGGAGTAGGGCAGGCCATGCAGGTAGAGGTTGTTCTCACCCAGCGATTCGCCATGATCTGCTACATAAATCATAGCTGTTTGCGCTTGTTTTTCCTGCGCTGCAAGCCAATTGATCACGGAGTCCAGAAACTGGTCGGTTTCGACGATGCTGTTGTCGTAGGCATTGACGACCTGCTGGCGCTCGCACTCCTGCAGCGACGTGGAGGTGCATTCGGGGCCGAATTTCTTGTTGCCGGGTGCCGACCGTTTGGAGTAGGCCGGGCCGTGGCTGCCCATCTGGTGCAGCACCACCACGGTGCCGCGCTGGCGTTGCTCAGCGGGCAGCGCGGCGATGCGGGCGTCCAGGTCTTGCAGCATCACTCGGTCCAGGCATTCGCCGCCAGCGGGGCACAGTTCGGGGTCATTGAGGTTGCTGGTGTTGGCTTGGCCGATGCGGTCGCACACGCCTTTGCAGCCCGACTGGTTGTCCACCCACAGCACGGCGAGGCCTGCGTGATGGAGCACGTCGATCAGGCTTTCAAAATTGGCTGCGCGCGCCTCGTAGCCGGTTCGGCCCAGGTGCGAAAACATGCAGGGCACCGACGCGGCGGTGCTGGTGCCGCACGACCATGCGTTGCGGGCGCTGATGAGGTCCGTGCGGGCTGACAGCAGCGGTGTGGTGTTGCGCTCGTAGCCATTGATGCCGAAGTTGCCGCTGCGGCCCGTTTCGCCCAGCACCAGCACCAAGAGCGGGGGCTTGGCCTGCCCCGCATACGTCGCGCCCAATTGGGCATCACGGCCGATGGGCAGCAGCTTGCTGGTGTCCATGCGCAAGGGCTTGGTGGCAATGTTGCCCAGGGCGTACACGCTGTTGAGCGGGTTGATGAGGTAGCGCAGCTTGGTGTGGTTGCGCATGGTGGAGGCGAAGTCCTGGAACACCAGCAGCAGGCACACCACGATCACAGCCGCGGCGCCCGCCAGCAGCAGGCCGTTGTGCGCCAGGTGGCGCAGCGGGCTCAGCCGCAGGACGGGCCGCCGCAGCAGCCACCACAGTGGCGGTGCGGCCAGGGCCAGCACGGTGCCCAGCATGCGCAGGTTGAGCAGGTCGCCCGCTTCGTGCACATCGGTCTGCAGCACGTTGACGAGCATGCTCGCATCGATGGCCACGCCGTAGGCCAGCATGAAATACGCGCCGAATGCCGCCATCAGCACCACCAGGGCAGCGGCGGGCTTGAGCGTCCAGCGCCAGGCCAGCAGCGTGAGCAGGGCGGCGTTGCCCGCAGCCACGATGAAAGCAAACGCGATGGCAAACCCCCAGCCGCGCAGGCTGCCCTGCCCGGGCAGCTGCGCCACCTCACGCCACAACGGCACGTTGCAGGCGGTGGCCAGCCAGGTACTGATGAACACGACCACCCAAGCGGGGTGCAGCGGGCGCGGTGCAGCGGCGGTGGGCACCGCTGCGGGGATGGAGGTCTGGCCTGGCGTTCGCGGGCGGGCGCCGGCGGCGAGGTGGGGGTGCAGCAGGCGCTGCAGGATCAGGGGCATGGCGCGCACTGTGGCGCCCGAGACTTAAGTGCGCATTAACGGGGTGCGGGCGCCTTGCGGCCCGGTGGTTCTTGCAGGGGGCTTGGCGGGCGGATCTGCCGCGCAGCCTGTATATGTTGGCCCTGGGGAGATGCAGGATGTTCAGCGCTGCAGCAGCCCTTGGGCGTGGTGCCGCAGGTGGTCGGCCATGAAGGTCTGCACGAAGTAGTAGCCGTGGTCATAGCCCGCGTGGCGGCGCACGGTCAGCGGCTGGCCGATGGCCTGGCAGGCGGCTTCGAGCAGATGCGGCTGCAGCTGTTCGGCCAGAAACTTGTCGGCGAGGCCCTGGTCGATGAGGATGCCTGCGGGGTAGGGGGCGATGGGCTGGTTTTGCATGAGCACGGTGGCGTCGTGCGCTTGCCAAGCGGAGCGGTCGGGGCCCAGGTAGCCGGTGAAGGCTTTTTCGCCCCAAGGACACTGGGTGGGCGCGCAGATGGGGGCGAAGGCCGACAGCGTCTTGAACCGGCCCGGATGCCGCAGCGCCAGGGTGAGCGCGCCATGCCCGCCCATTGAGTGGCCGAAGATGCCGATGCGTTCGCCCTCGAGGGGCAGGTGTTGCGCCAGCAGGGGCAGCAGCTCGCGCAGCAGGTAGCTTTCCATGCGCCAATGGGTGCGCCAGGGCGGCTGGGTAGCGTCCAGGTAAAAGCCCGCGCCAATGCCGAAATCCCAGCTGGCCGTGGACCCGGGCAGGGATTCGGCCTCCGGGCCGCGCGGACTGGTGTCGGGTGCGATGAGCGCCAGGCCCAGCTCGGCCGCCAGGCGCTGGGCGCCCGCCTTCACCATGAAGGTTTCTTCATTGCAGGTCAGGCCTGCCAGGTAGAGCACGGCAGGCACGGGGCCCTGCTGCGCTTGCGGCGGCAGGAACACCGAGAACTTCATCGGCAGGCCGATCTCGGCGGAGGCGTGCTGGTAGAAGCGCTGCTCGCCGCCAAAGCAGGTGTGGGTGCTTTGCAGATTCAGGGGAAGCATGGGGGCGTTTGCTCTTAAAGTAATAGCGTCTTGCGATTGTTGAGTAAGCGCTGGGGCTGTTTTGTTTGAGGTGCTGATCTGGCAGCGTCAAGCCGCGTACTTGACCACCGAGCGGATCGACTTGCCTTCGTGCATCAGATCAAACGCCTCGTTGATGTCCTTCAGGCCCATGGTGTGCGTGACGAACGGCGCCAGCTGGATCTTGCCGGCCATGGCGTCTTCCACCATGCCGGGCAGCTCGCTGCGGCCCTTGACGCCGCCGAACGCCGTGCCCATCCATTTGCGGCCGGTGACGAGCTGGAAGGGGCGGGTGCTTATCTCCTGGCCTGCGCCGGCCACGCCGATGATGACGGACTGGCCCCAGCCGCGGTGCGCGCATTCGAGTGCGGCGCGCATCACGTTCACGTTGCCGATGCATTCAAAGCTGTGGTCCACGCCCCAGCCGGTCATCTCCACGATGACCTGCTGGATGGGCTTGTCGAAGTCCTTGGGGTTCACGCAGTCGGTGGCCCCGAACACCCGGGCCAGGTCAAACTTGGCCGGGTTGGTGTCGATGGCGATGATGCGCCCCGCCTTGGCCAGCTGGGCGCCCTGGATCACCGCCAGGCCGATGCCGCCCAGACCGAACACGGCCACGGTGTCGCCTTCCTGCACCTTGGCGGTGTTCTTGACGGCGCCCAGGCCCGTGGTCACGCCGCAGCCCAGCAGGCAGACCTGCTCGGGGTTGGCCTCGGGATGGATCTTGGCGAGGGACACCTCGGCCACCACGGTGTATTCGCTGAAGGTGCTGCAGCCCATGTAGTGGTAGATGGGCTGGCCGTTGTAGGAAAAGCGCGTGGTGCCGTCGGGCATGACGCCCTTGCCCTGCGTGGCGCGCACCGAGACGCACAGATTGGTCTTGCCGCTCTTGCAGAAGAGGCACTCGCCGCATTCGGCGGTGTACAGCGGGATCACGTGGTCGCCCGGCTTCACGCTAGTCACGCCTTCGCCCACTTCCACCACGATGCCCGCGCCTTCATGGCCCAGCACGACGGGAAACAGGCCCTCGGGGTCGTCACCGCTCAGGGTGAAGGCGTCGGTGTGGCACACGCCGGTGTCGGTAATCTTGATGAGCACTTCGCCCTTCTTGGGCGGGGCCACGTCGATCTCGACGATCTGCAGGGGTTCTCCGGCTTTGAAGGCAACGGCGGCGCGGGATTTCATGGGGTGGTCCTTTCCATCGATCGGGTGGGGTGGCAGGGCAGGCGTGGTCGACCGCGGTCTACTTGAGGTACGACCGCAACAACGCCAGGGTTTCGTCAATCGCCTGCTGCGATGGCGCCGGCTTTTCCGCCAGCGTCTCGCGCACATGGCTGTCCAGCAGATCGGCCATCAGCCCGTGCACAGCGCCGCGCATGGCGGCAAGCTGCTGCAGGATGGGCGCGCAGTCGCTGCCCGCCAATACGGCGCGCTCCAGCGCCTCGGCCTGGCCTTTGATGCGGCGCAGGCGAGTGATGGCGCGTTGTTTGTCTTCAGCGGTGTGGGGCACGGGCGGGACGGCGGTGGGCCAGCAGATGCGTTGTACTGGGTGGCAGTATAAAAGGCAAGCGCGCATCCCGTTTGCGCGGCGGGGTTAAAAATCCCTTTTACTCAGGGGGAGTACTTCCAGGTGTCGGGGGTCTTGCTGCCAACTCGCAGATCCATCGACCATGAAAAAAAGCCCGCAAGCAATGCCTGCGGGCTTTTTCTATTGAAACAGACGGCGCGGTGCGCCGCACCGATCAGCGGTTGGCCAGGGGCGGCACGTCGCGGCGCTCGGAGCCGGTGAACAGCTGGCGGGGGCGGCCGATCTTGTACTCGGGGTCGCCGATCATTTCGTTCAGTTGGGCGATCCAGCCCACGGTCCGGGCCAGCGCGAAGATGCCGGTGAACAGGTTCACGGGGATGCCGATGGCGCGCTGCACGATGCCCGAGTAGAAGTCCACGTTGGGGTAGAGCTTGCGCGAGACGAAGTACTCGTCTTCCAGGGCGATCTTCTCCAGCTCCTTGGCCAGCTTGAACAGCGGATCGTTCTCGAGGCCCAGTTCGGCCAGCACTTCATTGCAAGTCTCTTGCATGAGCTTGGCGCGGGGGTCGTAGTTCTTGTACACGCGGTGGCCAAAGCCCATCAGCTTGACGCCGGAGTTCTTGTCCTTGACCTGCTTGATGAACTCGCCGATCTTTTCCACGCCGCCCTGGGCCTGGATGTCGTGCAGCATGTTCAGCGCCGCTTCATTGGCGCCGCCGTGGGCGGGGCCCCACAGGCAGGCCACGCCGGCGGCGATGGCTGCGAAGGGGTTCGTGCCCGACGAACCGCACAAGCGCACGGTGGAAGTCGAAGCGTTCTGCTCGTGGTCAGCGTGCAGGATGAAGATGCGGTCGAGGGCACGCTCGAGCACCGGGTTGACCTTGTACTCCTCGCAGGGCGTGCCAAACATCATGCGCAGGAAGTTGCCTGCGTAGGAGAGGTTGTTCTGCGGGTACATGTATGGCTGGCCCACGCCGTACTTGTAAGCCATGGCCACCAGCGTGGGCATCTTGGCGATCAGACGGATCGCGGCGATCTCGCGGTGCTGCGGATTGTTGATGTCCGTGCTGTCGTGGTAGAAGGCCGACAGGGCGCCCACCAGGCCGGTCAGCACGGCCATGGGGTGGGCGTCACGGCGGAAGCCGCGCAGGAAGAACTGCATCTGCTCGTTGACCATGGTGTGGTTGGTCACGAGCTTGTGGAAGTCGGTGCGCTGCGTTTCGTTGGGCAGTTCGCCGTTGAGCAGCAGGTAGCAGGTGTCCAGGTAGTCGCAATGGGTGGCCAGCTGCTCGATGGGGTAGCCGCGGTACAGCAGCTCGCCCTTGTCGCCATCGATGTAGGTGATGGCGGACTGGGTCGCTGCCGTCGATAGGAAGCCCGGGTCGTAGGTGAACATGCCCGTTTGCGCATACAGCTTGCGGATGTCGATGACATCCGGGCCAATGCTGCCCTGGTAGACCGGCAGGTCCACGCTGGGGCTGCCATTGCTGAAGGACAGGGTGGCTTTGTTGTCAGCTAGCTTCATTGTTACTTTCCTTGGGTAGGTTGCCGATGATGATCCGGTCTAGGGCTTGCAGTGCGGTGCGGGGGGCGGGGCTCAGGCGTGGAGCGCCCGGGTGCCGCCCGCTTCGCGCAGCATGCCCAGCACTTCACGCGCTTCTTCCGTGTCTTGCTCGCCCTGGGGTTCCCGCCGGCGCAGCAGCAGGTCCAGCAGGTCGTTGTCCGCCAGATCCATGAGCACGCGCATGCCCTGCGCGTGGCGCTGGGTCAGGTGGGGCTCGTAGCGGGCGAAGAACTGTTCAATGAACAGGTCGTTCTCCAGCAGGCCACGCCGGCAGCGCCAGTGCAGCTTGCTCAGTTCACGCTCGTCCAGCAGCGGCGAAGCGGCTGCGGGCGCGAGGGTGGTGGTGCGAAGGTTTTCCATGGCGTGCCAGGCAGCGCGTGTGGCGTACGGCAGTGCCAGATCAGATGGCGCGGCGCACCATCAGCTCCTTGATCTTGCCAATGGCCATCGTGGGGTTCAGGCCCTTGGGGCACACGTCCACGCAGTTCATGATGGTGTGGCAGCGGAACAGGCGGTACGGGTCTTCGAGGTTATCGAGGCGCTGGGCGGTGGCGTCATCGCGGCTGTCGGCGATGAAGCGGTAGGCCTGCAGCAGGCCGGCAGGGCCCACGAACTTGTCGGGGTTCCACCAGAAGCTGGGGCAGCTGGTGGAGCAGCTCGCGCACAGGATGCACTCGTACAGGCCGTTCAGCTCTTCGCGCTCTTCAGGCGACTGCAGGCGCTCGCGGTCGGGGGCCAGGTCTTCGTTGATCAGGTAGGGCTTGATCGAGTTGTACTGCTTGAAGAACTGCGTCATGTCCACGATCAGGTCGCGGATCACTGGCAGGCCGGGCAGGGGCTTCAGAACAATGGTGCCCTTGAGGGTATTCATGTTCGTGAGGCAGGCCAGGCCGTTCTTGCCATTGATGTTCATGGCGTCCGAGCCGCAAACGCCCTCGCGGCAGGAGCGGCGGAACGACAGCGAAGGATCCTGCTCCTTGAGCTTGACCAGCGCGTCCAGCAACATGCGCTCATGGCCGTCGAGTTCGATCTCGATGGTCTGCATGTAAGGCTTGGCGTCCTTGTCCGGGTCGTAGCGGTAGATTTGGAATGTGCGCTTTTGCATGTTTCTTCTCTCGTGGGGCTACTGGTTAGAACGTACGGACCTTGGGAGGCACGCTGTCCACCGTCAGGGGCTTGAGGTTGACCGGCTTGTAGTCGAGGCGGCTGCCTTCGCTGTACCACAGGGTGTGCTTCATCCACTCCTTGTCGTTGCGGCCCAGCGGGAACTCGGGATGGTCGGCAGGGTGTTCGTAGTCGTACACCGTGTGGGCGCCGCGGCATTCCTTGCGGGCGGCGGCGGACACCATGGTGGCCTGCGCCACTTCGATCAGGTTGTCCACTTCCAGCGCTTCGATGCGAGCCGTGTTGAACACCTTGGACTTGTCCTTGAGCGTCACGCCCGCCACGCTGGCGCGGATGTCGGCGATCTTCTTGACGCCTTCGTCCATGCTGGCCTGGGTGCGGAACACGCCGGCGTGCTGCTGCATGGTGGAGCGGATGTCGCCCGCCACGCGCTGGGCGTAAACACCGTCGGTGGACTTGTCGAGCTGGTTCAGGCGCTCGAGGGTGCGGTCAGCCGCGTCCTTGGGCAGGGGCTTGTGCTCCTTGTTCTTGTTGTTGAACTCGACAATGTGGCGGCCGGCGGCCTTGCCGAACACCAGCAGGTCCAGCAGCGAGTTGGTGCCCAGGCGGTTGGCGCCGTGCACCGACACGCAGGCGCATTCGCCCACGGCATACAGGCCGTTGACCACCTCGTTGTGCACGCCGTTGGCCTGGCGCACGACCTGGCCGTTGATGTTGGTGGGCACGCCACCCATCTGGTAGTGGATGGTGGGCACCACAGGAATCGGCTCCTTGGTGATGTCCACGTTGGCGAAGTTGACGCCGATTTCGTACACCGAGGGCAGGCGCTTGTGGATGGTGTCTGCGCCCAGGTGGTCGAGCTTGAGCAGCACGTAGTCCTTGTTGGGGCCGCAGCCACGGCCTTCCTTGATTTCCTGGTCCATCGAGCGGGACACGAAGTCGCGCGGGGCCAGATCCTTCAGCGTGGGAGCGTAGCGCTCCATGAAGCGCTCGCCATTGCTGTTGAGCAGGATGGCGCCTTCGCCGCGGCAGCCCTCGGTCAGCAGCACGCCCGCGCCGGCCACGCCGGTGGGGTGGAACTGCCAGAACTCCATGTCCTGCAGCGCGATGCCGGCACGTGCGGCCATGCCCAGGCCGTCGCCGGTGTTGATGAAGGCATTGGTCGACGCGGCAAAGATGCGGCCGGCACCGCCGGTGGCCAGCAGCACGGTCTTGGCTTCCAGGATGTACAGATCGCCGGTTTCCATCTCCAGCGCCGTCACGCCCACCACGTCGCCATCGGCGTCGCGGATCAGGTCGAGGGCCATCCACTCTACGAAGAAGTTGGTCTTGGCCTTCACGTTCTGCTGGTACAGCGTGTGCAGCATGGCGTGGCCGGTGCGGTCGGCCGCGGCGCAGGCGCGCTGCACGGGCTTTTCACCGTAGTTGGCCGTGTGGCCGCCGAAGGGGCGCTGGTAGATCGTGCCGTCGGGGTTGCGGTCGAACGGCATGCCGAAGTGTTCCAGCTCGTACACCACCTTGGGTGCTTCGCGGCACATGAACTCGATGGCGTCCTGGTCGCCCAGCCAGTCGGAGCCCTTGATGGTGTCGTAGAAGTGGTAGTGCCAGTTGTCCTCGGACATGTTGCCGAGCGACGCGGACACGCCGCCCTGTGCCGCCACGGTGTGCGAGCGGGTGGGGAATACCTTGGACAGCGAGGCCACGTTCAGGCCCGCGCGGGAGAGTTCAAGCGCGGCGCGCATGCCGGAGCCGCCGGCGCCGACGATGACGACGTCGAACTTGCGCTTGGTGATGTTAGCGTTGGTGTAGCTCATTGTTTTATGCCTTCAGTCGCGGGGATCAATCAGAGACGCCACAGAACCTGGATACCCCAGCCAGCGCAGCCGACCAGCCAGACGATGGTGAACACCTGCAGCAGCAGGCGCACGCCCACGGGCTTGATGTAGTCCATGAAGATGTCGCGCATGCCCACCCACACGTGCCACGCCAGGGCCACGATGACGGAGAAGGTCAGCACCTTCATCCACTGGGCAGAAAAGATGCCAGCCCACAAGTCGTAGCCGATGGGGCCCTTGGTGAAGATGACCTGCGCCAGGATCACCAGGGTGAAAAGGGCCATCAGGCCAGCCGTGACGCGCTGGCTGAGCCAGTCGCGCAGGCCATAGTGGGCGCCGACGACGACGCGCTTGGAACCGTAATTGACGGACATGAATCTTTCCTCTCGTTCTTCGGTGGCTCGCCAAGGGCAAGCCGCCTTTGGTCTGGTGGGTGGGTGATCAGTAGAGGCCGAACAGCTTGGCGCCGAGCACCAGGGTGAGGCCGATGCTCACGGCCAGCACGAACACGGCGGAGCTCTTGCCGAATTGCTTGTTGACGGCGCTGTGGCTCACGTCCATCCACAGGTGGCGCAGGCCAGCGATGAAGTGGTGCAGGTAGGCCCAGATCAGCGCTAACACCACCAGCTTGAGGAACCAGCCCGGAACGAAGCCAATGCCTGCAATGAATGCCGCCTTGAACTTGCCGAACGAAATTTCAGACGACACCGACGTGTCGAACATCCAGATGATGAAAGGCAGCAGCAGGAACATGATCAGCCCGCTGGCGCGGTGCAGAATCGACACCCAGCCTGCGGGCGGCAAGCGGTAGGTGGTCAGGTCCTTGAAGGCATTGATGTTGCGGAATTCAGGCCGTTTCTTGGCGAGTTCGGTCATGTTGGGTGCTTTCGTGGATGTAACTGCTTTGTAATTTCGGCAGGCAAAGAACGCAAAATTCTATTGCAACGCAACAAGGTGGGTGACGGGGTCAACTCAATGATTGATGTTTCCGCTGGGTTGCCAGGGTGGCGTCAGCTCAGTTCGTTACGGTAGTGGTGCGTGTCGGTGAGGTACAGGCCCCGCCGTAACTCCATCGGAACGTCGTTGTAGGTGTATGCGATGCGTTCCACGCTCAACAGCGGCGTGGCCTGCGGGACCTGCAACATGGCTGCCTGGTCCGCGTCGGGCAGGACGGCGCGGATTTTCTCCTCTGCACGTACCATGCGCACGCCATAGTCGAGCTCGAACATGGCGTAGGTGGGACCCTGGTAGTTGGCCAACTGATCGGCCGTCAGGCCTTTGAAAGCGTGGCCGGGCAGCCAAATGTCTTCCAGGATGGTGGGCACGCCTGCAAACGCGAGGACGCGCCGCGCCTGGACCACCGCGTCGCCGCTGCGCAGCGCCAGGGCGCGTGCCACATCGGCGCTGGCGCGCACACGGCGACAATCGATCACCTTGCGCTGTGCCGGCCCTTCCACGCGGGCATCGCCGGTGTCTGGCATCAGCTTGAGGAAGCGGTACTGCACCTGCTGTTCGGCATGAGTGGCCACGAAGGTCCCCTTGCCCTGGCGCCGCATCAGGAGGTTTTCTGCGGCCAGTTCGTCGATGGCCTTGCGGACGGTGCCCTGGCTCACCCGAAATCGAGCGGCCAGTTCCATCTCGCTCGGGATCGACTCGCCGGGCTTCCATTCGCCTTGCTGCAGGCTTTGCAGGATGAGCCCCTTGATCTGCTGGTACAGCGGACTGAACGCTGGCGTAGCGGTTCCCGCAGTGCCTGCGCTGGCCAAAGGCTGTGCGGGATGGTCGGCGTTGAGCGGAAGCGAGGACATGGCGATGAGGAAAGTGGCGTGCTTCGCAGGGTGGGGTGGGGGCTTCTCCGGAACGTCCAATCATATCTTATATAAGACATAAGACAAATTGACCGGTGCGCCCAATCGGCGGTACACTCCAAGGCTGTTTTGCGGGGCACGGGCTGCTGGTAACAGGCGCTGGTGCTTGCGTTGCACACACACCTGTTTTCCTCACTTCCCTGGAGTTCTCACCATGAGCAAGAAGCCCGTTCGCGTTGCCGTCACCGGTGCCGCTGGTCAAATCGGTTACGCCCTGCTGTTCCGCATCGCCTCCGGCGAAATGCTGGGTAAGGATCAGCCCGTCATCCTGCAATTGCTGGAAATTCCCGACGAAAAGGCCCAAAAGGCGCTCAAGGGCGTGATGATGGAGCTGGACGACTGCGCTTTCCCGCTGCTGGTGGAAATGACCGCCCACGGCGACCCCATGACCGCCTTCAAGGATGCCGACTACGCCCTGCTGGTGGGTTCGCGCCCCCGTGGTCCCGGCATGGAACGTGCCGAACTGCTGGCCGTCAATGGCGCCATCTTCACGGCCCAGGGCAAGGCCCTGAACGCCGTGGCTTCGCGTGACGTGAAGGTGCTGGTCGTGGGCAACCCTGCCAACACCAACGCCTACATCGCCATGAAGTCGGCGCCTGACCTGCCCCGCAAGAACTTCACCGCCATGCTGCGCCTGGACCACAACCGCGCTGCCAGCCAGATCGCTGCCAAGACCGGCAAGCCCGTGGCCAACATCGAAAAGCTGACCGTGTGGGGCAACCACTCGCCCACGATGTACGCCGACTACCGTTTCGCCACCATCAATGGCGAAAGCGTTGCCAAGATGATCAACGACCAGGAATGGAACGCCAACACCTTCCTGCCGACCGTGGGCAAGCGCGGTGCGGCCATCATTGAAGCGCGCGGCCTGTCGTCGGCTGCCTCGGCTGCCAATGCTGCCATCGATCACATGCGCGACTGGGCCCTGGGTACCAACGGCAAGTGGGTCACCATGGGCGTGCCATCGGACGGCCAGTACGGCATCCCCAAGGATGTGATGTTCGGCTTCCCCGTCACCTGCGAAAACGGCGAATACAAGGTCGTGGAAGGCCTGGAGATCGACGCCTTCTCGCAAGAGCGCATCAACATCACGCTGGCTGAGCTGCAAGGCGAGCAAGACGGCGTCAAGCACCTGCTGTAAATCAGGGTGAGCGCCATGCAGCCGACGCCCCAGGCATCGGGCCATCAGGCCGCCCGGGCCCCTGTGCAGGGGCCGGGCGCTGCACCACCCCATCCACGCGATGTGCTGCTGGGCGCCCAGGCGCAGACCGGTTTTTTGCCGGTGTGCGACCATTACAGCGGTGTCGAGGCACGCATGCGCAAGAGCCTGCAGCTGCAGGCCGAAATGACGCAGGAGTTCGGTACCTGCGTTTTTGATGTCACCCTCGATTGCGAAGATGGTGCTCCGGTGGGGCTCGAAGCCGATCACGCCCGGCTGGTTGCCAGCTTGGCCGTGGGCGCGGCGCCCGGTGCCCGCGTGGCGGCCCGGGTCCACCCGGTGGACCACCCCGCCTTCGCCAGCGATGTCGCCACGATCGTGGGCGAAGCGGGCCACCGGCTCAGCCACCTCATGGTGCCCAAGGTGGAATCTGTGGACGATGTACTGAAGGCAGAACGGGCGCTGGAGAAAGCCTCTGCCACACCCCCGCCGCTGCACGTCCTCATCGAGTCGCCGGCTGCAGTGCACCGTGCTTTTGAGATTGCCGCGCATCCGCGCGTGCAGAGCCTGAGCTTTGGCCTGATGGATTTCGTGTCGGCCCATGGGGGCGCCATCCCGGCAGAGGGTATGACTTCGGCAGGGCAGTTTTCCCATCCGCTCGTGGTGCGTGCCAAGCTGGAGATTGCTGCCGCCTGCCATGCCCACGGCAAGGTGCCCTCGCACTGCGTGGTGACCGAGTTCACCGATGCGGCGGCCATGCAAGGCGCCGCCAGCCGGGCTGCGCGGGAGCTGGGCTACACCCGCATGTGGAGCATTCATCCCGCACAGATCCGGCCCATCCTGCAAGCCTTCGCGCCGCGGCAGGATGACATTGAGATTGCTTCAAAAATAATAGCAGCTGCCGCTCATGCTGATTGGGCTCCCATCAGTTTTGAAGGTGTACTGCATGACCGCGCCAGCTACCGCTTCTACTGGCAGGTCCTCGAGCGCGCCCACCGCACCGGGCGCACACTACCGCTCGGCGTGCGCCATTGGTTTGACGCGCCGGCCTCCGTTCTCTTGTGAACATTCCAGAATCTTTCCACGCAGGACCTTCCATGAAATCCTTTATCGCCTCTGCCCTGATGCTGCTGGCCCCAGCCCTTGCCATGGCGCAAACCCCTGCCAAGGCAGACGCCAAGCCTGAAACCAAGGCGACCGCCAAACCGGCTTCAAAGCCCGTGGCAAAGTCGGCCAAGGCGACCGAAAAGACTGCCGACAAGGCGCCTGCCGCCAAGAAATCTGCGGTGGCCAAGACCGAAGGCACCAGCAGCCGCACCCAGCTCAAGAGCGCGGCCAACCAGGCGGCGGCCGGCATCATCGCTGCCGAAGCCGCGCTGACCCCCGAAGAGCTGGCCATTGCCGAACGCGTGCACGTGGGCCGCATCCCCTGCGAACTCGGCGCCTACGTCACCGTGACGGCCGAGCCCGCAAGCCCGGGCCACTTCCATGTGGAAGGCAAGGGCTTCAAGTATTTCATGGCCCCGGTGGCCACCACCACGGGCACGGTCCGCCTGGAGGATCAAAAGGGTGGTGCGGTCTGGCTGCAGATCGCCAACAAATCCATGCTGATGAACCAGAAGCTGGGCCAACGCCTGGCTGACGAATGCATGAGCCCGCAGCAGGTGGTGGTGGCCGAGGCCATCAAGAAGAACCCGCCCGTGAGCGTGCTGGAGCCGCTGAAGTAAGTCCGAGCTCGCTCCGAACGGAAAACCACTGCACGACCTGTGCGTGAGGTGCGCAGCGGGTCAACCACGCCGCGCACAGCGCGCCGCCCCACTTTAGAACGCAACCCGGAGAAAAATGATGTTGAAAGCCTACCGTGACCACGTGGCCGAGCGCGCCGCCCTCGGCATTCCGCCCCTGCCGCTGACCGCCAAGCAGACGAGCGAACTGATCGAACTGCTCAAGAACCCTCCCGCAGGCGAAGAGGCCACGCTGGTGGACCTGATCACGCACCGCGTGCCGGCTGGCGTGGACGATGCCGCCAAGGTCAAGGCCAGCTACCTGGCGGCTGTGGCGCACGGCACTGAAGTGTGCAAGCTGATCGGCCGCGAGAAGGCCACGCAGCTGCTGGGTACCATGCTGGGCGGCTACAACCTCACGCCCCTGATCGACCTGCTGGACGACGCGGCCGTGGCCTCGGTGGCTGCCGAAGGCCTCAAGAAGACGCTGCTCATGTTCGACCAGTTCCATGACGTGAAGGAAAAGGCCGACAAGGGCAACACCTTCGCTAAGGACGTGCTGCAAAGCTGGGCCGATGCCGAATGGTTCACCAGCCGCCCCGAAGTGCCCCAGAGCATCAAGCTCACCGTGTTCAAGGTCACGGGCGAAACCAACACCGACGACCTGTCGCCCGCGCCCGACGCCTGGAGCCGTCCCGACATCCCGCTGCACGCGCTGGCCATGCTCAAGAACAAGCGTGATGGCATCACCCCTGAGGAAGACGGCAAGCGCGGCCCGGTGAAGTTCATCGAAGACCTGCGCGCCAAGGGCAACCTGGTGGCCTACGTGGGTGACGTGGTGGGCACCGGTTCCAGCCGCAAGTCGGCCACCAACAGCGTGCTGTGGTTCACGGGTGAAGACATCCCCTTTGTGCCCAACAAGCGCTTTGGCGGCGTGTGCCTGGGCGGCAAGATCGCTCCGATCTTCTACAACACCATGGAAGATGCCGGCGCACTCCCCATCGAGCTCGACGTGAGCCAGATGAACATGGGCGACGAGATCGAACTGCTGCCCTACGCTGGCAAGGCGCTCAAGGACGGCAACGTGATCGCCGAGTTCGAAGTCAAGAGCGAAGTGCTGTTTGACGAAGTGCGTGCCGGCGGCCGCATTCCGCTGATCATCGGCCGTGGCCTCACCGCCAAGGCGCGCGAGGCCCTGGGCCTGCCACCTTCCACGCTGTTCCGCCTGCCGCAGCAGCCCGCTGCCACGGGCAAGGGCTTCACACTGGCCCAGAAGATGGTCGGCCGCGCCTGCGGCCTGCCCGAAGGCCAGGGCGTGCTGCCCGGCACCTATTGCGAGCCGCGCATGACCTCGGTGGGCTCGCAGGACACCACCGGCCCCATGACCCGCGACGAACTGAAGGACCTGGCGTGCCTCGGCTTCAGCTCCGATCTGGTCATGCAGTCCTTCTGCCACACGGCTGCCTACCCCAAGCCAGTGGACGTGAAGATGCACCACGAACTGCCCGACTTCATCAGCACGCGCGGCGGCATCTCGCTCAAGCCTGGCGACGGCATCATCCACAGCTGGCTCAACCGCATGCTGCTGCCCGACACCGTGGGCACGGGCGGCGACTCGCACACCCGCTTCCCCATCGGCATCAGCTTCCCCGCGGGCTCCGGCCTGGTGGCTTTTGCTGCGGCCACGGGCGTGATGCCCCTGGACATGCCTGAGTCGGTGCTGGTGCGTTTCAAGGGCCAGATGCAGCCCGGCGTTACGCTGCGCGACCTGGTGCATGCCATTCCGCTGTATGCCATCAAGCAAGGCCTGCTCACCGTGGCCAAGCAGGGCAAGAAGAACATCTTCTCGGGCCGCATTCTCGAAATCGAAGGCCTGCCGGACATGAAGGTCGAGCAAGCATTCGAGCTGTCCGACGCGTCGGCCGAGCGCTCTGCCGCTGGCTGCACGGTGCGCCTGAACAAGGAGCCCGTGATCGAGTACATCAACTCGAACATCGTCCTGCTCAAGAACATGATCGCCCAAGGCTATGCAGACGCCCGCACCATCGGCCGCCGCATCCAGGCCATGGAAGCCTGGCTGGCCAACCCCCAGCTGCTGGCCCCCGATGAGGATGCCGAGTACGCTGCCGTGATCGAGATCGACCTGGCCGAGATCACCGAACCCATCGTCTGCTGCCCCAACGACCCCGATGACGCCAAGACGCTGTCGGACGTGGCGGGTGCCGCCATCGACGAGGTGTTCATCGGCTCGTGCATGACCAACATCGGCCACTTCCGCGCAGCGTCGAAGCTGCTCGAAGGTAAGAAGGACATCCCCGTCAAGCTGTGGATGGCCCCGCCCACGAAGATGGATGCACACCAGCTCACCGAAGAAGGCCACTACGGCGTGTTCGGCGCGGCCGGTGCCCGCATGGAAATGCCCGGCTGCTCGCTGTGCATGGGCAACCAGGCACAGGTGAAGGAAGGCGCCACGGTGATGTCCACCAGCACCCGCAACTTCCCCAACCGCCTGGGCAAGAACACCAACGTGTACCTGGGCTCGGCCGAACTGTCCGCCATCTGCTCCAAGCTGGGCCGAATTCCCACCAAGGAAGAGTACCTGGCCGACATCGGCGTCATCAACCAGAACGGCGACAAGATCTACAAGTACATGAACTTCGACCAGATCGCCGAGTACAAGGAAGTGGCCGACGGCGTGGCAGCCTGATCAGCCTGATCCATCTGCCTGTCGCCTACAGCGGGCGGCAGGCCAGCAAAAAGCGGCTCTTGGGAGCCGCTTTTTTTTGGCAAGACGACGATGTCATGCAACTGTCATGATCCTGTCGCTATGCTCACGGCACAAAAACAAATCGAAATGGAGGGAACATCCATGGCCAGAGAGGGAGACGGCAACACCATCAAAATCCGCAGCGTGGGGGCAGGCATTGGCGCACTGCTGTTCAGCGCGCTCTTCGCAGTGGTCTTTGGACTGGGCGGCTACCATGTGGGGCTCAAGCCTTTGGTCCACACCCTGCAAACCGCCTTGCAGGTGCGCGGCTGGCACCCGGTGCAGGCTGAAGTCCTGTCGGTCCAGCTCAAGACGCACCGCGGCAGTGAAGGCCCGACCTACGAGGCGCAGACCCGCTACCGCTACCAGGTCGCGGGCAAAGACTACGAGAGCACCCGTGTCGGCCTGGACGCGCTGAGCAACAGCGACAACATCGACGACTGGCACCGCCAATGGGTGGGGCGCCTGCAAACTGCGCAGGCTGCGGGACAGCGCATCACGGTCTGGGTGAATCCCGATGACCCATCGAAGTCGCTCATCGATCGCTCGGTACGGTGGTCTCTGCAGATTTTCCGCTTGCCCTTCGCCCTCGTCTTCACGGGAGTGGGGCTGGTAGCGGCCTGGTTTTTTCTGCGCACCTTGCTGGGCCTCTTCAAGCCCGCGGATTCTGCGTCCGAGGAGCGCGGCAGCGACTTCGCGCAAGCGCTCGGTTTCGAAGGGGTCAGCCAGTCCAAGGGGGGCGTGTCTGGCGGCTCTTCGGGCGCCATCTGGCTGTTCACCATCTTCTGGTGTGGCATCGCCTTTCCCATGGCGGCCTTGTTCTGGACCACGTCTGGCACGCCCTGGTTCGCCAAGGCCTTCATTTCCATCTTTGTGGTGGTTGGGCTGGCGCTGCTGGCATTTTCGGTTCGACAGACTTACCTGGGGTGGCGGTACGCGGGTTCTTCGCTGACCACGCTGCCTTCCCACCCGCGCGCAGGCCATCCTGTTGAAGTGACACTGTTGCTGCCGGCGCGGGCCGCGGCCGCCTACCCGCAGGGACAAGGACTGCAACTGCGGCTGGCGCACTACCGTGTGGACGAGTCCAGCTCCGGCTCGCCCGAACGCTGTGTGGAGTCCTTTACCGAGGTGGCACGGGTGCAGCCCACGGCCGACGGAGGGCTGAGGCTGGTTGCGCGCTTCGCCGTGCCACCGGATGCACCGCCGCACGGCAGCCGCCGCTCCGGTGAACGTGTGGATTGGCGGGTGGAAATGCTGCCCACGCCCGGCGGCACGGCCGAACTGAGTTATGAGCTGCCTGTGCAAGCTGCGCAGCACACATCGAACAGCGAAGCATCGTCCGACCGATTCGACCGGCGCGCGGCCTGGAAGCAGGTGGTTCCGATTGTTCCCTTGAGCGAACAGGAGGGTGCAGAAGAGGAGATTCCCCTGGTGCTTCCGCCCTCCGTCACGCTGCAGGAGTCCTCACAGGCCTGGCAGTACGAGTTCACCCAGAGCGGTTGGCGCTGGGCCGCAGGTCTCGTGTTGGCGGGGCTGGCGCTGGAGGCAGGCGTCAATGGCCGATTGGGAATTCATGGCCTTCTGCTGCCCCGCGGCGTTCTGGCTGCAGTTGGATGGATTGCGCTGGCGGCCTTTGCCTTGCACGCGGCCACCCGGCGTTGGACCCTCACCGTCCACGACGAAGGGATCACGGCTTGCCGTCATTCCTGGCTCTGGTCGCGCGCCGATCTCGTGCCCGGCGATGCCAGCCGCAGCCTGGTGCACAAGCTGCTGTATTCCACCGGCAGTGGCGCAAGCGAACAACGCTACCACGCCGTCTATGCGCGTGATGCCGCAGGCGCGCTAGTCCGCCTGACTCCCGGCTTAGGGGGCGAAGGGGCGGCCACTACGCTCGGGCAATCAGTGGCGCGGGCCTGGTCCCACCGTCGCGGCCGGTTCGCTGCAGGGATGCAGCGGTCCGGGCGAGTCCAGCACTCGCGCCCAGCCTTGGGGGCTCTGGTGGTGCTGGCCCTTGTTGCCTGGTGGTTCTGGGTCCCTGCGCCGAGCAACACCGCTCACCGCACGGCGGCTGCTGAAGGAGTGAGCCGTGGGGCGGCGGAAAGTGCGCCGTCGTATTCCTCAGTGGATGAACGCTTGCTGGATGCGCAAGACGCAGGCGATGCCGCCGCGCTGCGGGGCGCGCTGGCTGAGGGCGCCAACCCCAACCTGCTGGCTCCCAATGGGTCCAGCATGCTCATGCTGGCTGCGCACCGAGGACAACTGGAGCACATTGATGCGCTGTTGAGCGCCGGGGCGCAGCCCGATCTGCGCCAGACGCAGAAAGACAGCGAGCGAGGGGACACCGCGCTGCTGCGCGCCTTCTATGGAGGCCACCTTGCGGCCGCACGTCGCCTGGTGCAGGCAGGTGCCAGCCTGGCGGCCCGCAATCGATGGGACTGGGGGGCCGTGCACATGGCCGCACAAAGCGGCTGTGTGCCGTGCCTGCAGTGGCTGGCCGAACAAGGACAGTCACTGGACGAGCCCGCACCCGCCAGTCGAGGCGAGACGCCCGCGATGCTGGCTGCCGCCAAAGGGCGTGTCCAAGCGCTCGAATGGTTCGAATTGCAGGGAGTGGATCTTTGGCGCAAGGATCCGCATGGCAAGAATGCGCTGGATTGGGCGCGCTTTGGCCAGCAGCAGGAAGCGGAGCGCTGGCTGGCGCAGCGCCAGCGTTGAGACTCGGTTGACGCCAGGGGCCGAGGGCAGCAAGGCTGAAGGCACCGTTGAGGTCTTGCCCGCCGGGACCTCAGCCGGGGCGGAACGTTCGCGCGGCGCCATACTCAGAGCTCAAAAAATACCCAACACCACCAAGATCCCGCCCCCTCCATGTTCAAGTCATTCTTTTTGGCCCGCCGGTGGTGGGCCTGGTCTCTTTTGGGCTCCATCGCGATCGTGCTGGCCACCGGCTACCGGGTCCAGCTCGACGTGCAAATCAACGACTGGTTTGGCAGCTTCTACGACCTGATCCAGGAAGCGCTGGGCAAGCCCGGCAGCATCACGGCCGAGCAGTTCTGGGGCCAGCTCTCCACCTTTGCGCGCATCGCCATGATCTATGTGACGACGGCGGTGCTGGTGGACTTCTTCAGCAAGCATTACATCTTCCGCTGGCGGCAGGCCATGAATGAGTACTACATGGCCGCCTGGCCGCGCCTGCGCCACATCGAGGGTGCTGCCCAGCGCGTGCAGGAAGACACCATGCGCTTTGCCCGCACCATGGAAGACCTGGGGCTGAGCTTCATGCGCAGCCTCATGACGCTGGCGGCCTTTTTGCCGGTGCTATGGGCGCTCTCGGACAAGGTCACGGCGCTGCCGCTGATCGGTGCCGTGCCACATGCGCTGGTGTGGGTGGCGCTGGCCTGGTCGCTGGGCGGCACGCTGCTGCTGGCCTGTGTGGGGGTGAAGCTGCCGGGGCTGGAGTTTCACAACCAGCGCGTGGAGGCGGCCTATCGCAAGGAACTGGTGCTGGGCGAGGACGACCCTGCGCGTGCTGCGCCGCCCACGGCGGCTGAGCTGTTTGCGGCCGTGCGGCGCAACTACTTCCGGCTGTTCTTCCACTACCTGTATTTCGACGTGGTGAAGTGGTCGTACCTGCAGGTGAGCGTGCTGGTGCCGCTGATCGCACTCGGCCCCACGCTGATCGCAGGTGCCATCACGCTGGGGGTGATGCAGCAGATTGCGCGGGCGTTCGACAAGGTGCTGGAGTCGTTCCAGTTCTTGGTGCTCAACTGGAGCACGGTGGTGGAGCAGATATCGATCTACAAGCGCCTGCGGGCGTTTGAGCGGCAGATGCAGGAGGCCGCACCGGCCGCTGCTTAGGGCCGGCGGCGCGCTACCGCACCTGCTTCTTTTCGAGCTTGCGGGTGAGCGTGCGCCGGTGCATGCCCAGGCGCCGGGCCGCTTCGGACAGGTTGAAGCCCGTCTCGGCCAGCACCTCGTTGATGCGTTCCCACTCCAGCGTCTTGATGGAGCTGGAGCGGTTCGTCAGCTCCACCTCGGTGTTGCCTTCCTTGAGCCCGAAGGCCGCCTCGATGTCGTCGGTGTTGGAGGGCTTGGCCAGGTAGTGGCAGGCGCCCAGCTTCACGGCCTCGACTGCCGTGGCAATGCTGGCAAACCCAGTCAGCACCACGATGAGCATGTCGGCATCGGCCGCGTGCAGCCGCTGCACGCAGGCCAGGCCCGAGGCCTCGCCTTTGAGTTTCAGGTCTACTACCGCATAGCCCGGTGTGTGGTCGGCCAGCAGGGCTTCCACCTCGGGCAGGCTGGCGGCCTGCAGCACGCGGTAGCCGCGCCGCTCGAACGAGCGGGTGAGCGTGCGCGCAAAGGCCTCGTCGTCTTCCACGATCAGCAGCAGGCGCGCGTCGTCGTCATCGTGTGCGTTGTCTTCGGTGTGCATGGCGGGTTGGAGCAAAAGACTCTCAGCCTCTCAGGTCTTGGTGCCGGGCAGGGCAACGGCGGCCAGCGGCAGCTCTATGGTCACTTGTGCCCCGCCCTCGGGCAGGTTGCGTGCCGCCACGCTGCCGCCCAGCGTGCGGGCCACATTGAGCACCAGGTACAGGCCCAGTCCGTGGCCGGGGCGGTTCTTGGTGGACTGGTACGGGGTTCCCAGTTTGGCCAGCATGTCGGGTGCAAAACCAGGGCCCCGGTCCGTCACGGTGATGTTCAGCACATCGGCATTGCGCGTGACGGCCAGGCGCACCCAGTCGGGCGAGGCGTCGCGGGCATTGTCCAGCACGTTGAAAACCATCTGCTGCAGTGTGGTGTCCGACACCATGGGCGTGTCGGCGCCGAACTGGTTGTCGTATTCGAACGTGGGCATCGAGCGTGTGCCGCGCCATTCGCGTGCCAGCGCATCGACAAAGGTACACACGGTGGTCTGCACCGACTCCTCGCCACGCGCTTCGCCCGCCGACAGCAGGATGCCGCTCACGATGCTCTTGCAGCGCTGCACCTGGGCCTGCATCTCGCGGATGTCCTCTTGCAGCGGGGTGTTGTCGGCCAGGCGCTTGTCGTGCTGCCAGTCCCCAAGGATCACGGCCAGGGTGGACAGCGGCGTGCCCAGCTCGTGCGCCGCCCCCGAGGCCAGCAGCCCCATGCGTACGATGTGTTCTTCTTCCACGCGGCGGCGGCGGGCAGCGGCCAGGCGCGCGTCGCGCTCGCGCAGGTTCAGGTTGATGCGGGTGATGAACACGACCACCAGCGTGGCGTTGAGCACAAAACACACCAGCAGGCCCAGCACATAGAGGCTGGAAAGCCCCTGGTGCAGGTCCTGCGGCAGATCCAGCGGCAGGTGGTGCGTGGCCAGCACCGCAAAACACAGCAGCGTGATGACGACGATGGACCAGATGTAGGCTCCGCGCAGCAGCACGGCGCCGATGGTGATCTGCAGCAGGTACAGGAACACAAAGGGGTTGGTGGTGCCGCCGCTCAGGTACAGCTGCACGGTGAGCACGGCCACGTCGATCAGCAGGGCCAGGAACAGCTCGATGGTCCGCACCATGACCCCCGTGCGCAGCCGCAGCAGGCTCACCACGTTGAACATGGCCAGGCAGCCCACCACCAGCAGCATCTCGCGCAGCGGCAGGGTCAGGTTCAGGCTGTAGTGCGCCATCTCGATGGTGAACACCTGGCCCACCACGGCAATCCAGCGCAGCTCGATGAGCTGCTGCAGGTTCTTGATGCCCGCAGCCGCATCGGCCGCACGCGGGCTGCGCTGCTGCTGTTGCTGCGGCGTGGCGGTGGGTTCTGCGCGCGGGGTGGGTGTCATGGGCGGTGGCTGGCGGGCTGTGGGGCGCTGCGGGCATCGCGCAGGCGGCGCTCGTAGCGTGCCACATACCAGCCTGCGCCCGCAACCATGAGGGCCAGGCCATACCAGGTCAGTGCATAGACCAGATGGCTGTTGGAGAAGTGGACCACCGTCATGCCCGCGCGCGGCCAAGTGGACTCAGTCACCGGGGTGGGAGTGCTGCCCGGCGGTGGTGGCAACCCTGCATCGATGAAGAACGGGGCGGCCTGGGGCAGCTGCAGCGCGCGGCCCATGGCGGCAATATCGCGCGAATACCAGCGCTGCTCCGCCGGGGCATTGGTGCGCAGGAAGCCGCCGTCCGGCTCGCTCATGCGCAGCAGGCCCTGAATGGTTGCTGTGGTGGGAGCGGAGGCGGGCAGGGGCGTGGCCAGCCACTTTGCGCGCTGCTCCTGCGGCACAAACCCCCGGTTCACCAGCACCTGGGTGCCATCGGCCAGCTGCAGGGGCGTGATCACCCAGAAGCCCGAGCCCAGCTCGGTCAGGGCCTGGGTGAGCACGGTTTTCTCGGGCAGCCACTGGCCCTGTGCGGTGACGGGCAGGTATTCGTGGCTGGCTGCGCTCACCTGAGGCCACTCCGGGCTGGGGGGCAGGGCCACGGGGGCCGCATGCACGCGCTGTTCCACGCGCTCGATCAGCGCAAGCTTCCAGGCGCGGCGCTGCACCTGCCATGTGCCCAGCGCGATGAAGCCCAAAAACAAGGCGATGCCCACAATTGCGAGCACCGCCTGGCGAAGCCGCCGGGCCTGGGGCCTCGGGGCTGTGGGGCGGGACGGCATCAGGGCGTCGAGTGGCCCGGCGCCTCGTGCGTCGGTGGTGTGGGGGTGGGGTGCTCGGGCATCATGTTCGCGTTCATGTGGAACATCACCCACAGCGTGCCAGCGATGGCGATGGCCACGAACACCACGGTGAAGATGGTGGACAGCATGGTCCAGCCGCCTTCGACCTTGCCGTTCATGTGCAGGAAGTACACCATGTGCACCAGGATCTGCACCACGGCAAAGGCGCCCAGCACCAGCACGGCGGTGTTGCGGTCGGCAATCACCTTGGCCATGACCAGCCAGAAGGGGATGGCGGTGAGGATGACCGACAGCACAAAGCCGATCGTGTAGTCGCGCAGGCTGCTGTGGGGGCCCACGTCGCCATGGTGGTCGCCATGGTCGCCATGGTCGTGGTGGTGGTCATGTCCGGCATGTGCCGTGTGTTGCGCGGCGCTCATTTACAGCACTCCCATCAGGTAGACAAAGGTAAAGACGCCAATCCAGACCACGTCCAGAAAGTGCCAGAACATCGACAGGCACATCAGGCGGCGCTTGTTTTCGTGGATCAGGCCGTGTTTGCCGATCTGCACCATCAGCACCACCAGCCAGATCAGGCCAAAGGTCACATGCAGACCGTGGGTGCCCACCAGCGTGAAGAAGGCGGACAGGAAGGCGCTGCGCTGGGGCGTGGCGCCCTGGTGGATCAGGTGGGCGAATTCATAGAGTTCGAGGCCCAGGAAGCACAGGCCAAAAAAGCCCGTCACGGCCAGCCACACCAGCGTGCCCTTCACGTCGTTCTGCTGCTTGCGCAGCATGGCAAAGCCGAAGGTGATGGACGACAGCAGCAGGAAGGCCGTGTTGATGGCCACCAGCGTCAGGTCGAACAGCTGCGCGCCCGTGGGGCCTGCAGCATAGCTGCGGCCCAGCACGCCGTAGGTGGCAAACAGGGCGGCAAAGATGAGGCAGTCGCTCATCAGGTAGAGCCAGAAGCCCAGGGCCGTGCCGTTCTCGGGGTGCGGCTCGTGCGCGGGGTGGTATTGGCGCAGCGGCAGGGCTGCGCTTGCGGCGCCTGCCGCGCCAGGGGTGTAACGGATATCAGACATGGCTGGCGCGCAGTTGTTGGGTGCGGAGGTTTTCTGTCTCTGTCACTTCAGAGGCGGGAATGTAGAAGTCGCGCTTGTAGTTGAAGGTGTGGATGATGGACGCCAGGATCACGCCGACGAACGACACGCCCGCCAGCAGCCACATGTGCCAGATCAGCGCAAAGCCCAGCACCAGCGACAGCGCAGAGATCACCGCACCCGAGCCGGTGTTGGCGGGCATGTGGATGGGAGCAAAGCCGGTGAGCGGGCGCTGGTAACCATGCTTCTTCATGTCCCACCAGGCATCGATTTCATGCACCATGGGCGTGAAGGCGAAGTTGTAGTTGGGCGGGGGCGACGAGGTGGCCCATTCCAGCGTGCGGGCGTCCCAGGGGTCGCCAGTCACGTCGCGCAGCTGGTCGCGCTTGAGGTAGCTCACCACCAGCTGGATCAGGAAGCAGGCGATGCCCGCAGCAATCATCGCGGCGCCGATGGCGGCGATCACGAACCAGATCTGCAGCGACGGGTCTTCAAAGTGGTTGGCACGGCGCGTGACACCCATCAGGCCCAGCACATACAGCGGGCCGAATGCCACCCAGAAGCCCACCACCCACAGCCAGAAGGAGCGCAGGCCCCAGGTGCGGTCGAGCTTGTAGCCGAAGGCCTTGGGATACCAGTAGTTGATGCCCGCGAACAGGCCAAACAGCACGCCGCCAATGATCACGTTGTGGAAGTGGGCGATCAGGAACAGGCTGTTGTGCAGCACGAAGTCGGCCGGAGGCACGGCCAGCAGCACGCCAGTCATGCCGCCGATGGCGAACGTCACCATGAAGGCCACGGTCCA
>Ga0307408_100000211_pt1 | contig 62184 bp, 100 predicted proteins | sample 322Cmetagenome_FD_202116 | JGI IMG/M metagenome (GOLD analysis project Ga0307408, IMG submission 202116) | Maize rhizosphere microbial communities from greenhouse at UC Davis, California, United States - 322HYB-C-3 | ecosystem: Host-associated > Plants > Roots > Rhizosphere > Soil | place... | reverse complement strand
CGTGGTTCTAGTCGTTCGGGGAGACGCTGAGCCAGGGAATCACCGGGGCGCTGGGCCGGCTCGGCGAAGCGCTCGGCCTGTCCGACTTCGGCGCCAAGTGGAGCGAGTTCTGGTCCGGGCTGCCCGCAACGGTGCAGACCGCGTGGGACGCGGTCAGCCTGTGGGTCACCACCAAGTACACCGAAATCTCCACGAACATCGCCACGTGGATCGAGCAGGTCAAGCTCAACTGGAACACGTTCTGGGACAGCCTCGGCACGAAGGTCGGCGAAGCGTGGAACGCGATGGTCCTCTGGATCACCACGAAGTACACGGAAATCTCCACGAACATCGGCACATTCATCGCCGAGGTCAGCACGAACTGGAACAACTTCTGGACCGGCATCTACGACAAGGTCGTGGAAATCTGGAACACGGTCAAGGCGTGGATCGAAACCAAAGTCAATGAAATCAAGGCCGGGATCGACAAATTCGTCACCGACGTCCGCACCAACTGGGACAACTTCTGGTCCGGGGTGAACAAAAAAGTCCAGGAAATCTGGAACGCCGTCACCTCGTTCATCGGCGGCAAGGTCGCCGAAATCAGGGGCCGCATCGACGGGTTCATCTCCGGGGTCCGCGGGAACTGGGACAACTTCTGGTCCGGGGTGCGGACCACCGTGTCCACCGCCTGGGAAAACATGCGCCAGTCCGTAGCGCAGGGCGTGGAGAACGTCATGAGCTTCATCACCGGGCTCCCGGGCCGGATCAGCGGCGCCCTCGGCGGGCTCGGCGGCCTGCTCATCGGCGCGGGCAACTCAATCATGCAGGGATTCCTGTCCGGTCTGCGCTCCTCGTGGGGCGCGGTCACTGACTTCGTCGGCGGGATCGCGTCGTGGATCGCGGCGAACAAGGGTCCGCTGCCGTATGACCGCCGCCTGCTGGTGCCCGCCGGTCAGGCGATCATGGGCGGGCTGGAATCCTCGATGCGGGACAAGTTCCGGGACGTCATGGATTTCGTGTCCTCGATGGCGGACGAGATGGCCGCCGTGTTCGAGGGTTCCCGGATGTACGCCGCCGGGAAGGACGCCGCTGCGGGCCTGACCGACGGCCTGCTCGCCGGCCGCGGGGACGTCGCCGCCGCGTACGCCTCCCTCGGGAACCTACCCGCGCTCAGCGCCAACGTCGGCCAGATCGGCACGGTCAGCGCGAACGTGCCGGGAACCGATGGACGCACATCAGTTCCGGGCGGCGGGTTCGTCCTTGAGAAGGGCGCCATCCAGATCGTCACACCAACCAAGAACCCCGAGATTGTGGCCTCCAAGGTCATCGACGGGTTCGCGGACTTCAGCAAGTTCTAAGGGGACAACATGTACGACGGGTATCTCAAGCTCGGTAACGTCGAGGTGATGAACCGTGCCCGCACCGCGAAGTACGTCACGGACCACACCTCCAACATCGCCGTCAAATGCCTGGACGAGGAGTTGCCGGTCGCGCTCGGGCACCTGCCCTACACCGACCCGGAAACGGACGGCGCCCCGTGGTGGAAGGGTGCCCGGCTCGCGACGGCCCGCTTCTTCGGCCTGTACCCGGGGAAGATCGAAGGCGCGGAGAACTCCACGCGCGGCGTCACGGTATCCGAACTCTCCGGCGACGGCGCTGTGATGACGGCCCCGAGGTACGGCTCCGCCGAGTTGCGGGTGGTGGCGACGGCGTTCGCCGCCGACGAGGAGGCCATGCACGAAGGCATCTCCTGGCTCCGTGACGTGCTCGCGAACGACGGCTGCTCCGACGCGGACCTCGGCTGCACGGGCCGCACCGCCGAACTGTTCGCGGCGCTGCCCGGGGACTATGTGGACGCGTACGGGCTGATCCGCAGCTTCTACCGGGTCGAGGTGACGGAAGGGCCGCTGGTGACCCGGAAGTTCAACTCGAAGTACGCGGTGATGTGGCAGATCGAGTTCACCCTGACGGCGGGGATCCCGTGGGCGTTCACGTCGCTGGACCCGGTCGCGGAACTGAACATGGACAACGGCACGAACTTTCAGGACCCGGCGGGAGAGGACTGCTCGACGGCGGTGAACGCGTACGACAACTTCGTCGCGGATCCGTACTTCACCGCGATTTCCCGTCCGCCGCGGCCGCCGGTGATCCTGCCGCCGAACCTGCTGAACATCACCTCGTGGCGGCGGCTGATCGTGGGCCTGCCGGAGGCGCAGACGGTGCGCTGGGGCCGGACCATCCCGATTGTGCACGTGCTCACCGGGGCCGAGGACGCCCAGTACATCCGGATGCGGTTCTACCGGGACGGCTTCAACGGGTGCGACTACGACGGGGAGTTCCTCATCTCCTACATCCCCGCGAACTGCACCCTGTCCCTGAACGGGATCACCCGGGAGGCGACGCTGACCCTGCCGGACGGGCGCGTGGTCGCTGCCGGGCATCTGCTGTTCGGCTCGGCGGGTCGCCCGTTCATCTGGCCGACGCTGGGCTGCCAGTACAAGTACGCGATGACCGCTGACCTGATGCCGGGCCAGCCTGGGGTTGTCATCACCCTCGATACGGCGGTGAGGGAGTAATGGCGCTGACCTGTGAGCGGCACACCGCCGCGCTGTTCGACCGGGGCGGGAAGCGGAAGCTGGCGTCCCTCGATGACCTTGAGCGGGTCCGCTGGGAGCGCCGCCGCGACGACCCCTCGACCGCGACCGTGTATGTCGGCTCCCCCGGGATCGAATGCCAGCAGGCGCTGCAGCTGGCCGAAACGAACCGGGTGGAACTGGTGATCTTCCGCGGCGCCGAGCGCGTCTGGGAGGGTCCCATCTCGCACATCTCCTACCACGGCTGGTCGGTGGAGATTCAGGCGAAGGACGTCATGCTCTACGTCATGCGTACCGCGATGCGCGCCGAGTACGACAACCGCCACCCGAACAACGGCAAGGTGCTGGACCGGGTGAAGCGGATCATGACCGCCGAACTCGCGCGCAAGGAAGCGCTGGACCCGCCCGCGAACATCCTGGCCCACGTGCAGTACATCTACGCGACCCCGGGGGAGGCCGAGGACGCGGGCACCACCGCGCACACGCTCCCGATGGAGATGACCGTGTTCGAGCACATCGACTCGTTCGCGGCCCGCGGCGGTCTGGACTACACCGTCGTCGGCCGGTCCATCCTGTTCTTCGACGTGCACCAGAGGATCGGGCAGACCCCCATGGTCACGGCTGACGACTTCATCGGCGACCCGGTCATCACCCAGTACGGCATGGAACTCGGCACGAACATCATCATGACGGACGGCAAGGGCAACTACGGCGAGGCCGGTGCCATCGACCCGTACTACGGCGAGTGGGAGATTATCCATCAGGCGTACGACGAGGACGCGCAGGGACTCAACCCGGCGGACCCTCCCACTGTCGCGGAGATGACCTCACAGGCACAGCGCACATGGAAGCAGGGATCGAAGCCCCCGCTCGTGGTCAGAATCCCCGATGGCACGCGCCTCAACCCGAACGGCGTGCTCACAATCGCAGACCTCGTGCCGGGCGTATGGATACCCCTGTCGGCGCGTCTGCCGGGACGTACCGTAAGCCAGATGCAAAAGCTGGATAACATGACTGTTGAGGAAACGGCGGAGAACGGCGAGGAAATCAAGGTCACCCTTTCCCCCGCTTACACAGAGACTTTCGTAGAGGATGAGGAATAGCAATGGTCGATTTCACACCGTATCTCGGGTGGATCAACGTCCCCGATGCCAGTAACATCCCCGAGGGTGCGAAGCTGCTCGCCGCCTCCGACCTGCTCCGCTACGAAAACGCGCTCGTCGCCCTCGCCGGGGAACTCAACGGCAGGCTCTCCAGCGACGGCGTCAACGCCACCATCGGCGGCGCCCTGGCGGAACTCTCTGCAACCTACGGCCCGCAGGTATCCGCGGTTCAGGACCTTATCGGCAAGATTCGGACCGGAGCGCAGAACGTCACCGCGGCTTTCATTACGGATTCCACCGGAACATACGATCAGGCGACATGGACCAGTGGCGTGCCGGCCGCCCTCGCGGCGCTGTTCCCGACCCATTCCGTCGTCATCCACACGTGGAACTACACCTCGGGCACAGCATGGAACGCGGCATCAACCATTGCCACCGGCACCGGCCCCCGCACCATTCATCTGTGGTTCGGCGGTGCGCCGGGGCAGAACTGGCAGTACTTCATGGACACCGCCCGCCGGGCAGCGTTCTTCGGCGGCATCGGGTCCGCCGACGCCGTGTTCATCTCGCTCGGACACAATGACCCGGCGGCCGCGGACATCCCCGGCCTGCGCCCGAATATCGACCGGGCCATCATCCACCTCGAACGGTTCCGGCTGCTCCTGCCACACGCCGCCTTCATCCTCGTCTCACAGAACCCAACAACCGTGGCAGGCAAGTTCGCCGAGGGGCACGCCGACGCTTACCGGCGCATCGCGGCCCAGCGCGGGTACGGGTTCATTGACTGCACGCGCCCGTTCCAGAATTACGCGGGGCCGATCACCGACCTCGTGCCTGACAACAACCTGCACCCGACGGCGGCAGGCTACACCCTGTGGCGCGACCGGTTCCTGGCCGAGTTCGTCTCCCAGAACACCTCCCGCCCGATCCCGCAGTCGCTCCCGTCACTCTCGGTGGCCGGCAAGTCGATCATTCCGCGCGTAACCCTGCCCATGGGGGCCAACGGCTGGACCCTCTCCAACGTCACGGAAGCCTCCGAAGCCGTGATCGTCGACCGGCGCACCGCCACGGCCAAACTCACCAAGACGGCAGGCGGTTCAGGAGCGCAGGTATGGCGCCCCCTCCCCGACTACGTGCGCGGCAAGTCGTTCTACGCCGTCGTCCACATGTACATTCCCGCCGCGTCCTACGCCAACGCCGGACAGATCCAGGTCAGGGAGGGCGGCACGGTCAAGGCAACCGCTGTCCTGCCGACGTCGATCCGCGACCAGTGGTTCGACGTTGCGGTGTCATGGGACGTCCCCCACACCGCCGCCGCGTCCCCCAACGGCATGAGGCTCTACATCAACGTCGACGGGCAGGGCGGCTCCGAGTTGCCCGTCATCTACGTGGAGGATGTGGACATCTTCATCGGCGACTACCCGCTGGACGCTGTCTACGGATAAACCGCGGCAACGCTTCACGTCCACATTTCCGACACAGTCACGGAAGGTAGCCAGTGTCAGTTCAGAACCCCCGTGACATGCGGGAATGGATGGCGTACATCGAGCGCATGGTCAAAGAGGCCAAGCGCGGTGCGGCATCAGTCAACAGCGGCGTCGTCGCCCGAATCGAGGACATCGTCGAAACGGGCGCGGCCGACGCTGCCCGGCACCCGACCGCGCCGATCGAACTGACGTGGCAGACGGGGTCGTACCTGAACGGGGAGAACAAGTCCCGGGTGCAGTTCACCATGGACTTCCCCGACGTCACCAAGTCCACGGACGCGAAGAACATCGCCATCAGCCACTACGAACTGTGGGGCTACGACGAGACGTACCCGCTGCTGCAGGATCAGGGATCCGCGTACCCGGCGCTGATCGCTCCGGGCTCCACCCTGCCGGGCGCGTACATCGCCCCGGGGACCACGAACGAGCGGGTGTGGATGCTGCTGTCCGCGTCGGAGACGTCACGGTTCCTGGTCCGCGACTTCGTGCCGAACTCGCTGTGGCGGTTCAAGGTCCGCGCGATCGGCGTGAACCTGACGGTGCCGGGGAACTGGTCCGTGGAACTGCCGGTGCAGATGCTCGAAGATACCGGCGCCCCGGGCCAGCCGACGGCCCCGGTGGTAACGGTGAACCGCGGCACGATCAAAGTCTCGTGGGACGGGCAGTCCGTGAACGGGCCGATGCCGGCCGACTTCCGCTTCGCTGTCCTCGCCCGCGGCACCGCGTCCTCCCCGACGGAGACGGCGGTGATCTGGGACCGCAACGGCGGCTTCATGATCTTCGACGACACCGAGTACTACCGCACCGAGTTCTTCCGCATTCAGGCGGTGGACTACGCCGGGAACACGTCGCCGTGGTCGGAGCAGGCGACCGCGTACACGACGCCGCTGGTGGATGAGGACATCATCCTCTCCGAACTGGACGCGGCCAAGACGCACCTGAAGAACGTCAACGCCGGGGTGTCGATCCTGCCGGACACCATCATCACCGAGCATCTGCGGGTCACCGAGGACATGATGGCGGCGCTCGCGCAGTTCCTTGTGGTCAAGGCCGGGATGATCGAGGCGAACAGCATCGACGTGGACAAGCTGGCCGCCGGTGCCGTGACGGCTGAGAAGCTCGAAGCGGTCCTCGCGCTGCTGACCAAGATCATCGCCGGGGATCCGAACGGGAACCATGCCGCGATGACCCCGGAGGGTTTCTTCGTCTACGCGCAGGACCTCCTCGACGGCATCCCGAACGAGGCTGTCCGGCTAGGTTCGGGCAGCGACGAGGATTACCTTGCGCTGACCGATCCGGCGACGGGCCTCGCCACCGCCGCGATCAGCGGTCAGGGCGACGCCGTGTTCCGCGACGTGAACATCCGGCGCGAACTCTGGTATCGGGGCGAGACGCTGACCACCGTCATCAAACGGCTCGCGGGCGGCATCGTGGGCTGGGGCGCGCAGTACTCGAACTCCCCCGCCGCGGGCCCCGCCTCGCAGATGGGCATCTTCGAGATTGCGGTGTACCTCGAAGCGGGCCGGCTGTACGAAATCACGACCTCGAACGTGCGGCTGTACTCCAATGAGGGCGGCAACAAGTCCTTCCTGCGGGTGCGCTGGACGGCGAACAGCAACGGCCCGGCCCCGTACCCGGGCGTCGGGTCCCCGATCATCGCCCAGGCGGAGACGAACTTCGCGACGGAGGGCTACTCGCAGGTCAACATCCAGAAGATCGCGAACGTCGCGGTCAGCGCGAACTACCGGTTCCTGCTCGCGTTCTCCTGTGAGAAGGGCGGCACGGCGGCGACGCAGGCGATCGGGTCCAACGAGTTCCCGATCGAACTGGTGTTCAAGGACATCGGCCCGTACACGGGGAACCTGCAGCAGGCGTCCACGGGCGGAAGCTCGGGCGCTCAGGCCCCGCAGGCCCGCACCCTGACGCGCATCTCCAACGGGGTGCGCTCCTACGACGGGGCGAACAACTTCTACAACTACAACCCGGGCTACATGTATCAGGGCCAGTCCCCGGGAGGTTTCGGGAACCTGAAGTCGATTGCGACGTTCCCGGACATGACCGCCGAACTGTCCGGCGCGACGATCAACTACATCCGGGTGACGTTCCGCTTCGTGCACTGGTTCAACAATGCGGGCGGAACTGCCCGGATCGGCGTGCACGGGTGGACTGCCGTGCCCGGAACATTCAGCAGCACCGGCGTTAGTGGAACTCCGGTGGAGTCCGCAGGATGGCCGCGCGGTGGCGTGCGGACTGTAGACCTCCCGGCGAGTACATTCGCAGGGTTCAAGTCTGGCAGTCTCCGAGGCGTTACCCTCGAAGGAGCGGGCAATTACGAAACCTACGGGTATGCGGAAATGCCAAGTATCGAAGTTGGTTATTCCAAGTAGTCCAAGGGGGACTTATGAGTTTGCTCAGCACGGCACGTGCACTAGACGACCAGCACTTCGCGTGGCGCGTCCGTGCGGCGTGCCTACTGTACGCATCGGACAACGTCACGGCTGGCGGCAATCAGGGCAACTACGCCCGCGCCGTCATGATGGACCCGAATGTCGTAGACCCGGCCATGCTCGCGTTCGTTGCAACTGACGCATCAGTCAGCGAAGCCGTAGTCGTGGCACCCGACGGCACGGTCACAACCAGTACCGTTCAAGATGTAGACATTATCGCCGCGGTCACAGCCGCTTGGCCGAAGGTCGCATCCAAGTACACTACCGATCCGCTGGGGGCCTAGATGCTTGAGTGGATGGGGCTGAGCCCCCAGGAGTGGAGCCCGGTCGCACTCCTCAGCCTCGTCGTCCTCATGGTCCTCTTCGGCTGGCTGGTGCCACGCTGGGCACTGGTGGAAATCCGCAAGGACCGTGACGCCTGGAAAACGCAGGCGCAGGCGCAGCAGGAAATCAACCGGACTCTGGCTGACGCCGCCAAGGAGAACGCCGAGCCGGCCCGTACCGTCGCCAAGGTCGTCACGGCGGCGCAGGACCGATTGGGAGTCCCCAGTGGCACTACTGAATAAGTTCCTCGACCGCTTCAAATCGCAGGTCCCCGAGCATGAGAAGGAGGAGCTGCGGGTGATGCAGGATGAATCGAAGCACCAGACCAGTGAAGCCCAGCGGCTCCTCGCCGATGCCCGGTCCACGGCCGCGAAGCTCGCCGCGTCCCGGCAGCGCAACCACTACCGCCTACTTCTCGACGAAATCCTCGGAGGACATTCCTCATGACACGCAAACACATCCTCATCCCCGCCCTCGGAGCGCTGACCGCCGTCGGACTGGTGGTCGCCTTCGTCGCCGGGCTCCCGGTCCCCGAGGAGCGGCGCATCCTGTACGTGCTGGTGATCCTGACCTGGCTCTCGCTGCTGACGGTGGTGTTCGTCTACGGGCTGCTGACCCCCTGGTACAAGTCGCGCACCGGCATCGGCTTCATGTCCACCAAAGTCTCATTCATGACGATCATCTCCCTGACCATCATCAACGCGCTGTGGTTCAAGGTCCCGACGTGGGCCTCCATCGCCGCGTGGATATTCGTGATCATCACCATTAACTTCGGCATCACATGGAACATCCTCTACAAGCAGTTCTTCGAGCACCGTGCCGACGAAATCCTCGACAAGAACCTCACCACCACCCAGTCCGGCGTACACGACACCGGCACCCACCACCAAGGAGAAATCCGATGACCGAACCCATCGACGTCCCCGGCCCCGACCACCGGGCCGAACCCGTCCTGACCCCCGCCAAGGCCGGGTGGCGCACCGTGCTGCAGGTGGGCCCCGCCGCGATCCTGTCGCTGGTGGTGATCCTGCCCATGATCATCGAGGACATCGTGGACGGCTTCGGCCGGCAGCTGCCCGACGAACTGCGCGTCTGGCTGCTGGGCGCGGCCCTGTTCCTGACCACCGTCGCCGCGGTGGCCGCCCGGATCATGGCCCGCAAGGAAGTCCTGGACTGGTTCACCAAATACGCACCGTTCTTCGCGCTCCCCAAGAAGTAACCCGTGAAGAACCTAGTCAACAGCGCCGCTTTCTGGCGGGGGTTCGCCCTCGTCAACATCATCCTGTACTGCATTCTCTGGGTGGTCGCGGAGTTCACTGGCTGGGTTTACGATCCCGCTTTCATTTCCCGGCTGTCACTGCTCGCGCTGATCCTTGCGTCGCTCTCGTGGTGGCAGTCGGGCCGGGTGGAAGTGAAGCAGGAGCGGGACGCGGACGTCCAGGAAGTTCTTGACCTGCTGAGGAAGCTCAGCACCCACATCGCGAAGGACCCACTATGATCCCGGCTGGCATTCTGACCGGCATCGTCCACATGGACGCGCCGGTATCTTTCGTCGGTGCGCCCGGCCGCCTCCACGTCAGCATCACACCGTCGGCGTCTCTGATCTGGGCAGAGACAGCCACGCCGCTGACCAGTTTCATCGACAACATCTCGCTGCCCCCGGGCGCTGAGTTGCGGGTGGAATTGCCGCAGACGGATCAGGACGGGTTCCTCGACAACTACGGCAACTCATACAAAAACTGGTATTACACGATCAAGGTCATTTACGAGAAGGACGGTCAGCGCCGCCCCTTCCCTGAAAAGACTTTCCAGCTACTCGCCGGTCAGGACGAGGTTGACCTCGCCCTCATTCCCGTGGGCGGCCCAGCGCCTTTGCCCATGATTGCGCCCTCCGCATTTGTCACCAGCGTTGGTGGATTCGCCGGAGCAGTGACCACAGCACAGCTCGGCATCGACGAGGTGAGGGCCATTGCTGAGGAAGCACTGATGCTCGCCAGAGAAGGTGGCGGCGGTACTGATGGAGGTTCGACACAGTACGTAGACGGCGGAGTGCCGTAAGTGCTGAGAATAAAACGAACCGTACACTTTTAGCAGTATCAAACTCTGAGTAAAGGAAAGCAAAATGGCATTGATTCAGGTCCGACGGGGCACGGCAGCGCAGTGGACAACTGCAAACCCGGTCCTCGAATCCGGCGAAATCGGCTTCGTCACCGACACCAACAAATTCAAGATCGGTGACGGCGTCACGGTCTGGGAAGCGCTGCAGTTCTACGTCTCCGACGTCGCCGCCCACACCCACGCGTCCACCGCGATCAGCGACTCCACCGCCACCGGCCGGTCGGTCCTGACAGCCGTCGACGCCGCCGCGGCCCGCACCGCGATCGGCGCCGGCACCTCCAGCCTCGTCATCGGCACCACCGGCACCACTGCCAAGGCCGGTAACTGGTTCCCCAGCTTCTCCGAAGTCACGGGCACCATCGGCACCGCGCAGCTGCCGCCGCTGGCGATCAACGAAACGTTCGTCGTCGGCACGCAGGCTGCGATGCTGGCGCTCTCCGCCCAGCGCGGTGACATCGCGATCCGCACCGACCTGAACGAGACGTACGTCCTCGCCTCCGACTCCCCGGGCACCCTCGCGGACTGGAAGGAAGTCCTGGCCTCCGGTCAGGTCGTCTCCGTCGCGGGCAAGACCGGGGCCGTGACGCTGGTTAAGGCCGACGTGGGGCTCTCCAACGTCGATAACACCGCCGACACCGCCAAGCCGGTTTCCACCGCGCAGCAGACCGCCTTGAACGCGAAGGAAAACACGATCGCGGCGGGCACCACTGCCCAGTACTACCGGGGCGACAAGACGTGGCAGACCCACGACAAGGCGTCGGTGGGCCTCGGTAACGTCGACAACACCTCGGACCTGTCCAAGCCCATCTCCACGGCGACGCAGACCGCGCTGAACGCCAAGGAAGGCACGCTCGCCGCGGGCCTGTCGACCCAGTACTACCGGGGCGATAAGACGTGGGCGACGCTGGACAAGGCCGCCGTCGGCCTCGCGAACGTGGACAACACCTCGGATGCGAACAAGCCGGTGTCCACGGCCCAGCAGACCGCGCTGAACCTGAAGGCGAACCTCGCCTCCCCCACGTTCACCGGCACGGTCACCCTGCCCTCCACCACGAACGGCCTGTCCAAGTCCAACGTGGGCCTGTCCAACGTGGACAACACCGCGGACACGGCGAAGCCCGTCTCGACCGCCCAGCAGACTGCGCTGAACGCCAAGGAGAACACCATCACCGCGGGCACCACCGCCCAGTACTGGCGCGGTGACAAGACGTGGCAGCCCATCTCGGGCATCTCCCCCGCCGTCATTGACGGGGGCGCCCCGTAACCATGACGAGCATCAGGCATCGGCGCGGCGCGGCTGCGCTGTGGAGCACCACCAACCCGGTCCTGCCCTCGGGCGAGTTTGGCGTGGAAACCGACACCCTGCGGATCAAGATGGGCGACGGCGTCACCACATGGAACAGCCTCGCGTACATCACCGATGAGGTGTCGGGCCTGTCCACGGCGACTCCCAACGCGGTTATCAAGCGTGACAGCTTCGGGCGGGCGTCGGTCGTGGAGCCGACGTCCGCCTCGGAGATTGCCACGAAGGGGTACGTGGACCTGAAAACCCCGGACGCCCAGTGGCCGTACCTTTTGGGGAACAAGATCGGCTTCGTCGGGGACTCCTACAGTTCCGGTTACGGCCTGACGAACCCGACCACTGAGCGCTGGCCGAAGCTGCTGTCGAACATGGTCGGGGCGACGGAGAACAACGTCGCGGTCCCCTCCTCGGGCTACGTCAATCAGGGCTCCGGCGGCAACTCGAAATTCTCCACGCAGGCCGGTCTGCTGGACACGAACTGCCAGACGGTGATCATGTGCGGCGGCATCAACGACGCACCGCTGGGCCAGACTGACGCGCAGATGGCGACCGCTGTCACCGCCGCGATCAGCGCGATCCAGTCCCGGTGCCCGGCGGCCACGATCATTGTGGTGTCCCCGATGTGGCACGCCGGGGAACCGTCCCCGGAACTGCTCAAGGTCGAGGATCAGATCCGCGACGCCATCCCGACCGGGATCAGGTTCATCGAACGGGGCCCATGGATCCGCCTGGACCGGGTGGAGTGGCAGATTTTCGACGGCCACCCGAACGCGGCGGGCGCCACCGCCATCGCGGCGTGGATGCGGGACCAGCTGGGCGGCACCCCGAACGGTGCGGTCTATGGGCACTACGTGGTCCCGGGCACGGCGGACGTCACGCTGAACCAGACCAACTACCCGGGCTGGGAACTGAAGGGCGCGACGATCTGGAACGCGAAGTCCGGGTGGTGGGACCTGTCCGCGCGGCTGGTCATGTACAACTCGGTCAACGGCAACCTGTGGGTGCGGGAGAACAGCCGGAAGGTGTACCTCCGGTCGGACAGTTTCTCGACCCTGCCGATGGAACGCGAAATTCACACCGAGTTCTACCACCCGGGCGGGGACCTGCCGATCGGGTTCGGCTACGACGCGAACAACACCACCACGAAGGTCATCACCAGCGGCAACTCGAAGGTCTGGGCAAAGTACCTCGGCGCGAAATAGGCTCCCGGGGGACGTCTCCCTCCCGGGTTGTTAAACAGAGAAACCCCCGCCAGTGCCCCGGCGGGGGTTTCTTTGTGATGGACGCACATCAGTTATTCGAGCACTTCGAGCCTGCAGCGGAACAGGAAGTGGTCTTTGCGCTCAGACTTCACACCGGTCCCGGTCAGGTGCGGGCCATCGAAGTAGGCGTCGGAGTCATCCACCAGACAGCCGCGGGCTGGCTGGCGCTTCTGGCCCTTGACCGGCGGCGGGATGTCCACCATTCCGTCCACGTACGCCTTCATCGTGGGGTAGTAGTTGGAGGCGTCAGCGCTCCACGCGACCGGGTAGGAGACGGCCACCGTCAGCTTGACCTTGTGGAACTTCCGGCCCAGCTTGCGGCCGGCGGCTTTGCCCAGGAGTTTCAGGTCGCGCTTGATCGGGGTCGCTTTGCCCCAGTGCGGCAGGCTGTTCTGGTTGAGCACGAGCGACTTGTGGATGTACTGGTCCCACTCGTGGACTTCTGTCATGCGCTGACCCCCGGGCAATCTTCGGGCTGATGCCAGTCCACGTCCACGATCTGCCGCCCGCCGCTGATGGCACGCGCCGGAATGCTGGTGGACTGCGACCCGATGTACTCCGGCTCGGCCTCGATGATGTCCGTCCGGTACGCGACCCGCATCAGGTGGTAAAGCTCAGCCACGGCGCAACTCCCTCGCTACCTCGGAGACGGTCTGCAGAGACAATCCCGTGACGTTGACGATGCGGGCCAGCCGCTCGGGGGCGAACATGACCGCGTCGGCGGCATCCACCGCCGCTACAGCTGTGTGCGCCGTACCATTGTCAGCCCCGTACGTCTCGGCAATGCACTCGGCGGCGGCGTCGTATCGCGTGCTCATGACAGCGGCAACCTTGCCTCGATCTGCTTCGCCAGCAGCGCCGTCTCATCAGGCAGGTCACCTTGCGCTGAGACGAAGCCGTGCCATGCAATCAGGTTCGCGGTGCGCTGCTCGAACGCAACGGCCATCCGGCTGAGGTACTGCGCCTCTTCCACTGGCACTGACCGCCCGGCGAGAGCGTTCGCGGCACCGTTCCCCGGCAGGCCCATGTTGAATCCGGTCATCAGTCGAACACCTCGACCCCGTCGATGGCGATGTCCATGTCATCGAGTCCGGCGCCGGTCCACGCGCTGAGTTCGCGCTCGGCGACCTTGATGGCGTCGACCATGGATGGGGCCTCCACGGTGGCGGTTCCGTCCAGCTTCCAACACACTTCGTACGTGCCCATTACTTGCCGCCCCACTTTCTCTTGTCGTTCCACAGCGAGGGATCGTGTGGTGTGTTGATCGGTCCTGACAGGACGTAGCCCATCTGCTCCATGGCTGGCATTACCGAGTCCACGATGGTTGTCGCCATCGCCCCGAACGCTCCGGCGACCTTCTGGAATGGGGCGGCCATGGCGCTGAGAGTGTTGCTGACGTGAAGCTGGCCGTTGACGTGCCGCTTCCTGGCCTCGACCGCACCGAACAGGTCGGTGGCTGGCTTGGTCGTGGTGCCACACAGCTTGCAGTCCCATACCCATTGCGCCTTGCGGATTTTACGGATGCCCTTGTAGGGGTTGCTCGGGTTGCCGGGTCCGTAGATCACAGCTGCACCTTCAGTTCGAGGTCGGGGATGAGGCCCTGCGGCTTGATGATGACCCGCGTGTGGTACTCGGAGACGTTGATCGGGGCCAGCTGGGTGACGGAAACGAAGACGTCCGTTGCTCCCATGAGGATGTGCTTGCGGTAGTCGTTCTCGCCGTGCTTGCAGGTGGCGACGAGGTCGCCGCCCTCGCGCTCCACGGAGCAGCGCCCCTCGGCGTAGAACGCGAACTCCCCGGTGCGGGTGTTCAGGCCGGTGATCTTGCGCTGGACCTCGAAGTTGTCGGCCGCGGTGGAGATGTTCTCCGACGCGGTCTTGGCACCGGACTCGCCGCAGCCGGCGGCGGTTGTCAGCAGGCCGACGGTGAGGATGGATGCGACGGCGATGATCTTCTTGTTCATGAGGCTGAGCCCTCTTTCTCTGGTGTGTAAATTTCCCTGGGGTCTGGTTTGCCGGTCAGGACGCCGAGGGTGATCAGCATCCCCAGCGCCCCGGCCCGCAGTTCGAGGTGCTGTTCCTCGGTGAGGTGGAAACGCAGGTCCCTCACGAGGTTGACGCATTCTTCGGTGGCTTTGTGCAGGCGCTTCAGCGGGTCGACGGGCTTCGCCGCTATGGGCTTGGGTGCTGGCTTCTTGCGGGTCTTACTGGTGGGCACTACTCGTCCTCTACTATGACTTCGCCGACGACGAACCGTTCCCGTCGGCCGTGTTTGCGGTTTTCCGCCTCCAGCAGATCACGGCGCCCCCGCGCTTCGTCGTAGTCATCGATCAGCGAGGGGAACGCGCCGAGTTCCGGCTGGTGGGATGCCTGATTGAACTCCACCACCACATACCCGATGGTCCGCTCAGCGCTCATTGCGGCGCTCCCATTCCTCGTCCGGGTCGCGTTCCTCGGGCAGGGTGTCGCTGGTGCGGGTGCCGCCGCACAGTGGACAGGTCCACTCGGCCTCTTCACTAATCGCAACGTCCACCATCCCGGCGAACGGGCACTCGTAGTCGGCATCCTTTGCCACGTCCGCGATGCCCATCAGCGCCATGGCGATCAGACTTTCGGTGCGGTCCTTGTTGCCGGACTCTGCGGCCTCCAGCGCTTCCTTCAGCGACTGTTCGATGGCGTGGGCAGGGACGACGCGGGCCTCGTCGTTGCCGCAGGTGACGTAGACGCTGCCCTCCTGCGGGTTGAAGTAGGGGTGGGCGTCACTGACTCCCTCGGGGTAGTTCGACATGGTTACTTCTCCTTCAGGCAGTTGCAGGTCCGTCACAGTTCCCCCGCCCGCTTCTCCAGCCCGAGGGCGATAACCTGCGCCTCGGATGAGTAGGCGCCGTAGCGGACGATGTCGTCATGGCTGCCGGTGCGGTTTTTCGCCATTGCCTCCATCGTCTCCAGCAGCGTCTTGCTCAGCGCGTGGGTGTCGGCGGCGACGGAGAGGTAGACGGCCTCGGTGACGCGCTTGGCGAGTTCGACGATGTCCACGCTCCCGTCGACCACCACCTCGTTCAGCCGGTCGGCGTAATCCACGTACGCGCCGTCCTCGTTCAGCTGCACGAGGATCGCCTCAACGACGTCACGGAGAGGCTGTTCGAGCGTCGCGTGCTGGGCCTCGGCAGCGTCGGTCTGGTCCGGCTTGGCTGCGGGTTCGGGCTGCGCGGAGCCCGGGCCGGTGTAGGTCAGCGACCCCCCGGATGCCGTTGCGCGGGCCAGCGGCTCGTAGGAGGGAGCGTTTCCCGGGTCGGGGACGACCGGGCTGAGGGTGGTGTTGTCGTCCTCGCGGAGGTCGATGGACGCCCACTCGGCGTACCCATCGAGCAGGTCGCTTTCGTGCAGCGACCGCAGCGCCTCCACCACGTCATTGTCATGGATGTTCTTGGAGTGCAGCTGGTCGAGCTTCGCGTAGATGTTCTCGTAGCCGTCGTCGATGATGCGCTCGACGGTGTGCTTGATGTTCGCGGCCCGGTCTTCGATGGGGGCTTCCGTGGTCATGGCGTTTCCTTTCGGGGGTGGGAACTGATGGGCGTCCATCAGTTGGTTCGTGGTTACAGCCGCACCATTTGCTGGCGCCGGGCACGGCCCGCCAGTTGGGCTTTACGGTTCAGCCAGCCGTTCAATGCGTCCATGTTCCGGGCGGTCTGTTCCTCCGTGACGAGGCTGCGGTAGTCCTGCTGGCGGGTGCCGTCGCGTTCGTTCTTGCACGGGGCGCAGTGAGTGGCGTCCTGCCGGGAGACGGTGCCGGGCCAGTCGGCGACCCGGTACGCGGAGGGCCGGGTGGGCCGGCCGCAGGAGCCGCCGCACGGCCTAATCTGCGCGGGGTCCTGGAATTTGGGGGTGCGGTTGCGGGCCATCAGCGCGTCACCTCGCGGACCCGTGCGGCGCTGATGTCGATCAGGGCCAGGGCGAGTTGGGCTTCGCGGCCGGAAACGAATCCTTGCGAGCCGGGCTCGAAGGGTCCGCCGTCGAGCCGGTATGCGCTCTGGTCGGTGCCGATATACCAGAGCATGGGGTTGTTGTCGGCGCGGACGGTGATTTCGGTGGCGTCGGAGTCCACGAAGTAGCGGGGGATGGGGGTCCAGTTGAACTTCTCGCGGAGTTCTTCCCAGATGGTGATGGCTTTGTCGGGGTCGATGCCGTTCGCGGTGAGCACGTCAAGGGGCATGGTTGCCATGGCGGGTTTCCTTTCAGGGTGAGGGGGCCGCGGTGTGCGGCCCCCTCGTGGTAGGTGGCGCGGAGGTTAGTCGGCGTCCGGGGCTTCGACCTCGGACAGGTTTTCCCTGACCGCGATGGACATCATGGTCAGGAACGCGGAGAGTTCGTCACGGTCGAACCCGGTGGTGTCCAGCCGGACGTGCATCAGGTTCTCGGTGGAGTCGTCGAGGTCTACCTCGATCAGGATCATCGGGTCCATGCCAAGGGCAAGGTGGCGGAGGATGATCTGCCCGTCCCCGCCGGAGCGGAGGGTGGCGCTGAGGGTCATCTGCAGGTCGTCGGTTACGTCGGTGGCGGGCTGCTCGGTCATGGTTTCCTTCGGGTTGGGTGTGGCTGGGACTGGTGGACGCACATCAGAGGGGCAGGCCCCGCACTGACGCGTCGAGGAGGGTTCGCATGAACTCCTCATAGGTGGCGTTCTCGATAGTCAGGTGGCCGGTGCGTTTCCAGTGGATGACAAGCACTTCGGGGGCGTCGGCCCGTGCGGGGAACCCCGGCTCGCCGGCCGGTTCCATCCGGGCGTTGCGGATTTCGCCGACGCTGATGAGGTTGCCGCGGAAGTCCACGAGCATGTCGTTCATTTCTTGCCTTTCGGGTGGTGGTAGCCAATGGTGCGGAACAGGGAACTGAGGTTCTTGGAGGCGCGCCCGTCACTGGTGGTGAAGTGCACTGACACGCACTTGCCGTTGTCCCCGTAGAAGATCGCGCCGCCGCGGGTAAGCCGGTAACGGATGCCAGCGAGCGCCGCGCCGACCACCAGTTCACGTATCTGGCGGTCGGAGCAGGCCCGCAGCGTCCGCAGCGACCTATCCCCGGCCAAGGTCCTCGGCGAACCCGTACTCGGCGCGGTGGTGCATACACAGGTACTTCTCGGTGCCGCCCTCGATGCGGATATACGATGCCATGCCAATGCCGACGCGCTCGCCCCGGGGAGCAACGGCACAGTCATGGCACGGGACCTGCCGCGCACCCTTCGGGCGTCGGCGCCACTGGACTTTCCGGGCGTCGTCGTCCTGTTTCTTCGACCGTTCGCGTGCCGGTGCCGGGGCCGGTGGTTCCAGTCCCGGCAGCGCCACGTCGGTCCATTCCTGCGGTGTGCTCTTTTTGGGGAGCAGGCTCATTCGGCGGCTTCCTTCTTCTTCCGGGCCGCGGGCTTCGGCTTGGACTTCGGCACGTCCCGCACCTCAATCTTCGTATACGGCTTGCGGTAGTAGCTGATTTCCGACCCGTCGATGACCGTGTTGCGCACCAGCAGGGTGCCGGTGGAGCCGTTGATCCCGACCAGCTTGGGCTGCAGCAGTTCCTTGGCCTTCTTCGCGGCCGTCTCCTGTTTCGTGTACTCCCGGTACAGGGTCGCCGCTTCGATGACTTCGGGATCCTCGATCAGGCCCTCGACGTCAGTGTCCCCGGCGCGGCACACGGAATAGTATTCGCACCAGTTAGCGCACCAGTCGCGGGGCATTTCCTTCTCCGCGTCGGTGCCGCTGAGCGCCGCGTACACCACATCGTTGACCCATTCGTTGATGAACGTCACGACGGACTCGGAGTACAGGTGGAACACCCCGTACGGGATGACGTCCCGGCCGGAGCGGTCAAAGAACACGTCGCCGATGACGATCGGGTGCTCCGGGTTCAGGTGCCCGGCCTTGATCGCGGCCTTGGTGTAGGCGTGCAGCTGGAATATCTGCTGCCGGTTCGGGCCGAACTTGCGGATCGTCTCCAGTTCGGCTTTGCTCTTGCCGTCCCAGATGCCTTGGATGTAGACGGGCTCGCCGTCGTAGTCGTCGGCGAGGGAGGCGTTGAACTCTTCCACCGTCGCGGAGCCTTCCCACGGGATGAGGATGTCGCAGGTGCCGGGGACTTCCATCTCTCCGGTCAGTGGCACGGTCAGCTGGTCCAGCGGCATCGCCAGCTTCACCTGCGTCCGCCACTGCGGGTGGTCGATCTGCAGCTGCGCCTCGATGGCCTCCCCGGCGATGGTGCCGAAGAACGCCGCGGTCTTGTCCCGGTCATCGGAGAACGGGGTCTGCTTCATCATGAGCAGCGCGTATTGCTTGCAGTGCCCGAGGGTGGAGACGCCGATGAACATGTCCTGCTGCTGGCGGGAGCGGGCGGTGGAATTGGATGCGTTCTGGATGCCGTCGTAGAACGCCTGGGCGGCGACCTCGCCGTAGGCGGCCAGGTCCAGGCCGACCTTGGGGTCATCCTCCAGCGCGAAGGGATCTTCGTAGGTGTCGAGCAGTTCGCTCATTGCGGGTTTCCTTTCAAGGGTGGTTGCGGTAGGGCCGCAGGCGGGTCAGTGCAGCCGACTTAAAAAAACTGCTCGCCGCCTTCGTTCCCGTCCCGGCATCTGGCCGGAAGGTTCGGAAGAAACGGGTGGCGTTGACGGCCCTACCGAAAACTATGGGTGGGGGGTCCGACAATTACTGACGGACGTCCACCAGTTACTCGTGGTGTCCGTCGGCGGCGGCGTACGCCTCGGCCTCGGCAGAGTAGTCGACCTCTTCGAGGACGGCGGACTGGCCCTGCTGCTGCGCGGCGACGGCGTTGTAGTCCACGCCTTCCTGCGGCGGGGCTTCCTGCGCCGGGGCCTGCTGCTGGGCACGCATGGTCAGGCCGCGCTGGACGAGTTCCTGGGCCTTAGCGTATTCCTCCGGCGACAGGTTCGATCCGGGCGGCGGTCCCTGCTGGACCTGCTGCTGCTGGACCGGGCGGGCCTGTGCCTGCGGCTGCTGCTCCGGGGCTCCCCAGATTTCGGCCTTCGCGGTGTCCGGGTCCACGCCGTCGATGATGGCCTCGATGTACTCCTTCGCGCGCTTGGCTTCGAGCGCGGCCATCGCCTGCTGGTGCGGGTTCGGCGCCGGCCACTGCTGGTTCTCGGCGAGCACGACCTTGACCACGTCACGGGTGGAGCCGTTGTCGTACAGGGACAGCCCGAACTGGGTGCCGAGGTAGATCGCGGCCCGCTTGAGCGCATCGGATTCGGCGGTCTTGACGGCGAAGTCGGCGACCTCACCGACCTGCGACCCGGCCTGCGAGGACACTGCGGATTCGGTGTAGACGGCGCCGAGCTGGTGGATGTGCAGTTTCACGGTCGCCGAGGCGAGCACCGTCCACTTCGAGTTCGCGCCGACTTCCTCGCCGGTGAAGATGCGTTCGATCTTCGTTTCGGCCTCGGCGCTGAATCCGCCGAAGCCGAACACTTTGATGAGGGTGGCTTTGACGTCCCACGCTTCGAGGTAGGACAGCTGCCCGGAGCCGCGCTTGAGGTTGGAGATGCGGGCGGGGTTCAGGTCCGCGGTGAGTGCGGCGAGTTGCCGGGGGCTGAGGGGCTTGAGTTCATGGGTGGTAGACATGGGTTCCTTCGGGTTGGGCTTACCTAACAAGTATACACTATGTTAGGTTTCGTGTCAATTCCCGTGTGAGGGAAACTGTTAATTTTGGTGACGCCCTGAGAGGCTCTCTAAGGGCCTGACAGGCGCCGGGCGGCACTTCCTCCCGCACCGGCCCCCGATCGCAGCGACAGCGGCTATTCTGTCACGCTGGCAACAACATCCTCAGGCATCCCGCACGCCTCATAGAACTTCGCCCGGTTGAACATGCCGTTCTGCGCGGCAAGATGGTTCGCCGTGATCGTCACCATGTGCTCCCACACGGCGACCGCAGTGGACACCTCCGGGTCCCCGGCCGGCTTCGCCTCCACGAAGTCCCGGGCGAGGGCGGTGAAGAACCTGCGGTGCAGCGCCATCAGAGCGCCCCTACTCCGGTGGAGCCGAAACCGCCGACGCCGCGTTCGCTGGCGCTGAGGTCCAGGACCTTACGGAACTGCACGCTGGCGACCGGCTGGATGACCAGCTGGGCGATGCGGTCACCGGGTGCGACGGTGATGGTTTCGTGCGGGTCCAGGTTGATTAGGATGACGCCGATCTCCCCGCGGTAGCCGGAGTCGATGACGCCGCCGAGGACGTCGAGCCCGCGGCGTGCGGCCAGTCCCGACCGCGGCTTGATGTAGCCGACGTAGCCTTCGGGGATGGCGATGGCGATGCCGGTGCGGAACATCTCCCGCTCGCCGGGGGCGAGTTCGTAGCGCTCCATGGCGTGGAGGTCGTACCCCGCGTCGGAGGCGTTCGCCTGCCGCGGCAGGACTGCCTCGTGGTCCAAAAACTGGACGTCCACTGCAACTGTCATTCTTCGTTCCTTCCTGTCGGGATAACTTCCCAGTCGACGCCGAGCAAGCGAAGCTCGGCGATGGCATTTGGTTCGGTAAAGGCCCACTGCAGAGCCTCGCTTACTGGCATTTCCCCATCCCACCCGTCAGGGGCGCAGCGCTCACCGAGTCTGATGACCGCGCTGGTGTCCACATGGGAGGGAATGGTTACTTCAAAACTGAGACCGTATGACATTTTATTTACTTCCCCCAGCTAATCGAGCATGGCGACGTTTCCTTCATTATCGAAAAGGACCATGCCCATAAAGCTTCTCAAGGGAACTGCCGTCGGGTCATCATTGTGCGGGCTAATAATGTAGCCCGCATCCTTGGCGGCGGTGGGGTTGGCGTGCGCCCAACGATGGCACGTTGAGCAGAGTCCGACCAGAATGCCCACAGCGTGCCCGGCTTCCCGGCGGCGCTGACGGTGATGAATCTCCGCCCCGCGCCCACCGCACCGGGCACACTGCTTGTTCTGGCGCTCCCACACCATCTCCCTGTTCTTCGTGGGGATGGCCGACACTGATGTACGTCCGTCAGTTCTTCGCGGTGCGCTGTTTCATCAGTGAGTACGCCTCGCCGTAGTCGGTGCGCTGAGTGAACGCGGCGGAATAGAACACGTCGTGGCCGGAGATGTCAGCGTCGCCGACATACTTCGGATTCACGAACCACTTCACCTGATCAAACTCCAACCCCCGCTCCTTGCACACCTGTTGCGCCTCATTCATGGACGACGCGATGATGACCACTCTCGGGGACACGGCAGACTCTGGCATTTCTCTTCTCCTAGTTAGGTGTAGATGTAAATCTCGTTGGTGTGGGCGTTGTAGTCCACCCTCTGCGGGTAGTGCGTGGTGCTCTCGTCCCCCATGATGATGACCGTCGCCCGTGGATATTCGAGCAGCAACGCCGCGAGTTCATCAGCCCTCATGGCAGGGCCTCGATCACCTTGCGGATTTCCGGGTACAGCGACTCGTCCACCCCGGCGTCCATCATGATCCCGAGGATGCGGTCCTTGGAGAGTTCCCGCGGGTGCCGCTCCGGCTTGAGCCGCGGACGGTACGGGGATTCCTCCCGCCCGTTCACGAACTCCGGCAGCACGTAAATCTCGTGCCGCTTCCGGCGCATCTTCACCCGCCGGACCAGTCCCGCCCGGTGCAGGTGACTCAACGCGGAGGACGCCTGACCGTGACCGATGCCGAACGTGTCCTCCACGTCCGCGGCGGTCGCGCCCTCAGCCTTCATCAGGGCAAGGTGCGCCATGACGCCGCGCTGAACCAGCGAGGTGACGCCGCTCGCGTCGAGCCGTTCCTGGCGCTCGCGGGACGTCTCCGATCCGACCGCGTGGCCGGATCCCATCCCCGGGTACGGGATCATCGTCGGCTCCGTCACGGTGCCTCCTGTGTCATCTCGCCGCGCATCTGCTTGGAGTGGACAATCTCGCCGATCCACGCCTGCAGCAGCGCGTTCATGTCGACCCGTTCGTGGACTTCCTCGCCGTCCTCGAAGTACACCGACAGGAGCAGGTCGCCCTGCATACTGCCGACGATGGCGCCGAGGGTGAAGTCGAACCTGTCCGACTCGCCACGGGTGATGCTGTTCGTCAGAACCACGGCGTCCGGCTGGGGGATGGTGGTGAACTCGACCTTGTGGCCTTCGGTGCGTCCGTGTCCCATCAGCCCTCCTTCGAGTTCAGTGCGGGGGAGAAGTTGAAGTCCGGGCGCAGGGCGTACATCTGCGAGTGGGACACGGTTTCCTCGTCCAGCCATTTCAGCAGCGCGGCCCAGCTGTCGAATACCGACGTGGAACCGGTGCCGGTGGTGAAGTACTTCCCGGCGCTGCGCTTGATCAGGTACTCGTACGCCTTGCCGCCGTGCTGGAAGTGCACGGTAATGGCCCAGCGCTCGGGTCCGCTCCTGCGGGGCTCCGGCCGGCGGAGGACGGTGGCACGCTTTTCGAGTTCGTTGGCTTCCTTGATCAGCTGCTCCCCGGCGATCCGCTTGGCGGCGGCCGCGATGGAGAGCGCTTCCGAGTTGGTGGTGGTGATCTTTCCGGGCATGGTTATTTCTTTCGGTTGGAGGTATTCGATGCCGCCGCCGTCATAGCGGCCATCGTCGTACTGGTCGGACATCCCCATCAGAGGTCCACGACCGTCACCGACCACGAGAACGGGAACTCGGTGACCCACTCGGGGACATCGGCGTTGCGCTCACCCTCGGCGTCGATCAGGCCCATCGCGATGAAGTCCCCGCAGAACGGGTAAGCGAACGCCGACGGGTCGGTGATGTTGTGGGCGAAGGCGTACAGCTGCATCGCCCTGGCGTTGATCCGCTCCCCGGCGTCGGAGCGCATCAGCGGCCCGCCCTCCTCGTCGAGGAACAGCTCGAACTGCTCGGTGCGCAGGACCTCGATCATGCGGGAGTCCGGGGCGATCAGCGGATACATGTGCTCGAAGCCGGACTCAAGGTCGAGCACCTGCACGGGCTTGTCGTTCTCGAACGGGATCAGCAGTGCCTTGGTGGTGGCCATGGCGTTTCCTTTCGTTTTGTGATGGGCGTCCATCAGTTAGCCGATCACCTGATTGGTGTCGGGGTCGTACTCGCACGGCATCCACATCCACTCGTCCGTGTTCTCCTTGCCCCACCGCAAGTAGGAGGGGAAGTGCCGGTTCCGCACCCGGGGGAAGCGGGTTTTGGCCCACTCGTACAGGCCCTCCACTTCCATCGGCGCGATGCCGTACCCGAAGTCCGGCCACTTCAGGAACGTGGACGAACCGTACGGGCGGACCGAGCGTTTGGTGTCGCCCGGGTTCCGGTGCGGTGCGTGGTGCTCCATCACGAACGCCGTCCCGTACAGGGAGCGGGCGTCGTTGATGACCTGCTTGATCTTTCCGACGGTGGCGTGCTCGGAAAGGTCCCGGGAGGACAGGTTGTACAGCGGGCCGATGACCATCAGGTCCGGCCGGTAAGCGTGGACGCGCTCCACCAGCCACGCATGGCCCTCCTCCGAGGTCAGGTCGATGTCGTCGTCCCACGCCTCGATGATGGTCAGCATCCCCGGCGCGATCGGCCGGTCGTGCCGTGCCGCGAGCCCGACGAAGTTCTGCCACTTCTCCAGAATCTGGTCCGGGTGGTTCTCGCTGTCCACGACCACGACCTTGACCGGCTCGATGGGCTGATGCGTCCACCAGTGGATGCCGGCCGCGGCCATGATCGCCATCTGCTGGCACAGCGTGGACTTCCCGTGCCCCTCGAAGCCGGTCAGCAGGAGCCGGTCACCGCGGGCGAGGACCCCAGGGATCACGAACGAGGACGGCTTGACCGTGCGCTTGATCGCTTCCAGGATGTCCACCCCGTAGGAGACTTTCTTCTCCCCCGCCTCGGGCGCCGTCTCGATCAGGGTGTCGAGGGTGCCTCCGGCGTTGAAGTGGTCGGTGACGTCCTTCTGCCCGTTCATCGCTTCCCGCAGCGCCACGTTGCATCCGGCCTGTTCCAGTTCCTGCTTCACGAACCGGGCATGGTTCCGGCCGGTCGCGTCGGCGTCGGCGATGATGATGACGTTCGCCCCGGCCAGCATCTCCGTGTACTCCGGCTGCCACTTCCCGGCGCCCATCGGGGAGGTGGTCGCCACGACCCCGGCGCGGGACCGCAGCGTCTCCACATCCTTCTCGCCCTCGACGAGATAGATCATGGCCCCCGACGCTTTCGCGGCGAGCACGTCGGGGAGGCGGTACAGGACACGGCGGACCCCGTCCATGTTCCACTTCCACGGCCTCGGCCCGGCCTGCGGTGCGCGTTGCCGGAAGGTTTTCTTCGCCGCCCCGGGCAACGGCACCCGCAGCACCTCGAACAGAAGTTCGCCTTCCTCGGAGACGTACTGGTAGACGTGGCTGGCATTACCGGCCGGGGTCCAGACCTCCTCGTTGCCGACGAACGCTTCGTCCCTCGGCGCCATGAGGTCCTGCCCGGTGACTCCGCCGTACTGCGCTTCGGCCGCGAGGATCTGGTCGATGGTGCAGTTCGCGTGGCAGGTCATCAGCACGGGCTGTTTGTCCCCGGGGGCGACGTGCAGCGACGCGGCGTTGTCGTCGTGCGCCGGGCAGCGGACCATCGTTTGTTCCCGATGGTGCTTTGCCGCATCCACCGCATCCCTGAGCGAATCAGCGGTTCTCATATTTCCTGCTTCCTACTTGTGATGGGCGTCCATCAGTTCCCGTGACGGACTCAGTCGGCAACGGTGTACCAGCTGTCTTGTTTCGCCGCGGCGCGTGCCTGTTGGCGGGCCTCGGTCTTGGCCTTCTGCTCATCGGCGATGATCCACTTCAGCCACTCCGACGACGTCGGGTCCTGATGCTTCTCCGCCTTCACCACGACGTAGCGGGCGATGTGCAGCGGAATGTCCAGTTCCGTGACGACGCTCCTGGCTGTTTTGAGGGCGGCTTCGCTTGGTTGCCAGATTCCTCCGGCTGTTCCGTCAGACATCACGGGTTCCTTTCCTGTCATTGTGAGAATGATGATGCAGTTGCACCGTTGCGTTTGCGCTGAGGTACTTAGGTGACGACAACAGCGCAAGGATTTTCTTCTTTAAGAGTTCTTATAGTTCTTATATAGAGAGGTGCCCTAGAGGGAACATGTACATGTGCCCTAGAGGGAACATGGGAAGTGACCTGCAGGGAACATGGACAGCGCCCGTCCCTTGCATCTGCCCGTGGGGGCACATCGAGGTCACTCCCGGTGCTGGAAGACAAGGGCGACGGACAGCGTCCGGTCCCAGGAATCCTTCGAGCGGCTGGCCCGGGTGACGTAGCCGTGTTCTTCGAGAACGGTCAGCGCCCGGCGCACCTGCTTGACGGACAGGCCCATGGATTCGGCGATGTCCGCGGCGGGTGAGTCCACCCAGCGGAGCCCTTCCTCGTCCGGGGCGGAGAGGTTGGCGACGAACTTGATCCTGCCAGCGACGGCGGCGGCGATGAAGTCCCCGTCCAGTGCGCGGGTCAGGTCCGGGGAGACGGCGATGAAGTCGTTGCCGTTGACCCACTCGGGCTTCAGTCCGCGCTCAGCCATTGACGGCTTCTTCGAGCTTGCGGTGGAAGGGGCAGATGCCGCTGTGCAACCGCTCCCCGTCCTGCCCGCTGATGTACACGCCGGAGTTGACGATGGTGTAGACCTGTCCTCCGAAGATGCGGAAGTGGCACCGCGTCCCGCGCTTCGTGGTCTTGGAGCACTGGGGGTCCCAGCGTCCGTCCGGGTCAAGGTGGGCGTGCCACTCAGCTTTCGTGAGCCAATAGACAGGCTCGGGCTGAAAGGTCAATGGGTTCATCTCCTTCTGTGATGATGAAGGAGGCATCCGGTAGCATAGTCATTGCGGACTTCACACCGTCTCGGATGCCTCGAACATCCGTTGGGAATCGCCCCCGGCCACACACCGGGGGCTTTTTCATGCCCCAACTTACACCTCCGCAGCTGTGCTCGCCGGGAGGTAAGATGGGTACTGCGTTTCCTTTCATTTGGTTTGGTAGACCAAGGGTACGAAGCCCCGCACACAGGGCATGGGTGCGGGGCTTCGTCGTGTCCGGCTACTGGTTGTAGCTGGCGTGGAACGGGTCCTGCTCGGGGACGTCGTAGGCCGGTGCTTCCTGCGCGGCGTAGTCCGGGCCGTCGTCGCCGTAGCTGTGGCCGACCGGGGCCTCGGCCTGCACCGGGGCGACCGCGCTGTGCTGGGCCGGTGCCAGCTGGGCACGCAGGGTGTCCGCCAGTTCCGGGTGCAGAGCGATGAGGTCCTGGATTTTCTTCTGCGCCTTCTGCGCTTCGGACAGGCGGCGGTTGAACACGAGGCCGTTCTTGGCGAACAGCTCCTCGGCGTAGTCGTCGAACTCGTCCTTGTGCAGGTTCAGGATGTGGCGCTCGGCCTCGTTGCGGAGGCGGTTCCGCTTCTGGCTGTCAGTCTCCTTGGCAGGGGGAGCGGCAGGGGCGGCTGTTTCGGTGTCAACCTCGGCGGGCTTTGCCTTGGTCCGGGCGGTGGTGGCGGCCTTGGTGGCGGCGGTGGGGGTCATTCGGTGTCTCCTGTTGGGTGGATTTTCGTGCTGGAACGGAACTGATGGGCGTCCATCAGTGGGTTAGAACGGCGGCATCCCCTGCGGCGGGGTGCCCCACGGGTCGTTCGCCGCGGGGGGCTGCTGCGGCTGCTGGTACGGTGCCGGCGGCTGACCGTAGCCCGGCTGCGGGGCCGGCTGCTGGGCGTACTGCGGCTGTGCCTGGGGCTGGCCGTAGGCGGGCGGCTGGTTGGTCCACTGCCCGCCCTGCTGCGGCTGCTGGGCAGGCGGCTGCTGGGCCTGCTGCGCCCCGGCACCGTGCGGTGTGGTGCGGAACTTCAGGGACGGGCCGACGGCGGTCGCGTCAATCTCCACCGCCTTCTGCTTGACGCCGTTGGACTCGTACTCGCGGGTTTTGAGGGTGCCCTGTACGAGGACCAGATCGCGTTCGACAATGGAGTCCACGACGTGCTGGGCGAGGTCCCGCCAGCAGGTCACCGTGGCCCAGAGGACATCCTTGTCGACCCAGTTGCCGGAGCCCTTGGGTTCCTCCTTGCGCGAGGATGCCTTGACGCGGAAGTTCGCGACCGCGTCACCGGAGGGGGTGAAGCGAAGCTCGGGTGCCGAGACGACGAGGAACTCGTGACCGATTTCGGGAAGTGCCATTAGCTGTTTCCTTTCTCGGAGTCAGTGTCAGACTCCTGGGTTTTGGGGCGGAAGACGAAGTACACATCGCCTACGCGGGTGCCATTTTCGAGGCGGGAGTTCCGCATGTTGACCTCGATGTCACCGTGTTCATCGTGGAACGGACTGCGCTTGTAGCCGCGGACTGTGGTGATGGTGCCGAGCGGGACATCAGTCCGCGCAAGCACGGCCTTGTTCGGGTTCAGGCGTGCCAGTCCGGCAGGTGTGTCCCAGTCAAACTTGGTGCGGCGGCGGGTTTCAGGGACCGCGTCGAGGATTTTTCCCTTCGGGTTCATGGTGGTGCTGCTCCTTTGTGGACCGGCTTGACAGCCGGGCACGCAACTATGCACGTACCCGGCCATCAGACCAGACATCTAACTGTTCACCGGGGGTGTCATCCAAGCTTACACGCTGAGGCGGAAGCCCGTATACACCTTGGGTGAATCAGAACGCGGCGCCGAGGTGCTTCTCGGCCAGCGCGGTCAGCCTGTTCAGGCCCTCAAGGATCAGCGCCTGACCGGATTCCAGCTTGCGGACACGGTCGTCAAGGTCCAGGTCCTCGACGTCCACGGCGGCCTCCTCGTCCTCGACCTCGGGCTCCGGGGCGGGACGGACCGGCAGGCCAGTGGACTCGATGTGGTGCCGTGCCTCATCTTCGCTGATGCCGAGGTCGTTCACGGCGATGGAGATGAGGTGATCGGTGGCGTCGTACGCGGCCTGGGTCAGCGAGGCGCTGACCTTCTCGATGGCGGCGGCGTACTGCTCGACGGTGTCGGTGCCCAGTTCCTCGGCGACGACGGACGTGACGATGTTGCTGATTACTGCTGCAGACATGGGGTGTTCCTTTGTTTGGTAGATGACTGATGTGCGTACATCAGTTCAGGCAGTATTGCCCGGAGGAAGCATGGACGCAAGCCCATGCTCCCCCCGCACTAGCTGACTATGGTCAGTCCTCGTCGACGTCGTCGATGTCCCAGTCGGTGATGTCGATGTTGGACGCGTGGGACATCTCACTGCGGAGGCGGTCCTCCAGCAGGTTCGAGTCGATGTAGTCCCGGGCGCCCTGTTCACTGGTGTCGGAGACATGGATGCTCAGCCGTGCCGTCGCCGAGTAGCTGGCATTGGAGATTTCCATGTCCATGCCGTGCCGGACTGAGGCGCGCTGGTCAAAGTCGCCCGTGGGGGACTCGTCGTCGAACGTGAAGGTGACATCCACGGCCACCACCCAGTCCTTGTCCTTGTTGCGGCCGTTCATGCCCAGCGGCTCGATGACACTCTCGTAGTCGGAGCACCAGTCGTGATCGTCGGCGAGTTCGTTCAGTGCCTCGTTCAGTTCCTCGAACGACTGCGCCTCGGCGGCCGCCGTGCTCCGAAAGCTGTCCGGCATGACGGCGGTGTTCGTTGCCGCGTTGACCGGCTGCATCTCCACCCAGTTCAGCGACTCGGTGTCCCGTTCGACGCTGGGCCCGGACGTCCAGGCGTCGACGTTGAACTCGGGCCGGCCGTTGCGCCACCGCCACGACCCGGAGTATACGAAGCCGGGCTGCTCGCCCTCCGCGGCCGGGCTCAGCGCCATGCCGAGGTAGCTCAGGCGGGTGTCGGTCCACTCCCGGCCCGCGACCCAGACAAGGTACATTCCGCCGGGCGCCGGGGTCGGGTTCAGCGGTGCCCGGCCCTGGGCGTCGAGCTTGGCGTAGCCCCGGGTCGGACCTTCGGGGCTGAGGTCCGCGGCGAACTGATGTGCGTCCGCCAGTTCCGCGGCGGGGGGCGTGGCCGTAACGGGCTCCGGCGCCTCGACCTCGATGTAGTAGACGGCGTCCGTCCAGGTGGTGCCGTCGTCCGGGACCGGCCACGTGTCCCCGTTGGTGGAGATGATCGACAGCGGTTGCCCGGGCAGGTGCCGGTCCCCGGTGTGCTCGGCGTCGTTGTACCGGACCAGCATCCCGGTCGCATCAAGGGAGCGGTAGTAGTGCCCGTCCACCATGGCCGGGTTCACGAGGGAACCGAACACCCTGGCCCGGCGCCCGGCTGCATTCTCGGTCAGCCAGCCGTGCCGGGACTGCGCGGCGACGACGGTGCGGACGGTGCCGACCCAGTCCAACTCCTCATCCATTTCGGAGGCGATGACGTACAGCAGGCGGTCCACCCCGTCCCCCGCTTGGGCGTAGGTCGGCGAGTTCAGGACCGGCTGCTCGGCGACGGGCCGTGCGCCGAGGATCAGGTTGGTGCGGTTGGTTTCAGTCTCAGAGATGGTGATGGTCATGGTCGTGTACCTTTCAGGCGGCGGAGCGGAGTACGGGGGTCAGGGAGTAGGCGCCGATGTTGGAGCCGTGGTCGTTCAGGGCACGCCGGACAAGCAGCTGCACGTTGTCCGACTTGATGTCGTCGAGTTCCTCACGCTTCTGGAACCGGACATCGAGCGGCAGTTCCATGTGAATGCCGACCATCATCGAGTGCGGGGCCCCGGCACGGAAGGACCGGGTCCGCAGGGCGGTGACCCGCTCGTTGTCCGCGTCATCGGTCAGCGCCTCAGCGACCGGCTTGGCGACACGGATCATGACGTCGCCCTTGAACACTGCCCCGAACGTGGGGGTGAGCATGTCGTGGCTGTCGTCCAGTTCTTCCAGGTTGTCGTCCCACCCCCGGTACAGGACCTCGGAGCGGAGCACACCCTTGGCGTGGCGGTAGTTCCACCGCTGCTCGGCGAGTTCCATCTTCGCCAACGTCACGGCCTCGGAGTCCGTCGGCGTCGGCATCAGGGACAGTGCCCACGGCGCACCGGACACCCACTGGCCGGCCTGCAGCGAGAGGGACTCCGTGTTCCCGGCGGAGTCCGGGCGGAGTCCGGGGATGGTCAGCTGGTCGGAGCGGAGCACGCCGCTGAGCAGGACGCTGCTGTTTCCGATCCGGTCGTTGTACCTTCCGGTGACGAATAGGTCCTCGCCGTAGATGCCGATGACCGGCTGGCTGTAGTTGAGGGAGCGGGGGTTGACCGGTGCGCCGATGACGTGGTCGCCGGAGTCGGTCACCCACCAGAGGCGGTTGTTGAACTCGGCACGCCCGGTGACCTTGACGATCTTGTCGAGGTAGATGCCGCGGCCGATGCGTTCCTCGGTGACGAGGATGGACTCCGTCTGCAGGAGCGGGTCTTGGATGGGGTCGATGAGGAACCGGCGGTGAAGGGTGGTAAGAGGCATGGTGCGTTTCCTTTCAGGGAACTGATGGACGTCCGTCAGTTAGGGCTTGGCAGTGCGGGTGAGGGTGATGGTGTGCTGGCCGACGACTCTGCTGGATCGGGTCTGCCCGGCAAGGAACTCGGCGAACGCTTGGCGGAGGGCCGTGTCGCGGGAGTAGGGCAGGGTGGCGGCACCGTCGGAGGAGGCAGAGTCCATCGCGGTGATGAACTGGGCAACTGCCTCGTCCGCGCTGTCGCCTGACCAGCGGAATGTCAGGGCGCTTCGGTGGTGGTCGAAGGACTCGACCATGAAGTCAGCCACCGGCTGGCGCTGTGAGTTCGAGGAACGTCTCGACCCGGTGCAGGTCGGTCATCTCCGCGACTTCTTGGTAGTTCAGCGCGGCGATGCCGGGTGTGGTCTGCGCCGCGGCGGCCAGTGTTTCGACGAACACGGGTTCGGCGTCGGGGGTGATGTCGAGGTCTGGCTCAAAGGCCATTGCCATCACCGCCTGCCCGGTTCACGATGTCGCGGATCTGCTTGTCGAGGGCGGATTTGTCCAGGCGGCCGGTCCCCCCGTGCTGGAGGAGGGAGATGAGGGAGGATCCGAGTTTCTCCACGACGTCGAGGCCGGTCGCGTCGTCGGTGAACCGGTCGGCGAGGCGGGCCAGCTCGGTAAAGAGCGTGGTGACGGTGGACTCGTTCTCCCCTTCGGGGTGGAGCATCGCCGCGGCGTGCCCCATCAGGTGGCTGGTCGGTGGTGGTTGCATTGTCTCGCTTTCGGGTGGAACTGATGGGCGTCCATCAGTGGGTGGCGGCAGATCGGGGAGGGTGAACCAGTGCAGGCAGGCCCGGCAGAAAGCGTTCGGGTCTGTCGGCGGTTCGGGCAGGAGTACCGGGAAGTTCTTGCGGCGCACGCTTCCGGCGTTGTTGCGGTTGACCTTGAAGGCGGCGGCGATGGAGTCGAGTTGTTCCTCGACGGGCTCGGCGCCTATCTCGTTGTGTTCGGCCCACGCTGACCACGGCTCGTAGTCGGTGAGGATGGAAACGATGTCACCCTCGCAGTAGTAGTTCTCGTTCCATAGGTAGACGTTCTCTTGCATTACATGGTCACTCCGTTCGGCAGGTGATGGACGTCCATCGGTTGGTGTGGTTTGTGGTTTGGGCGGTGCTTGCCCGACCCCTCTAGTCTACCACATGTCAGGATTCGTGTCAAGTTTGGTAGCAGTTCGAGTGGCAGGGAGTCGGTCGGGCCGGGCAACCGCCGTCAGTTGCTCCGGCATTCAGCCTTGGCCGCGTTCAGCTTCGGCCCGAGGCGCTTCAGGTCGGCGGTGGTGCTGTTCATTCCCGCAAGGTCGCGGTCCTGCAGCTGGCCCATTGCGTCGGCGGCAAGGTCGAACGCCTGCTCGGCCAGACTCAGCGCCTCAAGGCAGGACGCCGGGGTGGTCGGCACCTTCACCTGCTTCTCGACCACACGCTCGGGACCCTCGGCCGTGACGGTCCTGGCCTGCGTGGACCCGGCGCCGAGGGCGAAGCAGATCAGCGCCGCGCAGATGCTGGCCCCGATCTTCAGGGAGGTCTGCTTCTTCTTCGCCGCCCTGTCCGGGCCTGTGGCCGGCATCAGGTACGGGTTGTAGTGCGGCCCGGCCCAGTCGCCGGTGGTGTCCCGCTGCGGGTCAGTATTGTTGTGGGTCATGGCATTTCCTTTGGTTGGTAATGACTGATGTGCGTCCATCAGTGGCTGCCGGGAAGGCACCACCGAACACACCCGAGGGGGGACGGGTATGTTCGGCGGAATCTCACCGGTTCAGCGGCACGCCGTGGTGGTTGAGCCAGTAGTTGCGGAGTTCGTCGGCGTTCAGCGCTGCCATGAACTCGTTCACTTCCGCCTTGACGTCCTTGCGGGTGGTGATGGAGGACTTCCCCTCCTCGTAGTTCCATACGTTGATGACCTCGAAGGCTGTCTCTTCGCCGCGGAACTTCACGTCAATGTATGTACCGCCCTCGTGGTAGGTGAAGTGAAGCTTGTACTCCTCCACTCCCCGGAGCCTGCGGTACGTGCGCTGCCGGTACACATCGATGGACCAGCCCTCGTTCCTGACGCCGCGGGTCATGACCACGGGGCCTTCGGCACGGGGACCTCGACGTCGAAGCCGATGATCAGGTCATCATCCACGCCGGGTCCGGTGCTGACATCCTCGGCACCCGTGACGGAGACGATGACCGTCCGCTTTATCAGCTGGTGCCCGTTGATGTAATCGGTGGCGTCGATGTGGGCTGCGCTCGCCTGCTTGGCGAGGTGCTGGTTCCACTGGTAGACGTGGTGCCGGTCGCGGTCGGCAAGCCTGCCCCACTTGATCTTCTGCCCGCTACTCGTGGCGTACTCCGCCTCCCAGTTGACGGACCCGTCGGGGAATCGCATCCCGTACTGGGCGATGGAGGAAACATCCACGCCCTTGTTCGGCAGGGCCAGGATGTGGTTGGTGTGGTTCTCGCTCATGTCGTGCTCACTTTCGGTTGGTTGGTGGTACGGGTGTGATGGACGTTCATCAGTTGATGTTGTCGAAGATTCCCTTGGCGTCCTTCTCCCGCTGCTGAGTGCAGCCTGCGTTGGGCATCCCGTAGCAGTCCAGCGGGGCAAGCTCAGTCTCCCCGCCGTACCAGTGGTCGCAATCGGATTCCTCCAGCCGGCGGCCGACGTAGTACAGTTCCCCGTCGTCGTCGAGCAGCTGGAACTCGATACCCTCCCCTGCCCGGAGCCGGTCCTTGTCCCGGTCGGTCAGGCCCGAGGGTCCGAAGACCTCGACGTCGCGTGGTTCGTCCTCTTCGATGAGGTCTTTGGTGATGATGAATGCGGTCATGCCGCGCTCGCTTTCTGATGGACGTCCATCGGTTGTGGATATGTGGATAACTGCTGTGGATTACTGTCTGCCCGTCAGTCGGCGAGCCTCAAGCCGTGACTGCTCACGGATCAGCGCCTTGTGGAGTTTTCGGGCGTACTTCTTGCGGCCCTTCCTCTCCTCGGGCAGTGCGCCGGGAATGATGTAGTTCAGGTACTCGTCGTGCCAGGAATCCGCGGCCTCGAAGATCAGCGCCCGATCCTTGCGCTTGCCCATCAGAGGTAGTCCGCAATGTCGCCGTCGCCGACGGCATCTTCCAACTCGGACATCGAGTTGTGCTTCAACGCCGCGGCGACCCTGGCCCGGCGCTCATCATCCGTCACGGGCGGCCTGTCCCCGACGATGTAGCGCTGGCCGTAGCCGGTGCCGAGCCGGCCGACCCCGTACTGGGCGAGGTGGTAGTCGCAGACACTGGCCCACGGGCCGAGCACTGTCCGGGTGTCGTGCGTGGCATCCTTCTCGATGCCTGCCTCGGCGCAGAAGTCGCACTTCGGCAGGCGGGCCACGTAAGCAATGTCGGGCATGGTGTTTCCTTTCAGGTTCTGATGGACGTCCATCAGTGGCGGAGTGCGGAGGTGGAAATGTGGCCAGCCTGCAGGGCGAGGACAAACGCCTGGGCCAGCATGGGTTCGATGCTGATGAACTCCAGCCCGGAGATGTAGTCAGCGTCAGCGCCGTAGCGTGCGATGACCGAGGGGATGGTGGACTCCTCCCGGGAGGGGCAGTAGTACAGGTCGTACCGTTTGCCGTTCCCGGAGCGGGTGCCGAGGAAAACACACGAGCCGCAGTCGTGGACGTGCACCGGCTTGTCCCCGGGGACGTGGGCCGCGCCCCGGTATCGTTCGGCCCGCTCCTGCCGGAGCCGGTCAGCTTTCTCCCGCCGCTGATCCTCCTTGAACTTGTCGAGGGCGGCCCATACGTCGGCGTCGGGCTGAACTGATGGACGTCCACCGGTTGCGGCGGTGCTCAGCGCCTCGAAGCAGTCCACCGTCATGTGGACCTTGCCGTTGTAGTAGGACAGTTCGGTGGTGCCGGGGATGGCGGTGATGAGGTGACGGGCGCTGAGGAACCTGTCGACCGGGTCGTTGGTGGGCATGGCTGTGCCTTTCGTGGAGTACGGGTGAATGGGCGGGTCAGGTGATGGAGATGTGGCAGGTGGCGCACTCGGCAGGGTTCTGCCAGTCGATTTCGAGCGCGAGGACATGCCCGTCGTGGTTGAAGATGTACTCGAACAGCGCCTTGCCACGCTCGGCACAGTCCCCCGGGTGGAAGAGTTCGACAGTCTCATCCCCGGCGTAGGGGGAGGTGGTGAGCCTGCCCTCGATCCGCTCGGCGACCACGTCACCGGGCTTATGGCCGTGGAACTGCGGCTTGTCGATGGTGAACCGCGGCAGCGGCGCATCCGGGGTCGACACGTCGATGGCACCCTGGGTGATCAGCGCGATCTGCCCCCTCGGGAAGAACCGCCGGCTCGATGAGGTGTCGAAGCGCTCCGGCGGGTACACGGTGGAGAACTTGTCCCCGAAGTACAGGTCAGCCTGCCGGCGGGCCGCGAGGTAGTCCGTCGCCATGATCGTCACCCACCCGCTCGGGTCGGCGTACGGCCAGTGCGGGTGGGCCTCGTACTCGTCACGGGCCTGTCCGGCGGGCCGGTACATGGTCCCGAACGTGAGATAGAAGGGGGTGAGGATGGGCGCTTCGGTTTCTGATGGACGTCCATCAGTGGATTGGGGCATGGTCATTTCCCTTGGGTCTTGTGGATGTAGTAGAGCGCGGCGAGTGCCAGCGTCAGGGTGTAGAGTACGGCCGCGCCGACGTCGGGCCAGTCGGCTTCGTCGGTGCCGTCGTGGTTCTGCCCGCACCCGGGGCAGATGTCGGAGTCCTTGTCCCCGGCGACGATCCCGTGATACTCAAGGTGCGCCCATGCCGGGTGGCGCCGGTCGAACATGGCGCTCATCCGGGTGTGCGCCTCGACGGGGTCGTTCGTGGGGACCTCGACGAGGTAGGTTTCCCCGGTCCGGGTCGAGGTGATCTTCGCAAAGAGGGTCATGACGTTTCCTTGTCATCGGAGTGGGTCAGCGCGTAGTGCTCGGCCGGGGTGCGGGCCGCGATGGATCCGGACCTGAGGTGGGAGTAGTCGAAGGACAGGCCGTACCCGCCGGGCCTGATGTGGGCGTTGATGTGCGGGCCGTCGGTGTGAGAGGTGGCGTAGGTGCCGGGCGGGTCGATGCGGTAGACCGTCATGACCGACGGGGTCGAGCCGCGGGTGCCGACGATGATTTCGTCGCCGACTTTCAGTGCGTACAGGTTGAGCATGGCCGTGCCTTTCTGGTGGTTGGGAGTGCGGGTGATCTTACTGATGTGCGTCCGTCAGTTGGTCACCGTCGGTGCCATGGTGTTGAGCAGGGCGCCGATGCGGTGACGTTCAATGACGTTCCACCATGGGATGCTGGCACGGATTTCGTGTCCGATCACCATGGCACGGTGGCTGAGTTCTGCACGGTGGGCGGGAGTGGTTTTGGTGGGCATGTTGTGTGCTCATTTCGGGTGGTCGTTACTGATGTTCGTCCATCAGTAATGGGGTGACTTGGTAGGTGATTGCTCGTGGTTCACGTACGCACCTTTTTAAGAGGAGCGACGCTGGCATTTCGTGGTGGTAGACGGTGACTGATGGGCGTCCATCGGTTGGCCGTTCAGCTCCCCGCCGGACGGATCACAGGGGGGAGCCGAACGAGTACCACTCTACCACATGTCAGGGTTCGTGTCAAGCTGGGTGTCAGGGCTGTCTAGTCGGTGTAAACCGCAGTGAACACGTGCCACAGCCCGTCAATGCCGGCGACGACAGCGCTCGAATCAGTGACCGTCGGATAATGCCTGGCGGTGCCGTTGTACCTGACAACATAGGGCCGGGACGGGTCCACTTTCAGCTTGGCTGCGCCGTTTTCACGCTGCCAGACCTGCCATCCGGCGGCCTCGAAATCCTTGTTCGCTGGCCCGCAGATATAGTTGCCCGTCTCGTAGCATTCATCCGGTGACGGGTCCGCGTCCTCGACCTCGGCCGCCGGGATGTGCGGCAGGTTGGTCGGTGCCGGGACGGTCAGCGCCGGGGGCAGGGTGACCGATGGACGTACATCAGTGGACGGGTCAGCGCCACAGGCAGTGAGTGAGGCGAGTGAGAGTACGGCGGCAGTGACGGTGAGGCGAAGGTGCATGGCAGAAGCCTTTCGGGCAGGTGGTGGTCCGGGTGGTGTGGAACTGATGGGCGTACATCACATTAGGCGGTGACGCCGTGACGTGCTGTGATGTTGCCGTCGGCGTAAAGCAGGGTCCCGTCAGGGTTCAGCACCCAGACCTGGAACTCCGACCCGCGGCCGGCGTGCTCGTACATGGAATCGATGGCGACGTTCAGCGCCCGGGGTTCGGTGCGGCAGTACGCGAGTGCCACGGGCTGACGCGTCTTTGGATAGGTGGCGAGGACGATGAAGCTGGACGGCATGGGCATGACGGTTTCCTTTCAGTGAGGACAGTGCGGGTGATTAGTGATGGACGTCCATCACTCAGACGCCCCGGATGTGGGCATGATCGGCGACCCTGCCCCCGATGATCAGCCACACATCGCGGGTGATGCGGTCGTTTTCGGCCGCCACCAATGCGGAGTCAGCCGCCCAGCCGAACGCATAGACCGGATCGGTGAGCGCCACCGGCGAATCCCGGAACCACTGGCGAACAGTGGTGGGGGTGGATTCAACGTCGGTGCAGTGGAAGGTGCCGACGATCGAAGTGACGACGACGTGAGCGTCAACGGGTGCGGGCATGGCGGGAGCCTTTCGGTGAGGAATGAAAGCGGGAGGGGAAGTGATGGACGTCCACCGGTTCGGTGAAGTGATGGACGCCCATCAGTGAGCAGCTACTTCTGAGAATCCACCCACGACACGAAACCGGCCGAGAGCAGGGGGGACGCCCGGTGAGCGTCACGGTAGGCAGTCTGGTATTCAAACTGGGCGATGGCACGGGCGACGGCGTCATTCCGCCGGCACTCAGCGCGGAACGCTCTCATCTCATGAACCCATGCATAGCGGTACTTCAGTGAGTGGCGCAGGCGGAATCGGTGCAGCTGTTCATTGATCTGCTCCCAAGCGACGGAAACATGGACACGGATTTCAGTGAGCAGTGAGGACATGAGTGGAACCCTTCAGTGAGTGATCGGAATACGGATGATCTGATGTACGTACATCAGTCACCACCGCCGATGAGCCGGCGGCAGAGAATGACCCACGTCCCCCAGGGAAAAGCCCAGGGCTCAGCGCCGTCACCCGTAGAGAGAGAGCTAGAGAGAGGGAGAGAGGTGTTGCTGAACCAACAGGAGGGGGAACATCCCCCCGGGGAAACAACCCCCGGGGAGAATCCCCACTGAACCTCAAACCGTGTGAGACTCCAACGTCGCACCAATCGTCGCCAGCTTCTCCGCGATAGCGTCAGCCGTCGCACGATCAAAACCAAGTTCCCTCGTGTAAGCAGTCATCACCAGCTCCAATTGAGAGACAGCCGCGAGAACATCAGCGACTTTCACATCCTCCGGAACCGATGTACGCCCATCAGTTTCCCCCTCAGTGGTGCCGGAGGAACCACCCGCGGTTTCACCCTTAGCCTTCGGCGCGTCCGTTTTCTCTGCCTTCCGTGCGGTCGCTTCGCGGCGTGCCCGGGCCCGGAGCGCTTCGCCCTTCCAGAAGCTGGCGACGAGTTCGCGTTCCGCGTCGGTCGGCTCACCGGCGACTGAGCCCTGATATTTTTCGGCGTGGGCCATGGCCGCCTTCCAGAACGGCGTGAACGTGAGCCGGTTGATTCCGATCGCTTCGGCGACTACGGACTGTGACGGTTGGCCCGCGGTTTTGCCCGCTTTGGCATGGGATTCGGGGAAGGCCATGGCAACGACGGTGGCCCGGACGATATCGACGCGGAAGTCGAGCATTGCGTCCCTCATAGCGTCTAGTGCCTTGAGTTTCCGGGCGTCGGTAGCGAAGCCTTTGCGGAGAACCTTGACGACGTCGGTCCATGAGAGGTCGGCGGGCTGATCTGATGTGCGTCCATCGGTGGGAGCGTCCATGGGGGGGAGGTCGATGATGACTTCGGGCTCCATCACGGCGACTGTGGTGGAGGCAGACTCCTCCGCTGATGCGGGGGCGGCTTTGGTGGTGCGGGGTTTGCGAGCGGACATTGTGTCCTGCCTTCCGTTCGGTGATTCTTCGGTGCCGGGCCGGTTGGCCTGACACCGATGACTATTCCGCATATCAGGATTCGTGTCAAGTCCGGTGTCAGGTGAAGTGATGGACGTCCACCAGTCCCCCCCACACACGCACGCACCCCCCACCCACACGCAACGCGCACGCGGGCGCCGGCCCCTTACGCTGGCCACCGCGCTATCCATGCACTAATTCGGCCGCAAACCGTATACACCGAAGATTTGACTGGCCGTGATGGTGCTGGGGGCGGGCTGATAGGGGGGTCCCACGGGGCGGAGTCGAAGGATGTTCGTCCGGGTGGGGGGCGCCGGCAAATTTTTTGGGCATGGACAGGGCCCCCTCGCTTGGCAAGGGGGCCCACGGGTATGAGTGTACGGGCATGAGAAAGCCCCTGCCAGGACTTGGGGGTCGACATGGCAGGGGCCGTCTGCGGTTGCAGAGAAGGTCTCAATTTTCTTTGCTGAAACAGTATACGGGATGGGCAGAGAAAAACCCGCCTCCAAGGGGGAAGGAAGGCGGGCTCTCGGTCAGGCGACTTACCAATACTGAATCTGCTGTTACTGTTCGCTGACATTCTTCAACTGGTGCGGCTCTTGGTCCGCTTGTTAACCACCATAGGGGGTGTTCCCCCAACCTGTATACGGTATGGCGCTACCTGTTTTCGGGGAGATACTCCCACGCGCACCACCTGTAACGCACGACACGCTACTCATAATGCGGCACTCCAACTACTTGTGCCCCATAGTTATTCGTATACATGTTGGATTTTCTACAACTCGCTACGGCTCCGCCGTACGGAGGGGGACACATTGCAGGTACAGGTCAGGCTCATGCAGGACGGCGAGACGCACGGGGACAGCGACTTGACCGCCCAGGAGGGGGACCTCATCCTCTCCATCACCGGCGACAACGGGGCCGCGGCCGCCGTGCTCCTGCCCCCCGACAGCGCCAACTCCCTCGCCATCCTCCTCTCCCGCTTTGCCCACGACGGGGCGATCATGCGCAAAGTCCACGCCAAACGCAACGGCCTGCTCCTCCCCGAGGACGTCACGGCACCCCCGACGCACTCCCTGCCCGGCCGGATCCTGAAACGAACCGCCGACTGGATCGACGCGGCCACCGCCAAGTTCTACGGGGTGCGCAAATGAGCCCCGACATCACCGTGACGGACCTGGAGAAGCAGCGCGAAGCCCGCGCGGACATCATCAAGTGGGCGATCTTCACCGCCCTGCAGCTGACCCTCACCGTCCTGCCCTTCCCCGGCTCCTCCGACACCCCGCAGTCCTGGGCCCTCGGCCTGTGCGTCACCGGCCTCTGGGCCTTCTTCCTCGCCCTCGGGGTCCGCGACTACCACCGCGCCACGAAGGACATCTCCTTCGACGAGTTCGTCCGCACCTACGGGGGCACCAAATGAGCCTCGACGACGAACACCCGACCCAGTACTTTGGCCCCGACGCCGTTGAGTTCACCGGCCCGCACGGCAAGCCCGTCCGCGTCAGCCGGGACCACTTCATCCGGCTCTCCGAAGCCGGCGCCCTCACCGACGAGCAGATGCTCCACGCGAAGCAGGACGGCCTGTCCCTCGCCGACATCCTCGAACAAGCGAACCGCACCTACCCGGTCCCGGTCATCAGCGTCGACAAAGCCCACCTCGTGGACCCCGTGTACCGGATCGACAAGCGGCACGAACCGGCAGGCATCCCCTCCACGCACGTCACGGGAAGAATGCGCCGCACCCGGCAGGAAATGAACCGGCTCCGGCTCAACCTCGCGCTCGCGCTCGGCGTCATCCTCATCCCCGCCCACATCATCCTGATCATCATCGTTAGGAACGCGTAATGACCGACTATGCCCAGTCACCGTACAGCCACCCGTCAATGCCCGGCGCTGAGCCCTTCCTCTTCATGGCGCCGCTGCCCGAACACACCTACCGCGGCACCGCCGCCCCCATGGTCTGGGTCGACGAGAACATCGGGCTCGTCCCCGCCGAGGACACCCTCATCTCGGTCGCCAAGGAAGGCCACGCCCTGCAGGCGCAGGTGCCCGCCGTCGAAATCGAGGACATCGACTGGTCCACGGTCAAGAGCCGCGCGACCATCCACCCGGGCCTGCGGGACTTCGCGGCGATCCACCACGAACCGGTCGGCACACCGATCTTCGACTCCATCCTCAAGGACACCCTCCTCAGGCTCGCGAAGCGGCGGGACGCGGAACTGGAGTCCTGGCTGCAGGGAGTCATCGAGGACCCCGAGGGCCGGAAGCTGGTCAAGGACATCCTGGACCGGAAGGAAGCCAGTCTCCGCGCCGAGGCCATCGACCGGCTGTTCCGCGGGGAGTCCGCATGAGCCGGAAATTCTGGCTCAGCGCGTTCTTCGCGGGCCTGTGCTTCGCTGGGTCCGTCGCGTGGGCCTATAAGATCGCGAACGGCATCGTGGAGAACGACGCCTTCTCGTGGCTGTTCCTGGTCCTGTCCGTCGCGGGCACCATCCTCTTCACCACCGAATCCATCGACCTTGCAAAGAAGCCGGGGAACTAACAATGAGCACAATGACCGGGCTGATGCCAGCGATCAAGACCTTCACCAAGAAGCCGCACCCGATCACTGCCATTCAGATCACTGACGAAAACGCCGGAGCCATCGCCCGCATGGTAAACGGTGTAATGCACCCAGCGGTAGGTAACGTTGGGGTGAGGATTTACTTCAGTTGTTGCAACGGCAGGGTCCGCGCTGAATGGGGCGACTGGATCGTCAAAGAAGGCCGCAACTTCTCCAAACTTACGAACGAACAAATGACTAGAGATTACGAGGAACTGACGCTGTGAGAAAGAAAATGAGAGTTGCTGGGACTCTTGTGCTGGGCGCGGTCGGGGCCATCCTCGCCGCGCATGTTGTAGCGCTGATCATTTGGGCGGTGACCCGCTGATGGCGATGCCGTTGAAAGGTGACGCGGCCAAGACCGAAGTGATCACCGTCCGCATGACCAAGGCCGAGCGCGAGGACCTCGAAAGGACCTACGGGAAGGCCGCCAAGGGGCTCCAGGCTCTCATGACCGCAGCGCAGATCGGACGGAAATGAGCACACAGACCGCCCCCGCTCCGGCCGCAACCGTCCCCGCCGCGGACGACGACCTCTGCCACCTGTACTGCGAGTGCAACATCGACCTGTCCCTCTGCGGACTGGACATCTCCGACGCCACCCGCAACCCGGACCCGGACGAGTCCCGCGAGTGCATCGTCTGCAACGACCTTGACGACACCGAACCCATCTGCAGGGAGTGCGGAGCATGAAGGCCGTCAGCTTCGCCGAAGGAGTGAAGCCGAACCTCGTCCCCATCGACCAAGTCCGGCAACACCCCGACAACCCTAACAACGGCGACGTCGACGCCCTCATCGAGTCCATTCAGGTCAACGGCTTCTACACCACCATCACGGTGGACCGGGCCACCGGCTACATCCTCGCCGGGAACCACAGATATCAGGCCCTGCACGCCCTCGGCGCCAAAGAGATACCGGTGGTGTGGCTGGACAAGGACCGCGAAGGCACCGTCCGCATCCTCGTCGGCGACAACAAGACCGGCAAGCTCGCCCGCGTCGATCAGGCCCAGGAAATCACCCTGCTCCGCGAACTCATGGACACCGACCTCGGCTTCGCGGGCTCCGGCTACACGCAGGACTCGTTCCTGCAGCTGCTGCAGGATCAGGCGAACCTGACCCCGATCCCCACCGCCGACGGCTTCGGCCACGGCGTCGCGCCCTCTGGCATCTTCCAGGTGGTCCTCGACTTCAAGGACCAGGACGCCCGGGACGAAGCGTTCGCGACCCTCGCGGACGAGTACGGCGACGACTGTGTAGTTAGGACAACGAACCTCTGATGGCGAAGAAAGAAGCCGAGCCGCTGGCCGGCGCGAAGGACTTGGCGAAACGGGTCGAGGCCGGGGAGGACGTCAACGCGGACCTCGACAAGGACGAAACCGGCAGTAAGGGCCAGATGGCGCTCGCGCTGGTCCTTTCCGGCGCCTCCTACACCGAGGCCGCGAAGATCGCTGGGTACTCCTCCGCGTACCGCTGCCGTCAGGCCGTGGAGCGGATCCTCGCGAACAGCGCCGACGCCCCCGGGGACCGAGAGAAGATGCGGGTTCTGACCGACCGGCGGCTGAACCGTCTGCTGCAGTCCGTGATGGGCAAGGCGGTGGACCCGAAGGACCCGCAGCATCTGGCCTACAATGCCCGGGCGCTGGCCCTTGTGGACCGGATCGGCAAGGTCTGGGGCGTGGACGCGCCGACTCAGGTGCAGATCAGCCCGTCGGACGAGCACATCCAGGAATATGTCCAGCGCATGACCGCGCTGGCCGGGGCCTCCACTGAAGCGGACGAGGCGGAGATTCTGGACGCCGACATCGTCGAGGAGGGCAGCTTCTGATGGCGAATCCGCGCGGGAATCTGGCCGGTTTCACCGACCCGTCGACCCCCGGCTGGCAGCAGCGGGCACTGGAACGGGTGCAGGCGCGGCAGAAGCGCTCGAAGCGGCACACGGAGCGCGTCTCCGGGGTGCTGGCGACGTTCGACGACCCGTTCCGTGTGCTGCTGGATGAGGCGTGTATGCGCCGCGGCATCTCGATGCAGGGCTATGCGCGCCGGGCGATCGCCGCGTTCGTCGCCCACGACCTTGACATACCCCTTTCCGAGGTTCTCAAACACATGGCGGTCCCTACGGAGTACCGTGCGGCGGCCGGTTTCGGCCGTTCCAGGAAAACGGGGGACGACGGCCGGGGCTTCGGCGCCTGGTTCATCGACAAACTGCGGGAGATGCTGTGAATTTCTGGAGTTTTCAGTTCATCGGGAGTGTCGTGCTCGCCATTGTGGGGCTTATCGGCATGGAAATCGCGGGCCGGAAGTCCCACTGGGGCTGGTTTATCGGTCTAATGGCACAGGTGCTGTGGATTATCTTCGCCACAGTCACCGGACAGTACGGTTTTTACCTCTCCGCGGTCGGTTATGGCCTGATGTATGGGAAGAATTGGTGGAAGTGGCGTCAGGAGCGCCTTCGCGGAGTGCCAGCAACGGCGGTCTAGCATGGAGGCATGTATGAATACTCCGCCACTGTCGTCCGTTGGGTGGACGGCGACACCGTAGACCTCCGCGTCGACCTTGGATTCCGCATGTTCACCGAAACGCGGTTCCGTCTGCACGGCATCGACACCCCGGAACGCGGAGAGTCCTTCTACAGCGAAGCGACAGCGCTCGCAAACGAGACTGCACCCGTCGGATCGCTGGTTCACATCCATACGTACAAGAATCCCGACAAGTACGGACGCTGGCTGGTGGAAATCACCACCGAGCAGTCCAACAGCGTCAGCAACGCACTGCTCGGGGCCGGGTATGCGGACGTCTACACGGGGGGAGCGCGGTCATGACGGCAGCGCCGAAGGGTTTCGACCCGAAGGAGTGGGAAAAGTGGGACCAGAAGTCGAAGGACAAGCTCCTCGCCGCCCTCGCGTCCTCTGAGAAGCAGAAGAAGGTCTGGTACTGCACCAAGGGCCGCACCTGCGACGGCCAGCCGCACGACGAATACGACTACCCGCACGCACGAGGGGACCAGTGGCCCCCCGAAGGCGACGACTGGCTGGTCTGGCTGCTCAAGGGCGGGCGTGGCAGCGGCAAGACCCGCTCCGGGTCCGAATGGATCCGCAAAATGTCCACATCCCTTGAGCGCACCTCCATTATCGGACCCACCATTTCCCACATCCGAGACACGATGGTCGAAGGCGACTCCGGGCTGCTCGCCGTGTTCGACAACGCGAAAATCCCGGCGCTGTGGGAATCCTCCAAGCGCCGCATCACCGTCCCCTGCCGCTGCCGGAACACCAAGCACCGCGGCGGGCACATCATCTCCGCCTTCACCGGCGACGAACCCGAACGGCTCCGCGGCCCGCAGCACGCCGCCGTCTGGCTCGACGAACCCGCCCACTTCGCCCTCATCGAAGCGGTCTGGGACAACATGATGTTCGGCCTGCGCCTCGGCCGGCGCCCCGTTGTGCTGTGCTCCACCACGCCGCTGCCGACCAAGTGGATGAAGGCCCTCATCGCGGAGCCCGACACCGTCTCCGTCACGGTGTCCACGTACGCGAACATGAACAACCTCGCGCCCTCGTTCCGCAAGGTCATGCTCGCGAAGTACGAAGGCACCCGGCTCGGCCGCCAGGAACTCTACGGCGAGGTGCTGGAGGACATCGTCGGGGCGCTGTGGACGTGGGCGATGATCCACGACAACCGCATCCTGCCCTCGGTGACCGAGGAGAGCACGCTGTTCTACCCCGTGACGGCGAAGGACATGGACCGCGTGGTGGTCGCGATCGACCCGGCAGGCACGTCCTCCAAGAAGCGCGACGAGACGGGCATCGTGGTGGTCGGGAAGGCCGGGGATCGGTTCTATGTCCTCGCGGACTACTCGGGCACGTACACCCCGGACGGTTGGGCGAAGCAGGCGTGGAAGGCGTATGACGAGTTCGACGCGGACAAGGTCATCGCGGAGAAGAACTACGGCGGCGAGATGGTGCTGTCCACTCTGCGCAACGCACGGAAGAACGGGCCCGTGGACCTCGTCCACTCACGCCGGGGCAAGGCGCTGAGGGCGGAGCCGATCGTGGCGCTGTACGAGCAGGACCGCGTGCATCACCTCGACAAGTTCGAGAATCTCGAAACGCAGATGACCGAATGGGTCCCGGGTGCCGCCGACTCCCCCGACCGGGTGGACGCACTGGTGCACGGGCTCACCGAACTGTCGGCCGGACTCGGGGACTCCCACGTTGCCGCACCGAAGGGCACGATCCGGCAGGGACTGCATCAGGGACTCCCCGCGGGACTGAACATGTTCAGCGGGCAGCGCTCCAAACTCTTCGGGTACACCCCGCGGAGCGAACTGGAACTGACCTCGGACGAAATGGCAATCGGTAAAGCACTCGCGGCGCGGAGCCTTGTTCGCCAATAAGTGGATGTTTGCACGGTAATCTCGTAAGCATGACCGAACTTCTCGCCGACATTCCCGCTGGCGTAATTCTGACTTTGGCCGTCGTGGTATGGATCGTCTCCTCCGCGCGGCTCACAAGACTCCTGACGCAGGACAGTTTTCCGCCGGTGGTATGGCTCCGCATGAAGTGGGACGACAAGACTGACGGCTCAGGCTGGAATACCCTGTTCCACTGCCACTGGTGCATGTCGCTCTGGGTCACCGCCATCATTGGCGCATGGGGCTACCTCGCAAACCTCCACTGGACGTGGTGGGTCGTCAACGTTGTCCTCGCCGCGTCGTACATCAACGCCATGATCGTCGAAAGAGATGAGGTCGCGTAGCCCATGGGACGCACTCGCAGGGAAGTAAAGGAGGAGCCGCCGAACTCTTTGGTGGCTTCTGCTGCGCGTGTGGGAACGCGCAATCTGACTAACATCACCCGGAATACACGCTCCGACGGCTGGCAGTCCCAGGCGTGGATGTTCTATCACAAGATCGGTGAGTTCCGCTACGCGTGCGACTGGGTCGGCGCACAGCTGTCGAAGGCGGTACTGTTCGCGACCGAGGAGAAGCGCGGGGAAGTGAAGCCGGTCAAGTCAGGACCGGCTGTCGAGTACCTCCGCGAACTCTTCGGCGACCGCGACGGCAAAGCCGAAATGCTCAGGCTCCTCGGCGTGCACTTCTCCGTCGCCGGGGAAGCGTGGATCGTCGGCTACCCGGACCCCGATGCGTTCGGGGACGGCGGCGACAAATGGGAAATCGTCGCCTCCACCCGCATCACCCGGCCGCAGGGCGAGAACGGGTACTGGCGCATCAACGACCGCACCCTCGAAGTGGACCCCGCGAACGTCCTCGCCGTCAGGCTCTGGAAGCCGGACCCGCTGGACCCCGACTCCGCCATCTCCCCGGCCCGGGCGCTGCTGTCCACACTGAACGAACTGGACAAGCTCGGCCAGCACGTCGCCGCGCAGGTCGACTCCCGCCTCGCCGGGGCCGGCATCCTGCTGATGCCCTCGGAGATGACGTTCCCGACGCCGCCGAACCCGGACCCCGAAGCCCCGGCCCGCTCCGCGAACAACGCCGAGGACCTGATGAACCTCATCCAGGAACTCATGGCGACCTCGATCGAACAGCGCGACCACGCCTCCGCGCTGGTCCCGCTGGTCATCACGGCACCGGCCGAAGCGATCGCCGCCGTCCAGCACCTGACGTTCTGGTCCGGGCTGGACGAGAAGGCCATCGAACTGCGCACCGAAGCGATCCGCCGTCTCGCGCTCGGCATGGACATGCCCCCGGAAGTCCTGCAGGGCTCAGCGGACTCCAACCACTGGGCCGCGTGGCAGGCGGACGAGTCCTCGATCAAGTCCCACACCGAGCCGCTGCTGAAGATCATCACCACCTCGCTCGCGTCCGGGTTCCTGCGTCCGCTGCTCAAGGACGACAAGGACTTCACCGGGGACATCCGTGCGTTCTCCATCGGCGCGGACACCTCCGAGATGCGGCTGCGCCCGAACCGGTCCAAGGAAGCGCTGGAACTGTACAACCTTGGCGAACTCTCCGGGAGGGCACTGATCCGGGAAACCGGCTTCGACGACGACGACGCGATGGACGAGAAGGAGCGTGCCCTCTGGTTCACCCGCAAGGTCGCCGCCGGGTCCACCACCCCGGAACTGGTCGAGGCCGCGCTGCGGGAACTCGGCGTGGACCTCACGGTCGTCCGTGACGTGGTCGCCGGCGAACTCATCGGCACCGAGGGCAGGCCCCAGCCGTCCATCGCGGAGCACCCGACGCAGGACCTGCCCGACCCGGAAGAGTCCGAACGCCGGAAGGACGCCCGCGACGCCGGGAACGTCCCCTCCGCCGACCGGGAACGGAAGTACGCGCTGATCGCCGCGGCCGAGCAGATCGTCATCCGGGCGCTGGAACGGGCCGGGAACAAGCTGAAAACCAAGATGGGCGGGCTGAAAGTCAACTGCAAGGCCGCCGAGCTTTACCAGTTCGTCGGGGCCGACGACACCGAGTTCCTGCTCGCGGACGCCTGGACGCAGGTCGCGGACATCGCGCACCGGTACGGCGTCCACGACGACTGGCTCACGCCGATGCTGAACACGTACTGCACGGAACTGATGAGCACCAAGACGCCCCACACCTACGACCACTTCGCCCGGTACATGGTCCTCGGCCTTGAACTGCGCGACTTCCAGAGCGGAGCAGTAGCAGCATGATCTATCCCGGCCGCAAGCCCAAATGGTACGAGCTTCCCCTGCTCTGCGCCCTCGGCTTCCACAACACCCGCGTCCACCCCGGGATGTGGTGGTGGGAAGTCTGCGTCCGCTGCGACGGAGAGCGGAGCACAGCGAAATGATCCGCCCCGAGAGCTTCTCTGTTTCACGTGAAACATTCGCTGCCAAACGCAAGGGCGTCGTCGAGGAGGCGTACTCCCGGCTGCTACCGCACGTGCGGGATGCGCTGAGCCGGGTGGGCCTGCCCTCGTGGGAACGCTCCGCCGTCGCCGCCGCCCTCGACGTGTTCGACGAGACGGCCCGGTCCGAGTCCGACGCGTGGGGTCCAGTCATGGATGACATGCGCGACGCGTTCACCCACGAAATCGGCGAGGCGCTGGGCAAAACGAAACGCCCCGCACCGGAGCAGGAGCAGGCGCAGCTGAACACGCTGACCCGCTGGCTCGCCTCCGCCGCCATCAACGCCGGAACCGAAGCCGCGACCACCGCCGACCCGGACCCGTCCGTCGGTCTGGAGTGGGTCACCATGGCAGACGGTGACGTCCGCTCCTCCCACGAAGAGGTCAACGGCCAGACCGTTCCCACCGGCACCCCGTTCTCCGTCGCCGGGGAGGAACTGATGTACCCGGGACAGCCGGTCGGGGACCCGTCGGTGTGGATCAACTGCCGCTGCGTCGCCCGGCCCACCTTGACCGAAAGCTTCACCACCAAGACGATCACCGCCGCGGCCGAGGATGTTTCACGTGAAACCGACGGCGATGTTTCACGTGAAACAGAGGAGGAGTACACCTCCTCGGTCATCGTGGCCCTGCCCGCCGAGAGCGACCCGGCGTCGGCCGCGTCCTCCGAATCTTCCGGCGCGCACGTCACCCTGCTGTTCCTGGGGGACACCGCCGCGTTCGACCCGACCGTCATCAAGGAAGTCCTCGCCGACCACGCCGCGGTGCTGCCGACGTTCAGCGACAAAGTGTCCGGCCGGGGAACCCTCGGTGGCGATCAGGCCGACGTCGTGCTGCTGGACGCCGCGAACCTCGCCGAAATCCGCGGCTCCATCCTGTCCAAGGACCCGGTACGCGCCGTCCACGACGGGGTCCAGCAGTTCCCGACATGGATACCGCACCTGACCCTCGGCTACCCGGACACTCCCGCGCTCGCCGACTACACCGGGGAATCCATCACCTTTGACCGCCTCGCGCTCTGGCACGGGGAAGAACGAACCGAATACCCCCTTGGAGGGAACGTGCCGAAGAAAGAGTTTGCCAGCGACGCGGAACCGCTGCCCGCGCCCGAGTCCACTCCCGAGGAGGAACAGGCGATGGACGAGCTTGAGGAGGAAATGGCATCCCTGGAAGGTGCCGAGGTGTTCGCCGAAGTCCCGTGGTACGGCGTGCTCGCCCCCGAAGGCGTGCCCTCCGGCGACGGACGGATGTTCTCGGCCGGCGCGCTGACCAACCGGCCGCTGCCGCTGCCGCTGAAGTTCATGTGGGAAGACGACGAAGGGCACAAGGGCTCCTACCCGGTCGGCCGCATCGACCGTATCTTCCGCGACGGCGGACTCGTCAAAGCCGAAGGCGTGTTCGACACCTCGCCCCCGGCGTACGAAGCGATCCGGCTCCTCGCGAACAAGATCATGCGCGGCGTCTCCGTGGACCTTGACGCCGCCGAGGTCGCCGTCGGGTCGGAGGGCGACGCTGTCGAGTTCAGCACCGGCCGCATCTCCTCCGCGACGATCTGCTCCATCCCCGCGTTCGCCGAAGCGTTCGTCGCCATCGGCACGTGGGCCGACGCGGACGGCGACAAGGGCGAACCCATCGCCGAAGAACCGGTCAAGTCAGGGGCCCCTGTAGTTGAACCGGACACCGAAGCTTCCAGTGGAGTTGAATCCTTCGACGTCGTGCCGCCGAAAACCATGGACGGACCCGGCTGGATCACCGACCCGAAGCCCACGCACAAAATCACCTCCTACTGGGTGGACGGACGCGGCGCCGCCAAGATCGGCTGGGGCGCTCCCGGGGACTTCAACCGCTGCCGCGCGAACCTCGGCAAGTACGTGCAGAACCCGGAATGGCTCTCGGGCCTGTGCGCGAACCTGCACTACCGGGCGCTCGGCGCATGGCCGGGTCAGGCGTCCGGGGAAACCGTGGAGATGCACCAGGAAATCGGCCCGGCCGCGTCACTGGTCGCCTCCGCCGTCATCACCAAGCTGCCCGCCGACGCGTTCCGCAACCCGGAACTGGAGCAGCTGACCCCGCTCACCGTCACGGAGGACGGGCGCGTGTTCGGCCACATCGCGGGCTGGGAAACCTGCCACATCGGATACGAAGTCTGCACCACCGCGCCGCCGAGCATGACCGACTACGCGTACTTCCTGACCGGGCAGGTGTTCACCGACGCCGGTCCCGTCGCCGTCGGTCAGATCACCATGGGCACCGGGCACGCCGACGGCACCTACGGGCTCCGCGTCGCCGCCGCGCACTACGACAACACAGGCGCTGTCGCCGCCGACGTGACGTGCGGCGAGGACGAGCATGGCATCTGGTTCGCGGGGATGCTCCGCGAGGGCCTGACAGCCAACGACGTGCGCGAGCTTGCCGCCGCCGGGCTGTCCGGGGACTGGCGCACCGTCCGCGTCGCTGGCGAGGAGTCGTACGAGATGGTGGCGGCACTGGCAGTGAACGTCGGCGGTTTCCCGATTCCGCGTGCACGGTTCGCCGTGGAAGGCGGCCGTCAGTTGTCACTGGTCGCTGCCGGTGTGGTCCCCGTCGCGGAGCGGAAGATCAGCGAGAGCGAGATTGCGGTACTGGTAGAGGCGCACCTCGCGAAGCGGGACCGCCAGCAGAAGGTCGCGGCCCTCAAGTCCGAGGTCCGCGCGGAGTTGTCAGCAAAGATCAAAGCAGAGATGCAGACAGTAGGAGGCAAGTAAACCATGGCTTGTGGAGCGTGCAGCAGCAAGAACAGCAAAACTGAATACATTTGGACCTCGGCCGATGGACGCTTCTCGCAGAAGTTCACCACAGAGGTCGAGGCGCGTGCCAAGAAAGCCCGCTCCGGCGGAGACTACAAGCGCGCATAATTACAGCGACACGCCCGAAGTGCGAATTATCTTCGGGCGTGTCCGCATATGATGAATCTCAGTAGGACACTCTCCGCGCCGTAGGCCGTGTGTCGAACCCCGTAAGTCCGCTTTACCCCCACACGTCGCTACGTCTCACTAAGGAGAGATAGACATGGCTAAGTTCAAAGCCCCCGCTGACATCAGCAAGCTCGACAACGACGAGCTGTCCGCAGCCGTAGAGGCCGCACTCGCTGAGTTCGCTCCCTTCGCCGAAATCCCCGACGCCGAAGTAACTGACGAGCAGCTGGCAGAAATGTCCGGCCTGCGCGAGTTCACCAAGGCCGCCCGCACCGAACTGGCACAGCGCGAGCAGGCCGCTGAGGTCCGCGCCCAGGAACTGGCCGCACTGCGTCAGGACATGGCCGTCGAGAGCGGCGACGCTGACGACGAGGACGGCGAAGATGGCGGCGCCCCCGACGCCGAACCCGCTGAGGAGCAGGAGCAGGAGCAGGAAGAAGCCGCCCCCGCCGAAGCCCCGGCCCAGGCCGCCGCTGCACGCAAGACCTCCTTCGCCGCACGCGCTGCGAAGTCCGCCCCAAAGTCCAAGGCACCGTCCCGCCCTGCCGGCGGTTCGCTGGTCGCCGCTGCTGACGTCCCCGGCTACGCCGCGGGCCAGAAGTTCAACGGCTTCGCTGACGCCGCCGACGCCATCCTGACCCGGCTGAAGTCCCTGCCGAACGACGGCCGCGCCGGTCGCGTCCGCAACGGCGCCCTCGTCATCGAGGCACCGGCCAACCAGTTCACGCAGAAGGACCGGAACGTCTCCGAACTCCTGCTGCAGGCATCCTCGGAAGCCCGCCTCACCGGCGGCTCCCTGATCGCTGCCGGTGGCTGGGGCGCCCCGTCCGAGCACACGCTGGACTTCTGCAAGCTGGAAAACATCGACGGGCTGATCAACCTCCCCGAGGTCACCATCACCCGCGGCGGCGTCCAGTACACCAAGGGCCCGACCTTCGCCGAGGTCAACGAGTCCGAGGTCGGCTTCTGGGACATGACCGAAGCGACCGCCGAAGCCGGCGTCGAACAGAAAACCTTCATCCGTCCCGAGGTTCCTGACTTCGTCGAGAAGCGCCTCGACGCCGTCGGCATCGGCATGGAAGCCGGGCTCCTGCTCCGTCAGGGCTGGCCGGAACTGGTCGAGCGCTACGCCTCCCTGCTCGCCACCGCGCACCAGCTGAAGCTGGCGAAGAAGTCCATCGCCCAGATCGAAGCATTCACCGGTGCCGCTGTGAACGTCACGGGCGGTTTCGGCAACGCCTTCGACCTGATCCACGTGGTCGAACTGGTCGCCATCGGTGAGCGCCAGCGCAACGCCATGTCGACCAAGCAGACCCTCGAAGCCCTGATCCCGCACTGGGCCAAGGCTGTCATCCGGGCCGACCTCGCCCAGCGCCGCGGCGTGGACACCCTCGCCGTGACGGACGCGCAGATCGACGCGTACTTCACCGCCCGCAACGTCAAGGTGCAGTGGCTGAACGCGTACCAGGACATCGCGCTGGACGCCACCACGGGCCTCGCACTGTCCTACCCGGACACGGTCGAGGTCATCATGTACCCGGCCGGCACCTACGTCCGCGGCACCGCCCCGGTCATCTCGCTCGACACCATCTACGACTCCGTGCTGCTGAAGAAGAACGACTACGTTCACCTCTTCATGGAGCAGGGCGTCCTGATGACCAACCCGTGCGGTGAGGGTCGTCGTATCACCCTGCCGTTCGTCGCCAACGGCCGCCGTGCCGCTGACTCGGACAGCAACGACAACCTCTTCAACGCTCCCGTCGCGTAAGGACTGAATGAGGGGGCGGTGTGGCCCATCGCCCCCTCATCCACTCCCACCGAAAGGAGGTAGGCCATGCCGAACAAACTGCACGTAGACGCACCAGCGATAGCTCCCGCTATCGGAGGGCTTCTGCCGCTTGCCAACGTCATCACCGATAACGCTGACAGCGCGGCTTACCACGGCGTCAACCACGAGGCGGTCCTCACCGGCCACTCGCGTACTGCGCCCACCGACGGCTCCGACAAGGTCTTTGATCCGGTCGAGTTCGTGGAGGGCGTGGAGTTCGTCGTCTATCGCGGTATCGAGTCCGCGCTGCTGGTCAGCGCCGACCCCGAGTCCATCGCGAAGGCGGCCTTTACTGCCGGGGAATCCTACGCAGTCGAGTCCGCCGTCCAGTCCCTGATCCTCAACACCGAGGCAGTGGACATCACCCCAACCCCCGGCACGCCGGTAACGGACGCACGGCAGGCCCTCGGCCTGCTGGAGCAGTGGGCTTCCGAGAACTACTACGGACGCCCGCTGATCCACGGCAACCGCTTCGCCGTCGGCCTCATCCCCGAACTGCAGGTCAGTGCCAGCTTCGAGCTGCACACCATCCACGGCACGCCCATCGCGAACGGCGGCGGGTACTCCGCTGACGGTCCCGGTGTCGCGAACGCCGCGGCAGGCACCGCGTGGCTGTACATCAGCGGTCAGGTGAACCTGTGGGCCGGGAAGCTCAATGTCCTCGAAGGCCCTTCGCTGAAGGCCAACCGAGACTTCGCGCTGGCTGAGCGGCCCTACGCCGCAACGGTCAGCGGACCAGTCGCAGCAATCCTCGTCGGAACCAACTAGGAGAACCATCATGGCAATCGCACCAAAGCTGGGTGACGGCGAGAGCTTCGTAGCTGGCCGTTCCACCGCCAAGGCCCGGGAACTGATCGAAGCCGCCGAAGCCCTCGGGCTCCCGTCCGGCTCCGTGGTCACCACGTCCCACGGCTACATCGTCCCGAGCGACCTGCTCGACGGCGAAGGGGACGACCCCCGCCTGCCCGATCCCGCGCCCGTTGAGCGCCCGTCCGCGGACGTCGACAACGAGCCGGCCGAGTATGACCCCTCCAAAGAGCGGGTCGAAGAAGTCCTCGCGTACCTCGACGGTGCCGACGAGGAAGAAGTGCAGCGTGTCCTCGCTGCCGAAGCCGAAGGCAAGGGACGCTCGACGATCCTGGCCTACACCCCCGAGGGAGAGTAAGTAAATGGGCAAGGGCAAGACAGTATCCTTCCTCCGTGGTAAGCGGATCAGGGCTACGCTGCTGGACGGTGCAGGCCGTCCCGTCATCGGTGACTCCTCCGTGGTCACCTCGAAGGGTTTCACGACCATCGGCATGACCACGAACGTTGAGGACGGCGAGGCCATCAGCCAGACCAACGCCAACGGCGAGTCCTGCATCCTCGAAACCGCCGTCAGCACCTTCACCGGCATCGGCGTCGAAATCGAGTTCTGCGGCGTGGACTTCTCCCTGTTCACCCTGCTCACCGGACAGGAACTCGTCCTGAACGAGGACGGTGTGGCCGTCGGCATCGACGAACTCACCGGCATCGACCTCGGCGACGTGAACGTGGCGCTGGAAATGTGGATGGGCGCGTCCTCGGACGCCACCCCCGCCGCAGGCTCGCAGGGCTTCTTCGGCTACATCATCCTCCCGCGCCTCGGCGGCGGCACCATCTCGGACGTTTCGATCGAGAACGGCGCCATCAACCTGTCCATCACGGGCATGACCACCAAGGACAACAACCTGTGGGGCGCTGGCCCGTACAACGTTGACCTTGTCGGCGGCGTCGCGGCTCCGCTGTTCAAGCCGCTCAAGCCGAAGGTTCACCGCCGCGTGCAGATCGTGGAAGTTGCCCCGCCGGAGGTGTTCGACGGCGCGACCCCGCTGCTGGACCCGACCGACCCGGCAGTGACCTCGCTGACCGTCACCCCGACGGGCCTGTCCGCAGCGATCGCCCCGGTCCCGGCCGGCACGGACCCGATGTGGTACGACTTCGGCGACGGCCAGTGGGACTACGCCGAAACCGGAAGCTACACCCACGAGTACGAGGCCCCTGGCACGTACACCATCGTCGGTCACCGCGGCTCGTCCACGGTTACCGCCTCGGTCACTGTCGCCGAATAAGCACCACCACCGGATGCGGAGGGGTCGGTACTCCGGCCCCTCCGTTTTCGGTTCATCAACTAGGGAGACAGCATGGCTACGGCAGATCAGATGGGCGCGCTGGCCGTCCGACTCAACAACACCTACGTCAACTTCGACGGCGCGTACGGGAACCAGTGCTGGGACTCCGTCGCGTACATCTGCGCGCTGCTCGGCCAGCCGGTCGTCAACACCGTCGCGGACGGCACGGACTGGTCCGGCTACGCGGGGACCATGTACCGGGGCTTCCCTCAGAGCGACGAGGTGGCCGCGAACTACGTCCGCATCGGCCCTGACCAGCCCGCGGAACCGGGGGACATCATCGTGTGGGGCGCGGTGCCGGGTCTGTACCCGCTGACGCACACCGCGACCGCCGTCGCCGACAAGGGCCTGCAGCTGCTGTGCCTGTCGCAGAACTCGTCCTCCCCGCGGCCGGACCTGCCCGGCTACTCCTCCTACACCTCCGGCCCGATCATCCTGCAGACCCTGCCCAAGACGGGCCTGCTGGGCTACCTGCGCTACACCGGAGGCATCAGCGCAGCCTCTTCCATTACCCCGCAAGGAGACATCGTGGCCGACGCCAAGAACACCCAGCTGGAACTGCAGACCGCAGTGCAGACAGTCCTCATGTCCAACAAGATCGTCAAGGGCCCGCGCTCCGTTGCGGAGGCGCTGACCCAGCTGCTGGACTCCACCGACATCATCGGCGCACGCGGACTGCAGGCCCTCGAAGAGGCCGCCGACATCAAGGAACTGCTCGGCGCGATCCTCAAGCAGGTGTCCGCGAAGGAGTCCACCTCCTACGTCAAGGGCAAGGACAAGCCCGAGGTGTACGCGCTCGAAGGCGGGAACCTGCGCCACGTCGACCGCGCCGAGTTCGACCTCGTCAACCAGATCGGGCTCTGGCGCGAAGTCCCCCAGGGATTCATTGACGCCCTGATCAAGGCACGGTCCTGATGATCTGGCCGATCGACTGGACCCCGCCCGAGGGCACCGACCCGGAGCACGTCGCCCGGGCCGAGAAGCTGGCCGGCGCGAGCCTGCACGCCCTGACCCTGCAGCGCGTCGGCGGCCCGCCCGTCACCGTCATGCCGGAGCAGTACCGGCGTCAGCGCGGACTCTATGTCTGGTCGCTGGACCCGTACGGTGCGCTCGCCGGGTCCTTCTACCCCGGGACCACCTACCCGGGCCTGCTGGACTCCGAAGTCGAACGCATCCACGTGGACGCCGTCATCCTCGAAGGTCCCGTGGGCCGCATCGACGAGGTCCGCATCGACGGGCTGGTGTTCACCGGCGGCTACCGGGTCGAGGACGGCAACAAGCTGATCCGCCTTGACGGACAGGACTGGCCGGTCGGGTCCGGGGACAACTTCACCGTGACGTACCTGAGGGGCTACGAGGTCGACTCGCTGGGCCGGGCCGCCGGGGGCATCCTCGCGGCGGAGTTCCTCAAGGCCATCACGGGAAGCAAGGACAAGTGCCGCCTGCCGTCCTCGGTCACGAACGTCGCCCGGCAGGGCCTGTCGTTCACGATGACGCCGGGGATGTTCCCGGACGGGCTGACCTCGATCCCCGAAGTCGACGCGTACCTGTACCAGTGGAACCCGCACGGGCTGAAAACCCGGCCGCAGGTCTACTCCCCGGATAAGCCCAAGGTCCGGCAGACGACATGGCGGCCGGGCGCATGAGGCGGCCCGCAAAGGAAATGATGGACATCCTGCTCGCGCAGCTGGTTGTGGACGTCCGGGCCTCCGGGGACGACCAGCTGTGCGCCCAGGCGCTGTACCCGGGCGAGGGCGCACCGCTGGATTACGCGGAGTGCGGCGGGATGCTGTGGGTGCGGCTGATCACCGCGGCACCCTCGACGTCGTTCCCGTCCCCGAACAACTCGGTGGACAACTGCACCGCGACCCTCGCGTACCAGCTGGAGGTCGGGCTGATGCGTCCGGCGCCGATCCCGGACGAGGTGCTCGGAGACTTCGAGCTGCCTGACGATGAGGAGCACACCGCGGCCGCGCACCGGCAGATGGACGACATGGAGCTGATGTACGGGGCGTTCGCCAAGGTCCGCAGGCACATCGAGATGGTGCTCGTCGGGTCCTACACCCCGTTCGGACCCGCCGGCGGCACCGTCGGGGGGACCTGGACCCTGTTCGTCGGGAACGAATAATGGCTCAGGTCTTTTGGCGCATCCACGACGCGGCGATCCACACGTACCACGCACCCGGCGGGGAGGTCTACAACCTCATCAACGACGTCGGCATCGCCAGCGCTGAGCTTGCACGCCTGAACGTCGGCAAGCGCACGCTGAAACTGATGAAGTCGATTCGCGCCAACCGGCCTAACCAGTCCGGCGGATTCAAGATCGCGGCGCTGGTGTACGCGAACGCGAAGCACGCGCTGTGGCACCACGAGGGCACTGGCACGATCTTCCCGAAGCACGGCAAGTACCTGACGGTGCCGCGGGATTCCCACGCGGGTCTGGGGCCGAATCCGTCGGGCGGACAGCTGCGCCGGGAGTACTTCGCTGGCGGCGGCAAACGCAAGGGTGGCAGGAAGCCGTACTTCATTGCCACGCAGATCAGCGGCCAGAAGGGCAACCCGTACCTGCGCGATGGGCTTGAGACGGCGATGCAGTCCAACCCGCACCTCGCTAAGACTGGGAATGTCTAGCCAAACATCCAGCAATGCAGCCGGTACGCTGATTACTGATGGGCGTCCATCAGTCCCGGAGACAATCATTACAGGAGACACGCATGAAAGAGTTCGTAACAGCCGCAAAGGACACCTTTGGCGAGGTTGACGATGACGACAAGATCACCTTCCTCCACGACGGACGGGAGGTTACCTTCTTCACTCCGTCGGACGGTCAGCTTGCGATCATGCTGAACATGGGCGGCCGGGAGATGGACCCCAAGATGGCGGGCACATTCATCCAGCTTTGGTTCTCGATGATGGATGACGACACCCTGCGTTACTTCCAGTCCCGCCTGATGGACCGTAACGACCGCGCGTTCGACCTCGACTCCGAGGGTGGCGTGTTCGACATTTTCGAGTCGCTCGTCGAGGAGTGGTCGGCCCGCCCTACCAAACAGCCGTCAGACTTTCAGCCGTCGCAACGAGCAACTGGCCGGAAATCGACGGCTACTACACGGGTAAAGGCACGGACATCCTCCGCCTCTACTCGTTCTCGCGTTTCCTCAACGTAATCTACGCGTGGGCGCTCGCCCGCCAGAGCGCAGAGGACGCAGAGAAATGGAAGGTGCAGCTATCAATGCCAGTGAAGGGTCAGCGCAAGGACGCAGGCTTCTCCGCTGCTGACGAAGCCGCACAGCTAAAGCAGTTCAACCTATAACGAAGGGCAGTCACCGTGAGCTTGGCAAGGGAAGTCGCCGAAGCGTACATCGAGGTTCACGGTGACATGTCTCCGTTCCGCAGGGACCTGGAGAAACTGACCAAGCAGGCCCGCGACGAAGCCATCAAAACCGCCGACGGCTGGGCCGAGGGCCTCGGCAAGCGTATGCAGTCCAAGGTCAAGGGCCAGTGGGCCTCCATCCAGGACGCGTTCTTCTCCGGCGACCCGATGGACTGGGACCGGGTCATCGGCAAGTTCGACTCGGCGAACCTTGAGGACGCCCGGGCGAAGATGAAGGACTTCGCGGAGGAGATGACGAAGGCCGGGAAGTTCGGCCGCGTCAACGCGAAGGCGTACAACGACCTCGTCAAGGAAATCGACCGCGTCGTCAACGCCAAGATCAAGCTCAAGGACCTCACGGAGAAGCTCGCCAAGCAGGAGCAGGAGGAAGCCGACGCCGTCAAGGACACCATCCGGTACAACAAGATGTGGTCCGAGCAGCTGTCCTCCGCGTTCGAGGAGGCGATCCGCGACAACAAGGCGTGGAACTCCCGCCGCGCCCAGACCATGGCCGAAGCGATCCGCGACAACGAGAAGTACAACCGCTCCTTCGACGGCCTCGTCAAGAACATGCGCCGCGCCGACCTCGAAGGGGACTTCAAGCGCATCTCCGAAGCCATCGCCAAGGGCGACTGGGAGAACTTCGCCAAGGGATTCGACGGCCTCGACGACGTGCGCCGCCGCGTCAACGAAGTCACGGACGCCATGGTGGAGCAGTCCCGCATCTCCCGGGAGAACGCCTTCACCGTGCGCGCCGGGATCAACGCGTACATCGAGGCGGAGGAGCGCCGGCTAAAGGCCGTCAGGGACGCGCTCGACGCGACCAAGGAAGCCCGCCTCGAAAACGAACGCTTCAAACGATCCATGGACGGCATGGTCCAGGCCGCCGGGATCGAACTGATGGAACGCCGGTTCCGCGACCTCGCGACCGCCATCGCCTCCAACGACTTCTCCCGCATCGCCCGCGCACACACCGACGTCGACTCCCTCACCGAGTCCGTCAGGAGCACCGCCCTCGAAATGCGCCGCCTCGGCCGCATCAGCGACGCCGGGTTCGACGCCGCGATCAGCGGGGCGCAGCGCACCACCACCGGGTTCAAGCAGGTCAAGACCGCCGCCGACGCCGCCGGGGATTCCTTCGACCGCAACAACAGGTTCATCGCGCTGATGGGCCGCGGCCTCGACAACGTCGTCGGGAAAGTCCGCGGCCTCGCCGGGTTCAACGTCGTCCTCGACGTGTTCCGCGAGGGCGGGGAGTTCATCCAGAACATCGACCGCAACGCGGTGAAGATCGCGAAGATGGTCACCCTTATCGGCGGGCTCGGCGGCGTCGTCGTATCCTCCCTCGCCGGGGCGCTGACCATCGTCGATGACATCGCGGCGTCCTTCGCCGGGCTCGCGGCGCTCGGTCCCGCGTTCCTGACCGGCGCCGGCATCGCCATCGGTGTCGCCGTCGCGGCGTTCAAGGACATGAAAACGGTCCTGAAGGACCTCGGCCCGCAGTTCAACCGGCTGCAAGACGTCATCTCCAAACGGTTCTGGGAGCAGGCGGAGACGCCGATCCGCAACCTCGTCGACAAGCTGATGCCCACCCTGAATGAACAGGTCGGCAACACCGCCGACGCCATGGGCGGGCTGATGGGTGCGTTCGCCGACGGCTTCGCGGAAGCCGCGACCGCTGAGCGCGTCACCGTGATGTTCGAGCGGCTCAACGAAGCGATCACCATCGCGCAGCGGGCCATGGCACCGCTGACCCGCGCGTTCGTGAACCTCGGCGAAACCGGCTCCAAGTACTTCACCCGGTTCGCTGAATGGATCGTGAAACTGTCGGAGCAGTTCGACGCGTTCATCCAGAAGGCGAAGGACTCCGGGGACCTGGACCGGTGGATTGAGAACGCGATCCAGGGCTTCAAGGACATGGGTTCGATCATCTGGTCCACGGGCCGGATGTTCGGTTCACTCTCCGACGCCGCCCGCGACGCAGGCTCCAAGGGCCTGTCCGGGTTCGCGGAGAACATGCGCAAGATCGCGGACTTCATGGAATCCCCGCGCTTCCAGAAGGCCATGACTGAAGTGTTCAAGGGCTTCTACACCATCCTTGACGGTGTGGCGGACGCGACGAAGTCCGTGGGCCGCGGCCTCGAAGCGATGATCCCGACGTTCACGAACGTCGCCGGTTCCATCAAGGAAATCTTCAAGACCCTCGGCGGATATCTTGAGCAGTTCCTGAAGAACCCCGTCCTGCAGGATGGCATTTCCAAGTTCGCTGCCGGCATTGAGAAGGCGCTGAAGAACCTCGCCCCGGCGATCGATCCGATGGCGAAGTCCCTCGGCGGCCTGTTCTCCCTGATGGCGGACGTCCTGCCGAACATCACCGCGCTGATCGCGGACATCACGGTGAAGTGGGGTCCGTCGTTCGACAAGCTGCTCGAAGCGATCAAGCCGCTGATCGGCCCGGTCACCGACCTCGCCAAAGTGTTCATCGACAAGATGAGCCCGGTGCTGGACAAGTTCGTCACCGAAGTCCTACCGCCGCTGGTGGAGCTGTTCATCCAGCTGCTGCCCTCCATCAGTGCGCTGGTGCGGCTGCTGTCCCCCGTGCTCCTCACCATCCTCGACGGCATGGCAACCACGTTCAAGAACATGGCCGCCGCGCTGAAGGATTTCAACCGGGACGCCGGTCCCGTCATCACCAAGATCGGCCAGATCGCCGACGCCGCCGGGAAGATCAAGCTGCCGAAGGAGTTCGACGGCGGCGGCCTGATCGGGAACATCGGCGCGAAGTTCGGCATCGCCCTCGGCAAGGAGGTGCCGTGGACGCTGACGTTCGGCAAGTGGATCGAGGAGCAGACCCGCGGTATCCGCAAGAACATCGAGCGGTTCAAGGACATCATGGAGTCGCTGTTCAACCCGGCGAAACTCATGGTCAACGTCGGCAAGGCCGCGGCGTGGTTCGAGAACACCTTCATCAAGCCCATCAAGGAGGGCGTCGAGAAGGCCATCAAGGGCTTCGAGCAGTGGCGCAAGGACATCAAGACCAACTTCCAGAAGATGATGGCGAACATCCTCGGCTTCGGGGATTCCGACAACGACGGCTTCTCCACCGGCGGCGCGTCCGTCGGCGGCCGCGGCATGGGCGCGTCCGGGAAACTGGACCCGTCCATCCTGGGGCTGCCCTCGGAGGAGTCCACCAAGTCGTGGTTCGAGTCGTTCGGGGAGACGCTGAGCCAGGGAATCACCGGGGCGCTGGGCCGGCTCGGCGAAGCGCTCGGCCTGTCCGACTTCGGCGCCAAGTGGAGCGAGTTCTGGTCCGGGCTGCCCGCAACGGTGC
>Ga0307408_100000210_pt1 | contig 62386 bp, 58 predicted proteins | sample 322Cmetagenome_FD_202116 | JGI IMG/M metagenome (GOLD analysis project Ga0307408, IMG submission 202116) | Maize rhizosphere microbial communities from greenhouse at UC Davis, California, United States - 322HYB-C-3 | ecosystem: Host-associated > Plants > Roots > Rhizosphere > Soil | place... | reverse complement strand
TGGAAGAAATGCAGGTCGAAAAGGCCGTGATCGCCACCGAAGCCATGGAGCGCAACGGCGGCCAGTTGCCCGCCTGGTGCCAGCTGCCGGTCACACCGCAGGCGGTGTCGCACGACGATTTCAAGCGCCTGACCCAGCAAGCCCGGGTGATGGTGCGCACGGGCGAGTGCACACCGTACGCCAACGTGATCCTGGTGGCGGGCGTCACGTTCTGACGTTTTGATACAGCCCGGGGCCGCGGCAGTCACGGCCTTGCGGGTTTTGGAGAACGCGTTGCGGTGCGCACCTGCGGTACGCTGGGCTGTTAGCGCTTTGACCGCCTCATGCCCAGCTCTTCCCCGCACGACTTGCTCCCCCCCGAAATCACCGTCCTGGAACGCGGCTGGCTGTCCGCCAACAACATCCTGTTCCTCGGCCAGCGCGACACGGCCATCGTGGACACCGGCTACTGCAGCCACGCCGGGCAGACCGTGGAACTGGTGCGTAGCGCACTGCGAGGCCGTCCGCTGGACCGCGTCCTCAACACCCACCTGCACAGCGACCATTGCGGGGGCAACGCCGCGCTGCAAAAGACTTGGCCGGGTGTGCTCACTGCCATCCCACCGGGGCAGGCAGACCACGTGCGCCAGTGGGACGCCTACGCGCTGAGCTACACCCCCACCGGCCAGGAGTGCCCGCGCTTTCGTGCCGACACGCTGCTCATGCCCGGCTCCTGCGTGCTGCTGGGTGACAAGCCCTGGCAGGTGCACGCCGCGCCAGGGCACGACCCGCATTCGGTGGTGCTGTTCGAACCCCAGGGCCGGGTGCTGATCTCGGCCGACGCGCTGTGGGAGAACGGCTTTGGCGTGGTGTTTCCCGAGCTGGAAGGCGAGGACGCCTTCGCCGCCGTCGCGGCCACGCTGGACCTGATCGAGCGGCTCGCGCCCCAGGTGGTGATCCCCGGCCACGGCCCGGTCTTTGCCGATGCTCCCCGGGCCCTGGAGGGAGCCCGCCGCAGGCTGGATGGCTTCGTGCGCAACCCGCCAAAGCACGCGCTGTATGCCGCCAAAGTCTTGCTCAAGTACAAGTTGCTGGAGTGGCAGCAGATCCGCATGTCCGACCTCACGGCCTGGGCGCAGGCCACCCCGTACTTCGGCATGCTGCACGAGCGGCATTTCGGCAATCAGGAAGAAGGCGAATGGTTGCAAAGCCTGGCGGATGACCTCGTGCGTTCCGGCGCAGCCGTACGCGAAGGCGACGTGCTTCACAACACATAGGCTTCAGGACATTCGGCCCCGGGAACGCCGGGCGCGCAGGCAAACCCCCCAGGCCCGTGCCATCGCGGAACGGGCTCCGCCAGGCCGTGACGGCGTTGGAGGGAGGGAAGGCGCGAAGCGCCTCAGGGAGAAACCTCGTTCAGTGCTTGTGCTGCTTGTCGCAACCCATCACATGGTTGTTGCTGCTCGACATGCACTGGTAGAACGACTTCTTGCCCCCCGATGCGCCCTGGCAGTCCGACACGCTGTACTTGCCTTTGGCTTCGCGGATCTTGGGCGCCGCCTTGTCGAAGTCCGCCTGGGCCATGTAGCCGTCGCGCACGTTCTTCTGGCCCACCTCCAGCATCTGATCTGCCTGATAGTGGATGTTGTCCACGGCAGCGGCGCAGTTCAGCGGCACCTGCTTGCTGTCCACCGTTTCCAAAGCCTTCTTCATGCCCTGCCCAAACTCTTCCACGTCTTTGGGGATCTTCTTGGTGCCGTCGGCGTTGTACTGCTGGGTGGACTTGCTGGCGCCGGAGGTGCTGCGCGTGCTGCCGTTGTTGCTCTGGAGCTTGAGCGGCTCGGCGTCAGCCTTGGAGGGCGGAGGCTGCGAGCCATAGTGGGTCTTGCCATCCGCGTCCACCCATTTGTAGACCGGTTGCGCCTGCGCGTCCCAGCCCAGGATGCACACCAGGCCGGCGATCGCCAGCCACGACAGTGTCTTGCTCATCATCTCTATCCCTCTCCATAATGGTCAAAATGCAAGCTACCGCTTGATCAGCAAGCGGTAGCAGCTATTATTTTTATAGTGAATGAGCCCCGGGGCAGTGCGGCTCAAGGCAGATCTTTGTTCACCTCCGGCGCCGCCGCATCGCGCGGGCCGATGGTACCCAGCCGGCTCTTGAGCGACTGCGGCAGGCCGGTGAGCATGGCCGCGTAGTTGGTGGTGTTGGCCAGCACCTTCTTCACGTAGTCGCGCGTCTCGGCGAAGGGCACGTTCTCGGCCCAGATGGCCGCGTCGAGCACCGGACCGTTGCGCCAGCTGCGCGGACGGCCGGGGCCTGCGTTGTAGGCGGCGGCCGCCATGGGCATGGAGCCCGCGAAATCATCCAGCGCGAGCTTGAGGTACGCCGTGCCGATGGTGATGTTGGTGTCGCGGTCGTTGAGCTGGTCGGGCGTGAAGTTGGACAGGCCAATCTTCTTGGCCGTCCAGCGCGCAGTGGCGGGCATGACCTGCATGAGGCCTGACGCGCCCACGTGGGAGCGCGCGTCCATGATGAAGCGGCTCTCCTGCCGGATCAGGCCATACACGTAGGCCGGGTCCAGGCCGATGCCGTTGGCACGCTCCAACACCGTGTTGCGAAACGGCGTGGGGAAGCGCTGCGCGACATCCACCACGCTCTTGGTGCGTTCGCTGGTGTTGATGCAGCGGTCCCACACCTCGCGCTGGCAGGCAAAGTCGGCGGCGGCCAGCAGTTCGCGGTCGCCCATGCCGCCGCTCTGATGCAGGTTGGTGGTGTAGTTCCATTCGCGCACGCCTTCGCTGCGCAGACCGAGCAGGATGGCGTAGAGCGCCCGGTTGAGGCCCGGATTGGCGCGGGCAGCCGCCTTTTCTTCCGCCGTGAGCGGCGCGGGCGCGGGGGGCACGGTGATGCGCTGGCCTAGCTCTTCGAGCGCGAGCTGCTCGTAGAAACCGCGCGTGCTGGCGATGCCTTCGAGCAGCTGGCGTGCCTCGGCGCGTTCGGCATCGGTCACGCGGCCTGCCAGCAGCGAGCGCGCCTTCCAGTACACCCAGGTGCTTTCCTGGCGCGCTTCGGGGCTCATGGCGTCCACCGCCTTGCCCACGGTCTTCCATTGGCCGGCGCGCAGTGCGGCCCGAACCTTCCAGCCCAGCAGGTCGTCATTGAGGTCGCTGTCCTTGGTGACGTTGGCAAAGTAGCTGTGGGCGTTGCTCGCCAGCTTCTGTGCGGCGGTCTTGCCAATCACGGCCCAGGCCCAGTTGCGCTCTTCGGCCGAGAGGTGCACGCCCCATTTGTTCTCGAGCTGGTTGGCCGCGCCGTCTGGGTCACCGGTGGCCAGCTTCAGGAGGGCCAGCAGCACCAGCTCCTGCCGGGCCTTGCCCGCCGCCGTGGCGCGCGAAACAAGGTACTTGCTGGGCGCGTCCAGCACGTCCTTGAGCAGCGGCAGCGACTCGGGCGACACGATCTCGACGGCATTGCGCACCACGCGGGGGCGGTTGGCCTCCACGCCCAGCCGGGCCTTTCGCCAGATATCCAGGGCCGAGAGCTTTTTGTAGCCGTACAACTCGCGCGCGGCATGGGTGCAGCCATCGTCGGCGTCGCGGATCGCATACCAGTTGCCGCGCACATCTTCGGCGACGGTGGGGGTAGCCGTGCCCTTGATCTGGTCGATCAGCAGCGCATAGCAGCGGACCTCGCGATCGTCCGACATGCGGTAGTGGGGGTGCTGTTCGGAAAATTGGGACCAGTCGCGCCGCTGGCCCAGCAGCAGCAGCCAGTCGTTGCGCAGGCGGTCTTCCTGGTAGCTGCCGGCGTAGCGCTGCAGGAAAGCCTGGATTTCCGCCGGCTGGGCCTCGCCCAGGCGGGCCCGCAGCTCCCAGTAGGCGGCCCAGGGCTCCAGCGCGTGGCCGCGTGCGGCGGGCAGCAGCTGCGCGAGCTTGCTGCGATCGCCCTTGCGGAACGCTTGGCTCATCTCCAGCAAGGTATCGTCACCCCGGTTTTGCGCCAGGGCCAGCGGTGCCTGGCCTGCCAAAACGGCAGCGGCCACAAGGGGTGTCAGAATCGCTCTGAGAAATTGCATGGGGGAATTATCTGATGGACAAAGCAGCCCTGCGGCGCGCATTGATTGAAGAACGCCTCAACCTGCCCGACCGCCTACAGCGGGCAGACCTGTTACAGCAGGTCATGCGCATCTGGCTCGTGAACCGGCCCGATACCGTCATCGGCGCCTATTGGCCCATCAAGGGCGAGTTCGACCCCCTGCCCGCCCTGCACCGGTGGAAGGAGGACGGCGAATTGCTCGATGAACCCCTGCGCCGGCGCATTGGCCTGCCCGTGGTGAACAAGCAGCACAAGACCCTCACCTTCCATGCCTGGTACCCCGGCTGCCCCATGGAAGAAGACGCGTACGGCATTCCCAAGCCCAAGGACACCGAGGTCATCGTGCCCACCCTGCTGTTCGTGCCCTGCGTGGGCTACGCCGCGGGCGGTTACCGGCTGGGCTATGGGGGCGGGTTTTACGACCGCACCCTCGCCACGCTGCAGCCCAGGCCGTTCACGGTGGGGCTGGGGTTCACCAACGGCTACCTCGACGAATTCGAACCCGACACCTTCGATATGCCTCTGGATGCCATCCTGAATGACAACGGGGTGGTCTGGCCGGTGTAGAGCCTGCTCACCCTTTTTTGCCAGTGCGAAGGCCGCTCCCACGCCAATCCAGGCGCGTGACGACGCCAGGGCCGGGGACTTGGCCAGGAGCGCAACGACGAGTGGCGTGACGGGAGCAGCCTTCCCTTCGGGTTGCGATGCCCAAGGGCCCGCGGCGTTGCCAACGCCTCGCCGGGGCCGCACTCCAGCTTCGTTCGGCGCCTAGCGCCTGGCCTCGGGCATTGCAACGCATCTGGCAAAAACAGGGCGAACAGGCCCTAGCCCCCCCGAAGCGGCCGCGCCGCTTCCCCCGGAGGCGCGACGCCGCCAGCGCGGCGGCGGCCGGCCTGGGGGGCGCCGGTTTCAGCGGCCGCTGGCAGTGTCAGCCTTGCAGCTCTGAAGCAAATGCAAAGCACTCCGCGCCGGCTGCGCGGCGCTTGCAGGCATACATGGCGCGATCGGCGGCGCGCAGCAGGTCGGCCAGGGTCGCACCATCGCCAGGGTGGCAGGCGATGCCCAGGCTCATGCCGACGGTGAGCGAGCGGCCTTCGAACACCACGGGTTCGGCCGCACCGGCGGCCATGCGGCGTGCCATGCCCGCAATCACCTCGCGCGGGGGGGATCCGGCGACCAGCACGGCAAACTCGTCACCGCCCAGGCGCGCCACCAGATCTTCGGCCCGGGTATGGGCCCGCAGGCGGCGCACCATGGCGGCCAGCACGGCATCGCCGGCTGCGTGCCCATGGGTGTCGTTCACCCCTTTGAAGCCATCCAGGTCCAGCAGCAGCAAGGCAAACGGCTGCCCGTCGCGGATGGCAGCCTCGGCCCGCTGCGTGAGGCCGGCACGGTTCGCAGCGCCGGTGAGCGCGTCCGTGCCCAGCGCCTCCACCAGCTCCTGCGTGCGCACGGTCAGCGCCTCTTCCGAGTTGCGCAGCAGCCGCACGCGCGAGGCCATGGCCGCGGCAAACACCACGGATTCGGCCACCAGCACAGTCTGGGTGAGATCCATCTGGCCCGGCGTCCAGACCACCCAGCCCCAGCTGGCCACGATGATGGCGCAGATGCCCACCAGCAGCAGCGCCACGCCTGCGCAATACAGCACAGCCGGCCAGTAGCGCCGGCGCATCGCCATGACCGCCCCGGCCGCCAGCACCACAGTGGCCAGCACCACCGACGCCTGCACCATGCGGAACAGCCACAGCGGATTGGCGCCCACCAAACCGTACACCGTGGCAACAGCCAGGGCCGCCACCATGGCCAGGACGACCTTGTCCAGCCGCGGCGCAAAGTACGAAAGGCGCAGCAGGCTGCGGCCGAACATCAGCTTGGAGATGGCCCACAGCGGCGGGGCCACGGCATAGAAGAATCCCGCCGCCGCGGGCCAGTACGCGAAGGGGTAGCGCAGCGTATGGCCGTTGAACCCCGCCAGCGCCAGCAACGCCCCCAGGCACGACACCAGGTACCAGACGTAGATGCTCTCGCGAAACACCAGCAGCATCACCGTGCTGAACACCACCAGCCCCATCAGCAGGCCATAGCACACGCCGTCAAACATGCGCTTGTCCTGCGTGGACTGCAAGTATTCCGGCAAGTCCCAGACCCGGGCGGCATAAAACCGCGCGAAGGTGGACTCCACCCGGAAATACACCGTGTACACGCCCGCGTCGGGCAGTCGAAAGCGCCAGGCCATCTGCTCGGAGCCCGCGGGCCGCGTGGCCCAGGGGTGGCGCATGCCGGTTACCACCGGTTCCGCCAGCGGCTGGCCCTGTTCATCGTAGGGCCCATAAAAGCGCAGCTCGTGCGTGGACACCGTGGGCACCAGCAACAGCCACTCGCGCCGGGCATCGGCCGGGTCCGCCAGCTGCAGCTTCAGCCGGAACCACAGCACACGGTCGGACTCGGCGCCCTTGAGGGGGTTGTCGGGGTACGCAAAGCGCGCCTCGTTCTCCGGCTGGCGCACGGCGCCGATGTCCAGGTGGCGGGTGGTGTCTTCAAACATGCCCATGTATGGCACTACCAGCATGCCGCCCGCCTGCGCAGCCACCGGTGCCGGCACATCGCCCCCGGCCGCCGGGGCGCCAGGCACCGCCGCCGCGGCTACCTGCGCGGCGCAGAGTACGGCGGCGGCCCACCAGGCCACTGCACATTGGCGCAGCCACCGGGGCTCCAGGGTGCGCAAGAACGAGCAGAGAGGAAAAAACAGCGTCATCGGGCGCGGGCACGTACGGCCGAGGGCGGCGGGAAAAGTCGCCCGGCGAAAGCGGCCGATTGTGCCCCACCAGCCCCGCGCCCTCGGCCCATCGGCACGCTGTCGCCGCCCTTTGATGCGCTGCCCGCATCAAAAGGCGCTGCATCCAGCATTGGCGAAGTCGGGGGCGGGCGGTAGCATGCGGCGTTTCGTCCCAGACGGGCTGTTAGAACCCCCTTCAACCATGCTCAAGCTCTACATCGGCAACAAAAATTATTCGTCCTGGTCCATGCGCCCTTGGGTACTGCTGCGCCAGGCCGGCATCGCCTTCGAGGAAGTGCGCGTGCGTTTCGACAGCTTCGAAGCCAACTCCGAGTTCAAGCGCGCCATCGGTGCCGTCAACCCCACGGGCAAGGTGCCCGTGCTGGTCCATGGCGACCTGGTGGTTTGGGACACGCTGGCGATCGCCGAGTACGTGGCCGAAACCCATCCCGACAAGAAACTCTGGCCCACGGACCCCAAGGCCCGCGCACGGGCCCGGAGCATCTGCGCCGAGATGCACAGCGGCTTTACCGCCCTGCGCAGCAACTGCCCCATGAACATCGAAGCCCACCTGCCCGACACGGGCGCGCTGCTCTGGCGCGACAAGGCCGGGGTGCGCGCAGATGTGCAGCGCCTGGTGGACATGTGGACTGCCCTCCTGGACGAGCACGGCGGCCCGCTGCTGTTTGGCGAATTCACCGTGGCCGACGCCTACTTCGCGCCCGTCTGCATGCGCCTGCACACCTATGGCCTGCCGGTGCCCACGCACATCGCCGCCTATGTCGACCGCGTGCGCGCCCTGCCCGGCGTGAAGGCCTGGATTGACGAAGCCCTGGCCGAGAAGGACTTCCTGGCGTTCGAAGAGCCCTACCGCCTGCGCCCCCAGAACTGAACTCCAAGACCAAGACTGAACCCGGCCATGATCGTCACCATCTACCTGCGCTACGTCCTGAACCCCAGCAAGCTCAAGGAGTTCGAACACTACGGAAAACTTTGGATTCCGCTGGTCGAGAAATTCGGCGGCAAGCACCACGGCTATTTCATGCCCAGCGAAGGCGCCAACAACATTGCACTGGCGCTGTTCACTTTCGAGAGCCTGGCGGCCTACGAGGCGTACCGCGAGCGGTCCATGCAGGACGCGGAATGCCAGGCGGCTTTCCGCTACGCCGAGGAAACGGGCTGCATCCTGAGCTACGAGCGCAGCTTTTTCCGGCCGGTGTTTTCCTGAAGGGGCTGCGCCGCTGCAGCCCACACCGTTCGGGCTGAGCCTGTCAAAGCCCCACGCGGCGTTTATCGGAACTGCTTGCGCAAGAACGGCTTGTGCCGCGCAATGTGCGCCAGCTGGGCCGGCGCCACGGTGCCGCCCAGGTCTTCGTCTTCCACGTTGAGCACCTGATTGGCATAGGCCAGCGCACGCGCCACCACCTCCTGCTCGCTCACGCCCTGCTGGGCGGCCAGGTCCAGCGCCACGCGCTTCATGGCGCGCTGCGACAGCATCCACATGGCGCCAAAGGCGTCCCACGCGGCGGCGGCCTCCTTGAACTTGTCGCGGTCGGCCAGGATTTCGTTGAGCGGCTTGGCCAGCACCTCCTGCAAACCCTCCACCTGGGCCTTCAGGGCCTCGAACTCCGCCTCGCGCTGCAGCGCTTCTGCGGCCGCGTTGGCGGCGGCGTCCGGCGGCGCAGGCACGGGCACGCTGCCGTCGGGGTTGAGCTGGGCGATGGTGAGGGAGGATGACAGGGACATGAGAAAGACTATACGGCGGCCGCCGCCGGTCGCTGCGTACACTGCCCGCATGCAAATCTACATGGTTGGGGGCGCCGTCCGCGACAAGCTGCTAGGCCGCCCGGTGAATGATCACGACTGGGTGGTCGTGGGGGCCACGCCCGAGCAGATGCAGGCCCAGGGCTACCTGCCCGTGGGGCGCGACTTTCCCGTCTTTCTGCACCCCAAGACCCGCGAGGAATACGCGCTGGCCCGCACGGAGCGCAAAAGCGGCCGGGGCTACCGCGGCTTCGTGGTGCAGAGCTCGCCGGACGTGACGCTGGAAGAAGACCTCTCGCGCCGCGACCTTACTATCAATGCGATAGCTGCCAGCGCTGATGGGATAAGCGCCGAGGCACTTTTTGACCCTTATGGTGGCGCCCACGACATCGCCGCACGGGTGCTGCGCCATGTGACCGACGCCTTCCGAGAAGACCCGGTGCGCATCCTGCGCGTTGCGCGATTCGCGGCGCGCTTCACCGATTTCACGGTGGCACCCGAGACGATGCAACTGATGCGCGAGATGGTGTCGCATGGCGAGGCGGACCACTTGGTTCCCGAACGCGTGTGGCAGGAACTCGCGCGCGGCCTGATGGAAGAAAAGCCCTCTCGCATGTTCGAGGTGCTGCGCGAATGCGGCGCGCTGGCCGTTCTGCTGCCCGAAGTCGCGCGCTTGTGGGGCGTGCCCCAGCGCGCCGAATACCACCCCGAGGTGGACACCGGTGTGCACCTGATGATGGTGCTGGACATGGCCGCGCGGCTCTCGGCCCCCCTGACCGTGCGCTTTGCCTGCCTGGCGCACGACCTGGGCAAAGGCACCACGGCCGCCGACGTGCTGCCGCGCCACATCGGCCACGAGGAGCGCAGCGCCGATCTGCTGAAAGACGTGGCCGAGCGCCTGCGCGTGCCGGTGGACTGCCGCGAGACCGCCGAAGTGGTGGCGCGCGAGCACGGCCACATCCACCGCAGCGGCGATCTCTCGCCCGCAGCGCTGGTGCGTCTGCTGGAACGCTGCGACGCGCTGCGCAAGCCCGCGCGCTTTGCCGAGGTGCTGCTGGCCTGCGAGTGCGATGCGCGAGGGCGACTGGGCTTTGAGGAAGCGGCCTACCCCCAGCGCCCGCGCCTGCTGGCGGTGCTGGCGGCGGCCCAGTCGGTGGTCACGCGCGACATTGCCGCACAGGCGGCCAGCCGGGGCCAGGCCGGGCCGCAAATTGGCGCGCTGATCCACCACGCCCGCGTGCAGGCGGTGGCGCAGTGGGTGCAGACCTCTGCGCAGGTGCCCTGACGACGACGGGCTGGAAATCTCCCCCGCAGCACCTACCAGCGCAACAGCCGCGGCCCCAGCATCGCGCCCAGCGCCGTGGGGATCGCCATGCCGGCCAGGTACCACACCGCGAGAAAAGGTGCGGCCATCTCGGGGCAATGCAGCGCGTACACCAGCGCCCCCAGTGCGCCGGCCAGCAGGCCTGCACCGGCGCCCGTCCAGGCCAGGCGGGTGGGTGCGGCACCCCGCAGCGCCCAGAAACCCGCGACAAACGCAGGCACCGAGAGCGCCGCAATGTTGAACGGGCAGCTGCGCCAGGTGCTGCCCAGGATCAACGGCACCCGCTCTGCCGCGGGTGCCTGCGACAACGCGATCAACGCCAGGGCCCACAGCACCGCGGGCGGCGCCGCCAACAGCAGGGGCGCATGGCCGATCGCCAGGCCGGGCCGGGCCATGCGCCGCAGCAGCACCAGCCCCGCGGCAGCCAGCGCAGCCGCAAACACCAGCTTGCCCCAGAACATGGGCAACGCCATCGTTGCGCGCAAGTCGGGCCTGAGGCCAAACAGGGAGAGCATCAGCACCGCGGCGCCGGCCACGCCCGCAGCGGCGGCCACGGCAAAGCGCTGCTCGATCGCGGTGGCCGACACCGGCCGCTCGTCGGCAGCCAGCAGCTGGATCAATTCATCGGTTTTCATGTCATTCCCCTTGAGACTCGCGCACGCCCGGTGGCGCCAGCGCCGAGCCTTCCCGCCCCCCCGATGGGCTGGCGCTCCGCGGGGCAGGCGCCATGTTCCGGATCCTGGCGGCGAGGGCCTTGAGCCCCCGGTGCACGCCGACCTTGACGGCCGACTCCGACAGCCCCGTGAGGCGCGCCGTCTCGACCACCGAGAGGCCCTCCAGCTTCACATATTCGATGGGCAAGCGCTGCTTGTCCGGCAAGGTGCGCAACAGCTGCCCCAGGTCTCGCCGGGCTTCGGCGGCCTCGCTGTCGCTGGCGGCAAACAGTTCGTCGGCTTCATCGAGCGGGTCGTTGCGCGCCTCCTTCACGGCGTGCGCACGCAGCCAGTCGATCAGCTTGTAGCGTGCAATGGCATGCACCCAGGCCGTGACCGGCATGTCGGCCCGGTAGGTATGGCGCTGGTTGTGCACCGCCAGCAAGGTTTCCTGCACAAGGTCCTCCACTTCATCGGGCCGCTGCGCCAGGCGGCGGCGCAAGAAAGCGCGCAGGTGCGCGCTCAGCTCCCGCAGAAAGCGCTCGTAGGCAGCCGCGTCGGGCTGCAGCCCCTGCAGCAGCAAGCCGCGCAGGCGCTCTTCCACTATCTCCATGGTGTCTCCCTGCAGGGAATTCGTACGCCGGGGCCAGGGGGTTACAGCCATCGAAAAAAATTGTGGCATGCCGCCCCAGGTTTTTTGCACGGCGCTGTAACCAGCCCGCTGCACTGCGCGAATTACAACGCAGATCGGGCAGTTCCACACGGCCTCTGTGCGGCACCCCGGTCGGATCCAACCCTTACCAACCTTCGGAGAACCGTACCATGACCACGCGTACCCTCAGCCTCGGCGCCCTGGCCCTTGTAGCCCTCACCTCTGGCGCCGCCATGGCACAGACAGCCCCCATGGACGGCGCCAAGCCTGCCATGGAGAAATCGATGGAGAAGTGCTACGGCGTCTCGATGGCCGGCAAGAACGACTGCGCCGCTGGCCCCGGCACCACCTGCGCGGGCACATCCAAGATGGACTACCAGGGCAACGCCTGGAAGCACGTGCCCGCAGGTACCTGCACCACCATCAAGACGCCCAAGGGCATGGGCTCGCTGACCCCCATCAAGGCCTGAGCCATGGCGCTGGTGCCTCTCACCGCAGGCCTCGGCCTCAAGCCCCAGCACTACGGCGAGGCACTGCACTGCAGCGCCCCCGGCCTGTGGTGGGAGGTGCACCCCGAGAACTATCTGGCTGACGGCGGCCCGCGCCTGGCCTGGCTGGAGGCCATCCGCGCGCGCCACCCCGTGGCACTGCATGGCGTGTCGCTGTCGCTCGCAGCCGATGCGCCGCCCGATGCCACACATCTGGCGCGGCTGGCCGCCCTCGCAAGGCGCGTGGAGCCCGCCATCGTTTCAGAGCACCTGGCCTGGTCCACCTGGCGCGGGCAGTACCTGCCCGACCTGCTGCCGTTTCCGCGCACACAGGCCGCGTTGCATCGCATTGCCGACAACATTGCCCGCGCGCAGGACGCGCTGCAACGCCCCATCGCCATCGAGAACCCCGCGCACTACCTGCACATCGACGGCCATGACTGGGCCGAGACCGAATTTCTGGCCGCGCTGGTGCGCCGCACCGGCTGCCGCCTGCTGCTGGATGTCAACAACGTCCATGTCAGCGCCAACAATCTGGGCTTTTGCGCGCAGGCGTACATCGATGCTTTCCCCTTGCATGCCGTGGCCGAGATCCACCTCGCAGGCCACCATGCCGACCCGGCGCATGGCGATGCCTTGCTCATCGACAGCCACGATGCTCCCGTGGCGCCTGCCGTGTGGACGCTGTACGAGCAAGTGATCGCGCGCACCGGCCCCGTACCCACCCTGATTGAGCGCGACGAGCACCTGCCCGCGTTTGCCGAACTGATGGCCGAACGCGATCAGGCGCACCGCGCGCTCACGACGGCGCAAGCAGCGCAGCCGGAGGAGGCCGCATGCAGCTGACCGCTTTTCAGGACGGCTTTTCCGCCGCGCTGCGCGGCCAGGCCGTGCATGCGCCGTGGCTGTCCGCATTGGAGGCCCAGCCCGGGTTTGCCGTGTACCGCAACACCGTGTTCAAGGGCTGCATCGACGCGCTGCAGGCCAGCTACCCCACGGTGTGCCAACTGGTGGGCACCGACTGGTTCCGCGCAGCGGCCGCCGTGTACGCGCGCGCCCAGCCGCCCCAGGACGGTGTGCTGGTGGGCTACGGCCACGGGTTTGCCCGCTTTCTGGACCAGTTCGCACCCGCTGCCGACTTGCCCTACCTCAGCGCCGTGGCGCGCCTGGACCGCTGCTGGACCGAATGCCACTTGGCGGTCGACGCACCCGCTGTCGGCCGCGACTGGCTGGCACAGCAGGCGCCGCACACCTTGCCCCAGGTGCCACTGCGCCCCCACCCCGCCGCGCGCTGGGCGTGGTGCGATGCGCATCCTGCGTATGCCCTGTGGCAGCACCACCGCGCAGGCCTGGCGCTGCCCGATGCGCTGGACTGGTCTGGCGATGGGGCCCTGCTCACCCGACCCCACGCCGAAGTGACCTGGCGCCCTTTGCCCCGCGCAGGGATAGCGTTTCTGGACGCCTGCACCCAGGGCCTCCCGCTGGAGGCCGCAGCCACCTGCGCCGTGGAGACCGACCCCGGCACCGACTTTGCCTCCCTGATCGGCAGCCTGCTGGACGCAGGCGCCCTGACCCTCACCGATTCATGCGCAGGCTGAGAACCTGTTCAAAAGAGCCCCATGCACACCACCACCCACTTTCCCACCGCCCCCACCAAAGGCCCGCGCGTGCTGCTGGCACGCCTGGCCGATGCCGCCACCTGGCTCACGCCCCACAGCCTCCTGGCCCTGGTGAACCGCGTGGCCATCGCGGGCATCTTCTGGCTGTCGGCGCGCACCAAGGTCGAGGGCTGGTTCACCGTCTCCGACAGCGCCTATGCGCTGTTCCGCGATGAATACAAGCTGCCTCTGCTGCAGCCCGAGCTGGCGGCCCAGATGGCCACCGTGGCCGAGCACCTGTTTCCGGTGCTGCTGGTGTTGGGCCTGTTCACCCGCCTGTCGGCACTGGCCCTGCTGGGCATGACCCTGGTGATCCAGGTGTTTGTGTACCCCGACGCCTGGCCCACCCACCTGTCCTGGGCGGGGCTGATGCTCTACCTGGTGGGGCGCGGTGCGGGCAACGTGTCGCTGGATCGGGCACTGGGGATTCGCTGAGGCACTGGTGGCTTACCCCTGCGCCGTCCTCGCCCAGCGCACGATGTCCGCCGCGCCCAGCGCGCCTGAAATGCGTGCCACTTCGCGCCCCTGCTGGAACAGGATCATGGTGGGGATGCTGCGGATGGCATAGCGCGCCGCCAGAGCCTGGTGGTCCTCGGTGTTGAGCTTGGCCAGGCGCACGCGCGGCTCCAGCTCTCGCGCGGCCTGCGCGAAGGCGGGCGCCATCTGGCGGCAAGGGCCGCACCACGGCGCCCAGAAGTCCACGAGCACCGGAATGTGGCTGCGCCCCACGTGCTTGTCGAAACTGGTGGCATCCAGTTCCAGCAGGCCTGCGCCGAACAGGCCCTGGTGGCATTGCCCACAGTCGGGGGCGCGGGCGAGGTCGGCGCTGCGCACGCGGTTGGTCGTGTGGCAATGGGGGCAAACGATGTGCAGGGCTTCGTCGGTCATGGCTCGGCAGGCTGGTAAGTGGGGGGCAGGGAGGTCTGCAGGGCATCTGGCGCCAGGAGCGCGGTCTTTCAAGATCCCCAGTGGCTGGTGGCGCAACACTCTTTTACATCGCCCGTTTGGCTCCCTCTGCTAAGGTTCCACCCATGCAGCTGCTCCCCCTTCTGACACCTGCCCACGCCCTTTTTCTCGACTTTGACGGAACGCTCACCGAGCTGGCGCCGCGCCCCGAGGCCGTGCGCATCGCATCGGGTCTGGTCCCCACGCTGTCCGCGCTGTACACCCACCTGGGCGGTGCGCTGGCCATTGTGACGGGGCGGCCCGAAGTCGACATCGATGGCTTCCTGACCCCGCTGCAACTGCCGCTGGCCAGCGAGCACGGCGCGCAATACCGCCTCACCGACACCTCGCACCCCGCAGTGCTCCCGCCCGACCTGGACCCCGTGCGCCGGACGGCAGAGACCCTGGCCGCGACCCACCCCGGCGTGCTGGTCGAACACAAGCGAGCCAGCGTGGCCCTGCATTACCGGCTGGCGCCGCACCTGGAAGCGCTGTGCCACGATGCGCTGCTGAGCGCCATGCGGGGCGTGGAGGGCGTGGAACTGCTGCGCGGCAAGTGCGTGTTCGAGGTGAAGCCACGCGGCGCCCATAAGGGGCAAGCCATCCTCGACTTCATGACCCAGGCGCCCTTTGCCGGCCGCATGCCGGTGTTCGTGGGCGATGACGTCACCGACGAAGCCGGCTTCGCGGCCGTGCAGTCGCTGGGCGGCTGGGGCATCAAAGTGGGCGAAGGCCCCACCATGGCTCAGCACCGTTGCATGACGCCTGCGGCGCTGCGGGGCTGGCTCTCGGCCGCACGCACGTCGCTTCAGCCGCAGCAACGCCATTAAGGATGGCCTGCAAGAGCCCCTGCGGTCCGTGATGGCGCAGCCTCGGGCGGTCGGCAGCGTTGCCTTTCCCAATAGCCGGGTTATTGGCAAGAAAAGGTGCTTGCAAACCATCGCGATCCAACTGCCACGGACCCGCGAGGGTTGTGCAGAACATCCTGAACGCGAGAGCCGTCAGGCCAAGCCTGCCCGCACACAGCGTTTTGAGGCCGTGTCTGACAAGTTGACACACCCTAGCGCCCGGATGATCCATGGATGAGCAGACTTGTCGTGATCTCCAACCGCGTGGCGGACCCGCGCAAACCCGCCGCCGGCGGGTTGGCAGTGGCACTGGGCGAAGCCCTGAACAAGACCGGGGGCCTGTGGTTTGGATGGAGCGGCACCGTCACCGAGGATGGCGCCCCCGGTGAGACCGAACTGCACATGCGCCAGGCCGGGCAGGTGACGCTGGCCACCGTGGACCTGTGCCGCGAAGACCACGACACCTACTACCACGGCTACAGCAACAGCGTGCTCTGGCCGGTGTTCCACTACCGCCTGGACCTGGCGGATTTTGACGCCAGCTACATCGCGGGCTACCGGCGCGTGAACCAGATGTTCGCGCGCAAGCTAATGCCGCTGCTGCGCGACGACGACATCATCTGGGTGCATGACTACCACCTCATTCCTCTGGCCGCCGAACTGCGGGCCATGGGCTGCAAGCACCGCATCGGCTTCTTCCTGCACATCCCCATGCCGCCGCCGCTCATCATGGCCGCCATTCCGCAGCATGAGTGGCTCATGCGCTCGCTCTTCGCCTACGACCTGGTGGGGCTGCAAAGCGAGGCCGACGTGGCGCATTTCACCCACTATGTGCGCAACGAGGGCAGTGCCGAAGAGCTGGAAAACAAGCGCGTGCGCGCGTTTGGTGCCACGGTGGTGGTTCGGGCCTTCCCCATCGGCATTGACGTGGACGAGTTCACCCGTCTCACCCACGCCAGCGATGCAATGGATACGTTCCTGGGCATGCGGGCCGAGTATTCGCGGCGCCGACTCTTGCTGGGCATTGACCGGCTGGACTATTCCAAGGGCATCCCGCACCGCGTGCGCGCCTTCCGCGAACTGCTGGACCGGTACCCCGAGAACCGCGACAGCGCCACGATGATCATGATCGCCTCGCCCAGCCGCGACGACGTGCACGCCTATGCCGACCTGCGCCAGGAACTGGAGGGGCTGTGCGGCTCCGTCAACGGCGACTATGGCGAACTGGACTGGATGCCCGTGCGCTACATCCACCGCATGGTGGCGCGCCGGCGCGTGCCGGGCCTGTGCCGCGCCGCTGCCGTGGGCCTGGTCACGCCGCTGCGCGATGGCATGAACCTGGTGGCCAAGGAGTTCGTGGTGGCGCAGGACCCGGACGACCCCGGAGTGCTGGTGCTGTCGCGTTTTGCCGGAGCGGCCGAGCAGCTCAAGGAAGCGCTGCTCGTCAATCCCTACGACACCGCCGGCATGGCCAGCAGCATCCAGCAGGCGCTGCAGATGCCGCTGGCGGAGCGCAAGGCCCGCCACCAGCAACTGATGGCCCGCATCCGTGAACACGACGTGCATTGGTGGCGCAAGACCTTTCTGGAGGCGCTGGAGAAGTCGCAGGAATAAGCGGAGGCGTCGCCTGCGAGCGCCGTCACAGCGTCACAGCCACTTGGCCAGCAGGCTGGCGACAAAACTCAGCAGCAGCGTGGATGCGAGGGGCACATCCCAGTCGCGCCCCAGCCAGCGAAAACGCAAATCCCCCGGCAGGCGTCCGAAGCCCATGCGCCGCAGCAAGGGCGACAGCCAGCTGATGAGCATGAGCGCAAGGAAGATGACGAGGAACCAGCGGAGCATGCAGGCAGTGTAGGCGCAGCGCCAGGGGGGCGGACGGGCCGCGGTTGACACCTGAGCGCTGGGTCAGTAGAACACTTCAGCCCCTTTCGCTGTCCAGGAACTCCCGCCTCCATTTCCCCCGCGACAACATGGCGTACCAGCACACCATCGCCGGCCAGCGCTGGCACTTTGACGGCTTGCGCGACGTGCTGGCCAAGGCCACGCCCCTGCGCTCGGGCGATGCGCTGGCGGGCATCGCCGCCGCCTCGGCCGTGGAGCGCATGGCCGCGCGCATGGCATTGGCCGAGGTGCCGCTCAAGGCTTTCCTGAACGAGGCACTGATCCCCTACGAGAGCGACGAGGTCACGCGCCTCATCCTCGACACGCACGACGCCGCGGCGTTTGGCCCGATTGCCCACCTCACCGTGGGCGACTTCCGCAACTGGCTGCTGGACCACGCCACCGACAGCGCCGTGCTAGCCGCCGTGGCGCCCGGCATCACACCCGAGATGGCCGCCGCCGTAAGCAAGCTCATGCGCAACCAGGACTTGATCGCCGTGGCGCGCAAGTGCGGGGTGGTCACGCGGTTTCGCAACACCATCGGCCTGCCGGGCCGACTGGCAGTGCGGCTGCAGCCCAACCACCCCACGGACGACCTGCGCGGCATCGCGGCCTCGATGATCGACGGCCTGCTGTACGGCGCGGGCGACGCGGTGATCGGCGTGAACCCTGCCACCGACAGCATTGCCGCGCTCACGGGGCTGGTGCACATGCTGGGCGACGTGATCGAGCGGCTGCAGATTCCAACGCAGTCGTGCGTGCTCACGCACGTCACCAACACCATCCAGATGGTCGAGCAAGGCGCACCGGTGGATCTGGTGTTCCAGTCGATCGCGGGCACCGAGGCAGCCAACGCGGGCTTTGGAATTTCGCTGGCGCTGCTCAAGGAGGCGCGGGAGGCTGCCCTGTCGCTGCGCCGCGGCACGGACTTTGGGGATGGCATTGGCGACAACGTGATGTATTTCGAGACAGGCCAGGGCAGTGCTCTCTCTGCCAACGCGCACCACGGCGTGGACCAGCAGACCTGCGAGGCGCGGGCCTACGGCGTGGCCCGCGCGTTTGCGCCGCTTTTGACCAACACGGTGGTCGGCTTCATCGGGCCGGAGTACCTGTACGACGGCAAGCAGATCATCCGCGCGGGCCTGGAAGACCACTTCTGCGGCAAGCTGCTGGGCGTGCCCCTGGGCTGCGATGTCTGCTACACCAACCACGCCGAGGCCGACTCGGACGACATGGACACGCTGATGACGCTGCTGGGCACGGCGGGCCTCACCTTCATGATGGGCGTGCCGGGGGCGGACGACATCATGCTCAACTACCAGAGCACCTCGTTCCACGACGCGCTCTACCTGCGCGAGGTGCTGGGCCTGCGGTGCGCGCCGGAGTTTGCGGCGTGGCTGGAGCGCATGCAGATCACCGATACCAGCGGGCGCCTGTTGCCCGCGAGCGCAAACCACCCGGCGCTGAACCAGATGCGGCAATGGAGGATCGGCCCATGACCCACAAGCCGCCGGCGCCGCACGGCATTGCCCCGGACCCGTGGGCCGACCTGCGTGCCCACACGCAGGCCCGCCTGGCCTTGGGTCGCGCGGGAGCCGCGTTGCCCACGGCTGAGCTGCTGCGCTTTGGCATGGCCCATGCGCAAGCGCGCGATGCCGTGCATATCCCGCTGGACGCCGACGCACTGGCCGCGCAGCTGCAGGCCTTGGGCTGCGCCACGCGGCTTGTGCACAGCGCTGCGCCCGATCGGGCCACCTACCTGCTGCGCCCTGACCTGGGCCGGCGGCTGAGCAATGCGGATGCAGCCGTACTGCGGGACATGCCTGCGGAAGGCGGTGCGCCCATTGACCTGCTGGTGGTGGTGGCCGACGGCCTCTCGTCGCTGGCCGTGGCACGGCAGGCGCCGCCGCTGGTGCAGGCCATCCGCCAGCAAGCGCCCGCAGGGTGGCACATTGGCCCGGTGGTGATAGCGCAGCAGGCGCGCGTGGCGCTGGGCGACGAGGTGGGCTCCCTGCTGGAAGCGCGCATGGTGGCGGTGCTGATCGGTGAGCGTCCGGGCCTGAGTTCGCCCGACAGCCTGGGCATCTACCTGACCTGGCATCCGCAGGTGGGGCGCAGCGACGCAGAGCGCAACTGCATCTCCAACGTACGGCCCGAAGGGCTGGAACCCGCTCGGGCCGCCGCGCGGCTGTGGTGGCTGTGCCGGGCGGCGCGGCAACTGGGCCTGACGGGCGTGGGACTCAAGGACCGCAGCGATGGACTATCCCTCAGCAACCCCTAGCGATCCTCCGCACGAATCGTCGGGGGCTCGGGCGGTCTGCGGCGTTTCAAACGCCTCGCAAAGTTACGGCTGTTGCTGTGGCGGCTATTGCTGCGTTTTTCGCCTAGCAGCCTTCCCTATCCGCAGCGCACAACTTCTGCTCGATGCGTGCAGAGGATCCCTGGACGTGCCATCGCTGGCTGGGCGTCCGTCAGCGCGGCACGGGATCCTGCCCTACGCTACCCATCAGTGCCAGTACCAGACGATCCGTCAAAATCACCGCTATGAGCGAAACAACCCTCGAACACCGTCCCATCCATCATGCGGCCTGCCACTGTGGCACCGTCAAATTCACGCTCCGATTGGCCGATGGTGTGCGGACCGCGCGGCGGTGCAATTGCTCGTATTGCCGCATGCGTGGGGCAGTGGCGGTCTCTGCGAACCTGGAAGACATCCACGTGACCCAGGGGCAGGAGGCTCTCACGCTCTACCAGTTCAACACCGGCGAGGCCAAGCATTACTTCTGTGCAAAGTGCGGCATCTACACGTTTCACCAGCGCCGATCCCAGCCTCACCAGTATGGGGTGAATGTCGCGTGCATCGAGGGCATGAGCCCTTTCGATTTCGCGGAGGTTCCGGTTTCCGAAGGCCGCAGCCATCCCAAGGACCGTGCCGATGGCATTGCCATCACCGCGGGCTGGCTGCGCTACGAAGTGAATCCCCAGGCGCCAGAGATGTGAAGGCCTGCTTGGGTGCCGAGCCTCCTGCCGGGCCGACGCCCCTCCTCGGAGGATCGAAGAACCGGCGAGGGCCTGCGGGGGATTGAAACAACACGGCCCGCAGCGCGGCATCACAGCCGGTGCGACCGGTCGCCGTGCGCGAAGCCCACCGGTTCCCACGGCGCGCCCGCGCCCAGGGCCAGCACCTTGAACAGCTCGCCCATCTCGTGTTCCATGATCAATTTGGCTGCTGTCGCCCGCTCTGCCTGCGGCAATTGCTCCATTTTTGGTAGCAAACCGCAGTTGATGAGGAAGTGCGCCTGCGTGGTGTAGCCCAGCACGTGCAGACCTGCCTCCTGCGCGGCCAGGGCCATGGCGGTGAAGTTGACGTGGGCGGTGATGTCCTTGCGCCCCACCGCCACCAGCGGGTCGCCATCGGCCAAGTGCCCCTGGTGGCACATCACCGTGCCCATGTGGCGCTGCGGGTGGTAGTACTCGTCCTCGCCAAAACCGTAGTCCAGCAGGAAGGCCGCGCCGCGTTCCAGCCGGTCGGCCAGCATGCGGACGAAACCTTCGCCCTGGGGGTGGATCTCGGTCAGGTAGTCGTGCGGGCCTTCGATGTCCACGGGCGGGCGCAGCTGCGTGAGACGATCGGACCAGGCAAAACTGCCGTCGTCCTGCACCACCACGCCGCGCTCATGCCACGCACCTTCCGCATGGCCGCCGTGGCGTGCCAGCAGCTGCACGGGCATGGCATCGAGCACTTCGTTGCCCACCACCACGCCGCTGAACTTTTCCGGCAGCGCATCCACCCAGCGCAGCTTGCGCGCGTGTGCCACCAGCTTCGCCTGCTGGCGCGCGCGCAGGCTGCCGGAGAGGTCCACGATGGTGTAGCGGCTCACCTGGTCGCCCAAAGCGTCCAGCAGTTGCAGCGCCAGCGCGCCCGAGCCAGCACCGAACTCCCACACCTCGTCGGTGGCGGTTTGCGCCAGGGCCTCGCCCACCTGCGCGGCCAAGGTCTGGCCGAACAGGGGCGTGAGCTCGGGGGCGGTCACGAAGTCGCTGCCCGAGCCGGGCATGGTGCCAAACTTGGTGGAGTCGTTGGCGTAGTAGCCCAGGCCCGGGGTGTACAGGGCCAGCGCCATGAAGCGGTCAAAGCCGACCCAGCCGCCCTCGGCGGCAATGGTCTGGCGGATGTGCGCCGCGAGGGCGGTCGTTAAACTGTCGGGTTGTTGTCGGGTCACGGCCCGCATTGTCCCATCCTGCCACCATGTCCACGCCCTCCAGCCCCCGCACCGTCCTGGTCACCGGCGCCGCCAAGCGCCTGGGCCGTAGCATTGCGCTGGCGCTGGCGGCGGGCGGCTGGCAGGTGGCGGTGCACTACCGTTCGTCCGAGCAGGATGCTATTGAAACAGTAGCTGCCTGCGCAGTTCTTTCGGGCGCCAGCGCCCATTTTGATGCGGACTTTGATGACGAAGCCGCCGTGCGTGCCCTGCTTCCCCGGGTGGTGGCGCACTTCGGCAGCGTTCATGCCGTGGTCAACAGCGCCTCGCTGTTCGAGCACGACACCGCCGCCACCCTGGGCTTTGCCGCGCTCGAAAAGCACCTGCGCAGCAACACGGCTGCGCCCATCATGCTGGCGCAGGCGCTGCACCAGCATGTGGCCGACCGCGCCGCTGCGGGCGAAGCCGATGCCCAGGGCGCCGTGGTGAACCTGCTGGACCAGAAACTCTGGAACCAGAACCCCGACTTCATGAGCTACACGCTGTCGAAGGCGGCGCTCGAAGCCGCCGGCACCATGCTGGCGCTGGCGCTGGCGCCGCGCGTGCGGGTGGTGGGCGTGGCGCCGGGCCTCACGCTCACCAGCCATATGCTCAGCGACGACAAGTTCGCGCAGCTGCACGCCCTCTCGCCGCTGGGCCGCTCGTCCACGCCCGAGGACGTGGCCGCCGCGGTGAAGTTTGCGCTGGAGAACCGCTCCATCACTGGCACCACGTTGCTGGTGGACGGCGGGCAGCACCTGATGAAGTTCGAGCGCGATTTTTCAATGATGTGAGCGCAGGCTCCTGCAGAAAGCACCTTTCATGGACACCGCCGCCGGCACCCAGATCCTCACGCTCACCGGGCTGCGCTTCGATGCGAACCTGGGCATCCTGGACCACGAGCGCACCGCCCCCCAGCCCATCCAGGTGGATGCGGAGCTGAACCAGGGCCTTCAGCCCCTGCTGCCGCATGACGACGACATCAGCCACGTGCTGGACTACCGCAAGGTGCGCCAGATCATCATCGACGAGTGCACGGCCGAGCACGTGAACCTGCTGGAGAGCCTGATCGGCAAGCTGGCCCACCGCCTGATGCAGCTGCCCGGCGTGCTGGGCGTGCGCGTGAAGATCGCCAAGCTGGAGATCTTTGACGACTGCGAGGTGGCGATCCGCGTCGAGACGGGGACGTGGTAGCCCCTGCCACGGTACGGCACGGTACGTCGACCGTCAGGGCAACACCTCGAACGCCAGGAACTGCGTGACCTGGTTGTCGGCAAAGTTGTTGTCGGCCACCAGCACCAGCGTGCGGTTGCCGTTGGGCAGGCGCGGCCCCCAGGTGGCGCCTTCGATGTTGTCGATCTTGACGCCCTGGTAGGTGATGGGCATCTCCAGCAGCAACTGCTTCTTCATGGGCTTGTAGCTCGCGCCCTGCAGGCTCTTGAGCGACTGCACGTTGGTGGTGTCGGCCTCGATGGTGGCCAGCACCAGGCGGATGGTGTTGCCCACGCCGTCGGCAAAGGCGCGCTCCACGGCCACGAATTCGTTGTTGGACAGCGCCAGCAGCTCGGGCAGGCCGTTGTCCGGGGTGAAGGCGCCGCTGGGCGCCTTGTCCACCGGCACCGGGGGCAGCGGGTAGGCGTATTGCGCCACGGGCTTGCCGCTGGCCGGGTCCAGTTCCACCACGCGCACCACGCTGCCGTTCTTCAGGCTGGTGATGGGGCCATCTTCGATCAGCGCGTCCTCGTTGGCGGTGAACACGCGGCCGTTCGGGGCGACGGCCAGGGCCTCGAAAAGCTTGTTGCTGCGTCCGCCCGTGGTCTTGTTGTCCACATAGTTGAAGCCGCTGGGCGTCTCGAATTCGCGCACGAAGCCGCCATCGGTGCGCACCTCGCGCACAAAGGGCTGGAACAGCGCCGCGCCCGTGCCGAAGTTGCCCTCGCTGGAGATGTAGAGGTTGCCGTTGGGCGCCACGCGGATGCCCTCGGGGTCCACCGTGCGCGCGGTGCTGGACAAGGGATTGCCGTCCGGCCCCCGCAGAGAGACCATCTTCCGAATGCTCACGCCCTTGAAGCGCGTGGCATCAAAGTCGATCGACAGTGCATAAAAGCGCGGAGTCCCGCGCTCGCCGCCCCGCTCGTCGGAAATCGCCCAGTAGGTGCCATCCGGCGCGCGGTCGATGCCCGAGATGCCGCCGAACTCCACGCCCTCGAACATCGTCTTGGTCTTGATCGCGTAGTCCCCGATCAGCCGCAGTCCGCCCATGCGCTCGCCACCATCGCTGCCGCCGCACGCGGCCAGCGCGCCGAAAAGGACCAGGGCACCCGTGGCACGGGCCATGCGTGAAAGGGCGCGGGGAAGGGATTGCAGGAGTTTCATGTGCTGTTTCGCCAGGTCTGTCGCCAAAAGCCCCGCAGTGTGGGTGGCCTGTATGACAGCGCGGTGAAGCGGCTCGGCCGACGCGCCTGCCGCGGCGGGAATGAGACAATTGGGCTCATGAGTACCGTCTGGACACCCGATGCCGAAAAACCCGCCGTGGCCGCGGGGCGCAGCGATCTCAAGATCGAGCGCGAAACCCACAAGCTGGAAAAACGCCTGTGCCGCGAGGTCGGCAAAGCCATCGTCGACTTCAACATGATCGAAGAAGGCGACAAGGTCATGGTGTGCATGTCCGGCGGCAAGGACAGCTACACGCTGCTGGACATCCTGCTCAAGCTGCAGGCGCGCGCGCCCATCCATTTCGACCTGGTCGCCGTGAACCTGGACCAGAAACAGCCCGGCTTTCCCGAGCACGTGCTGCCCGACTACCTGCGTGCGCAGGGCATCCCGTTCCACATCGAGAACGAGGACACCTACAGCATCGTCAAGAAGCTCATCCCCGAGGGCAAGACCACCTGCAGCCTGTGCAGCCGCCTGCGCCGGGGCATCCTCTACCGCGTGGCCGACGAGCTGGGCTGCACCAAGATCGCCCTGGGCCACCACCGCGACGACATCCTGCAGACGCTGCTGCTGAACATGTTCTTTGGCGGCAAGATGAAGAGCATGCCCGCCAAGCTGGTGAGCGACGATGGCAGGCACGTGGTGATTCGCCCGCTGGCCTATGTGCCCGAAAAGGACACCGCCCGCTGGGCCGCGCACCGCGACTTCCCCATCATCCCCTGCAACCTGTGCGGCAGCCAGGAGAACCTGCAGCGCAAGCAGGTGGGCGAAATGCTGCGCGAGTGGGAGAAGAAATTCCCCGGCCGCGTGGAGAACATGTTCAACGCCTTGCAGAACGTGGTGCCCTCGCACCTGCTGGACGGCGGTCTGTACGACTTCAAGAACGCCCGCGCCACCGGCGTGGCCGACGAGAACGGCGACAAGGCCTTTGACAAGGAAGAGTTCTCTGCGCCGCAGCAGCCCGGCCTGCCCGGCGGCGTGCAGGTGGTTCAGCTCTCTTGAGAAATGGACGATGAACCTCCGGCGGGCATGGCGGTCACACCGGTATCTCTTTATTGAGGAGTCACCTATGACACGCCGATGGATCCCCGCCCTGCTGCTGTGCGCTGTCGCGGCCGGCCTGGCCGGCTGCAGCACCCAGCGCCTCGTGGACGGCCGGGTGCAAAGCTTCTCCACCCTGGCCGCCGTGCCTTCCCCTGCCACCTACCGCATCGAGCGGCTGCCCTCCCAGCAGATGCCGTCGTTCGAGCCCATCGCGGCCCTGGCCGACCAGGCCCTGGCGCGCGCAGGCCTGCGGCGCGACGACGCCGCGCCCCGGCTGCTGGTGCAGATCGGCGTGCAGGCGGACACCGTACCGCGCTACGACCCGTTCGGCGGCCCCTATGGCCCCTACCCCTGGGGTTTTGGGGGCTGGTACGGGCGCGGCTGGGGCGTGGGCGGCATCTGGCGCATGGGCGAACCCACGCCCTTGCACCGCCGGGCCGTCAGCGTCGTGATGCGTGATGCGCAGACGCAGGCCGTGGTTTACGAAACCTCGGCCGTGCACGAGGACGTGTGGGTGAGCGACCCTGCCGTGTACGGCGTGCTGCTGGACGCGGCGCTGCAGGGCTTCCCGCAACCGCCGCAGGGCCCGCGCCAAGTGCGCCTGCCGTTGCCCACGGCCACAGGAACCGACGCACCGACGACAGGGGCTTCAGCCCCAGCCTCCACCTCCACACCTGGCCAGCAGCCGGGCGTGGTCGTGCCCGCTGCGCCGGCCCGCTGACCCCGACCACCGAGCCCCTTCTTTCGCCGACCACCTGCATGCACGCCACCCGCATCGTTGCCATCCGCCACGGCGAAACCGCCTGGAACGTCGATACCCGCATCCAGGGCCATCTGGACATTCCGCTCAACGACACCGGCCTGTGGCAGGCCGCCCGGGTGGCGCAGGCCCTGGCGGGCGAGCCCATCGCGGCCATCTACACCAGCGACCTGCAGCGCGCCCACGCCACCGCCCAGGCCGTGGCGCGCGCCACCGGCGCCCCGCTGACGGCCGAGCCTGGCCTGCGCGAGCGCAGCTTCGGCCACTTCCAGGGCCGCACGTTCGCCGAGATCGAAGCCGAGCTGCCCGAAGATGCGCTGCGCTGGCGCAAGCGCGACCCGCACTACGCGCCCGAGGGCGGCGAGTCGCTGGTCACCCTGCGCGAGCGCATCGAACGCACGGTGGCCACGCTGGCGCAGCAGCATGTGGGCGAGCAGGTGGTGATGGTGGCGCACGGCGGCGTGCTCGACGTGCTGTATCGCCTGGCCACCCGCCAGGACATCCAGGCGCCACGCACCTGGCAGCTATCCAATGCCGCCATCAACCGCCTGCTGTGGACACCCGACGGACTCACCCTGATCGGCTGGGCGGACACCCAGCACCTCGAAAACGACAACTACACCACCCTGCGCGATGAAGCCCATTCCTGAGCTCCTGCAATCCACCATCGGCCAACGCGTGGACCAGATCGACACTCCCGCCCTCGTGGTGGACCTGGACGCCATGGAGCGCAACATCCAGCGCATGGCGGACTTCGCCCGCAAGCACCAGGTGCGCTGGCGTCCCCACGCCAAGCTGCACAAGAGCGCCGAGCTGGCCCTGCAGCTGCAGCGCGCCGGCGCGCAGGGCGTGTGCGTGCAGAAGGTGTCCGAGGCCGAGGCGCTGGCCGCGGGCGGCGTGGATGACATCACCATCACCAACCAGGTCATCGCCATGCCCAAGCTGTACCGCGTGGCACGGCTGGCCGCACGGCTGGCCGCACGCGGCGGCCGGCTGGGCGTGGCCGTGGACCACGCCGACGGCATCGAGCGCCTGGCCGAGGCCATGGCGCAACACGGCAGCGATGCCGGCATCGATGTGCTGGTGGAGATCGACGTCGGCCAGGGCCGCTGCGGTGTACCGCCCGGCGAAGCCGCCGTGCCGCTCGCGCTGGCGGTGTCGCGCACTCCCCGCCTGCGCTTCGCGGGCCTGCAGGCCTACCACGGCCGCGCCCAGCACCTGGCCAGCAGCGTGGGCCGCAAGGAAGCCATCGCGCAGGTGGTGAACGCGGCCCACCACACACGCCAGCTCATCGAGGCGGAAGGCCTCACCGTGCCCCTGATCACCGGCTCGGGCACCGGCACGCTGGTGCACGAAGCCGCCAGCGGCGTGTTCGGCGAACTGCAGGCCGGCTCGTTCCTTTTCATGGACGCAGACTACGCGCGCAACGAGCGCGAGCCAGCGCAACCCGCGTTCGAACACGCGTTGTTCGTCAAGACCCAGGTGGTGTCGGTGCGCGACACCCACGCCGTGTGCGACGCAGGCCACAAGAGCCATGCCATCGACTCCGGCCTGCCCCAGGTCGCCCTGCTGTCGCCCGAGCGCTCCTTGCGCTATGCCAACGGCGGCGACGAGCACGGCCTGCTCTACGCCGACGCCCCGGAAGCCCGCCTGCCCAGCCTGGGTCACATGCTGTGGCTGATTCCCGGCCACTGCGACCCCACGGTGAACCTGTATGACTTCTTGATCGGCGTGCGCGGCGGACTGCTCGAAGGCGTGGTGGAGCGGATCATCCGGGTTGATGCCAGGGGTGCGCTGACCTGATTGGGACAAGAATCGGCGGACATTCCGGTGCCGCCCATGAGCCCCAGCCAGATCATCGTCCTTGCCACCCCCGTTTTCCTGCTGCTGATCGCCATCGAACTGGCGGTAGGCTGGCGGCGCCAGCGCAACACCTACCGGCTGGCCGATGCGGTGAGCAGCATCAGCCTGGGGATGCTCAGCCAGACCAGCGCCGTGTTCACGCGGCTCTTGCGCATCGGCATTTACACCGCGTTGTTCGAGCATGTGGCGCTGTGGCGCAATGACGCGTTCTGGACCAGCGTGCCTGGCTGGCTGCTGGCGCTGCTGTTCTACGACTTCTGCTACTACTGGCTGCACCGCATGGGGCATGAGTCGGCTGTGCTGTGGGCGGCACATGCGGTGCACCACCAGAGCCAGGACTACAACCTCAGCACCGCGCTGCGTCAGACGAGTTCGGGGGCGCTGCTGGGCTGGATCTTCTACGTGCCGATGGCGCTGGCGGGGGTGCCGCCGCTGGTGTTTGCGGTGGTGGGGCTCATCGATCTGCTCTACCAGTTCTGGGTGCACACCGAGCACGTGCCGCGCCTGCAGGGGCGCTGGGCGTGGTTTGACCGCTGGTTCTGCAGCCCCAGCAACCACCGCGTGCACCATGCCGTGAACGATGCGTACCTGGACAAGAACTACGGCGGCATCCTGATCGTGTGGGACCGCCTCTTCGGCACCTTCCAGGATGAAAACCCGGACGACCGCTGCGTTTACGGCACGCGCGGGCTGCTCAACAGCTGGGATCCGCTGTGGGCCAATGCGCAGGTGTATGCGGGGCTGGCGCATGACAGCTGGCACGCCCGCAGCTGGGCGGACAAGCTCAGGGTCTGGCTCAAGCCGCCCGGCTGGCGGCCGGCCGATGTCGCCGCGCGCTTTCCCAAACCGGCTTTCAGCATGGCGCAGATGCAGCGCTACCAGCCGCCGATGACGCGCCCGGTGCTGTGGTTTGCGCTGGCGCAGTTCGCGCTGCTGCTGGCCGGGGTGACGGTTTTTCTGTGGCAGGCCGACGCGGCGCCGCTGGCGCACAACGCCGTGTGGTTTGGTGTGCTGCTGGTCAGCCAGTGGGCCTTGGGCGCGGTGATGCAGGGCCGCATCGGCATGCTGATGGCGCTGATGCTGCAAAGCGCAGCGCTGGCCACGGCCACCAGCGCACTGGGGTTCACGGCCTGGCACTGGCTGTTCAAGCCGTTGACGATGGTTTTTGCTCTTGTTTTGGTAGCTGCCAGCGCTTACACAGAAAGCGCCAGAGGCCGATTGGACTCCAAGGCATTCATGTGTCTGGCGGCCGCGCTGGCCGGGTCGCTGGCGGGGGATGTGTTCCTCATGTTCCAGGGCTTTTTCATCGCGGGCCTGGTGAGTTTTCTGGTGGCGCACCTGTTCTACGTGGCGCTGTTCAAAAGCGGGCAGCGGTGGTTTGCACACCGGGGCGCACTACTGGGCACGCTGGGGATTGGCGCGGCCATGTACACGTTCTTGTGGGTGGGGGGGCTGCCGCTTGCGCTGCGCGCGCCAGTGGCGGCATATGTGCTGGTGATCGCCTTGATGGCGGCCCAGGCCATGGGCCGGGCCTCGGAATTGCGCGATGCGCCGTCGCGGCTGGTGGCCGTCGGTGCGGGGTTCTTCATGCTCAGCGATGCGCTGCTGGCCACGAACCGCTTCGTGCAGCCCCTGCCCTGGGCACAGGTGGCGGTGCTGGGCACGTACTACGCGGCGCAGGCGCTGATTGTTGGCGGCTGGCTTCTGGGGCAGAAGGCGCCTCGCGCCGCGGCACCCCTGGCCGCGCCCCAGGTGACGGCCGTGGCCTGACGGGGTAGCGCGGGCTCAACGCTGCTGCTGGATGGCCAGCAGCGCGGCACGCGGCAGGTGAAAGATGCCCGCAGCCGCCATGGCAGCGGCCAGCCACAGCAAGACGCCCGTCCACCACAGCGCCCAGACCCAGGCATCGAAGTCGGCAGGCGCCGCCAGGGCCTCGGCTCGCAGCGCGGGCAGAGTCACGCCCGCCAGCGACCGTGCACCGGCAAACCGCACGCAGGATTCGCCCCAGGCCAACGCGGCAAACGCCGCCAGGCACGCGGCCAGCAGGATAAGGAACACCCGCGGCAGGCCCAGGAGCTTGAGAGCGCCCACGCTCACCATCAGCGCCGCAAACGCCGCTGCGATGAGGAACCCCGAGAAAGGCTCGCGCGCCAGCGGCAGGCACGCCGGCAGGGCCGCCTGCACGGGCCACAGCAGCCACGGCGCCGACGCCGCCAGCCCCGGCCACATCGGTTGCCAGGCGCCGGCAATGGCCAGTGCCACGGCGGTGGCCGCGAGGCACGCGCCGATCCCATAGCGCCAGGCCGATCGCGGGTCCGCCGGCACCACGCGCAGGGGCCCCCAGCGGCGGCGGATGGTGCACCCCAACGCCCAGGCCCAGACAGCGTCCGCCGCCAGCCATGCCAGCGCGGGAAAGCCCACCAGACTGACGGGTACGCCCAGAAAAACCGGCGCAACGCCCAGGCAAAGGGTGACCACGGCATGGGAGACCAGACTGGCCAGCGCGAGGATCAGCCCCGCCTGCTGCACGGTCCACTGGAAGGGACTCAGGCCCTGGAGCGCTTGGGCATCCACTTGCGATGTGGCGCGCTGTGCCGCACGCAGCGGCCTGCGGCGCCGGCCAGCCCGCCGTGGGTTTCGCGCCATTGCCGTGCCCCGCGCAGCAACGACGGGCCGTCAGGCCCCGAACAGCCCCGGCGCACCCGCGCTGGGCGGGGCCACGCCCAGGTGCCGGAACGCCGCCAGCGTGGCAATGCGCCCGCGCGGCGTGCGCTGCAAAAAGCCCTGCTGGATGAGGTAGGGCTCGATCACGTCTTCGATGGTGCCGGCCTCTTCGCCAATGCTGGCGGCGATGTTGTCCAGCCCCACGGGGCCGCCGTCAAAGCGGTGGATCACGGCTTCGAGCAGCTTGCGGTCCATCACGTCGAAGCCCTGCGGGTCCACGTCGAGCATGGCCAGCGCCTTGTCGGCAATGGGCTTGGTGATGCGGCCGTTGCCCTTGACCTCGGCGTAGTCGCGCACGCGGCGCAGCAGCCGGTTGGCAATGCGCGGCGTGCCGCGCGAACGGCGGGCGATCTCGAAGCCGCCATCTTCATCCATGGGGGCATTGAGCAGACCGGCGCTGCGCTGAACGATGCGCGCGAGTTCTTCGGAGGTATAGAACTCCAGCCGCGCGACGATGCCGAAGCGGTCGCGCAACGGATTGGTGAGCATGCCGGCACGCGTGGTGGCGCCCACCAGGGTGAAGGGTTGCAGGTCGAGCTTGATGCTGCGCGCGGCGGGCCCTTCGCCGATCATGATGTCGATCTGGTAATCCTCCAGCGCGGGGTAGAGGATTTCCTCGACCACGGGCGAGAGGCGGTGGATCTCGTCGATGAAAAGAACGTCGTTCTTTTCCAGGTTGGTCAGCAGCGCCGCCAGGTCCTTGGGCTTTTCCAGCACCGGGCCGCTGGTCTGGCGCAGGTTGACGCCCAGCTCGGCCGCAATGATGTGGCTGAGCGTGGTCTTGCCCAGGCCCGGCGGGCCGAACAGCAACACGTGGTCCAGCGCCTCTTCACGCTTCCTCGCCGCGCCGATGAAGATCTCCAGCTGCTCGCGCGCCTTGGCCTGGCCCACGTACTCCTGCAGGAGCTTGGGGCGCAGGGCGCGTTCAATGGCCTCTTCCTGCGGCGAGGCCGGGTTGGCGGAGATGACGCGTTTGGCGGGTGCTGGTGCGAAGTCGTCGGTCTGGATGGTCATCGTATTGCTGCGTATGCACTCACCGGCCCGCGCCTCAGGAGCCGGGCATCAGCCACGTCTTGAGGGCGGACTTGAACGGCCGGTCGAAGCGGCCGTAATGGTCCCGACCGGTAGGCGCCTGGCAGCTGGACGAGCCGCCATACAGCGTGCCGACCAGATAGCGGGTAGAGCCGATGGTGAAGAACAGGCCCGAGCCGCTGCTGCCGCCTTCGGTGGTGCCCGAATTCCAGCTCACGGTGTAGAAACCGCCATCCTGCTGCGTGGCGGGGAAGCACTGCTCGTTGCTGCAGTGGCTGAACTGCAGCACCGAGCCCGCGCTGGTCTTTTGCAGGTCGCCACGCGGGTGGTGGATGCCCACCACGGGGACCTCGGGCGTGACGGAGCCAAAGTAGCTGCCGGCAAACACGCTGCCCTGGGGCGCGGGGCTGTTCAGGCGCATGAAGGAGGTGTCGGTCTGCGAGTCCGCAAACAGGAGCTGGGCACCGCCCGCCACCCGTTGCGTGCCCGCGTTCACGGCGCCGCTGTTGCACGCTGTGGAGCGGTAGAACCAGTCGGTGGTGAGCGAGGACGCCACAGTCTGGGTTGAAATGCAGTGGTGCGCCGACAGGAAGTGGGGGGCCTTGCTCGACTGGCTGTCGTTGAGCAGGGTGCCGCTGCACAGGTAGCTGCCGCCTTCGATCACGAAGATCATGCGGGCGACGGAGCGGCTTTCGGCGCTGAGTTCGGGCTTGCAGGAGACATCGATGTTGCAGGTGCCCGCTTCGCCCACCTTGGAGAAGGAGGCCGCAGCGGTGGCCTGGTCGGGCGAGATGAAGAAGTGCGAGAGGGTAGGCACCGCGATGTCCAGCTCTTCCAGCCGCGCGGCCACGGGCGTCTGCAGCTCCAGCGTGGTTTCAGCACCACCAAAATCCGGACCCCAGTAGGTGCGCGCAGCATCGCCCTTGTCGCCCGCATCCAGGTTGCGCTGGATGGTGCGCAGCACCTCTTCGCCCGTCACCTGCACCACTTCGCCGCCCGCCTGGGCGTAGAAGCGCAGCACGGTGCCGGCCGGCAGCTGGCGCACCAGCACCCCCAGGCGCACGCCCTGGGCACCGTCGGCCGTGAAGCTGATGGCGGCACGCTGCAAGCCACCGCCCACGGGCTGCCATTGGAGCTGGCCCATCAGGTCGCGCGGCTTGGCCGTGGCGCTGACGGGGCGGGACACGCCGATCTGCTGGGGATCGCCTTTGGTCAGCGGTGCCTGCGTGGCCTTCTTGACCAGGGCCTGCGCGTTGTCCAGCGGCCCCAGGCGTACGGACGCGGCGGGCACGGTGGCTGCGCGCGCGGTCGACTTGGCGGCGGTGTCGGCCGCCGATTTGGGCACGCCCGTGTCGAGGGGCTCGATACGCTCGGTGTTTCCCGGGCTCGGCGCGGGCGCCGGAGCAGGCGCAGGCGCGGGTGCGGGCGGCGTGGGCTCGGGCGCAGGGGCAGGTGCGGGCGTAGGTGCCGGCGTTACCGTGTTTTCACTGCCACCGCCGCCGCCGCAGGCGGTCATCGCCACCGCCATGAAGAGGCCGGCCAATTTCATTGAAGCGTGATACGTCATTCAGGACTCCCTCTGTTTCGATCCATTACCGGGCCAGCGACTTCAGCGCCAGCTTGATCCCGTCACTCACTCCCACATCCGCAGGCAGCGCCTTCAGCGCTGCCGCGGCCTCCTTATCGTTGTACCCCAAGGCCAGCAGGGCCTGAAGGATATCCGCCTGCGCGTCGCTGGTGGCCCCGCCGCGCACCGCGCCGATGTCGGCCCCGAGCTTGCCCTTGAGCTCCAGCAGCAGCCGCTCGGCCGTCTTCTTGCCGATGCCCGGCACCTTGACCAGGCGCCCCGCCTCCTGCAGCGAAACCGCCTGGGCGAGGTCCGCCACGCCCATGCCCGACAGGATGGACAGCGCCGTGCGCGGCCCCACGCCTGAGATCTTGATCAGTTCGCGGAACGCCTGGCGCTCCGGCGCGGTGGCAAAACCATACAGCAATTGCGCGTCCTCGCGCACAATGAACTGCGTCAACAGGCTCACACGCTCTCCCAGGGCGGGAAGGTTGTAGAACGTGCTCATGGGCACATACACCTCGTAGCCGACGCCGTGGCAGTCCACCAGCACCTCGGGGGGGTTCTTCTCCAGCAGCGTGCCGGTCAACTTGCCTATCATTGATGTCCTTTGCTGGCGGCCGCACCCACGGCAGCGCCATCGTTCGTGCCGTGATTTCGGCAGCCTGACGGGAATTATCCGCGTGATCCTGCGCCACACTTTCATCCCCCACAACAACACCCGGCTCACCCACCTGTGCGGGCCGGCCGATGTCCATCTGCGCACCATCGAGGTGGCCCTGGAGGTGAGCATTGCGCACCGGCACGAGCAGTTCAAGGTGGATGGCCCCAAGGCCAAGGCGACGCAGGCCATGGAACTGCTGCAGGCCCTGTATGAGATGGCCGACCACCCCATTCCCGAGGACCACCTGCAACTCATGCTGGCCGGCGATACCGAGCTGCTGGAGGCGCCCGACGACGCCATCGTGCTGAACACGCGCCGGGCCGACCTGCGCGGCCGCACCCCCACGCAGGCCCTGTACCTGCAGAACATCGCCACGCACGACATCACCTTCGGCATCGGCCCGGCGGGCACCGGCAAGACCTATCTGGCGGTGGCCAGCGCCGTGGATGCGCTGGAGAGGAGCGCCGTGCAGCGCATCGTGCTCACCCGCCCGGCCGTCGAAGCGGGCGAGCGCCTGGGCTTCCTGCCCGGCGACCTGGCGCAGAAGGTGGACCCCTATCTGCGCCCGCTGTACGACGCGCTGTACGAGCTGATGGGCTATGACAAGGTGCAAAAAGCCTTCGAGCGCAACGCGATCGAGATCGCGCCGCTGGCCTTCATGCGCGGGCGCACGCTGAACAACGCGTTCGTCATCCTCGACGAGGCGCAGAACACCACGCCGGAGCAGATGAAGATGTTCCTCACCCGCATCGGCTTTGGCGCCAAGGCCGTGGTGACCGGCGACGTGAGCCAGATCGACCTGCCCAAGGGCGCGCTGAGCGGGCTGATCGACGCCGAGCGCGTTCTCAAGCGGGTGAAGGGCATCTCGATCACCCGGTTCACCAGCGCCGATGTGGTGCGCCACCCGCTGGTGGCGCGCATTGTGGATGCGTACGACGCGCCGCGCCGCGCCCCGGCGGCACGGGCGCGCGACTAGGGCCCACTCAAACTCCTAATTTGATAGCTGCCTACGCTTGCCCATCAGGCGCCAGCAGCCAAAAACACCCCCATGCCCCTGAACCAACTCTCCCTGTCGCTGCAGTTCGGCCAGTTCGATGGCGCGGCCGCCCATCGGGCAGCGCTACCCCGCCACAAGGTCACGCGCTGGATCCGCCATGCCCTGGCCACCGACGCCGAGATCACCGTGCGCATCGTCGGCACCGACGAGGGCCGGGAGCTCAACCGCGAGTACCGTAAGAAGGACTACGCGACCAACGTGCTCACCTTCGACTACACCCAGGAGCCGGTGGTGACCGCCGACCTGGTGCTGTGCGCCCCCGTGATCGAGCGCGAGGCGAAAGAGCAGAACAAGACCCTGGAAGAGCACTACGCCCACATGCTGGTCCATGGCACGCTGCACGCGCAGGGGTGGGACCACGAGACCAGCGAAGCGGATGCTCAGGAGATGGAAGCCTATGAAACGGCCATCTTGCAAGAGCTGGGGTTTGCGGACCCATATGCGGCTTCTTGACCACGATCAACGGAAGAATTATCAGGGCATGATTTTTACCATTTGGTACAAATCGACCGTGTCTGCCGGTGCTCGGCGTTGCCTTGATCAGCGACGATTGGCTCCTCCCGTGCGCGTCTCGCAGGCCTGTCGGCACTCCAGCGGCGCACACTGCCTTTCGTCCCCCTTCCCTGCGAGGAGCCTTCTCCGTGGTTGATTTCCAGCAACACCCCGCCCCCTTGGCGAACGCGGGCCTGACGTCTTTCCATCGAGCATTGTTGCTGGCAGCGCCGGTCCTTCTAGCGGCCTGCGGGGGCAGCGATTCCGGCAACGACACTACAGCACCGCCCTCGGGTTTCAGCGTGGGCTACGGCACCAAGGCCTACCACTTCAGCTGGAACGCCACACCCAACGCTACCCGCTACGAACTGTTCGAAGACCCCGACGGCGCGGCGGGGCCCTTGCCCGAAGCGCAAATTGGCGGCGCCATTGCGGGCACTACGTACACGCACAGCCTGGCCGCGCAAATGCTGCACGAGCGGGTGAACGCCAGCTACCGGCTGCGCGCCTGCGACGCAAGCGGCTGCGGCCCCTTCACTGCCGCAGCAACACCCGACCTGACCCAGGCAATAGGACGCTTCGACCTGGCGGGCGACGACCCGGCCAAGCGTTTTGGAAGCTACACGAACGCGATTGCCCTGTCCGCCGACGGTGGAACGCTGGCCGTCGGTTCTCCGAGCGAGGGCAGTTCAGGCGGGCTGGCGGGAGCGGGCGCGGTTTACGTCTTCAGCCGCAGCATGCCGGGCGGTGGCTGGAGCCAGCTGGCGCGGCTGGAAGGCAGCAGCCCCGCGGCAAAGATGGCCTTTGGCGCCAGCCTGGCCCTGTCGGCCGACGGCGGCACGCTGGCCGTAGGTGCACCGGAAGAAAGAAGCAATGCGCGCGGCATCAACAGCGACGCATCCAACCGCGATGCGTATGGCGCGGGGGCCGCGTATGTTTTCACCCGCAGCGGAGGTACATGGAGCCAGCAGGCCTACGTCAAAGCCCGGAACACGCCCGCGAAAGTCGAGACCTGCAGCCGCCTAGACGTCGTGGGCACCTTTTTCTTTCCTTGCACCCCTCAGCACTTTGGCTTCAGCGTATCCCTGTCGGCAGACGGAAACCTGCTAGCCGTGGGAGCCCCTGAAGAAGGCGCTGACTTCAACCCCGGGCGCGAAGCAAGCCTCGTCGGCTCAACGTCCATGGGAAGCGACACCATTTTTGGCGGTGGCTTGGGCGCCGTTCACACCTTTGTCCGCAACAACAGTGCCTGGGCTGAACAGGCGCACCTGCCGCGCAGCAGCACCGACCGGCGCGTGGCCCGCTTCGGGGCGGTGGTAGCCCTGTCCAGCGATGGCACTCTCCTCGCGGCGAACACCCAGCACGACGTGTCTATCCTGACGCAACTCAGCGGTACATGGAGCGCCCCCAAGCAAGTGTGGAGCAAAACCACCGACGTACTGGATGGGTTGCACCCCTTTGCGTTGTCCGGGGACGGAAGCACGCTGGCTATCCTGGACGGCGTTGGCGACGCTGGCGTTGAGCTGCAAACGTTCACACGCACGGGGGACGCGTGGACGCAGCAGCCCGCTCTGCCGGTCAAGGCTGGAGACCGCCACTTCTCCAATAGCGTCATGCTGTCACTTTCTGCAGACGGCCGCACGCTCGCCCTGAGCAACCTGGACGACGCCAGCAACGCCCCCGGCATCAACGGCAACGCCAGCAACCAGGATGCCAGCGCGGCCGGAGCCGTCAACCTCTACCGCCGCAGCGGCACCACCTGGGCGCACAGCGCCTATCTCAAGGCACCCCACCCGCGCGCCCTGGCACGCTTCGGCGCTGGCGTGGCCTTGTCTGGTGATGAGAGCACTCTGGCCGTAGGCACCAGCAGCGCTTCGGATGGCTCAACGCCCGCCGCGTTCAACGCAGCCTATCTGTACTGAAATGCACTGGCGGCGACCACTGCCGTTGACCGGCCGGCGAGTCTGGCGGCAGTTGGGCCCGGAGTCTGCGCGGCAGAAGGCATCGAAGCGAAATGCGCGACAACTGAGGATTGCGTGGTGCTAGCGACAGACCCAGCGGTGGCCCTTGCGCGCATCTGGTTGGTACAAAATTGCCCCACAGATCGGTGCGCGGCGGGTTGCCACCAACGACGATTGTCAGCGCTCTCCGCACATCGTGCAGGCACGAGGCGACAGTCGGCTCGCCACATATCTTTGTCACCCCTTCTTCTGAGAGTCGTTTCCATGGCTACTTCCTTGCGACATCCTGCCCTTGCCGTGAATTCGGGCTTTCCATCCCCCATCCGCGCGTTGCTGCTGGCCGTGCCACTCACGTTAGCAGCATGTGGAGGCGGAGACTCCGGCACGGACCCCGTGGCGTCGCCCTCGGGCTTCAGTGTGGGCTATGACACCAAGGCCTATCAATTCAGCTGGAGCGCCAGTCCCAACGCCACGCGGTACGAATTGTTCGAAGACCCGGATGGCGCCGCAGGTCCCCAGGCTGAGGTGCAGATCGGCGGGAGCCTCAACGGCACCACATACGCCCACACATTCGCCGCGCTGCCGCTGCACGAGCGTGTGAACGCCAGCTATCGGCTGCGCGCCTGCGACGCCGCCGGGTGCGGGCCGTTCACGGCCGCTTTGACACCAGACCTCACCCGGGCCATTGGTTATTTCAAGGCGAGCCACAGTAGCAGGGGCTCGTTTGGCAGCGCCGTGGCGCTCTCAGGCGATGGCACCACGATGGCTGTCGCCGCCATCAACGAGCGCAGCAACGCCACAGGCATCAACGGCGACCAAACCAATGACACACTGGACAATTCAGGTGCCGTTTACGTCTTCAGCCGCAGCAGCCCGGGCTCTGCGTGGAGCCAGCAGGCCTATATCAAAGCCAGCAACAACCGCGCCTTCTCCCGCAATGGCTATTTGGCCCACGGACCGTATTTCGGGTTCAGCCTGGCGCTTTCGGCGAACGGGAGCACTCTGGCTGTCGGCTCACCCTACGAGAGCAGCAACGCCAGGGGTGTCAACGGCAGCCAGGACAATGCCGACACACCGGGCGCCGGAGCGGTGTATGTCTTCACCCGGAGCAATGCCAGCTGGAGCCAGCAGGCCTACATCAAGGCCAGCAACACCCGTGCGCAGGCAGACTACTACTTTCCGGACGGTTCAGATGGAGCCTACAGAGACGTCCTGAACCCCGCGATGTTCGGGGCCAAGGTGGCGCTGTCTGGCAGTGGCGACATGCTGGCCGTGGGTGCGCCAGGCGAAGGCAGTGCCGCCAGCGGCGTGAACGGCAACCAGGAAAGCACCAGCGCGCCTAACGCAGGCGCGGTGTACACCTATGCCCGCAGTGGCGCCACCTGGACGCACCAGGCCTACTTGAAGGCCAGCAACACGGACGCGGGAGACGGTTTCGGAAGCAACATCGCGCTGTCTGCCGACGCCAGCACCTTGACCGCGAGTGCGCCTGCCGAAGCAAGCCGGTCCACGGGCATCAATGGCGACCAGAGCGACAACACCTTGCCCGGCTCCGGCGCGGTGTACGTGTTTACCCAGCACAGCGGCAGCTGGAGCCAGCAGGCCTATTTGAAAGCCGGCAATGCCGATGTGAACGAAGCGTTCGCCGGCGCCCAGGCGCTGTCGAGCGACGGCAACACCCTCGCCATTGCGGGTAACGCAGTGAACGTGTTCGTTCGCAGCAGTGGTGCCTGGAGCCAGCAGGCGCGTCTGACGAGCATGAGCAGCGGCGTTCAATATGCCCCAAGCGTCGCCCTTTCCGCCGATGGCAACGTCCTCGCCGTGGGCACGCCCGCAGATGGCTCCCATGCCGTAGGCCTCCAAGGCAGTCCTGCAAGCAACGATAAGCCACGCTCTGGCGCTGTGTCGGTTTTTCAACGGAGCAACGGTGCATGGCAAACCCGCGCGTATGTCAAGGCCAGCAACCCGGACGCCCATGACCAGTTCGGTGGCTCCGTCGCGCTGTCTGCCGATGCGTCGACAATGGCAGTGGGTGCGGTGGACGAACAAAGCAAGGCCACCGGGGTGCAGGGGAACCAGGCCGACAACAGCGGTCCGCCAGCGCTGCCGGGTTGGGGCTCTGCATCAAACTATGGCGCGGTCTACCTGTACTGAGAACCTGTTCAAGGTCTGAGAAATCGGGGAATTGGGCGACCACTGCAAAACACCTGCGCCACAAACCGCATCAATCGGGCACGCAGCGGGCCCTAGCATTGCCCTATGTTTGAAACCGCCCTGCTGCTCACTGCCGCCTTCGTGGCCGGCGCCCTGAACGCCGTCGCGGGCGGCGGCAGCTTTCTGACACTGCCCGCCCTCGTGTTCACCGGCGTGCCCCCCGTCATGGCCAATGCCACCGGCACCGTGGCGCTGCTGCCGGGCTACATCGCCGGGGCCTGGGGCTTTCGCGAGGACACCGCCCCGCCGCCGGGCCTGTCGATGCGCCTCTTGGTGGTGCTGTCGCTCATCGGTGGCGCGGCGGGGGCGGCGTTGCTGCTGGTCACGCCCGACGCCACCTTCCGCCGCGTAGTGCCGTGGCTGCTGCTGGTGGCTACGGCGCTGTTTGCGTTTGGGCCGCAGCTGCGCCGGATGCTGGCGGGCGGCAAGCCGTCCACCGCCAAGGCCACCGCCGGGGTGCTGGCGGTGGCCGCGTACGGCGGCTACTTCAACGGGGGGCTGGGCATCTTGCTGCTGGCGCTGTTTGGCCTGCTGGGGCAAACGCAGCTCAATGCCATGAATGGCCTCAAGAACTGGGTGTCGGCCCTGCTCACCGCCATTGCGGTGGCGATCTATGCGGCGGGCGGCGTCGTGGTTTGGCCCCAGGCGCTGATGATGGCCGCGGCCGCCACGGCTGGAGGGTATGGCGGCGCACGCCTGGCCCGCAAGCTGCCCGCTGTGGTGCTACGCTCAGGCGTCGTGGCTACCGGCCTGGCGATGTCGCTGGTCTTTTTTGCGCGGCAGTAAAGGGCGGGCGCCTGCGGGGCACCGTGGCTGCTGCCGCCTCCGCCGAGGCGTGTGCGCGGGTCCGGCAAGCCGGGGCCTGCGCAGCACGGCCCTTCGTTGATGCATCCATCTGCCCACTGAGGAGATTTCATGTCTAAAGTCCCCCTTTCGCGCCGCCCCTTTACCGCCAGCGCGGCGGGCGTCGGCACCAGCCTGATGTTGTCGCTGCTTCTTTCCGCCTGCGGCGGCGGCAGCGGAGACAACGTCGGCGAACCGCCTGCCCCCGCCCCCGCCCCCACGCCAACCTCCGTGGCGGTTCCTGGGGCGCCCAGCGGAACATTCGACACCCTCGGCACAGCGGAGTTCAGCCTGCGCTACGGGGTGGAGCGCTACGACTTCGTCTGGAGCCCCTCGGCCCAGGCCACGCACTACGAGTTGTGGGAGGACCCGGACGGCCCTGGCCCGCTGCCCGAGGTGCAAGCCGGCAACGCGATCACCGGCACACGGCACACTTTTGAAATCAGCCAGCTGCACCAGCGGGTGAACGCCACCTACCGGCTGCGCGAGTGCAATGGCACCAGCTGCTCCTTCCGGGCCACCACGCTCGCACCGGACGCGCTGCGCGCACACTTCCTCTTTGACCGCCAAGGCAGCAGCGTGCTGGCGCCGTTCAACGCCACCGCTGGCACTCCGGTGCTCGTCTCGGCGGACCTCAAGACGCTGGTGATCGGGGCGCCCGACCCGGTGAGCACCACCACCTTGCCCCGGCCGGCGCCGGCCGTTGACAACAGCGCCGTCCACGTCTTCGTGCGCAGCGCCGTGGGCGTGGCCTGGCAGCCGCAGGCCCGACTGCAGGCGAGCAATCGGCGTGCGCCAGCCTGCAACAACGCAGCCCAGGATTACTGCCACTCTTCGTCCTTCGGAGCGGGGCTGGCGCTGTCCGCCGATGGGAACACGCTGGCGGTCAGCGCTACCGGAGAGACCAGCAACGCCCGGGGCGTCAACGGCGATCAGGCCAACACCGACAGCCTGGCCGCGGGCGCGGTGTATGTCTTCGCCCGCACTGGCGGCAGCTGGAGCCAGCAGGCCTATGTCAAGGCCAGCAACACGCCGGCACGCAACAACACCTGGTGCAACCTTTCTTATTGGGCCACACAGCCCTGCGACGGGCAGAACTTCGGCGCCAGCGTGGCCCTGTCCGCCGACGGCAATCTGCTGGCCGTGGGCGCCATCGGTGACGACAGCAAGTCCACCGGCGTCAACGGCGATGCGAACGACACCTCGGCGGTCTTTGCGGGCGCCGTTCACACCTATGCCCGCACCGGCTCCACCTGGGCGCCGCAGGCTTACCTCAAGGCCAGCAACACGGATGCTGGCGACGGGTTCGGTACGTCGGTGTCCCTGTCGGCCGATGGCTCGACCCTGGCCGTCGGCGCTATCTTCGAGCGCAGCAGCGCCACCGGCGTCGGTGGCAATCAATCAGACAACGCGCAATCGCCCTTTGGAGCCGTCTATGTCTTCAGCCAGGACCGCGGCAGCTGGAGCCAGCAGGCTTATGTGAAGGCCCCCGTGAACACGGTCGTCGGCGGCACCGAGCCAATGAGCTACTTCGGCGGACGCACAGCCCTGTCCGCCCATGGCGAAACCCTGGCGGTGGGCTCTGTGCGGGGCATGGCTTACGTTTATGCACGAACCCAGAACACATGGCAAGCCCAGGCCCACATGTTCCCGGCCGGGCCCAACGTCATTCGATTCGGAGAGGCGGTGGGTGTGTCGGCGGACGGAAACAGCGTGGTCACTGCGGCGCAGGATGTGGGGAGCGAAGCCTCCGCATTTACGCTTTACTTCTTCAGCCGCACCGCCGGCACCTGGAGCCAGTAGGCACCACGGAGTCAGGCGGCACCACGCCCCAGCAACGGCGACCGCGGCAAGAAGCGAAACGCGGTCGAGGCCGCTGCCAGCATGCACGCGATACTGACCATGACCGCCTGGTAGGGCTCGTGGCCATGGCGCTGCGCCCACGCGGCCAACAGCCCCGTGAGCGATTGCATCAGCGCCACGCCCAGGAACATGGACATGGTGTACAGCGACAGCGCGCGGCCCGTCATTTCAGCGGGGTATGAAGAGCGCACGTCCGCGTACTGCAGCACGCCGTACCCCGACAGCAGCCCCATGAGGAAGATCAGCACCACGTTGGCAGTGGCGTGGTGCCAGAAGGCCAGCAGCAGAAACAGGCTGCCCATGAGCAGGGAGAAGTGGGTGATCCAGCGCCGCCGCCGTGTGGGCCCGGGGTCCATGCGGCCAAACGCGGCGGGCACGAACAGCGCGAGCATCGACAGCACCAGGGCCACGTTGCCGCTGTCGATGAGCGAAAATCCATACCGCCCCATCAGCAGGGGCCCCAGCCACAGGCCGCGCAGGGTCAGGAAGGCGGCGTAGCAGGTCATGCCCAGGATCAGGATGCCCCAGGTGTGCGGCACCTTGAGCAAGCTGCCAAACCGCCCCGCCGCCTGCGCCCACGACTCGCGCGGACCCTGGGGTGCTTGCGCCAATGCGGGCTCGTGCACACGCAGAAAAATCAGCAGCCACGACAGAAGCGACAACACCGCCAGAACCGCGAATCCCGCACGCCAGCCGCCGTGCTGCACCATCCAGGCCAGCGGTGTGCCGGTGAACAACAGCCCCAACCCGCCCACCCCCATGCCCACGCCCGAGAAAAAGGCGAAGCGCTGCGCAGGAAAGTGGCGCGCAACGAAGACGGTGCAAGCCAGGAACGCCGGAGAGCAGCCCACACCGATCAGCAGCTGGCCCAGCATCAGCCAGCCATAGCTGGGCGCAAGAGCCGATACCGCGGCCCCCAGCCCCGCCAACGGGAAAGCCACCAGCACCGTGCGGCGCAGGCCGTACAGGTCCATGCCGATTCCCATGAGGAGCTGGGTCACGCCAAACGACAGGCCAAACAGGCCGGCAAACGCGCCCAGCGAGTCCGGCGAAATGCCAAAGTCCGCCTGCAGCCCCGCGGCGATGATGCTGGTGACGGAGCGGTAGGCCTGGCTCAGCGCAAAGGCCGACAGCAGGCACAGGTACATCACCCACAAGGCGCGGGGTGGCGAGGGCGGATCAGGCAGGACAGCGGGGGCGGTTTGGGTCACGGTTGAAGCAGGGCTCGCAGGGGGCGCGCGGTGGGTGGACGGCGGAGTGCGCGCCGCATCAGAAGAAAAAAGAGCAGAAGGACGGAACGCGCGTGCCCGAGCCTAGAGAATTTGCAGCCCGCGCGCCGTCGCCGCGCGGACAACCCCACGGCCGGCTGCGGGCCGAGCCGAGGCCACGCGTTCAGCCAGCCGCCGCTGCCGCCGGCACAGGCGCCATCCGCAGCGGGATCGTCACCGGTCCGTCGTTGACCAGGTGCACCTGCATGTCCGCCGCGAACCGGCCCGTGGCCACATCCGGGTGCACCTTGCGCGCCTGGGCCACCAGGTATTCGTACAGGCGCTGGCCTTCCGCGGGTGGTGCAGCGTTGGTAAAACTCGGGCGGTTGCCGCCCGTGGTGTCCGCGGCGAGGGTGAACTGGCTCACCAGCAGAAGGCCTCCGCAGGTTCCGCGGCCGTCCACGTCCTGCACGCTCTGATTCATCTTGCCGGCGGCGTCCGAAAAGATGCGCAGCTTCAGGATCTTGGCCAGCAGCTTGTCGGCCTCGGCTTCGGTGTCGCCGCGCTCCGCGCACACCAGTACCAGCAGGCCCGCGCCGATGGCGCCCACGGTCTGTCCTTCCACCTCCACGCGCGCCTCGCGCACGCGCTGCAATACGCTGATCACTTCAATTCATCCTTCGGGTCGTCAAAATGCGCCTCCACGTCGGAGGGCAGCAGCTCGATGGTGGCGCGCAGGCCGGGCACAGCGGCCATCAAGGCGCGCTCCACCTGGCCGCGCAGTTCGGCGGCATGGCGCAACGTCCAGTGCGCGGGCATGTGCAGGTGCATGTCCACGAACTGGCGCTGGCCCGCGCGGCGGGTGGACACATGGTCAAAGCGCAGCGCGCCCGGCGGCTGGGCCTGCACGAACTGCTGCAGCGTGGTGTCGATGGCGGCTTGCACTTCAGGCTCCACGGCGGCGTCCATCAAGCCTTGCGAAGAGCGCCAGACCAGCTCCACGCCCTCCTTCAGGATGTTGAGCGCCACCGCGATGGCCGCCAGCGCGTCCAGCCAGAGCCAGCCGGTAAGGGCTGCCCCGGCGATGCCTACGAGCACGCCGGCTGAGGTCCACACGTCGGTGACCAGGTGGCGCGCGTCGGCCTCCAGCGCAATGGAGCGGTGCTCCCGTGCCGAACGGAACATCACCCAGGCCAGCAGCCCGTTGAGGGCGGAGCTGAGGACGGACAGGCCCAGGCCCCAGCCCACCTGCTCGAGCGGCTGCGGGTCCACCAGGCGGTGGCCGGCGGCCCACAGGATGCCCGCCGAAACGCCCACGATGAGGATGCCTTCGAAGCCCGAAGAAAAGTACTCGGCCTTGTGGTGGCCGTAAGGATGGTCATCGTCGGCCGGGCGCTGCGCCACGGTGACCATGGCCAGGGCGAACATGGCGCTGGCCAGGTTCACGAACGACTCCATGGCGTCGGACAGCAAGCCCACCGAACCCGTGACCACCCAAGCCAGCGTCTTGAGCGCAATGGTCACCACCGCCACGGCCACCGACGCCCAGAGCAGGTTGCGCGGCGAAAGCCAGGGATGGGCAGCGGAGGGGGTGGAGGGCATGGGCAAAGGCATGGACCGGAGCAGAAAACAGGCCGGCCATTACACCAGCGCCATCTTAAGCGGGGCTTTCTCCACATCAGCGGCTGCGCCCCCATGCCAGAATCCGCGCATGCCTCCGGCCTGGCGCCATCGCCGTTTTCCGCCCCCGCTCGCCAGCCTGCTGCTGTGGGCAGTGGTGGCGTGCGCGGGGGCGCTCGGGCTGGCTGCCACGCGGCTGCAGCAATTGCATGCCGCTTTCGAGACCGACGCGCGCATCGTGCACCGGCTGCTGAGCCAGCGCGTGGTGCAGCACGACGCCATCATGGCCACCCTGGCGCTGCTGCAGCCCGGCGCCGCTGCTGGCGATGCCGCTTCTGCAGCTCCCCTGCCCCGCCTGCCCTCGGTGTACCCGCAGATCCTGGCCGTGCTGCAGCGCACTGGGCAGGACCCGTGGCCCGTCCCGCTGCAGGCCGAGCTGTCGGCCGCCGAGGCCACTTCGCGCCGCACCGGCCATGCGGCCATGGCGGCACTGGACCTGCCCGCGGGCCGCTACCACCTGGTGCTGGCCGGCACGCCCGCCAGCTATGCGCTGCAGATCGACCTGCGCGCCACCATCCCGGCCGAGGAGTGGCCCATGGACCGGGACCGCAGCCTCGTTCGCGTGACGCTGGAGCACGGCGGCAAGGCCTTTGTGGTGCAGCCCGGCCGCGCAGGCGACGACGCTGGCGCCAGCCGGCTCCGCTCTTATGACTTTCACAAGCAGCTGGCCGCCGCCAGCCAGCCGCTGGAGGTGGTGGCGCTGCGCAGCGTGGGCCTGAGCGAGCTGCCCTGGTGGGGCATGCTGGGCTGGTGCGTGCTCACGGCCGGGCTGTGGGCCGCGGGCCATGCCCTGTGGCGCCAGCGCGCCGCACGCCAGCGGGCAGAGGAACTGCTGCGCCTGGGCCAGGTGGCGCGGCTGAACACACTGGGCGAACTCGCGGCCGGCATGGCGCACGAGCTGAACCAGCCGTTGACCGCGCTGCTGTCCAGCACCCAGGCCGCGCAGCGCCTGCTGGCCGATGACCCGCCCGATCTCGGCACCGCCCAGACCGCCCTCGCGCGCGCCGTGGATCAGGCGCGCCGCGCCTCGGCCGTGGTGGGCCGCCTGCGCCGCCTAGTGGAGCGTCCCGACCTGGGCGGCCAGGTACAGCCCCTGCCGCTGCCCGCCGTGGTGCAGGATGCCCTGCGCCTGCTGCAGCCTGACCTGGCGCAGCACGGCGTGGCCGTGGAAGTGGATGCCGCCGTCCCCGACCTGCCGCCCGTGCTGGCCGAGCCCGTGGCGCTGCAGCAGATCCTGCACAACCTGCTGACCAACGCCTTGCAGGCGCTGGAGCAGATGCCGTCCGCCGAGCGCCGCCTACGCATTGGCCTGTCGCTTCCGGACGCCGCGCACGTGGCGCTCTCGGTGCGCGACGACGGCCCCGGCATCCCGCCCGAGGCGCGCCAGCGCCTGTTCGAGCCGTTCTTCACCACCCGCCGCGGCGGGCTGGGCCTGGGCCTTACGCTGTGCGAAAGCCTGGCCCAGGCGATGGGCGCCCACCTGGCGCTGGCGCCCGAGGCCCCGGGTTCGCAAGGCCGGGGCGCGGAGTTTGTGCTGACCCTTCCCACGGCGCCCGCTGCTCCCGCCGCCACGTCCTTGACCACCCCCACCCGGCCATGACCGACACCGCCGCCCCTTCCCTGTCGCCTTTGATCCACCTCGTGGACGACGACGCCGCCGTGCGGGACAGCCTGGGCCTCCTGATCGGCACCGTGGGCCTGCGCGTGCAGACCTGGGCCGACCCGCAGTCGTTCTTGGCCGGGTTCGACCGCGCCAGCATCGGCGCCATCGTGCTGGACGTGCGCATGCCGGGCACCAGCGGCCTCACCGTGCTGGAGCAACTGCTGGCGCAGGGCGTGGACCAGCCCGTGATCCTGCTTACCGGCCACGGCACGGTGGAGATGTGCCGCCGCGCCTTTAAGGCCGGCGCCGCCGAGTTCCTGGAAAAGCCGGTGGACGATGAGGTGCTGATCGAGGCACTGCAGAACGCCGTGCGCCAGCATGTGCGCTCGCGCGAGCGCCACCAAGCCGACCAGCAGGCGCGCGAGCGCTACGCGCAGCTCTCGGCCCGCGAGCGCGAGGTGCTGGGCCTGATCGTCGAAGGGTTGACCAACAAGGAGATCGGCCGGGCGCTCGAACTCTCGCCGCGCACGGTGGAAACCCACCGCGCCAACCTGTTTGGCAAGCTGGGGGCGGAGTCGCTGGCGCAGCTGATCCGGCGGTATGCGGCGCTGGTGGATTCCGTCCCTGGCGCGTAAAGCCGCGGTTTCGCCAGCGGCCGCCTTGCAAGGGCCGCCAAATCAACGTGCAGGCACTGGCGGCGTCCCTCTTCCCGGCCCGCGCAGCGGGGCGAGAGAAGGGGGAAGGCGCGCAGCGCCTCCGGGGGATGCGTCGATTCAGTAGTTCTACGGAACCGTTCGCGTAGCCGCACGAATGTTCCAAAACACCGGCAATTTCTACAGTTCTCCCACGGCGCCACAACGGGTGGCACCGAACCAGAAACACCGGAGAACACCATGCAAAACCGCCTCGCTACCGCAGCCGCCCTCACCCTGTCCCTGATCGCCACCGCCGCCAGCGCCGAAGGCGTGCGCACTGAAAAGAACATGTCTCTGGACCTGGCCACGCAGATCGCCGCCCAAACCGTGGCCACCTGCGCTGCCAACGGCTATGCCGTCACGGCCACCGTGGTGGACCGCGCCGGCACCGTGCGCGCCGTGCAGCGCGCCGACAACGCCGGCCCGCACACGCTGGAAGCCAGCCGCCTCAAGGCCTACACCTCGGCATCGGCCAAGAACACCACGTTGGCCATGATGGAAGGCGCGCAGAAGAACCCCGCTGCGGCCAACCTGGTCAACATTCCCGGCTACCTGCTGCTGGGCGGCGGCGTGCCCGTGAAGGTGGGCAACGAGGTGATTGGCGCCGTGGGCGTGGGCGGTGCGCCCGGCGGCCATCTGGACGAGCAGTGCGCCGCGGCGGGTATCGCCAAGGTCGCTGAACTGCTGAAGTAATTGATCGCGCGCAGTCGCCACCCGCGCCCTCACCCGCAACCCACGCCATCGGAGGCCCCCATGAAGCCCTGGAAACTAGCATTCGCCCTGGCCGCCACACTGGCCTGCGCCACCCCGGCCCAGGCCCAGGTGCCGCCTGCGGCGGCAGAAACTGCGGCCTACCAGGGCCTGCATGCGGCTGCGGCGCGGGGCGATGAGCCCGCAATCTCCAAACTGATCGCGGCACGGGCCGACGTGAACGCGCGCGATGGCTACGGCCGCACGCCGCTGCATGTGGCCACCTTTGCCCGGCAGGCCGACGCCATCCGCGCCCTCGCCCAGGCCGGGGCCGACCTGAACGCGCTGGAGAACGACCGCTACGACGCCGTGACCATCGCCGCCGTGGCCGACGACGAGGCCACGCTGCGCCTGCTGCTGCAGCTGGGCGCCAGCGCCAAACAGGTGACCAGCCGCTACGACGGCACGGCCCTGATCGCCGCTGCCCACCTGGGGCACGACGGCGTGGTGCGGCAGCTGATCGCCGCCGGGGCGCCGCTGGACCATGTGAACAACCTGCACTGGACGGCGCTCATCGAATCCATCGTGCTGGGCAACGGCGGCCCCCGCCACCAGGCCACGCTGCAGGCACTCTTGAAGGCGGGGGCGAGCACCGCGCTGACTGACCGGCAAGGCAATACGCCGCTGCAGCTGGCGCGCCAGCGGGGCTTTGGCGAGATGGTGCGGATGCTGGAGGCTGCGGGCGCGGCGGGGCGGTGACCCTTGGAGTTTTTGCGAGGGCGCCGGATTACGCTTCGCCAACCCGGCCCACGCTACACAATTAATAGCTACCAGCGCTTTTCAGCCAAGCGCCGGAGCCCAATTTCATTCAAATTCCTGATATCCCGTCACCAGTCGGGCCTTCACGCTCTTGCCCTTGACGCGTCCGCTGTTGAGCCGCTGGACGGCCTGGGCGCCAATCGCGCGATCCACCGCCACGTAGGTGGAGAAGTCGTTCACATTGATCTTGCCCACCTGCTCGCGGGTGTAGCCCATGTCGCCGGTCAGCGCGCCCAACACGTCACCGGCGCGGATCTTCTCCTTGCGGCCGCCGATGATCTGGAGGGTGACCATGGGCGGCACCAGCGGCCCGCTTCCCGTGGGCTTGAGTTCGGTGATCGGGAACCAGCGCGACTCGCGGCACTGCAGCTGCTCGATCTTGCCCACGTGGCCCATCTCGTCCAGGCTGGCCAGGTTCAGCGCCAGGCCCTCGGCATCGCCCCGGCCGGTGCGGCCGATGCGGTGGATGTGCACTTCGGGGTCGGGCGTCACGTCCACGTTGATCACCGCAGTCAGGTTGGCAATGTCGAGGCCCCGAGCGGCCACGTCGGTGGCCACCAGCACCGAGCAGCTCTTGTTGGCAAACTGCACCAGCACCTGGTCGCGCTCGCGCTGCTCCAGCTCGCCAAACAGCGCGAGCGCGCTGAAACCCTGGGCCTGCAGCACGCCCACCAGATCGCGGCACTGCTGCTTGGTGTTGCAGAACGCAATGGACGAATCCGGCCGGAAATGGTTGAGCAGTTGCGACACCACATGCAGACGCTCGCTGTTCTTCACCTCGTACCAGCGCTGCTCGATCTTGCCTTCGGCATGCTGCGCCTGCACGGTGATCTGCTGCGGGTTCTTCATGAACTGCGCACTGAGCTTGGCAATGCCTTCGGGGTAGGTGGCCGAGAACAGCAGGGTCTGGCGCTCCTTGGGGCATTGGCGCGCCACGGTCACGATGTCGTCGAAGAAGCCCATGTCCAGCATGCGGTCGGCTTCGTCCAGAACCAGGGTGTTGAGCGCTTCCAGCGTCAGGTGCTGGCGCTCCAGGTGGTCCATCACGCGGCCAGGCGTACCCACCACGATGTGCGCGCCGTGTTCCAGGCTCAGCATCTGGCCGCGCAGCGGCACGCCGCCGCACAGGGTCACGACCTTGATGTTCTCCTCTGCCCGCGCCAGGCGGCGGATCTCGGTGCTCACCTGGTCGGCCAGCTCGCGCGTGGGGCACAGCACCAGGGCCTGCACCGCAAAACGGCGGGGGTTGAGGTTGGCCAGCAGCGCCAGCGCAAACGCGGCGGTCTTTCCGCTGCCGGTGCTGGCCTGGGCGATCAGGTCCTTGCCCAGCAAGGCGGGCGGCAGGCTGGCCGCCTGGATGGGCGTCATTTGCGTGTAGCCCAGCTGCTGCAGATTGGCCAGCACGGCGGGGCTCAGGGCCAGCGTGCTGAACGCGGTGCTGGCGGGGGTTTCTTTGGAAGTCATCGGCCGATTATCCGGGTCCGCCCGCGGCAACCCTCATCACTGCAGGGCCAGCACCCCCGCAAAAGCCAAGGTGTGAGCAAGGACGCCCGGCGCCACGGCCAGCGCGTAGCGCCACCCGCCACTGGCCAGCGCCACCGCACACTTGCTGCCGGCATGCACCAGCAGCGCGGCCATCAGTGCCGAAGCGATGGCGGGCCCCGACGGACTTTGCGGCTCGCCCTGTACCAGCACCGCCGCGGTGGCCGCATGCACATCGGCCAGGGCCGCCAACAGGGCGCCGGCGAGCATGCCGGCGTCGCCCTGCCAGGCCGTCAGCAGGTGCACCCCCACCTGGATACCCGTGAGAAGCGCGGCGATCAGCAAGGCGTCGCGCAGCTTGAACATGGGCGTGTCGGGCGGCAAATGCATCGGCTCCCGCAGCCCCTGACCGGCGTCATGGCGGGCCGACCCGAGCCCCACGCCCCACCAGCCCAATGCCGCCGCCACGCAGCCGCCGGCCAGGGCAGGCAGCCACAGCCGGGTGATCCACTGAGGCTGCACTGTCGCCGCCACCACGACGATCTGGACCATGGTGGCCACGCACGACAGCACCGCCGCCCCCGCGTGGGGGCGCGCCGTTGCATGTCCTGCCCGCACCTCCATGCCCAGGCTCCCGATGGTGGCCGTGCTCGACACGAACCCCGAAGCCACGGCCGAGAGCGCCACTGCATGGCGCGCCTGCATGAGACGCCGGGCCAGGTGCGCGAGCGACTGGATCACCAGCAGCACGATGACCAGCCGGACCACCACCTTCGGGTTCAGCACGCCCTGCCACAGTGGCGCATCGGGCGCGAGCGGATACACCAGCAAGGCCAGCGCGGCCAACACCAGCCCGCTGCGCACTTCGCCGGGCTGGAGCCACTGGTTGGAGAACTGGTGCAAGGCATCGCGCAGCGCCAGCAGGGCCGTCACCACCACCGCCAGCGCGGCGGCCAGCAGCTGGTCGCGCGCGCACGTCACCCCGATCAGGTAGGCCAGCAGCAAGGCGATCTCGGTGGTGACCCCCGGGTCGCCGGAGCGGTCACGCGCGTAGGCCACCACCGCCAGGGCAGCCACGAAGGCCGCTCCCAGCAAGACCAATGCGGGCATCGCGGCCAGTGCGGCGGCGGCGCCGCTGAGGGAGGCCAGCGTGAACGAGCGCACGCCGGCCAGTGCCCGGTCCGGCCCATCCCCCTTGCGCCGCTCACGCTCGATCCCCATCAACAGGCCGCACCCCGCGGCACTGGCCAGCACGGCCATCGCCGTGGAAAAGCCCTCGAACTCTTGCATCGCCCCCGCACACCTTTCTGGGTCATCCGCTCGCACCAGGACCGCATGGTGACAGAAGAAGGAGCCCAAGGCATTCCCTCTTGCCGGGCAACACCATGCTGACTAACCCCAAGGCTCGCGTCAGGTGCATCGGCTATAACGAAATGGTCCCGTTCCCTGCCATGCAAGAACTTTCCACCGCCCTCCCCAACCCTGAGCCGCGCGGCACCAGCGATGCGCTGCTGCGGCTGATCGCGGACTCGGTACCGGCGCTGATCGCCTACTACGACCTGCCGGGGCTGCGCTGCCAGTTCGCCAACCAAGGGTATGCCGCCTACAACGGCCACAGCACCGAGTCCATCCAGGGCTTGACGGTGAAGGAAGCCATTGGCGAGAAGGCGTGGCACGCGATCGAACCCCACGTGCAGCGCTGCGTGCGCGGCGAACACGTGAAGTACACCCGCGAGCAGACCTTGCCTAATGGCGAGGCGCGGGTGATCGAGGTCAACCTGATTCCGCACTTTGGCGCCGCTTCGCCGCAGCTAGGCGCATTCGTGCTGATCACTGACATCACCGAGCGCTGGCGCTCGGAACGGCAGGTGCGCCAGAGCGAAGAGCGCATGCGCAAGTTCACCGAGGCCACGGATGAAGCCATCGTGTTCCACCGTGACGGCCTCATCACCGATGGCAACGAGGCGCTGACCCGGCTCACAGGGTTTGCGCTGCCGGAAGTGGTGGGCCTGTCGATCTTCAACTTCATCAGCCCCGAATGGCGGGCCGTGGCGCTGGACTACACCCGCAGCGGACGCGAGGATCCCTACGAGGTCACGATCCGCCACAAGGACGGCCACACGATTCCCGTCGAAGTGGTGGGCAAGACCATGCCCATGAACCACGCGGACTACCGGATCGTGGTGGTGCGGGACATCACGGCCCGCAAGCAGGCCCAGCAGCGCGAGGCGTTCATTGCGCTGCACGACCCGCTCACGCAGCTGCCCAACCGGCACTTCCTGATGGAGCAGCTGTCGCAGGTGCTCTCGCTGGCGCGCCGCCGGCACGGCCAGGCGGCGGTGCTGTTCGTGAACCTCGACCACTTCAAGACCGTGAACGATTCGCTGGGACACCACGCGGGCGACCAGCTGCTGTGCCAGGTGGCCGAGCGGCTGCGCCAGGGTGTGCGCGACGCCGACGTGGTGGCGCGCCTGGGCAGCGATGAGTTCGTGGTGGTGCTGACCGACGTGCAGGGGGGCCATGACGCCGCCACCGTGGCCGACAAGCTGCTGCACGCGATGCACTGCGCATTCACCGTGGATTCGCTGCCGCTGACCATCTCGCCCTCCATCGGCATCGCGCTGTTCCCTGAGCACGCGGCCACCGCGGACGCCCTGCTGCGCTGCGCAGACGCCGCCATGCACCACGCCAAGGACAACGGCCGCGGCCACCGCCAGTTCTACGACCCCGGCATGGAGGCCAGCGCCATGGACGTGCTGCAGCACGAGCGTCTGCTGCGCGAGGCCATCGCCCACAACGGCTTCGTGCTGCATTTCCAGCCGCAGATGCGGCTGCAAGACGGGGCGCTGCAAGGGTTTGAAGCGCTGGTGCGCTGGCGCCATCCCGAGCGGGGGCTGGTGGGGCCCGCCGAGTTCATCCCGTTTTGCGAATCGCGCGGCCTCATCACGCCCATCGGCCGCTGGGTGCTGCGCGAAGCCTGCCGCCAGCTCAAGGCCTGGCAGGACCAGGGCCTGGCCCGCGTGCCGGTGGCGGTCAACCTCTCGGCCCTGGAGTTCCGCCAGCGGGACGTGGCGGGCGAAATCGCCGCGGTGCTGCAGGAAACCGGTTTGGCGCCGCAATACCTGGAGGTCGAGCTCACCGAGTCGGTGCTCATGCACCAGAGCGGCCAGACCCTGGAGACGCTCAACGCGCTGAAGGCGCTGGGCATCGGCATCTCCATCGATGACTTCGGCACGGGGTATTCCTCGCTGGCCTATCTCAAGCGCTACCCCATCGACAAGCTCAAGATCGACCGGTCATTCGTGGCGGACACCCCGGGCAACGCGGACGACGTGGCCATTGTGACGGCGATCATCCAGATGGCCCGCAGCCTGCAGATCCAGACGGTGGCAGAGGGGGTGGAAACGCGGGAGCAGGTGGATCTCCTGCAGCGCCTGGGCTGTCATTTCATCCAGGGGTACGTGGTGGCCAAGCCGCAGGATGCGCAGGAAGTCCTGCGCTGGATGCGCGAGAGACCGGCGTGAGCGACCGTCACAACGGCCACCGCAGGCTTGTGGACAATAGCGCCATGCCCCTCATCCCTGATTTCATCGCACCCACCCGCCATACCGACCCCGCCGATGCCCTGGCCCAGGTGCAGCGCATCTACCAGCAACAGATCGGCCACCTGCGCGACGCCATGCAGCGCTTCGTGGCGGGCGAGACTCCGGCGAGCGCCGTGCGGGCGTTCTACCCCTTCGTGCGCGTGCACACCACCACCGTCGCGCGGGCCGACACCAAGCTGGCCTACGGTTTCGTGGAAGGGCCGGGCCGCTACGAGACCACGCTCACCCGGCCCGACCTGTTCGCGCGCTATTACCTGGAGCAGTTCCGCCTGCTGCGCGCCAGCCACAACGTCGAGCTCGAAGTGGGCACCAGCGCGCACCCCATTCCCATCCATTTTTCGTTTGCCGAGCACGACCACATCGAAGGCACGCTAAGCCCCGAGCGCCGCATGCTGATGCGCGATGTGTTCGACCTGCCCGACCTGGCCGCCATGGACGATGGCATCGCCAACGGCACCTGGCAGGCGCGCCCCGGCGAGGCGCAGCCGCTGTCGCTGTTCACCGCGCCGCGCGTGGACTACTCGCTGCACCGCCTGCGCCACTACACCGGCACGGCGCCCGAGTGGTTCCAGAACTTCGTGCTGTTCACCAACTACCAGTTCTACATCGACGAATTCGTGCGCCTGGGCCACGCCGAGATGGCCAAGCCGGACAGCGAATACATCGCCTTCATCGAACCCGGCAACGTGATCACGCGCCGCACCGGCCTGCCGGCCGAGGCCAACGACGAGCTGGGCGTGGCCCCGCCGCGCCTGCCGCAGATGCCGGCCTACCACCTGGTGCGCAAGGACCACAGCGGCATCAGCATGGTGAACATTGGCGTGGGCCCGTCCAACGCCAAGACGATCACCGACCACATCGCCGTGCTGCGCCCCCACGCCTGGATGATGCTGGGCCACTGCGCGGGCCTGCGCAACAGCCAGCAGCTGGGCGACTACGTGCTGGCCCACGCCTATGTGCGCGAGGACCATGTGCTGGACGAAGAACTTCCGCTGTGGGTGCCCATCCCGGCCCTGGCCGAGATCCAGCTCGCGCTGCAGCAGGCCGTGGCCGACGTGACCCAGGTGCCCGAGGCCGACCTCAAGCGCTTCATGCGCACCGGCACCGTGGCCAGCACCGACAACCGCAACTGGGAGCTGCTGCCCGACAACATGCCCCAGCGCCGCTTCAGCCAGAGCCGCGCCGTGGCGCTGGACATGGAAAGCGCCACCATCGCCGCCAACGGCTTCCGCTTCCGCGTGCCCTACGGCACCCTGCTGTGCGTGAGCGACAAGCCCCTGCACGGCGAGATCAAGCTGCCCGGCATGGCCAATCACTTCTACCGTGAACGCGTGGACCAGCACCTGCGCATCGGCATGCGGGCCATCGAGATCTTGCGCAAGGGGGGCGTGGACCGCCTGCACAGCCGCAAGCTGCGCAGCTTTGCCGAGGTTGCGTTCCAGTAAAAGACCGTCGAAGAGAACCCAAGGAAAAAGGCCCAGGGGACGCGCGGCAGCGCCGTTCGCCCTCCCCACGCACTGGTACTTTCCCCGCCCCGCTCCATCCATGCCATTGGACTTTTTCACGCTCATGACCGTCATGGCAGCGAACCTGTTCATGATCTCGGCCGCCCTGCCGCTGATCATGGGCCGGGACGTGAGCCGCGCGGCCCGCAACGTGCAGGCAAGCCTGTTGCTGCAAGCGGTGGGCTGGTCGGCCATCATCGCGTCGTCCTCGCTGTGGGACCAGGCCCTGTCGACCGTCGCGATGGTCTGCCAGGCGACTGCGCAGTGGGCGCTGTACCGTGCGCTGGAGGAGTGGCTGGGCCCGCGGCCGCTGCGGCGCACGCTGCTGGTGCTGGTGGTCGCGATGCCGCTGGGCTACACGCTCGGATTCGACCACTACGCCTGGCGGGTGGGCTGGGCCAACGGACTGCAGGCGGCCATCCTGTGCATCGTGGCCCGCGCCACGATGCACCCGGTGACTCCGTCCGACGGCCGCTGGCGCGCCCTGCTGCTGGGCTGCCTGCTCACGTCGGCCTGCTTCACCCTGGCGCGCGGCCTGCTGGGCGCCTTCACCGACCAATACCCCACCTTTCGCACGCCGCACCCCGTCAACCTGGCGGCGGCGGTGGCCACCAACGTGAGCCTGGTGCTGGGCACGGTGGCGGTGCTGGTGGCCTGGCGCGCGGAAGCCGAACAGAAGCTGCACGCCCTGGCCATGACCGACGGCCTCACGGGCCTGCTCAACCGCCGCGGCTTCGACACCCAGGGCGAAACCCTGCTCTCGCACGCATGGCGCCATCGCCTGCCAGTGACGGCCCTGATGCTGGACCTGGACCATTTCAAGCAGATCAACGACTCCCACGGGCACGACATGGGCGACCGCGCCCTGCAGCTGTTTGCGCGGCTGCTGACCGACACGTGCCGCACCGGGGACATCATCGCCCGCCTGGGCGGCGAGGAGTTCGGCGTGCTGCTGCTGCACAACGGCACGCCCGCAGGCAGCGCCTTCGACAAGCGGCTGCGCCAGCGCCTGCTCGACGCGAGCGCCGCCGAACTGGGCTTCATCCTGGACTACAGCGCGGGCATGGCGCAGTTGCGGCCCGGCGAATCGTCGCTGGCCGCGTTGATGACCCGGGCCGACGAGGCGCTCTACAACGCGAAAACGCAGGGCCGGGGGCGGCTGATCTCGGCCACCTGAGGCTGCCCTGGGCAAGCCTCTCCACGGGCATCAAATGCTACATATTTGATAGCTATCAGCGCTTTCTGCACAAGCGCCAACGGCCGTTTTCATCCAGACCTCCAGCCACAAAGCCCTCGCGTCCCGGCGCAGGCCCGAGCCCCGCTGCCCCCGCCTTGCGCGCCCGCACGCGCCGTGCCGCACCGCCATGGCACACAATCAGCCCATGACCGCACTTTTTGAAGCGCTGAACCTGCGCAAAAGCTACGGCGGGACCACCGTGGTCGACGACGTTTCGTTTTCCATCGCCCCCGGCGAATGCCTGGGTGTCATCGGCCCCAATGGTGCGGGCAAGACCACCACCATCCGCATGTGCCTGGGCCTCACGGTACCCGACGGCGGCGCGGTGCACTTCCACCCGCCGGGTGCGGCTGCACCGCTGCACATGCCGCGCGACGCGCTCGCCATCAAGGCACAGCTGGGCGTGGTCACGCAGTTCGACACGCTGGACCCGGACTTCACCTGCGCCGAAAACCTGCGCGTGTTCGGCCGCTACTTCGGCCTCCAGGGCTCGGTGATGGACGAGCGCGTGCCCCAGTTGCTGGAGTTTGCCGCCCTCGGCCACAAGGCCGATGCCAAGCCGGGCGAGCTGTCGGGCGGCATGAAGCGGCGCCTGTCGCTGGCCCGCGCTTTGGTCAACAACCCGCGCCTGCTGCTGCTGGACGAGCCCACCACCGGCCTGGACCCGCAGGCCCGCCACCTGATGTGGGAGCGGCTGCAGTTGCTGCTGCAGCAGGGCAAGTCGATCTTGCTCACCACCCACTTCATGGACGAGGCCGAGCGCCTGTGCTCGCGCCTGCTGGTGCTGGACCACGGCAAGAAGATCGCCGAGGGCCGCCCGCGCGAGCTGATTGCCCAGCACCTGGAGCCGGATGTGGTGGAGGTGTTCGGCATGGGCGCCGTGGCCCTGGCGGAAGACGCTGCCCTGCGCCCGCTGGCCGCGCGGGTGGAGATCAGCGGTGAAACGGTGTTCTTCTACACGCAAGACGCCCAGCCCCTGCTGCGGGCTTTGGGCCAGCACCCGCACCTGCGCACGCTGCACCGGCCGGCCAACCTGGAAGACCTGTTCCTCAAGCTCACGGGGCGGCAGATCCGGGAGGATGGTTGAGGCTGCGTCGGGTTACGCTGCGCTAACCCGACCTACCAAAACGATAGCTACCCGCCCCGGCCCGCAGATGCACACGGCGCGGTGGTTCATGCCGAGGATCCCGGGGCCCTGCCGGCCCGCGCCCCCGCGCGGCGCGGCGCGGGGGCAGCTTCTGTCGGCGCGTGCGTGGCAAAGGGCGGCAAGGGGCGCGCCATGACCTCAGCGGCATCGGCGGGCGACATGCCCAGCCCGCGCAGCACCATCTGCAGCAGGGCCTGCACATACGCGGCGGAATCCGCCACTTCGCCCTGCGCGATGCGCGCCTGCGCCCGCATGCAGGTGCCGAACACCATGTCGATCGCGGCCTCCTCGTCCGCCACGTGAAAGCGGCCTTGCGCCTGGGCCATCCGCAGGTCGGCACGCGAATAGGGCTTGATCAGTTCAATGGCTTCTGGATAAGCGCTTGCCAGCTGGATGAGCAGCAAGGCCCAGGGCGCGCTTTCCTCGGCCAGCCACAGGAAGCGCCGCATGCCGATGCTCATGCGCTGCGCGCCGTCCTCGATGTGCTGGTAGCTCTGCACCACCCGCTCGTTGAGCGTGGTGGAGAGTGCGACAGCCAGCGCTTCAAAGATCTCTTCGCGCGTGCTGAAGTGGTTGTACACCGTGCCCGGCGCCATGCCGGCCACGCGCGCGATCTCCTGGATGCTGGTCCCCGCCACGCCCCGCGAAGCCACCACCTCCACCGTGGCGTGCAGCAGTTGCCGCCGCGTGCGGTCGCGCTTGGACGGACGCTCGCCTTCGCCCGGCAACAGAAAACGCGCCAACGGCTGCGGCAACGGAGGCATTGACGGCGCCCCGTAAATTGATTCAGAATTCATTTTTGAATAGTCTATTCAATTTTCATTGGATCAATCAATTCTGAAGGATAACCCCATGTCCCCTCCCCTCCGCCTCGCGTACCTGGTCTTTGAGGTCCGCAAGCCTGTCCGATGGCACCGCTTCATGCAAGAAATGCTGGGCCTGCCCGAGCCGATAGCGCACCCGGGCGGCGGCACGGGCTGGCGAGTGGACGGGGCACGCCAGCGGCTGGTGGCGCTGCCCGGCTCCGCCGACGATCTTCTCGCGCTGGGCCTGGAATGCGCCACCGAGGCCCATCTAGAGCAACTGGTACACCGCTTGCAGGCCGCCGGCCACACGGTGGTACAGGCCGACGCCGCGCTGTGCCGCGAGCGCGCGGTGCAACAGCTGTGGTGGCTGCGCGATCCGGCGCAAGGCCGTGTGGAGCTGTGCGCGGGCCTGGAGCAGGCGCCCACGCCCTTCGCCAGCACGGCATTCCCCGACGGGTTTGAAACGGGCGCGCTGGGCCTGGGCCACGTGGTCCTCGCGACCCAGGATCTGCCCGCCATGGAGGCCTTCTACACCGACCTGCTCGGCTTTGGCGTGACAGAGCGACTGGCCACGCAGGTCGGGCCGGTGCATCTGCGCGGCACCTTCCTGCACTGCAACCAGCGCCACCACTCGCTGGCATTGTTCGACCTGCCCTCCTCGCACCGCATCCACCACTTCATGCTGCAGGCGCGCAGCCTGCGTGACGTGGGGCGCGCGTTCGAACGGGCCGAAGCCCTTTCGGTGCCCATCGACCTCGGCCTGGGCCAGCATCCCGACCCGGACGGCACCTTCTCGTTCTACGGCGAGACGCCCTCGGGCTTTGCCTTTGAAATCGGCGCGCAAACCCGGCAGATCGACCCCGGTGCCTGGCGCACCATGCACACGCACGAAACCAGCGCATGGGGACACCGGCCGCGGCTGCGCCTGAAGCTGAAGATGGCGCGCGAACTGCTCAAGGCGCGACTGCGCACCAGGCGGGCCCCGCGCCCGGTCGCCCAGGCTGCCGCGCTGGGAGACGCACTGTGAGCCGCGCACTGCGACGCACGCTGTCGGCGGGCGCCATATTGGCGGCCGTGGTGGCGGCGACGACCGCGTTGGGGGCACTGTGGGCCGAACGCAAGATGCAGCGCCAGTTGGTGCTGGACGTGCCCGCGGTGCCGGCGCGGGCGGATGCCGCCAGTATTGAGCGCGGCCGCTACCTGTTCGCTTCGCGGGGCTGCGTGGACTGCCACGGCGCGAACGGCGCGGGCCGCACGTTCATTGACGACGCGAACGGACTGCGGGTCCGCGGCCCCAACCTGACGCCGGGCGCATACGGCGTGGTGGCGGGCTATGCAGGTGCGGACTGGGACCGTGTGGTGCGCCACGGCATCAAGCGGGATGGTCGCCCGGCCCTCATCATGCCCAGTGAAGACTACAACCGCCTCACCGACGATGACCTCGCGGCGCTGGTGGCCTATGTGCAGCAGTTGCCTGCGGTGGACGGCGAGCCCGGCGAAGTGCGGCTCCCGCTGCTGGTCAAGCTGCTCTATGCGGCAGGGGTGGTTCAAGACGCCTACGAGAAGATCGACCACACCTTGCCGTCGCAGACACCGGTGGCCGAGGCAGTGAGTGCGGAGCACGGCGCCTACGTGGCCAACATGTGCATGGGCTGCCACGGCGCCAAGCTGGCGGGTGGCAAGATTCCGGGCGCGCCGCCGGACTGGCCCGCGGCCTCCAACCTCACCGCGGCAGTCGACGGCGCCATGCACCGCTATGCCAGTGCGCAGCAGTTCCGACAAATGCTGGCCACCGGCAAACGCCCGGACGGTTCGCCCGTCAGCACGGTCATGCCGTTCAGTTCGCTGCAATCCCTCAGCGAGACCGACGCGCACGCCCTGTACCTCTACCTGAAGGCCCTGCCCCCCGTGCCCACGGGCAGCAACCGTTAGGGGCCGAGGCCCGCGCGGCGCAGGCCCCCGGCGCAAACCGAACGCAACGGAACGCAAACCGGGCGCAAAACTTGCGATGTCCCGGCATGCACGCCAAGACGCCCCCCACCGCCCCGCACAGCCCGGCCACCGACTGGCACGCGCAGGAGCTTCTGCTGATGCGCGAGGTGATGCGCCTGATCGGCCGCAGCCTGGCGCCCGGCCTGGTCCTGCGCGAGATGCTGCACCTGATGAGCGAGCTGCTGGGCCTGAACCGGGGGCGCATCGTGCTCGTGGATGGAGGAGAAGCTGCCGGGGCGGGAGCGCCACGCACCGCCTCCGTCCAGCACGCCTACGGCCTCACCCAGGCCGAGGTGGCGCGGGGCCGCTACGCCTGGGGCGAGGGCGTCACGGGCCGCGTGCTGGCCACCGGGCAGCCGGCCATCGTGCAGGACATCGATGCCGAACCGCTGTTTCTGGGCCGCGTGGTGCCGCGCAGCCAGCTGCCGCCCGAGACGGTGGCCTTCATCGCGCTCCCCATCGAGGTCAACAACGTGCCCATCGGCGTGCTGGCATGCCACCGCATCCGCAGCCGCCAGCGCCACCTGAACGACGACCTGACCGTGCTGCGCGTGCTGGCCACCCTGGTGGGGCAGCTGCTGCAGCTGGAAGCGCTGGTGGCGGACCAAACGCGCCAACTGGAGGCGCGCAACGCCGTGCTGGCCAATGCGCTCAACACCAAGAGCGCGCGCTACGGGCTCATTGGCAGCTCGCCACCGCTGCTGCAGGCCTTGAGCGAGCTGGAGCGCGTCTCGCAGACCCAGGCCACCGTGCTGCTGCTCGGCCAGTCGGGCACGGGCAAGGAGCTGTTCGCACGCGCCGTGCACCTGGCCAGCGGGCGGCGCGACCGGCCCTTCATCAAGGTCAACTGTTCGGCCATCCCGGAGGCGCTATTTGAATCCGAACTGTTTGGCTACGAAAAAGGTGCGTTCACCGGCGCCAGCACTGCGCGCGCGGGCTGGTTCGAGCAGGCGGACAGCGGCACCATTTTTCTGGACGAGATCGGCGAGCTGCCGCTGGCCCTGCAGTCCAAGCTGCTGCGCACGCTGCAAGAAGGCACGCTGGTGCGCCTGGGCGGGCAGCGCGAGGTCAAGGTCAATGTGCGCCTGGTGGCGGCCACCAACCGCGACCTGGCGCAGGAGGTCGAGGCTGGCCATTTCCGGCAGGACCTGTACTACCGCCTGAACGTGATCCCCATCCGCCTGCCCTCGCTGGCCGAGCGGCGCGAAGACATCCGCGCGCTGGCCCTGCACTTTGTGAGCCGCGCCAACCAGACGCACCAGCGCAACGTGAACCTGGCGCCCGACGCGCTGGCGCGGTTGGAAGAACACCCCTGGCCCGGCAACATCCGGGAGCTGGGCAACGTGATCGAGCGGCTGGTGCTGCTGGCCAATGACACGCTGGTAACGCGGGCTGAGCTGGACCGGTTTCTGCCCGCAGCGGCTGCGCCGTCGCCGCCCTCGCCGCCGTCTGCACAGCAGATCGTGTCGGGGCCATCCTTGGCCGCCGCAGCGCCGCTGGTGCGCGACTACACCCCGGCCCAATCCCACAGCGTGCAGGTGCTGCAGGCGGCGCTGGCCGAGTACCGCGGCAACCAGTCGCGCGCTGCGCAGAGCCTGGGGCTGACGCTGCGGCAGTTCGCTTACCGGCTGCGCAAAGCGGGATTGAAGTGACGCCTAACACTGTGTCGACAATTTGTAGACACAGTGTTCAACGGCTGCGTTGAACAGGCTGCTCTGCGGTCAGCGCGGGGACAATAACGCTATTAAATCAATAGCTTTTCGCGCTTTACAGATAAGCGCTAGCGGCCAATTTCATTCAAATTTCTTTGTATCCGACCGCTTTGGCACACCTGTTGCGATAAGGAGGAAAGGCATCCCGCCCACCTCCGCATCGAAAGGTTTCCCATGAGCACCGTGACCGCCTCTGCCTCCGACGCCGTCCTCATCTCGCCCACCCAACTGCAGGCCCTGCAAGCCGCAGAGCCTGTGGTGCTGATCGACACTCGCGACGCCGACACCTATGCGCTGGGGCACATCCCCGGCGCGGTGAACCTGCGCGAGACATTCACGTATCTCGCCACCTCCACGCCCCAAGGCCTGCAGGAGCT
>Ga0307408_100000209_pt1 | contig 62437 bp, 62 predicted proteins | sample 322Cmetagenome_FD_202116 | JGI IMG/M metagenome (GOLD analysis project Ga0307408, IMG submission 202116) | Maize rhizosphere microbial communities from greenhouse at UC Davis, California, United States - 322HYB-C-3 | ecosystem: Host-associated > Plants > Roots > Rhizosphere > Soil | place... | reverse complement strand
TAAAATACCGAGCTATTTATAAAGCCTTTGAAAAGATTTGCGGTATGCTCTATTCGACCCAGAAAGGTGTTTTCGTTGTTTTCTGAATTTTGTTGTTGATAGCGAATATTGCGGTATGTGCTGGAAACGGAAAGTATTGAGTTATGGTTCTTGTTGAGATTAAGTTCGCCATTAATCACATCGGCAACGGAGTAATCTTTTAAAAGGTTTTCTGATGGAAGTTTGTCAAATCGCTTGTTATACTCGAGCTTAAGGCTTCCTGCGTTTGCCAGGGTTGAATTAAAATAGGTTTTAAATTGTTCAAATGCGAAGCTATTGGCGGTAAGATTACCATCCTTAAGATATGTTTTGTTGCGTTCTTGCTCTGTGTTAAAGCCCAGAACGAACCATTTAAATTGCCTGTTTATATCTGCTTTTTGCCGGAGGAAGTTACCGTTATTCAAATCGCTGTTGGAGTTTAGCAGTCGTCCGGAGTATGAAAGCTGTTGTTTCCCTACATTGAATTTGCCGTCGATACTGTTTTGATAGCCAGAATAGACATCCTCCCGAATAAAAGAATTAAATTGATAATTGACATTCCGTTTCGCGTTTTTGTAGATGCCCAGACTGAGACCTCCAAGATGTTCGCTGACACCCGTTGGAAGACCAGCTAGGTTAAAGTCTCGTTCAAACTCGATGGCTCTATAGCGCTCAAGCGGACTAAATGCAGCAGAAGTGTGCTCATAGCTTATTGCGGAAATTATTTTTGCAGATGAAGAGTCTTGCTGAAGTTTGGATTCGTTTTTTGCAGATATGCGGAATGCTGTTCCCCGGTTTTGTTTGTTTCCTAAGTCTGAAAAGAGATTTACGTCGTTGTCGCTAAAAGCAAACTCACTGCTTATAATGGTGTTTTTGGTTGCTTTAAAGTCTGACCCAATTGTTACCAGTTGCTTTTTCTTGGGGGTAATAAGAAGTGTTACCGGTTCGTAGCTGCCTTGCTTTAGGCCATTTTCCGGTTTTAGGTATTCGAATACGCGTCCATTGGTAGAAGATGAAGTGCTGATACGGTAGTTGCCATTGTTGGCTCCAACGAAGGAAAAACCGGGGCGATACTTAGCCTGTAAAGGATCTGTGCTGTGAACATACACTCCAATGGCTCCCAGGGTATCAATTTGTTTGTAGAGGACTTCGGTGGTATTAAAGGGAACAGTATCCACATTCAGAAAATATGCCTGGTTTATATCGTTGCCTAAGCTCTTTAAGAATTGTTTCTGGGGATCATTTATATCCTGCAAAAAAGGGCGGTTGCGATTGTCCTGTTCATTGTAATAGTTAAACCGAAAGTTAAGCTTGGCATTGCTTACTTCCTGATTGAAGTAGCTGAGGGAACGGGCATAATTTTTATCTGAATATTCAAATTCGATGATAATTCTACTGTTCTGGGTAATCAGCCTCTTTGCCGTGAACGTGATTTCGGCAGTATTGTAATCGATCACATAATCGTTTTCCTGGCCGCGATGAACAAGAACACCATCAACAAAAATGCGTTCGGTGCCTGAAAGGACAATTATTGATTGCTCTCCATTATTTCCGGTTATGCGATAGGGGCCTTGATTGCCTTCTGCTCCGTTAAATTGCAGTCTTGATGATCGACCCTTGGCTACCGCAACAGCCGCCCCCGACTTGTAATTCCAACCGCCGGCAGAGTATGTTGTTGCAAAAGAAGCACCCTGGGTTCGTTTGAAGAAGTTCATGAAGTAACTGTCGGGCCTTCGCATTTCAAAATCACCCCCGGTTAGAACTGAGTTTTTGCGTTTTAACTGAATAAAAACCTTGTCGAAATCGTTGATTTTTTGCGTGTTCCCGTCTGGCTGTATGGGAATGTTATCATCTGAGATCGCCGCTACAATTTCCAAATCTTCGCTTATCTTACCCGAAAGCTGAAGCGTCATGTTCGAATTTAAAGCCAGATCGTGATTGTTTCCAACTCCGACACTTCTGCTTATGCTTCCACTTTTATTTAGTCCCTCCAGGCTAAAAAGCGTATTTTCTGGTACTTCGGGTTCTTTTTTATTATAGCCGGTATTATCTATAGCCCGTTCCGTAACAAGGTCCTTGGATCGTTTAAAATATTTTTTTGTGAAGAGAATTGGAAAGACCTGATAAGTAATCTTTACAGATAGATATTCAGGTTTTTTTATCCATATCAATAATGCCTTGCCTGCATCGATTTTGTAGGTATTAGGTGAAATAAGAATGCTGTCTGCAGCGGTAATTTTAACGCTTTGAGGCACAATGCTCAGTGTATCAAGCGTCACTGTGTCGGCAGCGATGGCAATTATTTTCTGACGATGTAGCTGCTGTCCGTTTACTTTTGAGACAAGCAGTAGTAAACAGCCAGCCCAAATAATAAACAGTCTGAGCATCAGCTTGCTAACGGAAGAGTAATGTAAAATGTTGTGCCTTTATTTTGTTCTGTTTTAAAGCGAATGGAGCCATACATATTTTCAATTGCCTGTTTTACGAAGGCAAGTCCTAAGCCGGTTCCGGAGCTTTTTGTAGTAAAGTTGGGATTAAAAATTCTATCACGCAAATCTTCAGGTATGCCTTTACCATTATCCTTTAATTCGATAAGAACGTTTTTAGCATCCGTGTTAAGGATAATTTCGATATTTCCCTTCCTGAAATCAGGAATTGCTTCGATGGCATTCTTAAGTAAGTTGTTGAAAATGCGGAGTAAATGATCGCGGCCTCCTTTTACAATTATATCGTTCGAAGTCAACTGAGTAAATGAAATATTAAGATCTTCACTATTACGGTAAACATCAATGCTCTTGGTAATTATTTCGCAGATTTCCAGATTTTCGAAAGGTGTATCAGGCATCTTGGCAAAGTTAGAGAACTCCGAAGCAATGAGTGATAAGCTCTCAATCTGTTCGATGAAAGATTTACTGAACTTTTCAAACTTCTTGTCAAAATTCGGATCTTTTTCCCGCCAGGATTTTTCAAGAAGCTGAACCCCTAATTTTAATGGCGTAAGTGGATTCTTAATCTCATGAGCAACCTGTTTAGCCATTTCCCTCCAGGCCGACTCCCGCTCAGACCTCGCCAATTTCTGCGCACTATCTTCCAGGGCGGCAATCATGTTATTGTACTCTTTAATCAAGCCTCCAATTTCGTCGTTACTTTTCCACTCAATGGGCTCATTCTTGCTACCTATTTGTATTTGCCCCAGGCTTTTACCTACCAAGGTAAGTGGATAAGTAATTTCATTGGCAAGGAAGATCGCAAACACCGCAATCACAACCAAAATGATAGCATACACATTGATAAGTGTATTGAGGTAAGATCCTACCCGGGTATCGTAATCCCGTTCGTTGGAATAATAGGGCAGGCTTATGTAGGCGATTGTTTCATTATCGCTGTTTCGCAGTGGCTTGTAGGCTGTAATGAAATTCATGCTACCAATATTTTCATAATTGAGTAGCTCCGACCGCTGAAATTCGTTTAGATATATAAATGCAGCCGAGTTCATCATTCTGTCGATGAAGCTGTAATTGTAAATATTGGGTTGGGTGCTATAAAGAAGATGGCCGCGGGTATTGTATAAGTTAAGATCCGTCGCGTTGATCTCTGCAAAGTTGCGAAGCATTTGCTGGTTCCCTTCAGATAAGCCGCCCCTGAAGGTTTTGTTGCTTTCCAATGCTGTTTTCAGGCGGTTAATATTGCTGATTAGATCCTGCTCCTGTTGCTTCTTAAACTGCTTGCTGATGCTGAAATAAGTGATTCCTCCCACTATCATGAGCGTAACCAGGATTGCTGATACCAGTGAAGCCTGAATCCGGGTTTTGTAAAGAATGCGGTTGCGGGATATTAGGTAGCTCCATTGGTAGCCATTTAGTCTGAATTTATCATCGTGAAAAATAACCCAGATTTGATGAATGATGATAAATACTACCGAAAATGATAGTAGAACGAGAAATAAAAATGATACAGATGCCAGCTGAATAACCCAGGTAATTACGGGCTTACTTACTACCACTACTTTTCGTGGGGTAGATTGATAAATAATATGGCTGTATCCGTTCTTCTCAACGTAAACAAACTTACCCAGCTGACCTTTAAAATCGTTGTTTATAAGGTTGTAAATGTAATCGCCATTTTGGTTTAAGAGGCGGCCATTGCTATAAAATGCAAATGAATAATTGTTGAGCTCATCATCTGTGTTGATTTTACCGTCTGCAAGTACTTCCGGAAACGCCCCTTGTTCTTTGAATGTTTTTGACTTTAGCTCGAGTACCAGAGTGCCAAGGTCCTGATCTCCCTGACGGACAGGGATTAATGCAAAATAATGTTGCTGACCAAACGTATTGTTTACCCTATAAAAATACTCGGAAACCTTTATAGAGCCAGAAACAACAAGCTTTCTGAAGTGGTTGACAACCTTCTTATCTTGCGCACTAACGCCAACGCCATCCCAGAAAGGATAGATCTGAAATTCGTATCGCGACAGATAGCCATCGAAATAATGTTTTTTAAGCTCATCCCGGAAATTGTCTCGCTCTTGTTTTTGCTCGCCAAAATATTCCAGTATCAGATCCTCATTTAACAGTTGATGTTCCAGGGTAAAGAAAAGTAAAACCGCATTCGGATCGTCGGCGGATTCCAGCCTGTGTGCCACTTCCTGCCGCTGAGCACGCTCTTTTGTGTATTGAAACGATGCAAGTTTGATGGAAGAAATTATGGCGAAAAGCAGTGTTGTAAACAGAAAAATAACCAGCTTGTAACTGTGGTTTTTGTTATAAAAGGCCCACCCCCTCAAAAATAAAATTATACCGAAAAATAGCACATGTACGCTAAAGGCGTTGAGAATTACCTGTACTGTAAAGATGGTGCTTATACCTGCCAGAAATATAATCAGACGGTCTTTGTTAGTTAGGGGCAGGCTTTCGCCGATGGCAAGCACAATCTCAATAAGCAGGTACACATTAAAGATAGCCACACACATGAGCAAAATACCCAGCCAGCTATGTCCACTTAAGTAAATAATATTATTAAGATCAAAGTTAATGTTCGACCGGGTTACCAGGCTGTAAAAGATTTGGTTGTGTTGATAAGCTACCAGGTAAATGATGATGCCTAAGAGCGAGAAAATGGCTACCGCCGGAACCTTCCCAAACTTATTTCCGAACAATGAAATTTCAAACCGGTAGCTAAATAAATAGCATATAAACCAGCTAACCATAATGGCGTTAAGCAGGAAATCGCCCAAGGTTGGGAAGAAGTAACTGCCATGAAAATACTTTGAATCAAACACCGGAACATCAAAGTAATTGTCGAACCAGGCAAACTCTAGGGTAAGTACCCTCATAGTAAGAAAGTAAGCAAAGAACAGTACAATGCTCCATTTTACATATCCCTTTGAAGCCATAAGAATGGCCACGTAATTGATGAAAATTGTAGCAAAGAATGCGGTTAGAAGCCACATCCAAAGCTCAAGTTTGGAATAAAAGGTGTTTGTTATGGCCGATTTAAGCTTAACTGCGAACAGGTACTTGCCCGCGTAATTTTTTATATTGAAAACCTGTTTATCCTCAAAGCCTGCAATATCCAGATTGTCATCCTTAATCAGATCTGACGCAAATGTGTTTTTTAGATGCTTGTTCTGAAACCTGAAATCAGCTTTTATCGGAATTAAAAAAACGATTGAAAAGTCGCCATCGGTTCGCTTTATGGCTTCATACCATCCGTTATCGGGTTTGTAAAAAGATGATCCCTCCCGCAAGCCGGCATCCGTTTGCGGAACAATTTTGTTATCTCCCCAGAAAACAAGGTTATGTTTATGGTACGTATAAACATAAACAGAATGCTGCTTCTCAAAGTCGGTAATGATGTTGATAGCACGGGTTGGATTATTTGGGAGGCTTTTAAGCGCGGTAATTTGACTTTTATCCCCCAAAAAGTTTGCTACAAACCGTTCCTTCCTGTTAAGATTCCGTTCAATAGTGCTACCATCAAATTCGAGGATTTCACTTTTATCGAACGTAAAGTGTATGGTAAGGGCCGTTGCAGCAAAGCTTATGGTAAGCAAAAAAAGCAGAAGTCGTATTTTGAAGGTAGCGCTCACTTATTCTTGAGGGTTTAAGGGCTTATTAAATGTGTTGCTTGCAATATATAAATAAACAAATCACAAATAAAAAAAGACAGATGCTAATTTGCGTCTGTCTTTTCTTTATGAAAACATTAAAAGTATAAACTATAATGTTGCGCTACTTGTTTGAACTGATCTGTCTACTTTTTTTACCAGGCCTTGTAAAACGCTTCCAGGGCCAACCTCTGTAAATGAAGTTGCTCCATCTTCCAGCATTTTCTTAACGGTTTGGGTCCAGCGAACAGCTCCGGTTAATTGTGCAATCAGATTGTGTTTTATACTTGCCGAATCAGTGTATGGTTTTGCATCAATGTTTTGATAAACAGGGCAAACCGGCGATTTGATTTCTGTTGCAGCAATAGCACTTTCAAGTTCAGCCCGGGCTGCCTCCATTAAAGGAGAATGGAATGCGCCGCTAACGTTCAGTTTCAATGCTCTTTTTGCGCCACGTTCTGTTAAAAATGCACAAGCTTTATCAACGCCTTCAACACTTCCAGAAATAACGAGCTGGCCCGGACAGTTGTAATTTGCAGGTACAACTACTTCGCTTACCATGCTGCAAACTTCCTCTACTGTAAAATCATCCAAACCTAAAATTGCCGCCATAGCACCTTCCTGAATTTCGCAGGCTTTCTGCATTGCGTTTGCACGTGCCGCAACCAGTTTCAATCCATCTTCAAAAGACAAAGCACCGGCAGCTACCAGGGCCGAAAATTCACCCAATGAGTGTCCGGCAACCATTTCTGGCTTAAACTCTTCGCCCAAAGTAAGCGCAAGAATTACCGAGTGCAAAAAGATGGCAGGCTGAGTTACGCTGGTTTGCTTCAGATCCTCGTCGGTTCCATTAAACATTACATCGGTAATTCTGAACCCTAAAATCTCATTCGCTTTTTCGAATAGTTCTTTAGCTTTTTCAGATTGCTCATATAGGTCTTTTCCCATCCCTGAGAATTGAGCCCCTTGTCCTGGAAATACGTATGCTTTCATGATTGCCCCAAAGGCGATTTTTGTTGTTAATTTTTGAATATTGTTATTTACAGCTGGATGCTTCTCTGTATCGTGGTTAACCTTACGACCTTCAGGCAACTACCTATGACATAAATTTCAGGGAGTTGCTTTCTGTCGAGGTTTCGGCTTTGATAACTTAATGAGCTGCCTCTAATCTGCTTTCTTTTACTTTTTTCTTTATAAAAAAGTAACAAAAAATCAATAAAAGAAATATGCTTCATCCCACAAGGCTCACTCGGGCCCGCATTTCTTTTCAGCCCACCGCTCAGCTCTCCGCAACGATGGTTATACTTAATCGGAAGGTAGAAGCTATTTCAAAATGTCATCTCTGCTTTCGGTGTTTTGAAAAAAAATGGAAAACTACCTATGACATAAATGTTCAGGGCCCATTCATTGTTTTTATGCACCCAAAGCAGCGTCATGGTGACCTCCGTCGAACCATAGAGCGGGTTCGGAGCACAGATCACCGTTACCCATCGCATGCCCTTCGACAAGCTCTGGGTGACGCCTATGCACTTCGATGTCATTTCTGCCTTCTGTGTTTGAAAAAAAATCCCCCACTACCTATGGTATAGCCTTAATCCAGACTTGCAGTAATCAGCCTTAAAAACTCCGCTCTGGTTTTTTCATCCTTAAATGCACCAGTAAATGCAGATGTTGTAGTAACTGAGTTTTGTTTTTGTATGCCACGCATACTCATGCATAAATGGCGGCATTCTATCACAACGGCAACACCCAGCGGATGAAGCGTATCCTGAATACAATCGCGAATTTCGTTGGTTAAGCGTTCCTGTACCTGTAGGCGTCGGGCATAAGCCTCAACTACACGGGGTATTTTACTTAAGCCAACAATATGGCCGTTAGGAATATAGGCAACATGAGCTTTGCCTAAGAATGGAAGCATGTGATGTTCGCACATCGAGTATACTTCAATGTCTTTCACAACAACCATTTGGCTGTATTCTTCCTTAAACATGGCGCCCTTAAGGATTTCTTCGGGTTTGATGTCGTAACCGTGCGTAAGAAACTGTAAGGCCTTTGCCACTCGTTCAGGCGTTTTTAACAAGCCTTCTCGATTAGGATCTTCGCCCAGATCTGTTAAAATCTGACTATAATGCGAAGCTATACTTTCTATTTTCTGTGGATTGTACCGATCTATCTTAACGTATCCGTCAATTTCGTTTTCCTCGGCCATGTGGTTTACTTGCTGATCTGCCATGTCATTTTATTCTCCGAAGTACTCTACAAAGTTATTCTCTGTTTCCACCAGTTTAATGCCGTGGAGAGCAACATTTAAAGGATCAAGTTGTGCTTTTAATTGTTTAAAAATTTCAATCGCCAAAACTTCCGTCGATGCCATCTTTCCTTTCATGAAGTCAACATCCAGGTTAATGTTCCTGTGGTCTAATTTGTCGGTAACGTTAATGCGAATAATATCACGAAGTACTTTCAGATCAATAACGAAGCCAGTTTTTGGATCCACTTCGCCTTTTACCGTAACAAAAAGCTCATAATTGTGCCCGTGCCAGTTGGGATTAGAGCACTTCCCAAACACCTCCATATTTTGCTCATTGCTCCACTCCTCCCTAAATAATTTATGGGCGGCATTGAATTGCTCTCTGCGGGTTATGTATATCATTTTTGTAAAATAAAGCGCAAACTTACATAAAATTTGCGTTAGCGAATTTTAAAGCCTTTACATATTCATTTTCTGACTTTTATATTAGGATGGGAGGAGATTTAAACGCAAGGAGAACAGATACTCTCGAAGAATGAAGGGTGGTGTGCAGTTTGGAGGGATTTAATGGTCTATTCTATTGGTGATATGATCTTCTGAATTTCTAACTGCGGTTGCGAATTATCTCCCTGAGTTTTGCGACTCCTTTTAGACCTCTGCGTTTCCTTTTTAATTAAATTTGCTCCCGATGAAATTATTACTGGTAGCGGCCACCCCACAGGAAATTCAGCTTTTTATAGATCAGAAAGGTCCTTTTGGTTCAGATGTGGAGGTCTTAATAACCGGTGTCGGGATGGTTGCAACAGCATTTGCACTTGGAAAGAAACTAATCAAGGAAAAGTTCGATCTTGCTATAAACGCAGGTATTGCCGGTGCATTTGATCGGCATTTTTCTATTGGGGATGTAGTTAGTGTTAAGGAAGATCATTTTTCTGAGTTAGGAGCAGAAGACAATGAAGACTTCATTCCTATTGACACTCTCGGGTTTGGAAAAAGCCTACTTAAGCCCGTTGGTAATTTCCCTTTCGGGGATAGGTTGTCAGAAGTTACAGCAATCACAGTTAATAAAGTTCACGGCAGCTCAGCCTCCATACATCGAACTCAAGCGGCTTTAAATCCTCAGATAGAAAGTATGGAAGGTGCCGCATTTTTTTATGCTTGCGAACAATTTGCGCTACCTTGTATCCAGATAAGAAGTATTTCCAACTATGTGGAGCCCCGAAATCGCGAAAGCTGGAATATTCCGCTTGCCATAAAAAATCTGAATACAGAATTAATTCAAATCGTAGAGCAATTGTAGATCATTTCGAAATGCCTGTTTCTCGGCCAAACAGGTAATCTCAACCATAAAGTTTTACATCTCATATTTCAAAATCAATGAAGTTAACCCTTGGATTCTCCCCATGCCCTAATGATACATTTATATTTGATGCCTTAATCCATGATAAAATTGATACCGAGGGATTGGAATTTGAAGTGTTTTTTGACGATGTGGAAACGCTGAACCAAAAGGCCTTCAGAAAGGAACTGGATATTACCAAGCTAAGTTTTCATGCTTTTGCTTACGCGATAAAAGACTATGTTCTGTTAGATGCTGGCAGTGCATTGGGGTTTGGCGTAGGGCCGCTGCTTATTTCCAAAAACGATGTGGATGTCGATGAATTGAAGAAATCTCTTGGCGCTGACGGAATTGGGGCAACTAGTCCTGTTATTGGTATCCCCGGGAAATATACAACAGCTAATTTTCTTTTAAGCTGGCTGCTTCCCCAGGCGCAAAACAAGAAGCAATTAGTTTTTTCTGAAATTGAAAATGCTCTGCTTCGCGAGGAAGTAGACATGGGTTTAATTATTCACGAAAACCGATTCACGTACCAGGATAGAGGTTTGAAGAAAGTTTTTGATCTGGGGGATGAATGGGAGAAAGCTACCGGCTGTGCTATTCCTTTGGGTGGAATTGTTATTAAACGCGATTTGCCCGAGGACGTAAAATTGAAAGTCAACCGGGTGCTTCGCAGAAGCGTAGAGTTTGCATTTGCCAATCCTCAGTCCGCCATCGGCTTTATACGCCAACATGCCCAGGCAATGGAGGAAGAGGTAATGTACAAACATATTGAACTGTATGTAAACCAGTTTTCGTTGGATTTGGGTGTAGATGGCAGAAAGGCAATTCAGCTGCTGTTCGATACGGCATCGCAGCTTGAAATAATACCAGCAGTTCAGCACAATATATTTTTAACCTGATCTTCTTTAAGCAGATTTATATAGCTTTGGCGAGATTTTTTAAGTTTTAGCTTCCCCGAAAGGGATAACAACAACACAATGATTATAGTTACAGGAGCTGCCGGTTTTATCGGAAGTTGTTTCGTTCAAAAATTAAATGACGAGGGGTATAATGACCTGGTATTAGTTGATGATTTTTCAAGCGAAGAGCAGAATAAGAATTTTGAAGGCAAACGTTTTGCAAAGAAGGTTGATAGAGATGCTTTTCCGCAATGGCTTAAAGAAAATCAGCTGCATGTACAGTTTGTGTTCCACCTGGGCGCCCGTACAGATACTACTGAGTTTGATTACGAACTGCTTAAAAAGTTAAACCTCGATTACTCTATTGAAATTTGGAATACCTGTGTTGAGTTTGGGCTTCCATTGGTTTATGCCTCTTCGGCTGCTACATACGGCTTGGGCGAAGCTGGTTATGATGATGATGAATTGCGTTTAGATGAGCTAAAGCCATTAAATCCTTACGGAGATTCTAAGAATGAATTTGATAAGTGGGCAATTAAGCAGGAGCGCCAGCCTTTCTTTTGGGCTGGATTGAAGTTCTTTAACGTGTATGGTCCCAATGAATTTCACAAAGGTCGGATGGCTTCGGTGATATTTCACACGTTTAATCAGATTCAGAAAACTGGAGCCATGAAATTGTTCCAGTCGCATAATCCAAACTTTAAAGACGGAGAGCAGCAACGCGACTTTGTTTATGTGAAAGACGTATGCGAGGTGATGTATTTCTTAATGCACCATCGGAAGGACTCTGGTATTTACAACCTTGGTTCGGGAAAAGCACGCACCTTCCTTGATCTGGCAACTAATACTTTTAAAGCGCTGGGCCTGGAACCTAATATCACCTTTGTTCCTACTCCAGAAGATATTAGGGATAAGTACCAGTATTTTACAGAAGCAAAAATGGATAAGCTGGCCGCTATCGGTTATCACAAGCCATTCCATACGTTGGAGGAAGGTGTTGAAGATTATGTGAAGAATTACCTGGCTACGGGTAAGTATTATTAATAGATGTTGGGCCTAATACAAGCATCCGACGATGTTGGATGTTTGTATTGCATGAAGGAGATTGTACTTTAATCCCCATTTCTCCCAGAAAACGAGGGGTATAACTCTGTAAACATTCTTTTCGCCTCAGACGCAATAAAATGGACATCGCATTTGTTACTTATCATAATATAGCTGCTGCTGTCTTCTTCCATACCATGCGTAAAGCTTTCAGTTCCAATTAATTCCTCCATTGCATATTTGTAAATCCTAAACCGCTGAGTGTTATTGATAGGTTCTTCTTCGCCGCTTTCTGGATTAAATGAATTGGCTCCAATAAATCCAAAACTTGCTTTGTTGTTTTTATGGTAAATGGAAAGCATAATTCTGATACAGGTACCAATTACTGTAGCCGCTTTATACTCATCAGAGAGTATCTGAAATTTTTTGGGATGTTTTTTGTGTTTTTTCTGATAGTATTTTAAAACGAAGATATGGTGTTGATATTCCTCTACCTCAACTATGAATAAACTTTTTCGGGATCTGAAATTGTAATACCAAATGTTTTTGAGAAAAGTAGTAGAGTAGGGCGTTTCCTTTCCAACCTTATTAAATTGAAAAAAGGAATCGAACATTAAGGAATTAAATACTGATATGCGGAAACTCTTTTCTGTTTAATCTCCTCAGCTGTTCTTAATCGCAAATTTGGTTGAAACTTTAAGGATGCATCAAGTTCAGCCTTTTTTAATGAAGCCGGCGTTGTGTTGGAATGAATACCTCCTATATCAGGATGCTTGCTGCTATTTCCCATGATGGATTAAAATCTATATTGCGACTTTATGCAAAGATAATACGTTTGAATGAATAAAATGTTGTAAATGTGAGGGTATGAGGATTTGTCGATATAAGTCTACACCCATTTGAACAGAAGTTGCGAGGTCCTTAGCCTATCTCCCTTAATTCCACATTGCTCATATTCTTAACGCTTAGCCTTGAGCTAATACCTGCGGCAATCATGGAGATAAACGCTACGGTTCCAAACACGGCCAGAAAGTCAGTCCATTTAAGGGCAATGGGGTAAGCTTCGGTGATGAAGTCAGATTCGGCCATTTTTATAAAGCCGTAATGTTGCTGAAGGATAGAGAAGATCAGTCCTGCCAGCATTCCGGCAATGCATCCCACAAAAGAAATAAGCATTCCTTCAATAAAGAATATGCGTCTGATAAGTGCAGTATTGGCGCCGATACTGCTCAAAATAGCAATGTCTTTCTTTTTGTCGATAACAAGCATGGTAAGTGTTCCCACGATGTTAAAAATGGCGATAATGAGTACAAACGTTAAGATGAGGTAAATCATCAGGCGCTCGATGTTAAGCGTTTTGTATAGGCCCTCTTCCTGTTGTACGCGGTTTTTGGTAGCAAAGGAGCTCCCCAACTCTTTAGAGATTTCTTCCTGAAAATCATCAACGCTCTGGCCGCTTTTGAGGTAAAGTTCAATTGCCGAAACATTCTTTTCTTCCCCCAGTAAGTCGCGGGCAAAGCTCATTGGTACAATAACCGATTCATCAAAAGCCTGTTGAATTTGGAAGACGCCAACAGGAGTTATTGACTTCGTAGTAAACTCTTCCGCAGGATTAAAGGCATTGGCTGCACCCTTTTTAGGAGAAAATATTTGCAGGTCTCTAAACTGATCATTTATGTTGACGGATAAATAAAGTTGTACCATCGAACCGATCGCAGCGTATGGTCTCCCATTGTCTTCCAGAACAAAACGACCCTGTATTAATGTGCTGTCCAGTTTGTTGCGCTTCAAAAAATCAGCTGATACTCCCTTAATCATTCCGATATATTGACCGTCGTCATAACGTAAAAGGGCCTTTTCCTGCAATACCTCGGTGTAGTTAGCTATGCGTGGGTCTTTCCTCAATTTCGAAAAAACAGGCATTCCCGGATCAAATGTTTTTCCTTTAACAGGTTCAATCTTTATCTCAGGAGTGAAGGTATTGTACATAGACAGGATAACCTTCTCAAAGCCATTGAAAACGGAGAGTATAATTATGAGTGCAGCACTTCCTACAAAAACCCCAAGCATTGAAATGCCTGAAATATAGTTGATTGCATTCAGAGATTTTTTGCTAAACAGATATCGTCGGGCAATGTAAAAGGAGGTGTTCAATTATTATCTGTTTAAGAATGGATTGTATTGTCTTTCAAAGCCAATGTTGGTTTCCTGACCGTGGCCGGGATAAACGGTGGTTTCATCGGGCAAAGAAAATAACTTTTCACGGATGCTTGTGATCAATTGATCGTAGTTGCCTCCCGGAAGATCCGTCCTGCCAATACTTCCGTAAAATAGAACATCGCCACCAATAAGAAATTTCCCAGCTTTACTATAAAAGCATAGATGAGCCGGAGAGTGGCCTGGTGCAAAGAGTAGTTCAAGTTCGCTATTGCCAAATGTAATGCTGCCGCTCTCTGGCAAAAACACCTCGGGCAATGGCGAGGGCTCGTAGTTGAAACCTTGTGCCGGTGCATATGATGGTACAGCCGTAAGCAAAGCCAGCTCTCCTTCATGAAATTGAGGCTTTAGCCCGTAGGTGTCAAAAACAAACTTATTGCCCAGAACATGATCAATGTGGCAGTGCGTATTGAGAAGTAAAACGGGCTTTAATTCAAGCGCATTTATGAATCGGGTTACCGAATTTTGTTCGGCACCTGTGTACATTCCCGGGTCGATAATTACACATTCTTTACTTTCGTCGTATAGAATATAAGTGTTTTCCTGATAGGGATTGTTAACAAACGAACGTAGTTGAATCATAGCCATCAAAAGTAATAACAAAGCAGTAAAGTTAATGGTTCATTCCGGCTTTGTTTTGTACATAAGACGTAACTTTAATGCATATCTTTTTCTCATGAAATCACATCTTTATTCTGTTAATATAGAATGACGGGGAATAATGGCGCAGGCACAGCATCTTATACAGCATATAACAGAAGTCATACCGTAAATGTGCAAAACAAACCGCAGCTACATTGCTCTTCCGATACCGCCTTTCGTGGCGATCGTAATAAATACAATCCGGAGGAGCTTTTGGTTGCTTCGCTTTCAAGTTGCCACATGCTTTGGTATTTACACTTATGTGCGGAGGCTGGGGTTGTTGTTACAGATTATAAAGATGAAGCTAAAGGTGTTATGGAAGAATCAGTGGACGGCTCTGGTCGCTTTCGGGAAGTTGTTTTGTATCCTCAGGTTACTGTAACAGATTTGGCGATGCTAAACAAAGCAATGGCGCTTCATCAGGAAGCGAACCGGCTCTGCTTTATTGCCAATTCAGTTAATTTCAAGGTTTGCCATCTGCCGAAATGCAAGGTAGCATAACAAATCGGGTCCTATATTTGATGTTGTTTGATATGCGAAGAACTCTGGTCTTTTATGATGGCGGCTGCCGGATGTGCGTTGGTTTAAGTGGATGGATTTATCACCTGGATCAAAAAAAGCAGTTTGAATTGAGGCCTTATCAGGACAGCGACCTTGTTAAGCAATTTCCAGAATTAAAGCCAGATCAGTTAGAGAAGCATATTCATGTGATAGCAGATGATGGACGCATTTTACGCGGTGCTGATGCGATGATGGAAATATGGTTGAAGCTGAGGCATTTTACCAGTCCACTGGCATATATATTAAAAATTCCTCCCTTTATATGGCTGGCAAGGGCGGTCTATAATCTTATAGCAATGTATCGTAAAGATTTCTATCCCAATAGAAACTAAAATCTATTTCTTCCACTTAAAGGATTTGATAAAAACATCCACATCCTTTTTTACAAAATCAAGAACGGGTTGTATAGAATCCAGTCGGGGCGATTCATTAAAATAGAGCGCTCCGCGTACATAATTTTTAGAACTGTCGGTAAGAAAGAACTGTGCCCATGATGCTGTATTGCCTTCAATGGTATAGTAAATCCCGTAAACTCTTTTGTCTGGGTAAGCTATTCTCGCTTCATTGATGCCCGTTGCTTTTACGGTGTGCTTAAATGCAAGCTTTCTGGCGTCTTCGATCAATTCATTAAAAATTTTCTGAGAAGTTATTGGCTGATAGCTCAAATGGATACGGCCCTTATATTCTGGAAAGTGGACATTTATCCAACAAGGCTTTGCATCCCTGGAAAAATCCGGTTCTATTTCAGCGTACACCGGATAATCGAATGTGAACGGACAATCGCTTTTGTAATGTTGATATGCTTTTTTCGGAAAATCGATTTTAAAATACCCACGAGGCTTTGGGGTATAGTCTTGTCCGCAAGAAATGCAGCTTAATATGCTAATTAATAACCATAAATAAGCTGCATTTTTTGTCATATGTAAAATATGATATGTTAAAGGGTGTTAAGAACGGCCACGAAGCCCCAGATTAACTGTTCCAAATCTCCCAGGCTTTTTCTGCCTGGAGGTGAAGCATTTCTTCGCCATTCTTTATGGTGGCGCCGTTTGCCTTTCCTCTTTTCAAGAATTCAGTTTCAGCCGGATTGTAAACCAAATCATAAAGGAGATGCTTTTCTCCAATGTATTCGTATGGGATGTCTGGGCAAGCTTCAATTGCAGGAGCCTGACCAAGCGGCGTTGTGTTAATGATTAAAAGATAATCGTTCATGATGTCCTTAGTCAGGTCGGCATAAGTAATTTGCTTTCTGCCTTTTTTCCTGGAAACTATCTTGTAATCAATCTTCAATTTATCAAGCACAAAGGTAACAGCTCTCGAGCCGCCGCCGGTTCCCAATACGAGCGCTTTGTGGTGATATTTTTTAAGATGTGGTTTTAATGAATTTTCGAACCCGTAACAGTCGGTGTTATAACCTTCCAGTCGAACCTTATTTGGAGAGAAGTCACCTGAAAAAAACGATTCTAAGGGCTTATGCCCAATTACCTTAATACAATTAACTGCATCAATTGCCTTCGCGTCGCGATCCACTTTGTCAAGGTAAAACATAACCCCGATTTTGTGTGGTATGGTAACGTTTAGTCCGCACAGTTCGGGATTGTCTTTGAGAAGCCCTTCAATGTCGCTGATGTTTTCCATCGGGAAGAGCTCGTAAGAACAGTCCTTTAAGCCTTCACGTTCAAATTTTTCAGTAAAGTATTTTTTCGAAAAGGAGTGTCCTAATGGAAATCCTATTAACCCAAACTTCTTCATCTTAAACGCGGTAGGTTATTTAAAGTGTTTTAAGGAAATGGTTAAATGTATCACCGCGTAAACCCAGGCGTATCGTTTCTAAAGGAATAACTTCTGCCGGAGCAATGTTACCCAAGTTTACATTGGCACCTAAAAGCTTAATAAACCAAACCTGCTGATCTTTCTGTGGAGCTTCCCAAATGATGGTTTCTTCAGGAATCTGAGTTAAGATTTCATCCACCAAACCTTCACGAACCTCGCCCGAATCGCGATAGATACCTACGTTTCCGCCTTCGCGGGATTCTGCGATCAGTTTCCACGAACCGGCCTGTAATTCAGCATTCATCATTTTGATCCATTTATATGGCGCAAAAATCTTTTGTGCGTCTTTAGAACCCACCTCTGAGATAACAGTAACGTATTGGCTTAGTTTTCTAATATACTCGCATTTCTCGTCGTGCTCAATATCAATCGATCCATCAGAAACCTCGGCATGTTTAATGTCGTATTTTTCAAGAACGCGAAGGTAATCTTCAAATTGATTTCTGACTACAAATGCTTCGAAAAGCGTTCCGCCAAAATAAAATGGCATACCAGCATTCTTATAAGCGTCTAATTTATCGTTAAGATTAGGAGTTACATAGGAAGTAGACCAGCCAAGTTTTACTATATCTACATGAGGGCCAGATACTTCAAGGAAGTTTTCAATTTCTCTGATACTCAAGCCTTTATCCATGACCATTGTTAGTCCGTTACTTCTTGGCTTTGCAGTTCTTTCAGGAATTTGATTTAAACTGAAATTAATCATAAGAGCGCAAATCTCACAAAAAAAATCCAATACTGATAAGATTATCGTATTGGATTTGTATTTTTTATAATAAATATTCCTTCTAAAGAAGGTATTTGTTAATGATGTCAATAATCACCTTGTTGTTATGCAACTGAGGTAGATATTCAAAAAGTATTTCGTGTTTAGCCGGATCTATCTTTAAAGCTATTTCAAGGCAATTTAAAGCCTCGTTGTACTGGCCATCGGCAAACAGATAAGCCACCATTCTATAATAGAGTTCGGCTGCATCAGGATTATTCTTGATCGCATCAGCCATTGTTTCTATCGCATCAACAAGTTTATTTTGCTCGTAAAGGATAGATGAATAATCCAGCCAGGCTTCAACGTCAACCGGATTTAACTCTAATACTTTTGAATATGCTTTCTCCGAATCTTCCAGTTTGCCTAATTTGTATTGCGCATCAGCAATAGCGAACCAGTAATCCGGATTCTTGTCATCAATAGCTAAAGCCTTATTGTAGAAGTGTAGTGCCTCGAAATGACGGTCTTCAAAATCAAGCGTCACCCCAATTCCAAACCAGCCATCGGCCAGTTTTGAATCCATTTTTACCGCCTTTTTGTAGTAAGAGCGAGCTTCTTCCATCTGCTCCAGTTTTTCGTAACACTCTCCTATTGCACAATAAGTATCGGCATTTGGTGGTTCATACTCAAAGGTTTGTTTGTAAACCTCAATCGCCTCAGTAAAGCGATCCAGATGCACCAATGAGTTGCCTTTGTTGAAGTATGCTGAAGAGAAGTTTTCTTTAATCAGAATAGCGTAATCATAAGCATCGATGGCCATCTCATACATCACCACTTTATGGTAGGCATTTCCTAAATTATACCAGGCTGCATACGAATAGGGTTCGTTGTCAATGTACTGCTTGTAAAACTGGATGCTTTCTTCCTGCTTGTCAAGTACATCATAACAAAATGCAAGTTCGTAAAGTGCATCCTGATTCTCCATGTTTTGCTCCAGACACTTCTTCAGGCTTGCAACTGCGCTTTCATAATCGCCAATGTTTTGGTATACCATGGCAATGTGCAGCAGAATTTCGTCTGTGTTTTCGGCGAGGCTCATGGCTTTGTGGTAGTTTTCCAAAGCCTCGTCATGTCTTTCAAGCACCTGGAAAATATTTCCCTTTATTAAAAAGATATCCGCCTCTGATGGCTCAAGCAATTCTGCTTTATCAAGTGCTTCAAAAGCTGATTCCAACTGATTGGTGGCTACGAAAAGCTGAGCTTGTTTTATAAAAAATATGGCTGCAAACGGATGCTGGTTCACAGCGTAGTCTACTACTTGCAAAGCTTTGATCGGATCGTTCTTTTCGATATAGTAATCGATGATGCTTTCAAAAGCCTGCGCGTCAAAAAAGTACTGATCTTTGTTGCGGATCATTTCTTCATAACGTTCCACGGAAAATTTTGGATCTTCGGTGAAGTCAAATTCAAAGTCGTCTTCCATCTTACAAAGTTTAGAACGTTTCCCCTTTCAGGTTAATTATGGTAAAACCAGAAAAATTCATGCCAGTTTTATCCCGAATTAAATTAAAATAAAACCTGTTAACTGTATTTAATTATTTATCAACATATCAACCATCATCATAATAACTTATTGAAAAATAGCTAAGTACCCCGGTTTGATGTGAATAAGTGTTTTGGTTAACCGTAAAGCGTGTATTCGGATTAATATAAATATAGATAAATTTTACCTATTTGGGAAATTAATGAGATAAAGCCTCTCTATCTTTGGCGCATAAAGTGGGCTTTATTTACATGAAATTTTGGCAGAAACTGTTGGATGATGGATGTAAAACGCCTTATTAAAAATAAATTAAATGACTCCATCAGAGATAAATAAAAAATGGCTTGCACTGCAGGAACAAATAGCGAAAGACTTTGATACCGACATACCCGATATTAAGGTGATGCTTTTTTTAATCGGCGTTCAGGAATTGGGAAAAGGCCCTAAAAAGTTTTCGAAAAGGCAAAAAGAAGAATTAATGCATATTGCCAACTGCAGGCTTTTTAGCGAACTCGGCTTTTATGAGTTGGAAGGACAGGATCAGGATGGCTGGCCGCATTGGCGCTTAGTTAAACCTATTCCTCCTTATACTTTGCTTGAACAGGAAATGGTAATGAAGTCGCTCATTATCTCGTATTTTGACCAGCTTTATTTAGATTAAACCATTCATCACCATAACAATCAGAATAACATATATTTTAAAATGAAAAGGATCTTCGTTGTATTATTGGCACTAACCTCGGTTGTAGCTTTTGCTGCAAAGAAACCCCGTAATTATTATGTGAAAATCAAAACGGATAAGGGCGAATCGATAGTTAGGCTATATAATGAAACCCCAAAACACCGCGATAATTTTATTAAGCTGGTTAAAAGTAAAACGCTTAATAAAACTCTTTTTCATAGAGTAATTAAAGGCTTTATGATTCAGGGTGGCGACCCAGATTCGAAATCAGCCAAGCCGGGCCAAATGCTTGGAGCGGGTAGTTTGCCTTATACTATACCTGCTGAGTTTGATCCGGAACTTTTTCATAAAAAAGGGGCTTTGGCGGCTGCCCGGGATAATAATCCACAAAAAGCCTCGAATGCTACTCAGTTTTACCTGGTTCAGGGCAAAACCTATACAAATGATGAGCTGAATAATATTGAAACCTATCAGTTAAAAGGTAAAAAAATCCCAGAATCGGCCAGGCGTATATATAAAACTATCGGTGGCGTACCTTCTCTTGATCAAAACTACACCGTTTTTGGTGAGATTGTTCGCGGTATTGAGATGGTAGATTCGATCGCGGCTGTTGAAACAGATCGCAACGATCGTCCTGTAACCGACATTGCAATGGAGCTTTCTCTTCTGAAAAAGAAAGAGGGCAAAAAGCTGGAAAAATCTCTCTTGCAGGAGGCTTTCAAAAAGAATCTTATAATGAACAAGAGATAAATCGGTCTCGTTTTTTTAATGAAGCCATCATGTGCCGCACACGCCAATCGATATGAATAAAAGGTGCAGTACATGGTCGCTTTATCTCTTTAAAATCAATTTTTTCTGATGAAAATTATCACTTATAACGTAAATGGCATTCGGTCTGCCTTGAGTAAGAATTGGTTGGGATGGCTCCAGGCGGCAAATCCGGATGTGGTTTGTTTGCAGGAAATAAAGGCTAACCCCGATCAGCTTGTTGATTTGCATTTACTTGAGCAGATGGGGTATGAACATTACTGGTATCCTGCTCAAAAGAAAGGTTACAGCGGAACGGCTATTCTTACCAAAATAACGCCTAAAAAGGTAGAGTATGGTTGCGGACATTGCGATTATGATTTTGAAGGCCGGATGATAAGGGCTGATTTTGAAAATGGAGTCTCTGTGATGAGTACTTACTTTCCATCAGGATCAAGCGGAGATTTACGCCAGGATTTTAAATATCGTTTTCTGGATGACTTCCAATTATATATAGACAAGCTGAAGGAAGAGTATCCTAAGCTGGTTATTTCGGGCGATTACAATATATGTCATAAACCAATTGATATTCATAATCCAAAGTCGAATGCTAATTCTTCGGGTTTCCTTCCTGCCGAACGCGAGTGGATGGAGAATTTTGTTAGTTCTGGATTTATAGATTCTTTCAGATATTTTAATCAGGATCCGCATCATTACACCTGGTGGAGTTTCAGAGCTGGGGCAAGAAAAAAGAACCTGGGCTGGCGTATTGATTATAACATGGTAAGTAAAGAGCTGGAACCGAGCTTAAAGCGATCGCAGATTCTGTGCGATGCCGTGCATTCAGACCATTGTCCGGTGGTATTGGAATTAAATGTTTAGCCATTGGTTGCGGGGTATCGAAACTTCATTAGTTTAATCGGGTTAAACCAATAAACAGAAAAGCGATCTTATCCAAAACACACCTTTAGTATTTATGAAGAAAATAAAACTATTATGCGCAGTTACAGGCTTGCTGATATTAAGCAGTTGCGATACGCTTAACCAGGCTGCCCAGCAAGTTATAACCCAGGGCACTGGAAGCATAAATCCTTCGGCTGCCGAGATTGCATTGGGATTAAAGCAGGCGCTTGAGAATGGAACCAGTAACAGCTCAGAGAGATTGTCATTGCAAAATGGTTTCCTGGGGAATGCTGCGATAAAAATTCTTTTTCCGCCGGAAGCCCAAAAAGCAGAAAAAACACTCAGGAGCTTGGGGCTAAATCAGTTATGTGACAACGTTGTAATGAGCCTGAACCGGGCGGCTGAAGATGCTGCGAAGGAAGCCAAGCCTATTTTCGTTAGCGCTATTAAACAAATGACCATTGCCGATGCTACGAATATTTTGTTGAGTGGTCAAACAGATGCGGCCACAGTTTATTTTAAACGTGTTACCAATAGTCAGCTTGCAGACAAGTTCAGGCCGGTTATTCAAAGCAGTTTGGGTAAAGTGGGGGCAACACGTTATTGGGGAGATGCGGTAACAAAGTATAACCAGATTCCTTTAACAACCGATATTAATCCAGATCTTGCCGATTATGTTACCCAGATGGCGATAAATGGATTGTTTCATGAAATAGCGCAAGAGGAACTAAAGATCCGGCAAAATATTTCTGCCCGAAACACCAACTTGCTGCAACGGGTATTTGGTTATGCCGACAGGCAAAAAACGAAATAAACAACAAAGCCGGATTCTTGAGTCCGGCTTTGTTGTTTTAAAGAGCTGTTTCCATTTTGTCTTCCAGGACCTGAAGAGGCATGCAGCCGTCTTTCAAAAATTCATCGTGAAACTTGGAGATCTGAAAAGAGCTCCCCGACTTTTCACTATATCTGTCTCGAAGTTGTTTAATTTTTAATGCTCCTATCTTGTAAGAAAGAGCTTGTCCCGGAATAGCCATATAGCGCTCAATCTCGGCAACTGCTCCCTCTTCTGAAATGGCTTCATTTTCCATCATGTATTTGATAGCCTGTTCGCGTGTCATTCCTTTCGTGTGAATGGCAACATCAACAACTAAACGGATGGCCCTGTGTATTTCATCGCCAAGAGCTCCCATGTACTGATAGGGGTCTGTGTAGAGACCTAAATCTTTACCAAGCGATTCGCAATATAGTGCCCAGCCTTCACCGTAAGCTCCATACCATGAAAATCTGCGAAATTTAGGAAGCTTTTTATTCTCTTGCTGAAGCGAAATCTGATAATGATGCCCCGGGATGGCCTCATGAAGAAATAAAGACTCCATCCCTGACGTGATATTGAATTTCCTGGCATCTAATATCGGAATATAGAAAATGCCTGGCCGATCTCCGTTTGGTGAGCCTTGCATATATTCTGCGCTTGCTGATGCTGCCCTGAAAGCTTCTGTCTGACGGATCTCAAACGGCGTTTTGGGTTTCTTGCCAAATGCTTTATTAAGGTTAGGCTCAATTTTTTCCTGAATTCCGCGGAAAGCGTTTAGTATATCCTGAGGTTTTTTAAAGGGCATAAATCGCGGTTCGTTGCGCATGTACTCGAAAAAGGATTTCAAATCGCCAACAAAGTTCACTTCTTTTTTTACCCGTTCCATTTCATTTTTAATCCGTTGCACTTCGGTAAGTCCGGTTTCATAAATTTCTTCGGGCGTTATATTGGTGGTTGTCCAATATTTTACCAGATATAAATAGTTTTCTTTTCCTCCGGGGATGGCAGAAATGCCCGAACTGGATCTGGCTTTAGGCAAATATTCTTTTTTGAGGAATTCGCCCAGTTTAGCATAGGATGGTGTAATTAACGAATCGATCGCTTCTTTATATGCTGCTCGAATATCTTGTTTTTCCTTATCGGATAGTTCTTCCGGAAGTTTCTTTACAGGCCCGTAAAACAGACTTTTTTGGGCATCGGTTACTGCCATTGCTTCCATTTGAGGAATCATTTTTTCAACAAGAGGCTTTGGGAGTACTACGCCTGCCTGCATTCCTTTTCTGAAATTCACAATGGCTGAGTCTGTCCATACGCTGAATGCTTTTACACGACCAAGCCAGTTTTGGTAATCGCTGGCTGTTTTAAAGGGTTGAAAACTATCGCCCGAACCCAGTTGGGCCATCGTAATCGGCAGTCCCCAGAATTGCTGGAAAGGGATCATCCACAGATTGGTTTTAAGTCCGGCCAATTGCATGCCCATCTCATACTTAAAAATATCATAGCTAACCTTGTCGTTTGCATTCAATTCTTCACGATTGAAGCTATCCAGCCGTGCTGCATAACTAGTATAAAAATGTTCCAGCGAATCGCGGAAGCCCTGTGTTTGATCATTCGGGAGCAAGTAATCGTACCGATGATCGTCTTGCTGGGTTGCTTCCAGTGGGAAAAACTTAGATCGATCTTCCCAATAATCGTTGAACAATATATCAATGCTCATTACAGTCTTGTTTTCTCCCGATGCCAGTTCTGTTTTTCTTCCTTTACAGGCACACAGGAAAGCAGCAATAAGGATGTGAAAAGCGAGGTTTAATTTCATCTGTCTTTTTATAGTCATGTAGGAATGCAAATATTTAACAATTTGAAAATAGTCTTTATATTTTAATTAGTTACTTTTAACTTTTAAACCTTTAAACAATGCATAAACGAAAATACTTAAGCCTGCTTTTATATTTTTCTATGGTGTTCATGGCATGTATAGATGAAAAGCATCCTGTTCACTATACAGATTACGAGGCGATATTGTTGAGTCGGGAATCGCTTGAAAAGTCAGTTCAGTTACTTGCCAAACAAAATATCATAACTCCCGGCAAATTGTATTACAAAGACAATTACATCTTTATCAGTGAAAAGTACAAAGGTGTTCATGTAATTAACAATAGCAATCCCTCACATCCTTTAAACGAAGCCTTCATTTCTGTGCCTGGATGCGTTGATATGGCAATAAAAGAAAGTGCGCTTTATGTCGACAATGCTGTAGATCTTGCAGTGATTGATCTTTCGGATATTAAAAATGGAAAGATAAAAGTAGCAAAAAGGATCAGGGACGCATTCCCCGAATTAGTGCCTCCGGATGGCTTGGAAGTGCCTGAGAAAATTAAAAAGGGAAGCAGAGCTTCTGGGTTTGTTATAGTAGAGTGGAAAAAATTATAACCTGGACATTATCATGAAACGAATTTTTCTTTTTTTAGCCATCTGCTGTTCTGCATTCTCATGTCAGAAGGATTCTTCGGGTTCTTCGGCAGGAGTAAGCACAACCGGAAAAGGTGGATCTTTAGCTCGTTTTGCAGCTACAGCAACACATCTTTATACATTATCGGTATCCGATCTGAAAACTTACGACATTTCAGCCTCCCTAAATCCGGTGTATCAATCGAATCAGAATTTAGGTTTTGATGTTGAGACCCTTTTTCCCAAGGAGAATAAACTTTTTATTGGTACTCAAACTGGGATGCAAATTATGGATATTAGTAACCCAGATGTTCCAAAATTGATGTCGAGCTTTGCCCACATTCGCGCCTGTGATCCGGTGGTTGCCAACGACAAATATGCGTTTATCACGTTGAGGAATGGGAATATTTGTACAAGAGGGGTGAATGAGTTGCAGATAATTGATATAACTAATCTGAATCAGCCCAAAGTGGTAAAAACCTATTCAATGACCAACCCTATGGGACTGGCCCTAGATGGGAGTAATCTGTTTGTTTGCGATGGGGGGATTAAGCATTACGACATTAGCGACATCAATAATATCGTTTTAAAGAGCAAAACCGTGATTGATGCGACAGATTTGATTGCCAATAATGGTGTTTTAATGGCGATTGGAATTAGTGGCTTATATCAGTATGATTACTCTTCAGGATCATTAAAGTATTTGAGTGCCTTACCCGTTAACAATTGATGTTAAATATAAAAAATTGCCTCCTGCTGAGCTGTTTAAGTTTTTTACCATACATGGTTAATTGCCAGCAAAAGGAAAGTAAACCAGCTAAGAAAGTAGAGTTTTCATTGGCGCTTAACGTTCTGAATATGGTAAATGATACTTATCGTTTCGATTTGGAAGGAAAGAAGGCCAGTAGTTGCTTGTCGCACATTGTAACCGGTGAACTAATTAACGGATACACTAATAGCGATATGAGATCATTTTTATGGGATGCCAGTACCGATAAAGTAAATGGGAAAGGATTAGGGTTATACCAGAAATGGTCTTTATATAAAAAGCGAACCGGAGAAATACCTTATATATGTTATGGATTAACGTTTAGAGATGTGCAAATTACTTTTGATGATGAAGGATATATCGCTTTCGTTGAAAACTCACTTGAGTATTACCGGTATGGAAAGTACAGGAATACAATAAATGTTAAAACCGCTTTGTATAATTTTATGGCAGGGGTTCAGTTTAAAAGCAAACCCGGATTTATTTTCGACACCTTTCTGGGAATAGGCTATAAAGACAGCTCAAACGATGATAAATACATAGGTGAAAAAACCTATCGGAAACGCCAATCGAGCTTTGCCTACAATGGTTGGATTACTCAGGCCGGATTTAAGCTTGGTTTCAGGTTTTATTAGCATCAGAATCCAGATCCTTATTTTGTTTGGGTAATACTTTTACATCTTTCTCTACCTCTATCTGCTTAAGATGTACCGCGTAGTCAGCTGGTTCAATTCTGCCGCAAAACTTCTCTGTATATACCTGCGTAAACTCTGCACCAAAATATAGAATGGCGGCAGAGTAATAAACCCACACCAGAATAATAATAAGCGAACCTGCAGCGCCATAGGTTGTCCCCGGGCCAACTTTTTCGATATACAAGGAGATAACGTAACGGCCAATCATGAAGAGTATGGTGGTAAATATTGCACCGGCTCGTACAAACTTCCATTTAATCTTCACATCAGGCAGAAACTTAAAGATTATACCGAGCAATACAGCCATCACGAGGAATGTTACAACCAGATTTAGAATCGTAATAATTAAAGTAACATCCGGAAAGTACACCTCAAGCCTGTCGCTCAATGCCGTTATAATTCCGTTCACAACCAATGAAACGATAAGAAGAAAGCCTAGCGATGCGATCATCGAAAAAGATATCAGCCGGTTGGTTATCATCTTAAGCCAGCCTTTTTGCGGTTTCGCCTTAACCCTCCATATGAGGTTCAAAGAATCCTGTATTTCCAGAAAAACTCCGGTTGCTCCGATGAAAAGTGTAATTACTCCCACAATTACGGCCCAGGTGGAGTTTTGCTTGATGGCTGCATTTTGAATGATCTGCTGCACCTGTAAAGCAGCATCAGAGCCAATAAACTGATTTATTTCTGCGAAAACTTTGCCTCTGAAGGCATCTTCACCGTAAACTTTGCCGGCAATGAAAATGAGCATCAGCAAAAGCGGAGCAAGCGAAAAGAGGGTATAGTAAGAGAGGGCTGCACAGAGCTTGAAGCAACGGTCGTCCATAAAACCATTGTACGAAGCCACTAATATCTTCCAGAGATCCTTAAAAAAGGTTTTATTGATGCGCATTTAGTTCTCAAGCTGGTAAAGAACTAAATGCGCTAAATTTAAAAGTGTTTTAGGAAATTGATTTCGCTATTTTAAAGCGAGCTGTTTATTGTCAAGAGCGGCAATTTTGGCGTAGGTTTCATAAAACTCCTGAACTTTATTTGCTGGTACCAATGTTTGTTTAAGTTTCAGTGCCCTGGATATAGATAAAGTTTTGCCCTCTTCTTTAACGGTTAATTCATAGTCGATAAACTCGTTGGAGAAGGTGGCCGGACTAATGCTTTCAATTACATTTTTATTGTCGGGTACCTTAATGTGCATTACCTCGCTGGTGTAATCCATGCCAATCAGTTGCGAAAGATCCAGCGGAAACTTCCTTGAGCCAGAAACAACAAAATCAGAGGTTGAAAGCTTGTCTGTCCATGGTAGCGTAAGAATGTTCAATCCCGCAATATTCTTGATGTCATCTTTTATCAGGTACTCTATATCCATAAAAAGCGTATCTCTTTTGCCCGAATTTTCCAGGTTTTTGAACGATAGTTTTTGCAACGTAGCAGATGCTAAGCCAGAGTGCAAAGCTTCCTGCATGTTTTTAAAACGCTCGCTTTCGCTGAGTGTTGAGTAAGTTTCGCGCAGGTAAGCAGCCGGAGCGGCAACGCGGTAATTCTTTTCTTTAATTAAAAGGTCTGAATTATTAACAACAATGTCCGTATTGCGAATTACCAGGTTTTTGTTGCGGAGAGCAGGGTCAAGATACTTGATGCTTTTCGGTTCATTGGTGCCATCAATATCCAGCGTAGCCGAACCAATGGAATGATTTCCAAGACTATTGAACGGAAGGTAACCATAAGTAAGTTCGAGATAACGCTCTTTGCCTTCTGTGTTTACTTTAATAATGCAGTGGTTAAAGTCAATAGCCGGAAGCATCATTTGACCAACACCCTGGTCTTTAGTGTTTACCAGTACCAGTTTCGCATCTAATCCAACTTCTTTGGCGAGCGACAGAAATAAGGTAGATACATCTTTACAATCGCCAATTCGCGTGTTAATTACAGTGGATGGATTTTGCGGAATAAGTCCCGACTGGCGAAACGGAACCGAACTGTAGCTTATGTTTTGAGTAATGTAGTTATAGATAATCTCGGCTTTTTGGGTCTCAGTCAAATTGCTTTTGCCTTCAAATAATGACTTCGCAAGTTCTTTTACTTCAAAATCGGGTTTCGCTTTCGCGGATGCGAGATTATCGTACCAGTTAGACACAAATGTCCAGCTTGGTATGGTTGTTAACTGCAATACGTTTGCAATGTCATTAAAGGTCGGCATTTTATCTTCATACTCAATGCCGGCATTGTTTTCAGATTGCCATTTATATAGCACAAAATCTTCAACCACCGATTTTTTAGGTTCGATATTGTTTTTAGAAAATTTGTATTGAAGTTTCTGATTATTAGCGATTAGTAAACTATAGGAAGATTTCAAATATGGAACGCCAAGGCTGAAATAAAAGGAATCCCAGAATTTGTTAGCCAATTGTCCCTTCGAATAGTTGAACAAACGGTGTTTCACGTAAATGCAATCGCCAATTTCAAGGTTGGTAAATACAATCTGATTCTCCTTTACCTCTGCAGGAACTTTAGTTCCATTCGCTTTAATAACCTCGGCATTTTCAACGATGTAATTCTGCCAGTTATCCACCGGAGCCTGGTATTCTTTCCAAGATTGAAGTCCTTTTTGATTCAGGATCTTTGCAACCATGATATTGCGCTCTTCAGAAGCTCCACTTTCATAAACTACAGCCTGTGTGCTCTGATTTAAAATAAGAATGTCATCATCGGGGTAAGCTGTGGTTGCTGGCGCTTTTTTTATCAGATCAGCTACGTTAATCTCCTCAAAGTAGCTATAAACATCTTTCTTGTTTTGAAGCTTTCGCAGCTCTTCAATCGAAGTGTAATCTATTGGATTGTAGTTCAATGCATTTTTGTATTCAGCAATAGCTTCTGTTTTTTTGCCTTGAAGGAAAAGTTGTTTTGCCAATGCCGAATAAAAGAGACTCTCATAAGGTGCAATAGTTAATGCCTTTCTCAGCTGCTTTTCGGCCATTGCATAGTTCTGTAGCTGCGAATAAATATCCGCCAGTATCTTATATTGACCAACAGCCACAGGGTCTTTATCAATTTCTGTTTGATATATCTTTAAGCCATCTTCAAGCTTGCCCGCATCAAAGTAAATTCCTGCCAAAGCTTTCGAAAACTTATAATGATCGTGGTTTTTAAGATAATTTGTAAGAATGGCTACAGCTGCATCATTGTTCTTTCTTAATGAGCGTTCTATCAGGTATTTATATTCAACAAACGAGGCATTGTCCGGATACTTGGCAAATCCAGATTCGGCAATTTTTATGAGTTCGGCCTGATTGTTGTTTTTTCCTGCCAGTTCTATTTTCTTTAATAAAATACCTGGATCATCAGCACCATCTAATGCTTCCAGTTTCTTCAGATAATCCTCGGCTTTTACCAGCTCGTTATTAGTTATGGCCTCTCTGTAGAATGAATTTAGGGAAGTAGGGTGTCCGGGATCAGCTGCTTTAATTGCTTCCAGCGTGCTTTCGTAGCCGGTTCTATTGTCTCTTCTGGAGTAAAGCGTAAGCAGCAAACTATTTATCAGCGTGCTTTTAGGATACTTGATTTTAAGCTTGTTAAGAATGCTTTGGGCTTCAAATACCTTTTCGGATTGAAGGTAAGTTTTAGCAAGTAGCACTTGATTCAGCGGATCTTCAGGCTTTGCTGTCAGTTCGTCCTTAAGATATTTCTCGGCAAAAATCTCGACCTTTTCGCTCTTAAAGCTGGTTTCAGGTTGATAAGCTTGCCAGTTGGCGTCTGAAGTAATTCCTTCAATAGGGTGTCCGTTATTATCAGTTAAACGGATTAAAAAGTTAGAACGTCCTGCCGAACTTTCGCCTACCTGAACCAGGATACGGTTACTACCTTGATGAAGCTTTATGGTTTGAATATAGGTATCAAGATCATTGTTCCTTTCTTCAGATTCTGAAACGATTAACTGATCATTCAGCCAAACTTTTATTGATCCCGAAACTCCGGCACGAAGCTGGATTTCCTTTTCGCTTGTACTTTTAACGAAGGTTTGAGCAAATACGATTGAGTTTTTGAACTCAAGGTGGTTGGTGAAATCGAACCACCTGTCGCGGCGGGCATAAGGAGGTAAAAACCACTTTAACTTAGCGCCATACTTATTCGTGTAAACAGAGTTGGGATTTGCTTTAAAAATGTCATCGTAGCGCTTGTCAAAACCGCTTCCCGAAATATTTTCAAATTCTCCGGTAACCTGCCAGTTCTCAATTGCTCCCACTTTTTTATAGGCAGCTTCCCCTTCTGTATAATTGTTTTGCTCATCGAAGTTTTTACCAATGCGACTGTATGCCATCGCATTCATCACACCGTCCATATCTTTCCGTGCAGAGAGAGCTTTCAAAAAGTCATTGAGATCCTGCTCATTGTTATTGTCAGAAATAAATACCGGTGAAAACCATAGCGAAAATAACACAGGTGCAGAATTTGACTCTGTGGCATAAAATTCTTTCAGATACTTAAATGGCGAATCCTTTTCGGCTCCATGCTCGGCAAGTAGCGTTAAGGCAACAAGCGCTTTGCTTCTTTCTGCCTGTTTTTTGCTCGCTTCCGTAAACTTTAATTTTGCGGTTTTATAATCGTTCTGCAAAAATGCTTTCCATCCCGATTCTACATTTGTTTGTGCCTTTGCTTCAAAAACACTTATAAAAGCCAGCACAACAGCTGCCCGGCTTAACGACCTACCCAAAAACATCATTTGTGACAAGGAAAAATATTAACGATTCGATACTATTAACAATTCAAGATCTTTCGGCGGAATATTAAAACGTTCGGCCAGGTGCTTGTTGGTTAAATGTCCCTGGTAAAGATAAATGGCGTTGCGCACACCAGATTTTTCCCAGATTACATTTTTAATCCCCCCTTTTTCGCCTATGTCAACCAAAATAGGCGTGAAAATATTAGTTAATGCATAGGTGGCCGTTCTGGCCACCCTTGATGCAATATTTGGTACGCAGTAATGTATTACGTCGTATTTGCGGAATACCGGATGCGTATGATTAGTGATTTTTGAAGTTTCGAAACATCCACCCTGATCAATGCTCACATCAATAATTACGGAATTAGGCTTCATCTTGCTAACCGTTTCTTCTGAAATGAGACACGGGCTGCGGCCATTGGTTGAGCGGATGGCGCCAATAACAACGTCGCAGCTGGTAATGGCTTTATTGAGTACAATTGGCTGTACTACAGATGTAAATACTTTGCTGCCGATGTTATTCTGCAAACGACGGAGTTTATAAAGCGAACTATCAAAAACCTTAACTTCTGCTCCTAATGCAAGGGCGGTTCGGGCGGCATATTCGCCAACGGTTCCTGCGCCCAGAATAACTATTTCGGTAGGAGGAACTCCAGTTATGCCTCCAAGCATCAATCCTTTGCCATCAAACACATTGCTTAGGTATTCTGCCGCAATTAATATCGATGTTGCTCCCACTATTTCGCTCATCGAACGAATTACGCTCAGTATTCCCCCTTCATCCCTTAAATATTCGTACGACAGTGCGGTTATTCTTTTCTTCATCATCGCCTCAAGGCTTTCGGCCTTAAGCGAAGCCATTTGAAGCGTTGATAGCAACACCTGATTTGGCTTCATTAAACTGATCTCATCTTGTGTGGGAGGCCCGATTTTAATGATGATGTCCGATTTGAAAATTTCCTTTTTGTCGTAAAGGATCTGTGCTCCCTGTTCGCTGTAATCTTTATCCGAAAAATTAGCACCTTCTCCAGCCCCGGCTTCCATAACCACCAAATGGCCGTTATTTACCAGTAAGGCAACCGATAAAGGCGTTAACGCAATTCGGTTTTCCTGAAAGGAAGTTTCTTTTGGAATGCCTATATGAAGACTGTTTTTACGGCTTTTAATTTCGAGCATTGCCTCTTGCGGCTGTAAAAGCGCCTGTTTTGCAATGTCAGAAAGTTCGCTCATCATGATGTCTGGTTCAAAATGGGATGAAAAATACAAAAAAATATCAGCCAATTTTTGTTCCTCACAACAATTAGCTGGTAGAATGTAAATTTTATGGTCAGGAACTATTGCTCTAAAGGCTTTTGCCTCATTTTTAAGACAATTGAAACCGTCTTAGAAACAATAACCCTGCTTAGTTTTTGTTTGCAGAAATCGTACGATCAGTGTCACCGGTTGCCTCAATTTCTATTCTTATAAAGCTTTCGGGAAGCAGGTTAGGGATTTTTTCCGGCCACTCTATCAGGCAGTAGTTGCCGGAGTAAAAATAGTCTTCATAACCCAGGTCTAATGCCTCAGACTCTTGTTTTAGCCTGTAAAAATCGAAGTGGAAAACCGGCCCTCCAATAGCGTTGTATTCATTTACAATAGAAAAAGTAGGGCTCGATGTGGTATCGGTCACCGCCAGAACATCGCAAAGGTTCTTTATAAACGTAGTTTTGCCAGCTCCCATGCTCCCATAAAAAAGAAACACTTTTTCGGCGCCGGCAAATTCAATTACTTTTTTTGCTACATCTTTCAGTTCCTCAACGGATGAAACTTTAAAATCCATGCACAAAGATAATCAGCAGATAAATTATTTAGGACTGTAAGTTATATAAGGGACAATCATCTCCTCTAACGAAATACCGCCATGCTGAAATGTTTCATTATAATAGTTCACAAACTGATTGTAGTTGTTCGGATAAACGAAGTAAGTGTCCTCTTTTGCGAAAATAAAGCTCGAGCTGACGTGTAATTTGGGGAGCGAAGCTTCGTGCGGATTCTTAATATGAAATACATCCTTTGCGATGAAATTAAGGTTTTTACCCTGTTTATACCGCAGATTGGTATTTGTATTCCTGTCGCCTATTACTTTGCTCGGGTGCTTTACGCGGATGGTGCCGTGGTCTGTTGTAATAACCACTTTAACATTCTTCTGAGACAGTTTTTTCAGTGCATCTAAAAGTGGTGAGTGCTCAAACCAGGAAAGGGTAAGCGATCGATACGCCGCTTCGTCATTAGCCAGTTCCCGAATCATGGCCATATCTGTCCGCGCATGCGAAAGCATATCTACAAAATTGTAAACAATAACATTTAGCTCATTGCCCATCAGGTTATTCAGATTTTCGGACACTTCTTTGCCTTGTTCATAGGTTAAAACTTTGGTGTAGGAGTGTTTCACTTCACGCCTTAAAACCCGCTGAAGCTGGTCGCCAAGAAACTGTTCTTCAAATAGATTTTTTCCGCCTTCATCCTCATCATTCTGCCACATGGTAGGAAATCGTTTCTCCATTTCAGTAGGCATCAATCCCGAAAAAATAGCATTTCGGGCATATTGAGTGGCCGTAGGCAGAATGCTGTAATAGGAGTCTTCTTCATCCAGTCTGAAATACTCCGTAATCATTGGATTAATAATCCGCCACTGGTCATAGCGAAGGTTATCTATCAGGATGAAAAAGGTGGGTTTGTTACTGTCCAGTGCTGGGAAGAGTTTTTTCTTCATCAGTCTGTCGGAGGTAAGGGGCCCTTGCTCAGGAGCTTTTAGCCATGACAAGTAGTTTTTCTCAATAAATTTCGAGAACTGAACATTGGCCTCCGATTTTTGCATGGTAAGGATTTCGTGCATGCCGGCATCCTCCAGCTTTTCCAGCGAAAGCTCCCAGAAAATGAGTTTTTTATACACATCTACCCATTCTGAAAAACTCAGATTGTCGTTCAATGTCATTCCCAGGTTGCGGAAATCCTGCTGGTAAGCCATCGAAGTTTTTTCACTGATAAGGCGCTTATTCTCCGTTAATTTTTTGATAGTGAGTAAAACCTGCTTCGGGTTCACAGGCTTAATCAGGTAGTCATCTATTTTAGATCCGATGGCATCTTCCATCAAATGCTCTTCCTCATTTTTGGTAATAAGTACCACCGGCGTGTCCGGACTAATTCCCTTGATCTCTACGAGCGTTTCCAGACCAGTTAATCCTGGCATATTCTCGTCAAGAAAAACCAGATCGTAATACGTTTTCTTAAACGCATCAAGCGCATCATTTCCGTTAGTGTACGTGTCAACCTTATATCCTTTATCATTCAATAAAAGAATATGCGGTTTTAAAAGATCTATTTCGTCATCCGCCCAAAGGATTGTTGTTTCTTGCATAACAAACGTTTTAATAGTGTAATTTTTATTCGAAGCAAAGGGTGCTTCATTATTAAGTGTAACTGTTGCTTGCCGTTGAGATGGCCAATGGACCATGCTTGTTGCTTATACTTAAAACAGCAAACGGCTAAAATGAAAAAACTTTTTAGCTAAGAGGCTATTTTAACAAAATTTAACCATCAGTAACATATCAGCGAATGCGGCAAAACGGTTATTTAATATGCCATACCAAATTCATTTTGCAGTCTATGCACTTAGTTCAACTGGCTAATAACACGTATTAATGTTTTTTGTATCACGAAAAATAACAATTTTTGCAGCGAGGATTCAGCTTTGAATAAAAAGAAAATTATCAATGATCCGGTTTACGGATTCATCACTATAAACTCCGAACTAATATTCGACCTTATAGAGCACCCTTATTTTCAACGTCTTCGTAATATAAAACAGTTGGGAATGACGCATCTGGTGTATCCCGGAGCCTTACATACCCGTTTTCACCATGCTTTAGGTGCGATGCATTTAATGGGATTGGCCATTGAAACATTGCGCAGTAAAGGGCACTATATTAGTAGCGAGGAAGAAGAAGCCGTAACGATAGCCATTTTGTTGCACGATATTGGTCATGGTCCGTTTTCTCATGCACTGGAGCATACTATTGTAGAAGGGATTTCGCACGAGCATATTTCAAGTTTGCTAATGAATAATCTCAACAAGCAATTTAATGGCAGGTTGAGTATGGCCCTGGAGATATTTAGCAATCGTTATCATAAATCATTTTTATACCAGCTGGTTTCGGGGCAGTTAGATCTGGACAGGATGGATTACCTTAACCGGGATAGCTTTTTTACCGGCGTTTCGGAAGGCATTATTGGTTTCGACCGCATTATAAAAATGCTGGATATTGCCGATGGTCAGATTGTTATCGAAGAAAAAGGGATTTATTCAATAGAAAAATTTCTGATAGCTCGCAGGCTGATGTACTGGCAGGTTTACTTGCATAAAGCCGTTATCGCTGGCGAGCAATTATTGGTTAAGATTTTAGAACGGGCTAAGTTTCTTGCAACACACGGAAAAGAGCTTTTTGCTACGCCAAACTTCTCGCATTTCTTAAACAACAACATTACCAGGAAAGGTTTTGAAGAGAATCCGAGCCACCTGGAATGTTTTTCTTTATTGGATGATTTTGATATCTATACTTCGGTTAAAGTTTGGACAAAAGATAGTGATCTCATCCTGTCTGAACTATGCCGCAATCTGATGCATCGCAACTTGTATCATGTAGAGATTTCGGCAAAGAAATTTCCGGCAGAACGGATCGAAGAACTCCGGAAGTCGGCTGAAAAAAGATACAATGTAAGTTCCCAGGATGCATTATATTTTGTGTTCACAACAAGCATTAAAAACAACGCATACCATGTAAATGATGGGAATATCAATTTGTTGATGAAGGATGGTTCTATCCGTGATATTGCCGCTGCCTCAGATAATTCTAATCTTACAGCGCTTGCAAAAACGGTTAAAAAACATATTCTTTGCCACGTAAAAGGCTTGTAATTAACCAATATCGACGTTTTTAGGTTAAAAAGCGCTTCATACTCTTAAAATTTGTTCATATTCTAATAACATATAACTTTGCCCGATGCAATTTACTGCCCAACAGATCGGAATTTTACTTAATGGAACAGTGGAGGGAAATCCCGACGCAACTGTTAATAAGCTAGGTAAAATTGAAGACGCCGAAGAGGGAGCCTTGTCATTTTTAGCTAATCCTAAGTACGAACAGTTTTTGTACGAAACAAAAGCATCTGCAGTAATTGTAGGCGAGGGATTTACGCCATCATCGGTGGTTAACACCACTCTGATACGCGTGAAAGATGCTTATAGCGCCTTCTCTGTATTACTGGAAAAATACAATACATTCAAGCTTAACAAAGTAGGAATAGAGGAGCCTTCATTTATTCATCCCAGCGCCAAGGTTGGTAAGGATGTTTATATAGGTGCTTTTGCTTATATAGGAGCCAATGCAGTAGTTGGAGAAAACAGCAAAGTATATCCTCAGGCTTATCTGGGCGACAATGCAGAGCTGGGGAACGATTCAACCCTGTTTTCGGGGGTTAAGGTGTATGCCGATTGTAAAATTGGCAGCAGGGTTGTTATTCACTCAGGAACTGTAATTGGCAGTGATGGATTTGGATTTGCCCCGCAGGCCGATGGAAGTTACAGTAAAGTGAGCCAAATCGGGAATGTTATTATTGAGGATGACGTTGAGATTGGGTCAAATACATCTATTGATTGTGCAACGATGGGCTCAACGATTATTCGCAAAGGCGTGAAATTGGATAATCTTATTCAGATAGCACATAACGTTGAGGTTGGACAGAATACTGTTATAGCCTCGCAAACAGGCGTTTCTGGCAGTGCAAAAATTGGCGAACAATCGGTGATTGGAGGTCAGGTTGGTATTGTTGGACACATCTCCTTAGCCAAAGGCACACAAATACAGGCGAAATCAGGCATTAACCGTTCTATTGTTGAAGAGGGGAAAAAATGGGCTGGCGCACCTGCTACGTCTTATACCAACAATATGAGAGTGCAGGTGGTGTTAAACCGCTTACCTGAACTTGAACGCAGACTTGAAGAGTTAGAAAGAAAATTACAAAATCAAAATAATACAAACGGCTGATTACGTCATTTATGAATGTTAAACAACGTACTATAAAGACTGAAGTTACGATTTCGGGTACTGGCTTACATACTGGAGAGTATGTAAATATGACTTTTAAACCAGCTCCTGAGAATCACGGATACAAGTTTAAACGAGTTGATATTGACGGGCAGCCGATTATTGATGCTGACGTAGATAATGTGACCGATACGTCCAGAGGAACAACAATTTCTCAAAATGGAGCAAGTGTAAGTACAATTGAGCACGTACTCGCTTCCTTGGTGGGTTTAGAGGTGGATAATGTGCTGATTGAGATGGATGGCCCCGAAACTCCGATAATGGACGGCAGCTCCATCCAGTTTATTGAGGCTCTGGAAAAAGTAGGTTTTGTAGAGCAGGAAGCTGACAGGGAATATTTCCATATTCCTTACAATATTCATTATACAGAGGGAGATAGAAGGGTGGAAATGGTGGCCATGCCATTGGAAAGCGACTACCGCTTCACCTGCATGATTGATTATAACTCTCCGGTTTTAGGAAGTCAGCATGCGGCAATCAGCACTATTAACGAGTTTAAGAAAGAGATTGCATCGAGCAGGACATTTTGTTTCTTGCACGAACTGGAAATGCTCTTAAAGCACAACCTCATTAAAGGTGGTGATTTAAATAATGCAATTGTTGTAGTTGACAAAGACGTAAGCAAGGACGAATTGAAACACCTTGCCGTGCTTTTCAACCGCGAAGATATTGATGTTGCCCGCGAAGGCATCCTGAATAATATCGAATTGCGCCACCAAAACGAGCCTGCGAGGCATAAATTGCTTGATATGATTGGCGATTTAGCTTTGGTGGGAGTTCCGTTACGTGGGCATATCATGGCTGCCAGACCTGGTCATGCGGCTAACGTAGCTTTCGCAAAAAGAATTAAGGCGCTTATTAAAAAAGAACGCAGCAAGAAAACGGTAAAAGTTTATAACCCGAACATGACACCGGTTTATGACACCGTTCAAATTATGAACATCTTGCCTCACAGGCAGCCATTTTTGTTGGTAGATAAAATTCTGGAATTAACAAAAAGTCATGTTGTGGGATTAAAGAACGTTACAATGAACGAAGAGTTATTTGCCGGACATTTCCCGGGCTCTCCTTTGTTTCCTGGCGTTCTTCAGATCGAAGCCATGGCGCAAACAGGCGGAATCCTTGTATTGAATACAGTTCCTGATCCTGAAAACTGGTTGACATTGTTCCTGAAAATTGAAAATGCTCGTTTCAAAGATAAAGTAGTTCCTGGTGATACTTTAATTTTCCGTTGCGACCTTGTTGCGCCTATCCGCCGTGGAATTGCCCAAATGAAGGGTATTGGTATGGTAGGAGAAAAAATAGTTGTAGAAGCCGAACTAATGGCTCAAATTGTAAGAGTAAAAGAAAGTCAACCACAAGAATGATTCAGCCTTTAGCATACATTCATCCACAGGCAAAAATTGCTGATAACGTAGTAATTGAGCCTTTTGTAACTATCCATAAAAACGTTGAAATAGGCGAAGGAACCTGGATCGGTCCAAACGTGACGATCATGGATGGTGCTCGTATTGGTAAAAACTGTCGTATTTTTCCCGGTGCAGTTATTTCTGCAATCCCTCAGGATTTAAAATTCAAAGGTGAAGAAACAACTGTAGAAATTGGCGACAATACTACCATCCGCGAATGCGTAACTATTAACCGTGCAACTGCCGACAGATGGGTAACCAAAATCGGAAAGAACTGTCTTATACAGGCTTATTGCCACATAGCCCACGATTGTGAGGTTGGTAATAATTGTATTTTTTCAAACAGTACTACCCTTGCCGGGCACGTTACGGTTGGAGATTATGTTGTTCTTGCGGGCTTAGTTGCCATTCACCAGTTCTGTCACATCGGTTCTCATTCATTTGTAACAGGTGGTTCATTGGTTCGTAAAGATGTTCCTCCTTATGTTAAGGCTGCTCGTGAGCCGCTTTCTTATGTGGGAATCAATTCTGTTGGCTTACGTCGTCGCGGATTTTCATCTGAAGTGATAAACGAGATACAGGATATTTACAGAACATTATTCGTTAAAAAATATAACATTTCTACCGCTTTAGACCTTATCGAAGCTGAGCATCAGCCAACGGAGGTTCGTGATGAAATACTTGATTTCATTCGCAATTCGAATCGCGGTATTATGAAGGGATTTATGGGCGCCTAAGCCCTTTGGTGCCGCAGGTATGAAAATTGAATTAGATCATATTGGTCGGCGCTTTAATCGTGAGTGGATTTTCAGGAACATCTCCTGTTCATTTGAACAGGGTAAGGCTTATGCAATATTAGGCCCAAATGGGTCCGGAAAATCCACCTTACTTCAGGTAATTGCAGGTAGTTTAAGCCCATCCGAAGGTGCAATTTCCTGGTTAAATAATTCTCTCAAGGTTGATGATGAATTAGTTTTTCAACATCTCAGCATCGCAACCCCCTATCTTGAGCTCGTAGAGGAACTTACTCTTACCGAGTTGATTAACTTTCATTTTAATTTTAAGAAGTTTAAAGAAGGCCTCAATACCAAAGCCATTATTGAAGTTTTAGGCTTCGAAAAATCCAAAAATAAAGCCATAAAGTATTTTTCCTCGGGTATGAAACAGCGTACAAAACTTGCTCTGGCGTTTTGTTCTGATACTCCTGTTTTGTTGCTGGATGAACCAACTGCCAATTTTGACCATCAGGGAATAGACTGGTACAATGGCCTTGTAAAGGAGTTTACCAGTAATAGGTTAGTGATCGTTTGTTCAAATCAGGAACATGAATATGAGTTTTGTTCTGGCCAGGTCCTGATTTCTGACTATAAGTAATATTTTCGTTCCCAATTTCCGTAGTTTCTTCATTTACAGGGATTTTCTGCTCAATGCGAATTGTCTTCTGGATTTACAATTCTTTATTAAAATACTATCTTTGCGCCTCAAAATCTTACAATTGATTTATGGCTAAAGCATCTGAAATAAAAAACGGCAGTATTCTTCGTTTCAACGGGGAGTTGGTTACTGTTGAAGAATTTATACATCGTACTCCAGGTAACCTTCGTGCTTTTTATCAGGCAAAGATGAGAAACGTTAAAACCGGAAAATTGGTTGAATATCGTTTCCGTACTGACGAGGAGGTTGAAATTTGCCGTGTTGAAACAAATGATTACCAGTACCTTTATGAAGATGGTGATTTCTTCGTGGTGATGGACAATGTTTCATTTGAGCAATTTAACATCCCAAAACATTTATTTGGTAATGGCGCCAAATTTATGAAAGAGGGAATGAACGTAATTATTGCGTTTGAAAGCGAAGAGCCGATTCAGGCACAATTGCCAGCAAGTATTGAATTGGTGATTACTTATTCAGAACCTGCTGTTAAAGGCGATACGTCAACCAACGCAACCAAATACGCAACGGTAGAAACAGGCGTAGAAATTCGTGTTCCGTTATTCATCAATGAAGGAGACAAAGTTAGGGTTGATACCAGAACTGGAGATTATATCGAGAGGGTAAAATAATCCCTGCGCTTAAAAATATTAATAACGGTTGTAGCACAATGTTACAGCCGTTTTTTGTTTGACGCTTGAAATATGGCGTTAGATGGAGGTGATATCAGGCGGCTGTGGAGATATGTTTAACCAGGCTTCTCTTGGCTAGCGGTAAAAGCGTTTGTTCAAGCGGAAAAGTTATATCTGTTTCGACATGGTAAACAGCGGGATTAGGCATTTCACGACGAACGTGAATTAACTCCTTGCGGATGGCCTCCGGGGTATAAATGAAATTACGTTCGAAGCTGCTAACAAACGAAGTGTTAATGCCCCGGTACTTCTCGTTATGGCTTTCGAAGATGGTTACCTGGTACTCATACACATTGGTTTGGCGCTCGTCGCCGTTGCGTAAAAGCAAGTAACCGTGGTATGGATAAAGCGGAATAACGCCTATAGGCTCGATGCGGAGACGGCTTTCCACGAACTCGTAAATCTCACGGCCTTCTTTTAGCGCGGGATCCATCTTGCGAATAGAGAAGCTGATAATATTTTCGATTTCACGCATCAGCGAATCATCTTTTACCATTTTCTCATAAGTGAGTTTAACAGCTTCGATATCGGCATTCGTTAAACGCTCTGGGAATGCCCGCTGAAGTGCTGATTTATTTTCCTTAAAGCGCATCAGGTTGTTATAATGGAAAATAAGATCGTTCAAATCGGGGTAAAGCTTCGTTTTGTTAAAATGATGATTAATCTGCTGAAGGTAAGCCAGTAATTGATATTTCTTTACCTCAAAATCTACCGACCCCTCTATAAACCAATTTACGCTCAAAGATTTCATAGCTTTTGCTTGATTACCCTAATTTAAGAAAAATTTCACATTAGGATTGATCTGTGTAATCAATTGCAAAAAATCTGTGCAATCAATCCGAATAAAAAACTCAAATTTGCAAGGATGCCAAAAGGGACACTCTTTCTTATTCCGGTGCCGCTTGCTGATAATACTGCAACCAAGGTGCTTCCTGTATATCAACAGGAATTGATAAACAACATTCGTACTTATATTGTAGAAAACGAAAAAACCGCTCGTTACTGGTTAAAACACATGGAATTAAAGACTGCGCAAAGTGAGTTGCTGATTCATGTGTACGGTAAACATTCGGAGAAAATAGATATCAGTACGTATTTCAAAGAGTTGGAATCTGGTGCAGATGTGGGTTTAATGAGTGAGGCTGGTTGTCCTGCAGTTGCCGATCCGGGATCTGAGATTGTTGCAGAAGCCCATAGAAGAGGTATTAAGGTAGTTCCATTGGTGGGTCCAAGCTCCATTCTGCTTGCTTTGATGGGCTCGGGATTTAGCGGACAGAGCTTTACTTTTCATGGCTACCTGCCCATTGATAAAGGACAGCGGTCTAAGAAGATAAAAGAGTTGGAGCAAAATTCACAACGCTTTGATCAGACGCAGATTTTTATTGAAACGCCTTTTAGAAACAACCAGATGCTGGAAGAGCTGCTTAAATCCTGTTCGCCTAAAACTAAATTATGTGTTGCGGTAAATTTAACAGGAGAAGACGAGCAGATCATCTCGCAACCAATAGAGAGCTGGAAAAAACAAAAGGCAGATTTTCATAAAAAACCTGCCATATTTCTTTTATACCGTTGATAGAGAGACAAGATATAAGAACCAAGAACTAAGACCAGAGTAAATCGAACTGGATAACAGCTTGGCTCTAAAACTTGATCTTTCGGACTTCCCGTCTAAAAACTTCCTAACTTCTAAACAACGAAGCTCTAAAATACCCTGCAGAGCAAGCCTTTAAGATATTCGCCTTCGGGAAAAGATGCACGTACCGGATGATCTTCCGGCTGGCAGAATTGGTAAATGAACTGGATTTCTTTACCTGCATCTAATGCCGCCCAGGCTAATATTTGCTTGAAATGAGCAATATCTACAGCTCCTGAGCAAGAGAAAGTTGCCAGTAAACCTCCGCTATTTAGCAACAGCATCCCAATGCGATTTAAGTCTTTGTAAGCTCGCGATGCTTTATCTAAAGTTGAGCGTGAGGGCGCATATTTAGGCGGATCGAGTATAATAATGTCGAATTTCTCATCGGCCTCCTTCAATGCACGCAATTGTTTATTTACATCCGATTGAACAGCCGAATGTGTCGCATTTTCGAAATGATTAAGCGCAATATTTTGTTTTAGCGTTTCTATTGCTAAAGCTGAACTGTCTACGCTCATTACTTCCGCTGCGCCATGTTTTAAGGCGTTTAATGTAAATCCTCCCGAGTAAGAAAAACAATCCAGCACACGTTTCCCTTGAGCGTGTTCCGCAACAATGCGGCGATTGTCTCGCTGATCGCAAAAGAAACCCGACTTTTGTCCTTCCGCAATGTTGATATGATATTTAATTCCGTTTTCCAGAACTTCTACAAAGGCAGGAGGAGTTTCTCCATACAAAACACCATGTGATGCTTCCATTCCCTCATGGGCACGGGCACCGGCATCGCTTCTGTCGAAGATTCCTTTAGGACTTAACAAGGCTGCCAGTTCGGATATGATGACTGGTTTTACATTCTCCATCCCCGATATAAGGATCTGAACCGAAAGATAGTCGGCATACTTATCCACAATAAGTCCAGGAAGATAATCAGCCTCGCTAAAGATCAAGCGGAAAGCCGTTGTATGTGTCGACTCTAAAAGTGATTTACGGGCGGAAAGAGCTTTTTGGATGCGATGCTTCCACCATTCTTCGTTAATTTCAGAATCCTGATTCCATTCCAGCAAACGCACAGCAACGCGGCTTTGATTGTTGTAGAAGCCATAAGCAAGGAAATCGCCTGAGACGTCTGTTACAGTAACCAGGTCGCCGTTTTCAGGCTTTCCTTTTATAGAATCTACGGCTCCTGAAAATACCCAGGGGTGCAATTGGCGAACGGCTTTATCTTTGCCCTTTTTTAAGCGTACTGTAAACATGGGGCAAATCTACTTAAACCTATGAGGTTTTGGAAACCTCATAGGTTTTATACATCCTTAAAGACCTCTTCAAGATTTAATTCAAAACCCGGAAGTATTAGAGTACTTACGAAATCGCCCGAAGTGAGCAGCCTGGATGGAATATATTTAAGATTCTCCCCCAATGTATATTTCATAAATGTTTTATCCTGCGGAGAGACTATCCAATATTCTTTAACGCCTGTCTCTTCATATACCTCATATTTGTTCTGTAATTCCTTTCTGTTGTTGCCAGGAGAAAGTATTTCGACCACAATATCAGGCGCACCAACGCATCCTTTTGTGTCAATTTTGGAGGGATCGCATACCACGCATATATCAGGCTGAACGACGGTTATGATATCCTGATCGTCTTCTGATTTACGGGCGAGCCGGACATCGAAAGGGGCAATAAAAACTTCACAAGAATGACCATTTAGGAAGTTTCCTAATGTTTGAGACATTCTCCTCAAAATACGTTGATGCGATGTACTTGGAGCCGGACTCATCTTAAAGATTTTGCCTTTAATCAGTTCCAGTCTTTCTTCGATCGTCCATTTAAGATAATCTGCGTAAGAATATGTGCCAGATAAATCTAAATCAGAAAATTGCATACCCATTCATTATTGTCCTTATATCAAAAATACAATTTAAGATTTGTTTTGCGAAGATCCTTACTAAGAAGCTTTCTATCTGCCTTTTAAGAGACAGGGATTTATCCGAACAAGGATCCAAATACTTCCTCAATTTTGGCAACACTCGTTATTTTTATCCCGAATCGTTTCAAATCCAAGCCTTTCTGATTGTATTTCGAGATATAGATCTCTTCAAATCCCAATTTCTCAGCTTCGGCAATGCGTTGTTCTATACGATTAACGGCCCTAATTTCTCCGGATAAGCCAACCTCGGCAGCAAAGCAAATTTTAGATGAGATGGAAATATCCTCATGTGATGAAATAATAGCGGCTACAATTCCTAAGTCCACAGCAGGATCTTCGACACGTAATCCACCGGCGATATTTAAGAACACATCTTTGGCACTCAGGCGAAAGCCGCAACGTTTTTCCAAAACAGCCAACAGCATATTCATGCGTTTTGTATCAAACCCAGTAGCCGAACGTTGTGGGGTTCCATAAGCTGATGGGCTTACCAATGCCTGGGTTTCGATAAGCATCGGCCTGGCTCCTTCCAGCATAGCCGAGATGGCGATGCCTGTTAATTCTTCGTCACGTTGAGAAAGTAAGATTTCTGATGGATTGGAAACCTCACGCAATCCAGTTCCCCGCATTTCATAGATCCCAAGCTCCGAAGCGGACCCAAACCGGTTTTTTACAGCTCTTAATATCCGGTAAATATGGTGGCGGTCGCCTTCAAATTGCAAAACCGTGTCTACCATGTGTTCCAGTATCTTCGGGCCGGCAATGGTTCCGTCTTTGGTGATGTGCCCGATAAGGAAGACTGGTGTTGATGTTTCTTTGGCAAAACGAAGCAACTCTGCTGTGCATTCCCGCACTTGCGAAACGCTTCCCGGAGTAGATTCTATATGAGCGGAATGTAATGTTTGAATAGAATCGATAATTACAATATTGGGCTCGAGTAATTCGATTTGCTTAAAGATATTCTGTGTTGATGTCTCAGTAAGGATGTAAGTTCCTTTTTCCCCTGATGGTGGCGCAAGGCGTTCCGCCCGCATTTTGATTTGATGCTCGCTTTCTTCGCCAGACACATAAAGAACTTTGAGTTGAGGAAGATTTAATGCAAGTTGAAGCATCAGTGTCGACTTCCCTATTCCGGGCTCTCCTCCTATTAAAACAAGTGATCCGGGAACAATACCACCACCCAGAACCCTGTTTAGTTCTGCATCCGGGGTTGCGGTTCTGTGTTCTTCCTGATAAACAATTTCATTGATAAGGGACGGCTTAGCAATTCTCGAGTTGCCTGAAGAACTTGTTGGCTTCCAGTCCGGTACACTGGTGTTTGGTTTTTGTACGACTTCTTCAACGAACGTATTCCATTGCGTACAGGCCGGGCATTTACCTAACCATTTCGGCGATTCATAGCCACAGCTCTGGCAGAAATATGCTGATTTTGTTTTAGCCACTTTTAGATCAAAAGTTTAAATACAATTAGGATGTTAAATGCAATGCTTTGCTTCATGCAATCTTCTTGGTTCGGCCAACTAGTAAGTAAAGCAAGGCGCCTAAAACGGGTAGAAAAAGGATAATAAGCAGCCAGATGTTTTTCGTGGTGCTGTTTCCGAACTTGGCTTTAAGGATATCGCTAAGGCAAAAAATAATTAAGCCAAGTGGGATAACGCCGAAAAACGCAATAAGAACCAGTTCGGGAAAACCTAATTTGAAGAGAAGTAGATTATGCATATTCATTAATCCTGTAAAGATAATTTTTCCCCAATCTGTTGACGCCACATCGCATAATACAATCCTTTTTCCTCTAACAAATCGCCATGGCAGCCAGATTCAATGATGCTTCCTTTTTCAAGAACGAAAATCTTATCAGCATGCATAATGGTAGAAAGTCGGTGGGCGATTAATATGGTGATGTGATTGCTCATGCTGGAAACATCACGGATAGTTTTGGTGATTTCTTCTTCCGTCAGGGAATCCAAAGCCGAGGTTGCTTCGTCAAACACAAGGATATTAGGTTTACGCAGCAATGCCCTCGCTATCGAAAGACGTTGTTTCTCCCCGCCGGAAACTTTAACGCCTCCTTCTCCAATCACTGTATCTAATCCTTTATCGGCTCTTGCTAATAGGTTATGGCAGGCGGCCTTGTGAAGAACGTCCATACATTCTTCATCCGATGCATTTGGCCTTACGAATAGCAGGTTTTCACGGATGGTTCCTGAAAAGAGTTGCGTATCCTGGGTGACGAATCCAATTTTCTCTCTTAGTTCATCCAGATCGATTTCTGAGGATACGATGTTATTGTAGAACACATTCCCTTCTAAGGGTTGATAGAGTCCCACAAGAAGTTTAACCAAGGTGGTTTTTCCGGATCCGGATGGTCCAACAAAGGCTATCGTTTCACCTTTGTGTGCATCAAAAGAGATATTACTTAATGCATTTCTTTTCGCTGTGCGATGCTTGAAACTTACATCTCTAAAGCTAAAATCATTCACATAATTTAAGTGAACAGGCTTTGCCGGTTTTGCATCAATAGGGGTATCCAGAATAGTCTGAAAATTATTGAGCGAAACTTCGGCTTCCCGCCAGGTTAGAATAACGTTTCCTAACTCCTGTAATGGGCCAAAGAGGAAGAATGAATAGAATAAGAAGGAAAAGTATTGTCCCGGGGAAATTGCTTTATCAAAGATCAAAATCAGCAGGACAACCACCATCGTACTCCTTACAAAGTTTACTGTTGTGCCCTGAACAAAGCTCATGCTTCTTACATATTTAACCTTCTTAAGTTCAAGCCCTAGAATTTTGTAAGTTGTATTGTTTAATCGTTTAATTTCCTGATCTGCCAATCCCAGGCTTTTTACCAGTTCGATGTTGCGTAAGGATTCCGTTGTTGAGCCGGCAAGTGCGGTAGTTTCGCCGACGATCTTTTTCTGTATAGTTTTTATTTTCCGACTTAAGAGCAAGCTAACCAAAGCTATTACCGGGATAGAGGCAATGTATACCAGGGTAACTTTATAGCTTACAGAAACTGAGTACACAATAACGAAAACCATCCCAATAATGCTTACAAAAAGCACACTGATAAAGGACGTTATAAACTTTTCTGAATCCTGGCGAACCTTCTGCAATATGCCCAATGTTTCGCCGCTTCTTTGATCTTCAAAAACCTGATATGGTAGTTGCAACGAATGTTCTAAGCCATCGGCATACATCCTGGCTCCAACTTTCTGAATAATGATATTGGTGAAGTAATCCTGAAAGTTTTTGGCAATACGGGAAATCATAGCTGCACCAATGCCATAGCCGACCCATTTTAATACGCCTGCTATGTAAAAAGATCGGTCGAGATGATCTTTTTTCTCAATAAAGCCATCAACTACGCGGCCGGTAATATAGGGGTCTAACAAGGAGAAGCCCTGATTTATGGCAGCAAGAAATAAGGCTAAAATAACTACCCCTTTATGCTTGCTTAAATATTGTATGAGAAGTTTCATGTGTAAAGATTTGTGATGAAATTAGATAGACCTGTCACACCGGACCGTTGCATATTCATTAGCAACGGCATTTTAGCAAAAATAAAAAAGGGAATGAGTTTTAATATTCATTCCCTTCAATTTGACGTTAAGATTAAAAGCTTAAACCGTCATGATGTCTTTTTCTTTCAATTCTGCAAGTTTATCCACTTTTAAGATGTAACCATCAGTAAGCTTCTGAACCTCTGCTTCTCCACCTTTGATTTCATCTTCAGAAATTCCTTCAGATTTCAGTTTCTGAATTTTGCTATTGGCGTCTTTACGGATATTTCTAACCGCAACTTTACCTCTTTCTGCTTCTTCTTTTACCTTTTTCACTAGGTCCTTACGGCGCTCTTCTGTTAAAGGAGGAACGTTCAGACGGATTACAGAACCATCGTTCTGCGGATTTAATCCACAATTAGAATCGATGATTGCTTTTTCAATGGCACTTAACAAGTTTCTTTCCCAAGGCTGTACTACAATCGTACGTGCGTCTGGAGTGTTAACACTTGCTACACCACTTAAGGGAGTCGGCGCTCCATAATATTCAACTACAACAGCGTCAAGCATTGCTGGATTAGCTTTTCCTGCACGAATCTTTACCAATTCGGAATCCGTGTGGTCGATAGCTTTTTCCATTGAGCCTTTCGCATCATTCAATTGCTTTTTTATGAGGTCGTTCATAACTTGTCGATTTATGAGCTTAAGTTAATTTATTTGATTTGAGTATTCTTTGTTCGTTTTAGTACCGTTAGCGTTCAGCGCTATGATTACTTCAACTTATCCCCTTACCAGGGTTCCGATATGTTCGCCATTTGCAATTCGCATAAAATTGCCAGGCTTGTTCATATCAAACACAATGATCGGTAATTTATTTTCCTGACAAAGCGTAAATGCAGTCATGTCCATAACGTTTAAGCTTTTATCGTATACTTCCTGGAATGTAATTTCGTCGTATCGAGTTGCTGAAGGATCTTTTTCAGGATCTGCAGTGTAAATTCCATCAACGCGGGTACCTTTTAGCACGACGTCAGCCTGAACTTCAATTGCTCTCAAAGATGCGCAGGTGTCCGTTGTGAAATAGGGATTTCCTGTTCCCGCTCCGAAAATTACAATACGTCTTTTCTCTAAGTGTCGAACGGCTCTCCTGCGGATAAACGGCTCGCAGATCTGCTCCATTTTGATAGCGGTCATTAAACGGGTTTTAACGTTTAACTTTTCCAAAGCATCTTGCAGCGCCATAGAGTTAATAACAGTTGCAAGCATTCCCATATAATCAGCCTGAACACGGTCCATCCCGGATTTTTCTGCACTTAATCCCCTGAAAATATTACCACCGCCGATAACGATAGCAATTTCAAGTCCCTGGTCAAATACAGCTTTAATGTCTTTGGCATATTGTAACACACGGTCGCTATCGATACCGTATTGTTTGTCACCCATCAAAGATTCGCCGCTAAGTTTTAAAAGGATACGCTTGTACTTCATTTAAAATAGAAATTTGGCAAAAATAGCAAAAAGTTCGAATTGGGGAGGGGATTTTAGATTGCATGATCTGATTGACTATAACTTTGTTTTTGGATAAAATGCTAATTTTGGGAAAAGGATGATTATTTATGCGATTTTCAGATCTTGATATGAGCAAAACATATTCTTATGCCGATTATCTTAAATGGCAATTTGAGGAGCGCATTGAATTGATTAAGGGTAAAATCTTTAAGATGAGTCCGGCGCCAAGCTCATTGCATCAGGCGATTTCTGGCAAACTTCATATAGAGTTGGGTATTTATCTTAAGGGAAAACAATGTAGATTGTTTGCGGCCCCGTTTGATGTTAGGTTGCCCCGAAGATCCAACGATGATTCTACGATTTATACAGTTGTTCAGCCCGATCTATGTGTTATTTGCGACTATTCTAAGATTGATGAAAAAGGCTGTTTAGGCGCTCCGGATATCGTTGTTGAAATTCTTTCTCCTGGTAATAACAGAAAGGAGTTAAGCAATAAGTTTGAAGCCTATGAAGAGGCTCTGGTTAAAGAATATTGGATTATTCATCCCAATGAGCAAACGTTTCTCCGGTATGTTTTATCCGAAGAGAATAAGTTTGTTGCTTACTCTTTGCTAACCTCCGGAGATGATGTTACCACGCCAGTTCTGCCGGGTTTTATTCTGAATCTGGAAGAAATTTTTGCTAACTAATCAATTAAAAGAGGTAATGTCTTCTTTGATATTGCTAAAGCTTTTCGTGTCGAACTAAAAAACAAAAAATCCCCGCTCTTTATCAGAGCGAGGATTCATATTCTATTTAATCCAACCGGCAATTTTCATCACCAGCTAATAATTATTCAAAAATTAAGCACCTAATTGTACGCGTTTGAACGCAGTAACAGTTAAGCCTTTAGAAACTGAATCTAAAAACTGAGTGATAGTTTTAGAAGAATCTTTCACAAATTCCTGGTTCAACAAAGTGTTTTCTTTGTAGAATTTGTTCAATTTACCAGCAGCGATTTTCTCAACCATTTCTTCTGGCTTACCTTCGGCACGAATTTGCTCTTTAGCGATTTCAAGCTCACGCTCGATTGTGCGAGCATCAACATCACCTTTATCGATAGCAACCGGGTTCATAGCAGCAATTTGCATTGCAACGTCTTTACCAGCTTCTTCAACACCAGCAGCATCAGCAGTTAAAGCTACTAATACACCTAAACGGTAGTTGCCGTGGATGTAAGCAATAACTTTCTCACCAGATACAGTATCAAATTTAGAAACACCAATTTTCTCACCGATTTTACCAGTTTGGTCTAAGATCAAGTCAGAAAGTTTAGTTCCGTTTAATTCTAAGTCAGTAAGCGCATCAACAGACGCAGGATTGTTTTCGATAGCTAAGTCAGCAATGCTGTTAGCAAAAGCGATAAAATCAGCATTTTTAGCTACGAAGTCAGTTTCGCAGTTAACTTCAACAACAATACCACGTTTGCCATCAGCTGTAGTTTTAGCGATAACAACACCTTCGTTAGACTCACGGTCTTGACGGCTTGCAGCTACTTTAGCACCTTTTTTACGAAGGTAGTCGATAGCAGCTTCGAAATCACCATTAGCTTCAATTAAAGCTTTTTTACAATCCATCATACCAGCTCCGGTTTGCTGGCGTAGTTTGTTTACGTCTGATGCAGAAATTTGTACTGTAGACATTTTCTTTTTTGTTTTAAAGTTCAAAGCCTTCGCCTTTGGGGCGAAGGCTTGATGAATTTTGTTATTTGATATAATCTTCCTGTTAAGGAATAATAAACTTATTCAGCAGCAACAGTTTCAGCTTGCGCTTCGCCGCCGTTGTCGATTTTAGCTTTAGCAGACGCTGCTTCTTTTTCAGCTTCGTCTTCTTTCTCGCGTTTACGCTCGTCTAAACCTTCCTGAATAGCTTTAACAATGATGTCAGTAATCAATTGGATTGATTTTGTAGCATCGTCATTAGCTGGGATAGGGAAGTCGATGTTAGAAGGATCAGAGTTAGTATCTACCATTGCAAAAGTAGGCACGTTTAACTTTAAAGCTTCAGTAACTGCGATGTGTTCTTTCTTAACGTCAACGATGAATAATGCTGCAGGAAGACGGTTAAGATCAGAAATACCACCTAGAAGGGTTTCTAATTTAATACGCTCACGCTGAATCATTAATTTTTCTTTCTTAGAAAGAACATCGTAAGTACCGTCTTTAGTCATCTTGTCGATGTTAGACATCTTTTTGATTGACTTACGAACAGTAGCGAAGTTAGTTAACATACCACCTAACCAACGCTCGGTTACGAAAGGCATGTTTACTGATTTTGCCTGTTGAGCAACGATATCCTTAGCTTGTTTTTTAGTAGCTACGAATAATACTTTGCGTCCAGATTTAACGATTTGTTTGATAGCTGCAGCAGCTTCTTCAACTTTCGTTAAAGTTTTGTTTAAATCTATAATGTGGATGCCGTTACGCTCCATGAAAATGTACTGAGCCATTTTCGGATCCCATTTACGGGTAAGGTGACCAAAGTGTACACCTGCATCCAATAAGTCCTGATATGTTGTTCTAGCCATTGCTTGATCCTCCTTAAATTAACGTTTACTAAATTGAAATCTACGACGAGCTTTTCTACGTCCTGGTTTTTTACGCTCAACCATTCTGTCATCACGGGTCATTAAACCTTTAGCTCTCAATCCTGATTTCGATTCAGGGTTTAATTCAACGATTGCTTTTGCAATTGCTAAACGAACAGCTTCTGCCTGTCCTTTAACTCCACCACCAGTAACATTAACGTTCACATCAAATTTGCTGTTGTTACCAGAAACTTCGATAGATTGGTTAACGATGTACTGAAGAGGTAAGGTAGGGAAGTATTCTTTGTAATCTTTACCGTTTACGGTAATGTTGCCACTGCCATCTGTTAAATAGATGCGGGCAATTGCAGTTTTTCTTCTGCCTGAAGTGTTAGTAGTTGACATTTCTTTTTCTCCTTAGATTAAAGTTTGATTTCTTTAGGGCTTTGTGCCGCATGAGGATGCGTGCTTCCTGCATAAACATGAAGATTGCCGAATAAAGCACGACCTAAACGGTTTTTAGGTAACATGCCGCGAACAGCTTTCTCAATGATTCTGTTAGGATGCTTAGCCAATAACTCTTTTGGAGAAATAAAACGCTGACCACCTGGGTAACCTGTGTAACGAACGTAGGTTTTATCACCTAATTTGTTACCAGTTAACTTCACCTTGTCTGCATTAATAACGATAACGTTATCACCGCAGTCTACGTTTGGGGTGAATGTAGGCTTGTGTTTTCCTCTGATGATCATTGCGATCTTAGAAGACAAGCGCCCCAAAATCTCGCCCTGTGCGTCAACAACTACCCATTCTTTGTTAACGGTCTTTTTGTTGGCAGAGACAGTTTTGTAACTTAACGTATTCACTTGCTTGATATTAAATTAATTAAACAATATAGTATACCCCTTAAATTGGGACTGCAAAGATAAGCGAAATTGTTTAATTGTCAAGCGGTTGAGATAGAAAAAAATACCGAATCAGTAAACCAGCAGCCCTATGCGGCAAAATAATATTACGACATGCTGTTGATTCTTACCGATGCCTTGATTAAAGCCAGCGCCCTAATGCTATTTAACGGCACATCTTTAGGGGCATGATGCTGGTTTTGGCTCACAAGCTTAATATAGTCGGTTCCTAGTTCTGATTTCTGAATGTATTTAACGAGGGTTAGATCTTCATCGTCGACCCTTAAAGATAATATGTACATCTCTCCCCAGAAAATCCCACCCAACAGATCATGCACTTGTTTATACATTACAATATCGCCGCTTTTTAATAAGGGATACATGCTATCACCTTTAATATATACAGCTCCATCGCATTTGGGCAGGTTGGGGATTCGTATGAAATCCAGCACATTTTGTTTTTTATCAAATAATTGAGTTAAGCCGGCAGCTGCTTCAATATCGTATAAAGGAACATTCTGAATTTCAACCCTGCGGTCTGTCTTCATTACATATTCTTTGGCTGGTTCGTCAATTACGATAACATCTTTCGATTCCGAGCCCGAGGGTTGCTGGGACAGGTCCTTTCCAATAAAGTCATCAAAACTAATGTGAAAATAATTCACTAAAGACATGATGAAGCTAATCTTGGGTTCAGTTCCTCGTTCATACGAAGCGATATTGTCCCGACTATATCCAAGTAGCTTTCCAAGCTCTTCCTGATTGCAGCCAGCTTGAATGCGTAAATGCTTGATGTTTTGTTTGATGTAATTCATTTTGGGTTTTTATTTCACAATATTTTGATTTGTGATTTTTATTAACGTAAATTTGTGATAGTGATTAACGCAAATGTAAAAATAATTTACATGTGATCGTTTAAATAAATTTAATTCCCAATACGAGTAATAAAAAGAAACCTAATATGAGAACTATTATTTGTGAAACCTTAAATAGTAAAAAGGCCGGGGCTGGCGAGAATGCAAATGAAAGATCGAGGATGTTTATCGGCTTTACATATTCTGAGTTTTGCCTCCATCAATATGAAGCCTATGAAAATTTTATTGCACTTGATTTGAGGCATGCGCCGGAGCTTATTAATTATGTGCGATACTCGGAACTGTTCAGAAAATTCTGGAATGCGGAATGGCACAGACGGAACTTAATTGAATTTTTGCCCTTTGCAGAAGATAATAATATGAGTTTGACTGATTTGAGAGGAGAATACCTGTTTATGCACAGTGTTGAAAGGCTGCTTAATCAACCCGCTTTTTTAAATGGCTACGAAGATTTGTTGAGATTTATTATTCCAGCTGATAAAATTAAACAACTGAGATAATGAGACTATGCCTTAACCAAGATCAGGCAGAAGGCTTATATAGTTTGATATGCCACCTGCTGAAAGAATACAAACCGGAGAATATTGGCGAACGGTTAATTGAAGATATGATTAAGCGTGTTTCGGAAAAACTGCGTAAGAAGGTCCTGGGTTCGTTTGTGAAAGAATATGCTATTGTGCTTAGTCCCGAAGAGGCTAAGGCTTATTGGTTGTTTTTTGAACAGAATACCATTGGACAGGAGTTTTTGTCTGAAAAACGAATTGTAGAACAGCAATGTAATCAGATTAACTTCACCTACGGATGATGTGAGGGACGATATGTTTTTAAATGGTTCCGTTCAAGAAATCGCGATAATATATTTGAAATACCTAAAACTTTAAAAATGGCTTATAACAACAAGAATAAATTTTTGAAAATTAAAGAGATTCAGGACGTGTTTTTAATGCACAAACAACCTGGAATAAGCACCCGCCATGTATATAGAACCGAAATCTATCCTCGATATAGGATTAGTATTGCAACTTTCTATAATTATATGGGAATTAATGTGCGAAAGGAATTGAAGGAGCTGAATATGGTGGAGTAATTCGCCCCGGACGGAGTTTGTTACTCAAGTCTTGTCTTAATGATGAAAAGAGCGTTTGATGTTGATTTCAAACGCTCTTTTTTTGATGGGTTGGTTTCTGGATCGTTATGCCTCGCCGGTGTCCTGAATCTCTCTCGGAGGCTGTAAATGGCCCAAATGTCCGGCGTAAGATTGATTGGCAATGGTACTAAGCGTTTTTGGAAGTGTTTCGAAAGCTAAAGCTCGTTCATCGTCTTTGGTTGCGTAGTTTATGTCCCATGAAGATAAAACAGGCTCAAAGTACAGGCACTCGTAGCTGATAATGTGGTAGTTTATCAATGCTGTGCTTGCTGATTTTTCTTCCTTCCTTTTTAGCTTACCGGAATGGTCGCCTTCAAGATCGTCGAGGATGTTTTTTAGGATGGCTGCGTATTTCTCGTTGCTGAACTTTTCTTCAAGTGTGGGCGATTCGCTGTATCCCAGATCTGCGTCGGTCACCACATGGAAATTTATGGTTAATGTGGCGTTCTTCGCTTGACCGTCTTTTTGCCAGATTGTATTGGTTTCGATAAAAAGTGCGGGAGTGGAGTAACTCGGAGACGTAAATGCGGGTTGCCCGCGATAGGTATCAATAAGAGCTATTGGTGGTAAGCCAGCTGCTGTGAACTTGCTTTCTGTTGCTTGTATTTTGGTCTCTATAGTTTGAATTAATTGTATCATGTTGTTGATTGAATGTTGCCACCGCTGAGAATAGCGATGGCTGTTAGATTATTAACTGTAGGACATTTCCATATTGCGGATCATGCGGGCACACAGCTCCATGAACCATTGCTCCAGCTCGCGTTTTCCCATTTTGGAAACTTCGGAATTGGTGCTTACAAAGTCGCCCATTTTAACCATTGCATCCATGTTGATGGTTAGGTTTTTTATTTGCTCGGCTCTGCCGGTTGTGGCGCCAACAGCTGCTTTCGGAGTTGTTGGTTTGGTAACAGTATCAGTTGGGCCTGGTTTAGGTTTCTTGTAAAGTGTTGTCTTTTCCAACTCGTCTTTGGGTTTGAAAAACTGGAATCCTAAAGTAGAGTATGGCCTGAGTTGCGGAAGGAGCTGATCTTTGTAACCGACACCATATCCCGGGATACGGGATTTATGCTCTTGAATATCCTGATTTGATTTTGCTTTGAGCTCATCAAGAGAAGGTAATTTGAAGTTTTTGAATGCTTCAACGGCACCTGAAAAGTCATAGGACACGAACTTGTATCCTATGTCCGCAATTTTGTTCATCAGTTCCCAAATATATAAGAGGTAAGGCCTGGCGGTTGCATATAAACTTTCAAATGAAGTTCCTGATAAGCCAATCTGTTCAGCAACCCAGCCGAAAACTTTGCCCAATCCTTCCGCCAGATTCATAATCCGCTTTATCGGGAGTATGAGTAGCTTAAAGCTGATCTGAATGCGCTCCCATAATAAGCTAAAGATATCCCGAAGCATTGCACTGCTGTTCCACCAGTCTTTAAACCCTTGGATTAACTGCAAAACATACACTCCGGCTTCTTTTAAAAACGGTAGGGCTAATGCCCCCAGATCCATCATTTCCTTACTCAGTTGGTTGCCTACAACAGACCATACGTCCATCGGGCTTTCTGCGTTAGCAAATGCATCATTTAAAGATCCTTGACTTTCGTTGCAGGTTTTTATTGATTCTTTTAACGAATCGTATCCGGTAATCATAGCGGTTAAGCCCGACGCTGTGTTATCCTCCATACCCATCTTCTGCAATTTAAGTCCGATCTGCTCTTCGTTTAAACCTTTAAAGCTTTCTTTTAAATCGCCAATTACATTTTGAAGCGGTAAAAGATTGCCGGTGCTGTCTTTAACATTTACACCAATTTTTGCAAGTGACTTCTCAAATCGTGGGTCGGAAAGAGCAGTAAACGACTCTTTTAAAACGGTAGCAGAAGATTCGGCATTTCTTCCAGTTTGAGTAAGAAATGCAAGCATGCCGGCAGAGTCTTTAAATGATAAGCCTGCGCCTTTTGCACTTTCGGCAAGATCGGGAAAGACTTTGGCGATATCTTCAAAGGATGCTTTGCCTTTGTCAACCGTAGCGAACATAATGTCAAACATTTCTTTTGCATTACTTGCACCCCCGGATTTCAATGTGTTTGTCATTGCACTAATGACGGTATCTGCATCGCTTCCACTTGCCTTAATCGCTTTTAGTGCGGGATCGAAAGCGTTTAATGCATCTCCGGCACTTAGGCCAGCTTTAACTAATTTGTCGAAGGTTTTAGGTGCATCTTGTAGCGGAAGGGAATTATTGGCTCCAATTTCTTTAACCTGATTGCTTAGTGCGGCAAGGTCTGCTTTGTTCAGCTTGGTGGTTTTATTGACGTTTTTCATTTCGCTATCCCAGGCTGCGGCACTTTTTACGCTTTCCCAATAGGCTTTGCCAATTTCTATCGCGGCGTCGAGTGCCATTTTATAGGGATTGATGTCGAAGCTTTCCAGAAGGCCCTTACCTCCTGATGCGCCTGCAGCCTGAGCTGGTTGTGCGGCTGCTTGTAGTTCCCGGTGAGTTTCTATTCGTTCTCTTATTAACGTGGTCGATTCTCGTTGTATAGTATGCGTAGCCTGTGGCCTTCTCCTCAGTTCGGCAAGATGCCTGTTTGTGGTAAGCAGCCGCGATCTTAAATCGGCTATTCTTTCAAGTACCTGATCCATTATTTATGTGTTTTGTAAATTAAATTTCCTGACTAAACCCTTCTCATCCTCACAAAAAACGCCAAAAAAAGCGGCTAAAAATGGAAAGTGTCTAAACCTTAAACGCATCTTTCTAAAGTTTAAATGCTATTTTTTTTAGCATTTAAAATCGCTGCACCTTTGTTTCATAATCCGAAAACGAACTGAGTTTTTAAGCTTGAAAGAGCAAAGTTTTAGAGCTGGTAAAGGCTTCGGGAGAAACAAAAAACATTAAAAGGAAAAATGAATAACGCAGTAGTATTTACAAAAGGAAAGCCTACCGAAAACGCTAACAGTTTCGACACTACTATTAGTGCGCTGATTGTCGGAGGCGTAGATGGCGACAAGCTGGATCTTGACAAGGTGTACACTTTAACCAGTATTGATGATGCAAAAGAGCTGTTAGGTTTGAGCGAAACTTATGACACCACAAACGATTTAGTGCTGTTTCATCACATTGATGAGTTCTACCGAATGAGTGTACCTGGTACTAAATTGTATTTGATGGTTGTGGGGCAGAGCATTACTCCTACAGCCATATTAGAAGATGCAACAGGGATTTATGCAAAGAAATTAATTATTGAAGCTAAAGGGGAAATAAGACAATTGGCCATTGCGTATAATCCTAAGTTTGTTGCCAATGAAACAGAAGCGATTGAAAAAGATCTCAGCAAAAAAATAGCAGATGCAATTCCAAAAGCACAGGATTTGGCTGTATGGGCTTACAATACAGAACGCCCATTGCATATTTTGCTTGAAGGAAGAAGTTTCAATTTTACAGGCACGGTTGCCACAAGCGATTATCCGGCGAATCTACGTAATATAAAGCTTGTTGATAATTCAGTTCTTGGAGCAGATAAAGTGAGTGTAGTAATAGGACAAGATTATAACTATGCCTCCAAATTTAATGCTACAACTGGGCAAAAATACGCTGCTGTAGGAACAGCACTTGGAACCTTATCTGGCATAAACGTTAACCAGAATATTGGAGAAGTTGAGACTCTAAACTTAAGCAATGTTACCAAAAACAAGTTTATTAAGGTTGGCTTAAGCTCACATACAACTATTGAAACTGCCGAGCCTTTATTAGAAACCCTTGAAGCGAGAGGCTACATCTTCCCGGTTTCTTACACTGGAATTTCGGGCTACCGCTGGAATAACGATCATGTTTGTGCGCCAGTAATTGTTGATGAGGATGGCTTGATGAATGAAAGCTCTATCGCTTATGGTCGTACGATGGATGATGCAACCCGTCGTTTGCGCAAAAAACTTATCCCGAAAATTAAAAGCGTGCAGCCGGTAGATAACGCAACCGGATTTTTACCTATAGGTATAGTGAAAAGCTTCGATTCGCTGGGTGATGAAGTGTTCGAAAACATGACTGCCGCAGGTTTAATCAGCGGAGGTAAAACCTACACGAATGCCAGCAGCGATCTGCTTACCGAAAAGGTATTAAAAGTGTCGTTCGATTTGCAGCCAACCGGCTCAGTTAACAAAATTCAGGGAACTATTAATCTTAAGAAAACTCTTTAAAAAATGGCAACGATTAGAAAAAACGGGAAAGCCTACGATAGTGGCGATGTACAAATTGTGTTCGATGGTGAAATAATCGATGAAGTAAAGGAGATTTCCTACAGTACAGAACAGGAGCATCAGTTAAATCATTCCCTGGCTAATAAAGCAACAAGCTGGAGCATGGGTAAAATCACCAACAAAGCAACAATCACGTTGTATATGCCAGCCATTGTGGCTTTGGAGAAAAAGGCTGGTGGCGATTTGTTGAAGAAATCTCCTTTCGATATTCAGGTGACGTATGTAAGCGAAGATAACGACATTGTGAACGATAAGATTACGGCAAAATTCCAGTCGCAAGGAAGAGATGTAACTGGCGAAATGGGATTGTCTAAGCAGTTCGAATTATTCGTACTAGATATTGCTTATCACTTCTAAACCGTGCATGGAGCTTATCTTTTTCTCGCAAAGGCGCAAAGACGCAGTCGTATACAGGTGCTATTTTGAGAGCGCAAACTTTAAGCTCGATTGCAATTGTCCTTTAGTGAGCTAAGTGATCTCCGGCTTTTAATCTACAGAGTTGAAAAGCATCAGGGTTAACCTAAATCTTATTAACGAATTAACAACAGATCCTTATCACAGCTCCCGGAGAAATACGCTCCGGGAGATAGAGATCTTCTTCATCAAAAATTAAAAAACTAAACATCCCATAAAAATGAGTGAGAAAAAACAAACCGCACAATTACCAGAAGGAATCAGCCAGGAAATGATTGCCAAAGCCCGCGAAAAATATGGCGAGGAAAAGGTGAAAATGGCCGATTTGCCGAAGGATGATGATCGCGACAATTATCTAACGGTTTTGGTGCGCAGGCCGGATCGTCAGGTAATGAACGAGTACGGCAAGTGGATTGATAAATCGCCGGGTAAGGCTGATGAAGTGTTGCTGAACAGTTGCCTGTTATCCCATAAAGATACCGTAAAGGCCGATGATGGCTTGTTTATGGCAGCTGTTGATGCAATTGCACAGTTGATTGTAATCCGTAAGGCGATCATAAAAAACATTTAGCGCTATCGGCTGACAACTGGGCCGATAGCGATGAGCTGGAGCAGGAATGCACCGTAGAGCACGAAACGCAGGAACTTCTGGAGCTGTACCCGGCAATTGATGGTAACGATGAATGTTCTTTTGGCAATCATGTGCGAAAAATAAATGCTTTGCTAAGCTTTTACATGAATATTCCTTTCCCTGAACAGTTGGATGATGATACCTGGTGTGAGAAATACCGACAATTTCAGTGGTTGGCTGATGCCGGCCATTTACCTGTAAAATTCAAGAAAAGTGAATAAGAAAATAAAGAAGGTGACGGACGAGGCTGAGCTGCTTAAGAAAAAGGTTCAGAAACTGACCGACGATGGGAAAGCGAAAGTTGAGCAGTTAAAGAAGCAAAAAGAACAACTGGAAGGCTATCAGAAAACTGCGAAAGAAAAGCTTGCACAAGCCCGGAAGATTAAGGATAAGGTTACTGAAGCTAAAGAAAAGGTTAAGCAAACGGAAAGCAGAATTTCGAAGGCAATTAAGCAAGTAAAGCAGATCAACATAGGCGAACGCTTAAAAACAGCCTTTGGAGCCATCGCCCGAAAATCCGGCGCAAGCCAGAAGCAAACCGATGCGGTAATTAAAACCGAAACCAGTACGGCCATTGCTTTTGTAAACGGTTCATCTTTTGAAGAGCTGACCCTTGAACGGTCAATTGTAAGCTCATCCTCAGACAAAGAGGATAAGCAGCGAAATGAAGAAGCTACAATGACTTTCGGCTCTATGATAGCTGGACAGAACGTGTTTGCTCCGCCGCCGATGGTGAGTTTCAGCAAAAGCAAAAATCTGGTTATTACCGAGATTGACGGGAGTGATGGGGAGGTAGTTGAACGGTACGGCGACAAAAGCTGGGAAATAAAACTACAGGGGATTATTGTGGATATGATAAATCATCAGTACCCGGAAGAAGCAGTGGTAAAGCTTCGTGAGTTTTTTAATACTGCGGCGCCTCTTAAAGTTATTTCAAATGGCATGTTCGCCGACCTTAATATCGATAGCATTTATTTCACCAATGTTGATATAAGCGGTGTTGCCGGATTTGCCGATACCATACAATACACCTTAAGCGCCCGAAGCATTAAGCCGGTGGAGTTCTTTTTTACACAAAGCAATAATCTATACTATGATTCTCCCATACCTAACAATGCAAGCAGCAGTGGTAGTGCAGGGCAAAATGCCTGAGCTGCTCTATTTTAAAAGCGTAAGTTCTATTGAGATAACCGAAAACCTGAAGGAGATTGGTAGTACAGCCAGCATTGTGTTGCCACGTTTTTATCAGCAGTTTTCGGATAAGTCGCCTCTGGATTTTATAAAATGCGGCGATAAAGTTTGGATCAGCTTTGGTTACCTGGAAACCAATACGGCCGGTACACTGGAGTTTGAGGGCTACATCAGCGAAATTGGATCAGACACGCCGTTGGAAATAAAGTGCGATCAGTTATACCCGCTGCGACAAAACGATCATAACGAAAGTTTTAAGTCGGTAAAACTGCGGGAAGTGCTCAATTACATCACCAAAGGCACCTTTATTAAGCGTGTCGAATGCCCGGATGTAAATCTCGGAAAATATGAAATTAACCATAAAAGCACTTACCAGGAGTTGGTAAAGCTGAAGGAGCAGTTTGGGTTCTTCTCCAGAATTTCAGGTGAGACTCTCCGGGTTGGTTTTGCATTTGATTGGAAAGCAAATAAAACGGCGAATCATGTATACCAGCTTCAAACGAACGTGCGCAAATCTGAACTCAGCTTTAAGCGGGAACATGACTTTAATGTGCGCTTGCGTGTGAACATTAAAAAGGGCCAAAATCCATTCCTTGAAAAAGGAAGCACTAAGGCCGATGCCACTTTGCGAACGGCGGAATATAATGCCGAATCGGACGCAGATGCCCAAAAGGTACTGGATTCGATGTATCGACAAGCTGTTTACGATGGCTTTCGGGGCAGTATCAGCGGGTTTGGGTTTCCGGTAACAAATGCTGGCGATAGCTTAACGATCAAAGACAAAAAAGATCCTTCACGGGATGGGGTGTACCTCATCGAAAAGGTGCAGAAAACGTATGGGCCAGGGGGCATCATCCGCAGAAATGAGCTGGCTTTTAAACTGGTATATTGATATGGGAGCTGAAGAATTATTACAACGGGTTATTGATCGCTCGCAACGGCAAAATGCTATAAAAACCATTGGACTTGGCACGGTTGATACGGTAGACGAAAGTTCCTGTGTACTGCTTCGTAAGGGGCAACCTAAACTATATGATGTGCGTTTTCACGCTACAGAAGCAAAGCCCGGAAGTCGGATAGTAGAGATACCGGCAGCAGGAAGTAGCGTGATCTATGCCATCATTGAAAATGAAGCCACAGAAGCGGTGATTTTAAAATGCAGTGAAGTTACAAAGGTGCTCATTGAGATAGGCAAGGTTAAATATGTGATTGACGAAAAAGGCCATTTCATTGCCAACGACACCGATACACTTGCCGATGTGCTTAAAAG
>Ga0307408_100000208_pt1 | contig 62695 bp, 71 predicted proteins | sample 322Cmetagenome_FD_202116 | JGI IMG/M metagenome (GOLD analysis project Ga0307408, IMG submission 202116) | Maize rhizosphere microbial communities from greenhouse at UC Davis, California, United States - 322HYB-C-3 | ecosystem: Host-associated > Plants > Roots > Rhizosphere > Soil | place... | reverse complement strand
TTCCAGCAGTTGCCGTGTGATGCCATAGCGCGCAGCAGTCGGGCTGACCTTCCCATGCAGTACCAGCACCGCATGCAGGGCGTTGTACATGGATTCATTCTCTACCCGGCTTACGCGCATCATGGCCGTAAAGCGCTCTGTAGTCAGCGGATAGTTCGGCGCCGTCGTCATCTGTTATAGTTCCTTTCCCTATCGGTTCCTCGATAGCGTGGCGCGGCGGCGTCGGAACCGCCGCGCCACACCCATCATGCCGCCAGGCGTAATTCCAGTGCCTGCATCTCCTGCGGCAGCGGCACTTCAGCCAGGGCCAGCAGCGCGGCGGCCGTGCCGTTCACACCATCAGCGGTTTTCTGCATCTTGCCCAGCACCACACAGCGGTTTTGCCACACAAGCGCGGACCGGCGGGTATCGACTTTGGCCAGTGCATCGAGCTGTGCCCACTGAGCGGCTTCCGGACGAATGACACCCTCTTGGCCATCTGCGCCGCCGGCGAAAAGTGCATGTCGCCCGAATACGGCCAACGCCTCCAGGAACACCGCGTGTCCGATTACGAATTGTTCACGCACGTCGCTGGCGGCAATCCGGCCGCTAACCATCGACTGCCAGTCCGGAATCCGGTCGGCGCACGCCGCGAAGAACTGCGCCACGAAGGCCGATACGGCCCCCAGCTGGGCGTCATCGAGCGTCACGATGCTTTTTTCCGTCACCCCGGTCAGCAGTGACAGAGCTTTCTTGAACGCGATCAGGCTCCACAGCTTGTACGATTTGGCCGCCACGCTGGAATTTTCCATATCGATCCTGCTGCCAATGCCCGGCACCGACTGGATCACATCGAGCACCCATTTGTTATAGGGATTGCGGCGGTCGTATAGCGCGTTGATGGCCGATGACGGTTTGACCTGGCGCCCGTTAATGTCAGCAAACATCTGCTGGGAACGCTCCAGACCCTGATCGAAGTACAGCGTCACGGCAATCGTTTCCTTCGCCAGCGCGGGCATTTGCTTGATGGCGCGCTCGATGCCGCCGCGACGATGCTGGCCGTCATTGATCAAGAGCGTTGCTTCCATGGGAATGTGCAGCAAGCCTATGCTGCCGGCGGCGCCTGGCACCGGGAACGCTTCAAACGCCATCTCAGCCGACACGCTGGCTGTGATCGCTGGCAGCACGTATTCATCCGGATTGGCCGTCATGTATTCCCCAATTTTTGCTGCACGGCCTTCGTTCAGCACGCGCTGGGCGCGCATGTGCGCTGGCACCACATCGTCTTCATCGAAGCGGAATAGGCGCACCAAGGCATTGAGCGGCACCTGGGCCACGTAGAACGCTTTCCCGGCCTGCGTGCCGGCCACGGCCGGGAAGCTGAAAGTATACTGGCTGCGCTCTTCGCTCAGGCCCTTCTGCACGGCATTTTGCCGGGCTTTGCGTTCAGCATACGCAATGCGATCCACGTGAGCTTTGTTCAGCTCATCCTGGGCAACATCCTGATACCGGATGCGCAACTCTTCCAAGGTCAACTTCAATTCGGCCAACCAAATGCTGATCGTTTCGTCGTCAAATGCCTTGCCGTCGCGCCAGGTCGGATCAATCACGCACTTCATGACAAAGATCGCGTCCGCGTCAAATTTTTGCTGAATCCACCGGTCAGCCAAGTCGGCGCGCACCTCGCCCTTGCTCAGCGTCAGTTCGGTTTCCAGGGCACCAAACAGAGGGTTGCGGCGGCTACTTGCGCCATTTTTTGCGTTGCACTTCTCAGCTGCCTGCGTGGCATGCCCGCTACTTTCATGGCGGGAAATAATCGACCCCTTTTCGATGCCGATTATTTTAGGAAGATACGCTGCGCCCAATGCAATTACGTAGTGTTTCGTCATGGTGTCCTCGATGGTGTTGAACGCGCCGCAGGGTCGGAAAGGGCGCGATGGCGTGTAAGCCATGGTCAACATGATAACGATGTGCACCAACAAATGCAACCCCTAAGGATTGCATTTTCAACTTAATTTTTTCGCGCGGAGGTTATCCCGTGGCGCGGACCAGCCGGCGACCAGCGACATTGGCAGTGGTCTCGCGCTGCCGTTCAGCCGCTTCGTTGACATACTCCATCACCGCTTCGCCAATTCGCTGACCGACGCTCACGAATGGATCATAGACTACACTCTGTCCCAACAATTCGTGCGCCGTTGTCTCGCTCAGGTCTTCGATCAGGTGTGCCGGCACATTTTTGATCCTCGCGTGTTCGAGCGATGTGATCTGTCGCAGCAGGTTCGGATCGCTTTCGTGTGCAATCTTGGGATCGGTCGAGCGTACCTTGGCGTACCCTTTAGTGAGGGTATTGATTTTGGTGCTGTCGCTGTCATAGACCTGCATACGGAACCCCTTGCCGGCGGCCATATCGCGCTTTTCCTTCTCACGCAAGCCCCGCATCTCGCTCCACCGCGGATCATCGTCAGAAATGTGCTCCAGTACATCCGACAGACGCTTGACCACCGTGGCAGCCGGCGCGATCTGGTCAAAATCAAATGTCATGCCTCTAGTCGTGGCAACCATGCACCAACGCTCACGCGGCTCCAGGCATCCCCAGTCCTTACCATTCAAGACTGCCTCGTGCACGTCATACCCCATATCGCGCAGCTGCAGGCGCAAGATCTGCGCGCTGGCCGACTTGGAGTAGTTCACGACGTTTTCCAACAGCAGCGCCGCCGGCTGGGTTTTGTTGATGATCACCAGTGCGGCGTAGACCAGGTGCCCAACTTCAGGATGATCCTCCATTTTTTCCAGCCCACGCTTGCTGACACCCGCAACAGAAGCTCCACTGCATGGCAGGCTCATATCGAGCACATCGAGCTTCGGCAGATTGTTCATTAACCACTCGTCCTGCACCAGTTCCTGCATTGGCGCCGCGATCGCGTGGGTCTCCGGCCCCCACGCATCGTTGTGTTCCGCTGCATGCGCGATCAGATCTTCGCGGATATCGTTGGCGAACATCAGCGTGGACTTGATGCCTGCGGCCTTCAGACCCGCATGAATGGCGTGGCACATCACACCGCCACCATGCGTCAAGCTGCCAATACGCAGCGTCTCAGCACGCTGGATCCGCCCCACCATATCTGCAAGGCGATTGCGCTTCTGCAGCTCCGATGCCAGCGGAACAAAAATGACCTTGCCGCCTTTGACGATCAAACGCACAGCATCCATGCCTTCAAATACCTTCAGCAACTCGGCAGAATTGATATCAATGACAGGAAGGGTCTTGTCGCCTTTTTTCTTCGATGACACAGTGCGGCTGCCATCCTTGCTGACTGTTAAGGTGATTCCCTTCCCTTCATTCAGTTCGATGTTGAAACGATCACCTGGCGAGAAGCCGGCACGTACTGCTTGGTGCCCGTCCAGATAAATTCGCGGCGCACCGCGGTGCTGGCCAATGCGCTTGACGTAATAGTCCATCAACTCTTCTTTCGGGAATTTAAATTCAGACAATTACCGGGCCGGCCGTAGGCCGCCCGGCGTCAGTTACAGCTTCATGCGGCTCACTGGCCGCTCTACGCAGGCCATATCCTTGGAGGCCTGCAGAATGCCCTGTACCGTCTCATAGAAGGTCTCACCCAGCTCCACCAGCGGCGCTGGGACTTCCACAATAGGGGACGTTTCGTAGGAACCATTTTCCGCGCAATCGATTCGGTCAACTTCCGCATCGGCTTCGGTTTCGTGAGCGTGCAAGTATACTTCCGAGCTGCTGCCGCCCTGCTGCACCAGCATGTAGGACGACCGCGGCTGCTGTTTCATCACATCAGCATCTTTAGGCGCCACCATGACCTCAAAGCCACGATCCGTCTTATTGAAGGCAAACGGCGTGCCGGTCGCCGCGAGCCGTACCACCATCGCCAAGGCCTGGGACGAATCCGAATACGACATCCCCGCCGTGTACGGGCCCACAGGCTCCGCAACGAGCTTCTTTTCGGCGCGGACCATCGATGTGAGACGCGCCAAGTTCAAGCGAATTTCAGATGCCGCTGCGCTTGGTACAAGCTCTTCCTCGGCGGCCTTATCGATCAACCCCGAAAGCTGTTCCAGCTCAAAATAGCGATGCTCACGTATGTGACCCTGCCAGGTTGCACCTGGGTTCGCACCAGCGACATCGGCAATGCCGAGCAACTGCTCGATGCGGCTGTCCGAAATATTGCAGTGCCGATTGCCGAACTCGATTGCACGCACCAACTGGATGCTGATCGTTTTTGCAATATCACTAGGTTGCATACGGCTCATTGTTATTACCCTTTCATCGTCATCTGAGGACGCTTCGGCGCGGCCTCGTAGGTCTGGTTCCAGAACTGCTCCAGGCGCTTCAAGCGATCGGACGCCGCCTGGCAGAACTCACCAAAAGCACCCGGAGAGTGCGAATTCATCTTGTCCAGACTACCGTTCATTGCGGTCATACCAGCCTTAAATTCTGCGCGTAGCCTAGTCATCACGTCGTCCAGCGCATCGAGCGCAACCCCCGTGACAATGCCGGCGCTCTTCGCCGCATCCTGCGCCTCTGAAAACGTGCGGAACGCGCTCACAAAGGCTTTCGTCAGGCTCTTGGTCGAGTCGTGCGCGGGCCGTGTTCCGTCCAGTGAGAGATTCACCTGGTGGTCGAACTCGCTCACCGTGGGCCTGATCGCATTGACACTTTCCTCCACTCGGCCGACACGAAAGCGGGCAAGCGCCTCTTCGGGCGAAATGATGTCTTGATTGGTTTCCATAATGATTATCGAGCGTTCGTGCTATGGGTTCGTGCCAGCTGCGCCTCGATCTGCGGACGCATCTCGCTACGGGTCAGCGAAGCCAGGATCAGTCCCAGGCGGATGTCCATCTGTTCCTGCTTGCGATATTGCTGGTACAGCATCTCGTTGACGAAGGCTTGCATCAGCACCTGCTCTCGCAGCAACTTGGTCGGATCAGCTTCCGCAGCCATCGCGATCACCCAGTACGGGTTGCGGAACCGGCGGCCAGCCTCAAAGTCCTGCAGCTCGGCCAGGCTCATCAGGCCCGTACTCTTTGCCTGCTTGGATGCCGTCGCCGCGAAATACTGCGCTGCGGCATCGGATTTCTTGATTTCATCGATCAGCTTCTTACTGCCAGCGAACGGTACACGCGAAGCCAAGGTATCAAACTGCGGCTTTTCGGCCGCGCTCATATTTGCCTGATAGACCTTCTGCATAGCGATATACAGCTTGCCCTGCTCCGTGTTGGCCTCGGCCTTCGTGATGCTCACCGGTGGGTGCGGATCCACAGACAGGCGCGCGAATGCCCGACCAGCCTCTTCCTGATCCTTCGAGAAGGTCAACTCAGGATCCTTGCCTGGCAGGCCAGCGCCGATCGTCACCGAATCAATGCTAGCATCGCCATCCGGCATACTCGAATTTGAGCAACCCGCATACCCTAAGCGGACTTCCATCGCATTGCAGTATTTTTCGGAGTGAATCGCGTGGGTCTGGCGCCGCGTAACCTCGATCGGAGGAATCGGGTCCGTGCTCAGTGCTCGGCTCAGCACAGTGCTGTTCAGAGAGGCACTGCCTCCGCGGCGATAGCTCGACGCTGTATTGCCAGCGCCGCTGACCGCCTGGGCGATGTAGTTGCTGCCGGAATTCGCGCACGGATCGACCGGCATCTGGGTTTGGCGCTCAATACGCTCAGTTTCCCCTTTGCGCTGAATCTCAATGGCGAGTTCGCGCTGCGCATTGCCGCTCTGGATCACGCTATCGGACACCTTCGTGCCCACGTTTGCGATGTTGGTGTTGATAAGCTGCAGGGAAACCTCCAGCTTCCCCCCTAGCGCGACGATACCACCTGTGATAGCAGTCGACGCCGCCTGTACTGCCGCGACCACGCACCCGTCGCACAGAGCGTAAGCGTTACTCGTGGACAGCAGAGTTCCGAATACGAAAAATGAGGAAATGAAGACCTTCTTCATTGGAACAGCCTCTTCATCACATCCTTAGCTTTGTCAACAATGCCAGGTGCAGACTGCGTACCACTTTGGACTTGGCTCTGAATTTGCTGCATAACAGCAGGGTTGATGCCGGTCTGCTGGCCCAGTTGGCTTTGCACTTGGTTCTGCACCTGCGTTACGTTCTGGCTAACCGTCTTGCAGGCGTTCTGCTTGATCTTGTTGAAGGCTGCGATCAATACGGCCGTACTAGGCAACTGGGTAGGATATGCAGGAAAGTTTTCCAGGCACGCTCGCTCCGCGTCGTTGACGCGCATGATGTCGTTAAAGCGCGCGCTCACGCCATCGATCTGACGCTGCTTCTCTGCCGCCTGAACCTGCTGCATCTGCTGAGAGATATCGCACGCGGTGCCGGCGATCCCGCCCCCGGCCGAACTGACGGCGACTGCGAGGAATATTATTCGTAAAAAGTAAGTTTTCGATTTCATTTTTGTCCTTAAAACTTCGGTTTGTCATGGCGCACTGCACTGACGGTATCTACTGGCGCATCATTGAGCACCCGCTCAAGCGTCATTTCCACCTTCGCCAAGCGTTGCTCCAAACGCATCACGTACATCAGCTGGGGAATGTTCGTAGCACCAGAGTCGAAGGCAATGCGCTGCAGCGCGCGGAGGTCAGCAGTCTCCGCCTGCGAGATACCTGGCTCATCAAACAAGTCGTAACAGGGATCGACAAGCCAGGCGCGTACAGAATCTCGATTGCGCTCCACCGTATCCGCCAAACGACGCAGATCGATGCTGGCCTTCCCCCGGCGCTCCAGCGTATTGGCCAACTCCGACAACTGCGTCTCCAGCTCCATGCCAACGCCGCCGAATTCTTGCTGCTCGCGCTGCGCCGAGGTAATCAGGATCCGCTCGTCGTCTTTCAACGAAACACTGAAGTCCAACAGATCCTGGCGGAGCGATTCGAGTGTCGTGCTTTCAATTCTGATCTCGTCCATGTTCGCTCCTTAAACGGCATCCGGCTGCCAGGCCGCACGCGAGCGTTTCTCTTCGGGTAAGCGGAAATACTCGAACATGGGATACAGCTCGATCACCGCTCCCTGGACAGGCTTGAACAAAATCTCAGCCGCGCGCATCAAAAGGAAGACGACCGGTTGACGGAAGTCGTCGGGCAGGACGACAGCCTTCCCGAGCAGGCTGTTCGGCGCATCAACCATCTCTGCCCCGATCGACTGGTTAAACGATTTCACGCTCAAGCGGTTCGCGTATTCGACCACCAACGGCAGAAAGCCGGATCGATGGAAAACCTCGGTGTGCTCGCACATGGCACCATTCAACGAAAACGAGCATTCGAGAACTTTTTCGTAATAGAGTGCCAACGCACGATGGTGCTCAACTGGGATTCGAAATTGGTCCAAATTTGGCTCCTAGTAAAATAAAAAAATTCGCATCATTATTACGATACGCAATTTTATAAGCAACTTCATGACAGCCTCGGCACGACTTTGCGCGCAATAAGACCGTGTGCTTCCTGCTGATACTGCCGTGCTACGCCCTCAACTTTCTGGACCAGGCCCGCCGGATCCACGTCCATGGCCAGACGCATCACACGCCGGTCGAGGTTAAGCTGATTGCAGCACCAGCAAAACGACAACGCCCCGTCTGCCCTACCGTCCGCCCACACCAGAACCCTCCCACGCTCCGCCAACAGGTCGCCAATCGCCTGAGCCAGCATTTCGGCGGCCAGCACCTGTGACAACTTGGCTTCGAGATCGACCATCATCGTGAAATTCCCGCGCGCAGCTTGCGCAGCACCGAAATGCGCAGCGCCTCATCCTGACTGCCGGGCGTGACGGCCTTACCCAGGCCATCGCCATGGATGTACCTGGCGCTGAAAAACTCCCATTCTGCCGGCGACAACGCGCGCTTCGCGTACTCAATGAACTCCATGAACTGGGACACTAGGCCTCCTAGCCAAACCGTGCGCGAGGCACGTCCTTCGAGCAGAACTTGGTGCCCAGCTCGTCGTGTGCCATCGCAATGAACGCCTCAAACTCGCGTGCGATTACCGTCCGATCGTTCCCGACTGGATATGGAGACTTGTCGCTGCCCGCGAACCGCTCTTCCTCAGTTCCATGCACAAGGTAGTCCTCGCGCCAGCCACGCTTTGCGCACGCATCCTGCACATACGACTCGAATGCGCGCGCGGCCAGCTCGTGCACTGTAGTCCAATACGGCTTTGACTTTCCGGCATCGAGGTTTGCAGCACCCTTTACATACTGCGTATACGCCGTTCGATGACTAAAATGTGAGTTTGCAAAGGCATTTGGTTGCGTGTCCTGAAGCATCTTCTGCAAGCCGACCAATACCTTTAACGCCTCACCAATGTCCTTGATCTCGCTACGACACACGCCTGGTTCAAGTATGCTTTCCAGATGCTGGACAAACGGATGACTTGCTCCGAAACGCAGTTCCGGCAGCGCTTCTAAATTGCCTCGTCCGAACTCCTCGCGCAGGCGCCCCAGCATCTTCTCAGCGATAACACCCACCTCCGCGGCCGTCGCGCTAGGATGCACGTTGTCAAGCACTCCCAACAAGCGGTCCCGGACCAAATAAAAGTGGTTTTGCATACTCGCGTCTGCAGCGACACGCATTTCATCCTGGGTCAGCGGCCGAAGCGACAAGCTGTTGACCAGATTGACGATCGGCACCAAGCGACGCAGACCTTCCGGCAGGTAGCCCAGCTGCGCCACGGTGCTAGGCCTGCCGGCGCTACGGGAGGATTTCAACCGGCTCAGGAAAAGCTCTGTCGCGTAGTAGGTACTGGTGTTCATGTAATGCGACCGGCCAGGCGACTCGGACAGTACCAGACCCTTCACATGCTCTCCAAGGCAGTCGTCGAGCGCATGAAAGAATTCATGGGCCAAGGAGCCTGCGCCGTTCAACCTGGTCAGGTTCATTACCTTTCGGGCCGGCTCGTAGTGCGCCGCCGCCCTGCTCACGCCACGCGACCCGAAGCCGATCGCCAGCGTGCCTCCAAGGCTCAGGAACTGCTTATCCACCCCAAGGATATTGGCTAATGTCGAAAGCGCGTCATACGCGCGATTAAGCACCTCCTGGCGCTCACCCTGCGGCAACCAGTTCCCGAACTCCACAGCCCTGAACTGGAAGTCCCCCAGGAAGTCTTCCGGCTGGATATCCTTGCCCCCACGAGCATCCGGCGCACCTGAACGAACGATCTTCGCCAAATGCGGGCGCTTCGTCAACGAACTGATGTCATCGCCCTCTGGTTTGGATTCGAGCGTTTTTTGGCGACGCTGATTCGCACGTTCCTTGAGTTTTTCCATGAAGCGATAGAAGTCGTTCGACTCAAGATTCCGGGGCTCAAACGCTTCCCCATCCAGCACGTAGCGGCGCTGTTCGTAGTTCTGCTTTGCCTTGCGGAACCCCCGCATAGGCTCATAGCAGAAATTGTTGAGGAACCTCATGCCCTTTACATCGTGCCGGAGTACCTGGCCAAACCGCGTGGCGAGCGAGATCGTCGTATAGCGCGAGCACTCGGACTTCTCTTTGCAAATCACGCCGCGGTCCACCAGCTTGTCCAGGAAAAGAGAAACGTCGTCAACGCTGTACAGTTCGCCGGTGGCATCGCGTAGTTGCAAAACCAGCTCCATGTACGCCGACGCCAGCTCTGGCGAAGCTATCGAGCCCACTAGGTCACGGCGTAACGTCTGCACAAACAAGGCAACCCGCGCATCAACACCGGCATCCCGATACTGCTGCAGTGACTGGCTTGGCCAGATGTTGTCCTTGCAGACGTATTCCAGAATCTCGCGCGCGTTCATGCTGCCGAGATCATCCATCGTCATGCTCCGGGCGTAAAAATCCTTGCGCGCGCCGCCAATTTTTTCGCCAGCGTCCTCGATCTTGGCCTTTACCCGCTCCGGGTTCTTGGAGAGCCTTGCCGGGCGAGCCGGCTTCGCCACCTGGTCAACCGCAACTGTAGCCGAAGCCTCAGGCACACCAGAGTGCTGCAGCTCGGTCAAGGCTGTCGACAAGATTTCCAAGTTACGTCGGTGGACCTCCACCAGCGACAGCTTCACCTGCAGGTTGCCACGCAGCGCGTGCAGACAATCCCCTTGGAACGCAACACCCAAATCATAGTCACTGATCGCCTGCAGCTGGCGGTCACGCAAATCCGCATACCTCGCGATGTCGGACGCCATCTCTACACGCACTTGGTCTGCGATCTTGACCAGGTATTCACCGCGCTCGGCGATGCTGCTGTTGTCCTGCAAACCTATGCTCTTGAGGTATGCCTGGCGGAGGTCCGGACTCACTGGCGCCGGCGACACATGATCAAGAGTAGGAGGAAACTGGGCCATAATGCCAGCCAGCGCATCAGCACTCACCGCTTGGCGCAGTGACGCCATCTTGGCGGCAAATGTGTCTGCAGCTTGGCCTGTCAGAGCATCCAGCTGCGCATCGGCGTCATCAAGGTCTAAATCCTCGTAGCCGATAAGGAATGAAGCAACATCAAATTCAGAGATGTCGCGCTTGGGGTCGAATCCAGGAAACCATGCTAACAGATCACTGGTCTTGAACGAAGCGCTGCCGCCAAGCCAAAGACCACGATCGAGCTTCTTGAATCCGAATTGCGACAGGTTGCTCCGAAAGTAGTTTCGGATGACCAAGCAGTTGCGGTTATCAGGTGGGCAGTCCGTCGCAATCAGCGCTTCCGCGTTATCGTACCGGGCCAGGTTGACCCACCTACGAACGGCCATGTTAGCCCCGCAGCGACATGCGAGCGCGGCTACGTGCCTGTTCTACCTCGGCGCTCTGCAGCGCCGGCTCCAGCTGCTCGGAAGAACCCTGGAACCATGCCTGTGCACGGGCGAGATTCTCCCGGCTCGGCATCACGCCCATCGTCATGTATGCGGCCAGGCGGGCCATGTTCTGGCCAGCTGCCTGCAAATCACGAACCAGCCCTACATTCTCGTCTAATGCCATGTTCAACCTCAATTTAAGTATGGTAAATTTCTAACAAATCCTGTTCCAGAGCGGGGTCGACCACAAACGTCTCGTCGTCGATATCCTCCTGGTCATCTTCAAACTTGATTTCGTCCGCGCGCGCAAAGCAAACCCGTAGGGCACGCATAGCAACCACCTCCGTAATTGGAAGACCGGAAGTGGTGCGCCGAAACGACGTGTCATCAAGGCCAAACGCTGGAAACAAACGGCCGTGAATGCCGGCATAGCAGCCGAACTCAATTCCTTCGCCGTCCAGTACCACGCTGGCCAGCAGCGTCCCGTGAAAGTACGCCTGCACGTCTAGCCGACCAATTCCACCAGCCAGAGCCGCAGCGAGTTGTCTGCTACGAGCGCCGGCTAGTTCCGTGACCAGGCTCAGCATCTTGATGCGCGCAACATTGGACAATTCGATATGGCTCATAAAATTCCTGCTAGTCGTTAATCCACTTCGAATGCTTGCACGAAGGGTAATTGGAACAGCTCACTACACGCTTGCCCGACGCCAGCTTTTTGCCTGTCATCGTTCCTTTCTTGCATTTCTCGCAGGTTTCACCGTGACCTGGCAGCGAAGCGTCTTGCTCGATCGACTGTTTTTCCGTCGCCGGCTTCCCGCCGATCTTGGTCAAATCGAACTTCACCTCCTGCATGACGGCTACCAGCTTGCGCGTCATGCCCTTGATGAGTTCCTTGAATTTTTCGGGCGGCATCTTCCCTTGTTCGATCAACCCCAGCGCCATTTCCCACTTCGCAGTCGTTACCGGATCGGAAAGTTCGCGTGGCAGCTTATCGATCAGCTCGATACCCAAATCAGTGGGATGCAGCTCCCGCTTGATGACTTTCAGATAGCCGCGCTGGAGCAAGATCTTGATGATCGCGTCGCGCGTACGCTCGGTCCCGATGCCCTTGGCTTCCCGAAGCACTTGGCGATCAGCCTCGCTCGTTACGAAGCGGTGGATATTGGTCATCGCCATAATCAGCGTACCTTCCGTGAAACGCTTAGGCGGGGTTGTCTCGGTTTGACGCAACCGAACCACCCCGCCCTCCAGTTTCTGCCCGACTTTATAAGACATAGCTGGCCCGCCGTATTACTGATGCATACGCGGACGCTGCGGTTCCGGCACGTCGTCGTAGTAATCGTCGGCATCCGGCGCCGATACTTCGGGAGCCGAGTTGTTATCGGCGCTATCGCTCGGCGCATCCCTCTTTGGGCGGTCAATGCGAGCCTGGGCGAAGCCCAGCTTGGCGTGCAGGTCACTGTCGCAGTCCTTGGTGACATAGACCGACACCGGCGCGGCGCCTTCGACGTTCTTACCATCCGGGCCAATCGGATTAAAAACCACGGTATCGAAATACACCGGCTTACCATCGCTACGATGGTTGACCACATTACCGATCGCCACCTGGCGGTAGCCCATCTTGCCCGAGGATGGGTCGGTGTAGTTCGCGGTCAGCGTAATGACCTTACCACCGCTGCCGTCCCTGCGATCGTTGACGAAGCCGAACACGTGTTCGCGGCGGCCGGTGCCCAGCAGGTCGATGTGGCCCGAGAAAACGGTCTTGCTTTCAGGGTTGGTGTTGCGCCAGAGGACAGCGATCTCAAACCGCTCGCCGCCGCGGTTCACAACGTTACGCAGTACCGGCTTTTCCGCGCCATTTTCCTGCACGCTCATACTACCTCCGTATCAAAAATCGTTAATGGGTTCAAAGCCCATTATCTTTTTTGTTCCCACCAATCAAATTTTCGTAGGATAGTAATGATACGGACCTTGATAAGCAATTTTATATCGATTTTCTAGGGAGTGTCCAGACTTGAATTTCCTATGAACAACGATGCATAAATTTTAGGCATCCCGATAGCGTGTGCGGTCTACAGAGTGTAGAGAGTGGAAAAGTCCGAACCTTTTTCCACAGAAACTGTGAATAACAAGAGGCGGCGCCACCACATTAGAAACCGCCGCCTCTTGCCCTAATCGTGTAAATCCTTCAGTCGTTCACTGGACCACAAATGCGATCGAAGATCCAAATTCTGAAATTCAGAATGGTCCTTTCGTGCCAAAGAAACGGCACGTCGTCTTGGGCCTGCATTATGTAGAAATGGTGAAGATCGCGGACACGCAGCACACCAGTCTTACGCATCACCCACCCAATCGCGTATTTCATACAGAACATCAGACCGCCGGCCAGGCTTTGACTTCCACACCACCGAGAAGACAACCACCTTTTTCCTTGGTCTTTCCGCCCCTCTGTTTATAGAAGTAAGGAATCCCGACCGCATCACATTGATCGCGCAAGTTCTCGTAGGCCTCCTCTGGAACCAAACGCGGGGCCGGGCCAGACTCTCCGCCAGCGACAACCCAGTCGATGCGCTCAAGTAGATTGGAACGATCTACCGCGCTCCCCTGATCGGCAAACACCCCCTCGAAACTCACAGCCTCCAACAATGGCTCCATGCTGAGCCACCGAATGCGCGCCGGCACACTGACAAGCTTGTAAACATCGCGCCGCACCTCTTCCTGGTTCACGACGCTTATCCCCAACCACACGTTGTCATAACCGCGGCCCCAGTCAGCAGGAAGCATCCCGGCCACATTGCCGATTCGCTTCGTCAGCAAAAGCCAATCCAAGTTCGGTGTGACCCGGATCAGCTCCCAGAGTTCACGGCGCCATTGAGGGTCCGCCCGGTTATCAAAGACGTCGGCCAACGACGCACAAAATACGCGCCGGCGCCGGCCATGCGCCGCAAAGAAGTCAGAGTGAGCCGCGTTCCACCGCACTGGCTGGCCCCAGTTACCTGCACTGGTACGTTTGCGCTGTTCCTGCGGCCCCCAGAGGATCTTCATCGTTCGCGACGGTGTACTCCTCTCGGCATAGCAATGATCGCAGCCTGGCGACACCTTGGCGCATCCAATCCACGGATTGAACGTCGCATCAGTCCACGAAATGTCGGAAGTCTCAGCCATTCGGCCTCCTTCTGCTTAGAATTCGCTATCGACGCTTACAACCACGTCGACGGTCAAAGAAAATAGCCGCCAGCACCGCCACAGTAGCCACCACAATAGCGAGATGGTCCGCCACTAGGAACATCATCCAGCGCACCAAATCGCCAGCACCGATCTCAGACAGCGGGATAGCCTGCACCCGCTGCTGCTCTACTTCCAGCGGAGCCTTCGCGCCGCGCCGCCAATCGGTAGCCTGCAGCTTCGCCGCGACCCCGCGGCGAAGATCCCGCAGCTCCTTGATGCTCGGATTGGGATGCTTGCCCAAGAAGCAGTCGGCCTCATCGAGTGCCTCTTCCTGGCGCGCGGCCAGCTTCAACACAGCGTTTATCGATGCCTGGCTCGCCGGTAGGTAGTCAATCCCGCTCAATGCAATAGCCACCGTAATCGCGGCGACGCAAAGCCATTCACTTGGCCCGAATTTCGACAGAATTTTCATAAGTTATTTGAGCTGCACGTTGTTGAACCGCGAATTGAGCGCTCCCTTCTTGTCCATGTAGACCGCGATCGTCGAGTGCGGCGTAATGTACTTCAAAACATCTTCCGAGATATTCAGCTTCTTGCACGACGCCTGCCAATAGTAGCTATCGATACCAAGCAGGATCTTCGTGCTGACCGTAGTGATGATCTCCTCGGGGAAGTCGGATGGCGTCTGCGCTGCGCCCCACAGTCCCAAGCCAAACTTACGAGCCTCTTTGGCGATCTTGTTGAACACGTTGTCCGGGTCTTTGTCATCAAAGAGCAGGTGTGCTTCGTCGGCACCCAGGATCTCGGCAATGTACGGAATAGGGCCCGCGAGCTTGCGCTTGCGGAAAACGTGCTGGGCGCGCAGGTTGCAGAAAATGATCTGCTCCTCGGTCGACAGATTACTCAAGTCATAGGACCAGACTTTCGCGCGAGGATCGAACGGCGGCGGGTTTGCGTTGAAGATGCCGATCGCCTTGAAATTCTTAAGGCGGTCTATCACGCCTTTGAGCACTTCCTTCGAGTCGTATTTGATGAGCAGCTCAAATTCGCGGCCGGTTTCAAGCGAATTTGCATATTCGTTCACGCGGTCCAGAAACTTGGCCTTGGCATTGTCAAAGGCCTTTCCAGCCTTCTCGCGGTCCTCAACACTGGTCTTCCTGTTGTAGGTCGACGAAGCGCTGTTCATACGGGCAGCTGCCTTATTCATTTCCTCCAGGGCGCCAACAGCCTTCGAGCCCAGCTCGTTGGCATCCAGGCCACCGTACATCGCCTTCAGTCGGCGCTCAGCATACCCAATCAGGTCGTCGAGCGTGGGATAGTATTCCTTCAGCTCCGAAAACCGGCGGCCATCCCATATCTCGCGGCGCTTCGCCTCCGTGATCTCCTTCCGACACCAGGTCTCAGGATGGTCCTCGAAGATTCCATGCAACGCGTACACGTCCGTTAGCAGGTTGCGCAGCGCCGCCTCCTGCTTGTCCATGATTTTTCGCGCGGTCTGGTTGATGGTCGAAATCAGGAAATTGATTTGTCGACGAACTCCGCCGGATGCAGGGTTGGTGTCGAGCACCAGCGGGTTGTACCCGTACCGCGTGGCGCCGGAAAACTCCACGCGCGACTCGCCACGGATAATCAGGTCTCGATGCAAGTCCAGGTTATGGTAGCGCTCAAGATCCGGGTCATCACTAATCTGTTCGATGTAGTTGATGAGGGTGTAGGACTTGCCGGTACCGGACTTCCCACACAGGATCATGTGCGGGTTGATTAATGCTGCCGTGTCCCAAATAACCGCAACGTCCTTGTGCTCCTTCTTACGCAGGTAATCGTTGTACCCGAGGTGGATCTTCATGTGTCAGTCAGCTTTGTTGAGGCAATGCCGCAGGGCTTGGCGATGGCCCCTGGGACAAGTCAGTTTGCAGTGCGGCTGGTGCAATCTCGCCCACCACATTGGCCACCACCTTGGTCAGGCGACCGTTGACAGTGGCGCCATCGGCCATGTTCATGACGCTGTACTCGATGTTGCCGTGGATTATCGCCGTCGCGAGCAGGATCAACCGCTCAACCGCCAAATCCCCGTGCACCTCACCGCCAATAACAGCAATCTTCGACTTCACGTTCCCGTGAACACCCGCAGTCTGCGCCAGCACAACTTGGTGCTCGCCTGCGATCTCGATATTCCCGCGAACCGTTCCCTGCAAGACGATGCTTTCTTCTACGACGATGTCGCCCACTAGCCGAAACGACGGCGGAATGATCGTGTGAATGTCTTCCGTCGCCCCGATCGGCAACTTCACGCGCTGGGGACTGGCCGGTGCACGATCCACGCTGGCCAGCTTGGAGCCAGCGCCCGGCGCTACCTGCGCCTCGTTGGTCGAACGCATTTGCAGTGGCACCGATTTGCGCTTCACCACGCCCAGGCCCACACCAATTCGCGTCAAAAAGTTATCCGATTCCATACCGTACTCTCTCAATTCGTGACGTTCAAAATACGCTTTTCCGTAACCACTGTGCGCGACTCCGCGTCGATCGCCACGATGGCCTCGCCGCTCTGGAGCTTATGGCCAACGCCGAGCTTACGACCGGCCACCACGATTCCATCTCGATCGAAACCAGATATCCCTGACGACTGCGAGGTGACGAAATCAATCGGCAATGAAGACAGATCAATCGCAGCGTGCGCCTTCGCTGCGTTGACCGACTTTTGCACTTCCTGCGCAGAGGCAACGACGGCAGCGCGTGCGGATTGGCTCGATGCAGCCGGCAGTGCAGCCATGCGATCCACAAGGCTTTTCAGGCGGCCATCGAATTCGGCAAGCCGGCGCTGCAGCTCGTCGGCCACGGCCTTACTCGCCCCGGCCTGCACCAGGTGGTTCTTCCGCTCTTGCTCCAGATCAGCGCGCAGCGAAGCGGTAACTTGGTCCTTGTCAGCCGGTGCTACAGCAACACCCAGCGTCGCGCTGGCCTTCGCCACCGCAGCTGGCACCGGCGCGTGAGTAACGCGCGCCGGTTGGCGATCAGCCGCGTGCGCGCTCGTTTTCCCGCTCACCATGCCGATCAGCGACCCCGATCCGGTATACGCACCAAACCCGATGGTCACTCCCACCAATGCGATCAATAGCCAGCCCAAGGCTGTGATTTCGTATTTCCCTTTTACGGGTTGCGACACCTGTATTTCCTGTTGCTCCATGAACACGCTCCTTACTTTCCTGCGCTGTGCCAGCGCTACTTCTCGACAGCCTCTTTCAAGGCCGTCAGAGGCTTGATTTTCACGACCGTCTTGCTGGGGATAGGGACTGCTTCGCCGGTCTTTGGGTTGCGACCAACACGCGCAGAGCGGTGCGTCAACGAAAACGAACACAGTCCTTGGATGCGTGCATATCCGTCCTCACGAATTGCGCCGGTAATCGCAGCCACCACGCGCTCCAGCGCCTGCGCACCCTTCGCCTTGGTGGAACCGGTCGCATCAGCGATCACATCCGCCAGATCCTTTTTTTTCATTACGCTTCCTTCAAAATTATCCCGGAAAAATTCCGTATGCGTACAATGATACGTAATTATTGAGAAATGGCAAGGAATTTACCTGCCAGTCAAAAAAATTGAAGGAGCATGCCACCTCGATGCGCTACGGGCCTTGCCGCAGCACCAGGGCAGCGCTTAGAGGACGACCTTCAGCTCTGGATGGAACCGGGCCACTGCTTGCGTAATTCGGGGGTACTCCACGCGAAACGACGTGGCCGTCAGCGCAGAATCGTGAAACACCGTCATTGCCGGATGCGTCACCATGTTGAAATGCTTGAAGGCATCCTGTTCCAGCAGCTTGGGCAACAGATCCGGCCTGCGAGCAACAAAATCTGCTGGCCGATCCCAGTCGTAAGCGACGGTATCGCCGGCTGTCCAGTGTTGCCAGTACAACGCGATTTCCGACGATAGCTCTTTCGACATCCGTTGCATGCTCAACAGATCATGCTCACCCAGCACCTCAATGCGCATCACTTTCGGATTCAACGGCAACTCGCACTCAACAAGCAGATCGATAACGATCATTTCCATGCCACGCTTATCTGCATACTGTCGCGCGAACATCAGGCCATTCAAGCATTGATGGCCCGACAGGCCAGTAACGAACCCTGGTATCTTACGCACCAACGGCAAAGTGATCTCGGAGACATGCAACGTCGTGGGCACTGCATTGCGCTCGTAAAATAGTACGACCGCAACGTCGATACCGAGACGTTTTTTCTTAAGCATCAAGACTCTCCTTGGTCGGAACTCCAAGTTCCGGTTTTATATGGGTTCGGGACGTTATTGCGCTTCGCCACCTTATCGGCCGTAGCGCGCAACGCTGCCCTGCGCTTCTTCCAGGAGCTATCCATGCGCGAGACAGCCTCCATGATGCGCGCCACAGGCTTGCTTACGCGCCCCTCGTCATTCTTCCAGCGATAAGTCGCTGCGGGCTCCCGGCCGTGGTCAATCGCAAACTCCTTCTTGTCGGTCGGGTCGTCCGGGTTATAGCCCAGTTCGCGCATGTACTCCATGACTTTGATGACGCGATTGATTGGCATCGTCTCAGGATAGTCCTCGTAGAACTGCAGCATGATGCAGACGGCCATGTCCTTGATAGGAAGTACGCGCTCCTTGTCCTGCATCATCTCGGCCCACTTTGCACGCTGCAACCCAAGCAGCTCGCAGGCCATGCTGATCGTCAGTCCATTCTTCGTACGCCAGATCTCGATATCGACAGGACGATATGGCAGCAGTGAATTCTCTTTCGTCGTCATTTAATTTTGGGTGCGTTACGCTTGCTCACAAAGTCGCCCAGATCGTCGCCGGCAACATCGACAGGTTCATCGAAAACTTGCTCTGCACTGAGCAGCTGATCCTGAGTAACAGCCGCAGCCAACTCGCCCTTATCCTCCGTTGCGATGACGTTTTGTTTCTCCAGCTGATCAAGCACCGTAAATACGATCTCAGGCGCTGCAATCTCGGCCGGCGCCGACGCGTTACGACGAGAGCGGAATGCCTCCATCGAGACAACATTCTCGCCGGCGGCATCGACGTCCTGGGTCTCGCCCAGCCCTTCTTTAACTTCCGCCCCAAGCTCGAATCCAGGCTCGAATTGATCGAGAAAATCCGATTCGATCCCCTGCTCATCCAAGAGCAGTTTCAAATCCGGCACACCGTAGACCTCGTTCTCAAATGCAGCTGCGCAGATGGCGCCGCGCGCGCGCGCGTGGCCGGCCAACGCCGACTCCAGACGCTTAAGTTCAGCAACGTGCGTGCGCAGCTCACCGTTAGGATCCACTACTTTAGTCAGCACACCGCCGCCGCCTTCCAGGTCGGCTCGGAATACAGCCAGAGCACCAGCAGGGTCCAGTTGGTATTTTTCGGCAAAAGGTACCAGCAGTTCATGGATCGAGGTACGCAATGATTCACACAGACCACGCATCTCTTTCGTTTCCATGCAGTTTTTCTGCAGCAGCACACGGAAGGCCTGTTTTTGACCGAGTTCGGGCATCTTCAGCGCGGCGCGCAACGACTCAGGCAAATGCTGCCCCATGGCCGAATCGATCATTTCGGAGAGAGTTTTCTGCACGCGAGCAAGGACGGGCTCGGGCAATCCATCGACTACCAGCTCTCCCTCGTCTTCGGACAGCTTCGGTGTACCAGGCGCATCATCCATATACGACCCCAGCGACGCCCCTGGCGCTCCACCAATAGAGTCCGACTGGACCGCTACCCGGGCCGGGCCCGAACGGAACAAGTTGATAACCGAACGCACGAATGCACGGATCGCGTTAATCAAGCGCTTGAGTAAGGACTCTTGCTCTTCAGCAGTGCCTATGGGAGCGGCAGCAATCTTACTTCGAAGGCTATCTTTATTGACGACAAGACGATTTCCATCGATCTGAAAATCCTGAATTTTGTCGGAATTTTGGGAGTACAAAGGGCTTGCAGCAGTAAGAGTTGCGCTTTGCCCTGCAACATTTAAAGTCATATTTGCACCCAAAGAAGTTATGGCGTATCGATAGCATTATACGCATTTAGCCTTTCTTTGTAGAGCAAATTTAGTTGTATTTATGCCAATTTTGCAAGCACCCACGGAACTCTACCGCATACTGATCGAGGTGCCTTGCGCTTTTTCGCCTCTACCGACGATACCGCCATGCTCGGACGTTTCCGACATCATTGTGCGTGAAGTCCGAATTTGTGTAGAAGCCTACCCCGCCTTGTCGAGCGAGGTACGCCAAGCGGCCCAGGTATTCGCCCGTTATCGTGCGCGTGCTGAAGTCCACCGCACGGAACACCCCGCGGCCATCCGGCAGATGCAATGACGCCTGGGCGGCACCTTCTATACTCGAATTCGTCGCGGGCGTGCGCAATCCACTATGGACATCAAACCGAACATGATGGCCGTAACCGGCAAGCCAAGCCTGCATCCAGGACAGCAACTGCAGCAGACGCACATCCGGGGTTCCAACCACGTTAGCCTTCACATCCCGAAGCATCCATGCAACTTGCTTCTTGCCGCTCTCCGTCGAGAAGTCAATGGTCGCTTCCTCGCCTGCACGCTCCAACCAAAGCACGTTCGGAATGACTGTCTCGGCACGCGATTCAAATGGCGTGAGCAGTGGCGCCCCCGTCGCTCCGATCGCCACTGCCTTGAGAAAGTCCCTGCGCAACATCATTTCACCCTATTCGCAGAGCGCTCGATGTTCGCGTGGATGCTGTTGAACATATAGTCGATGTCGGCCGACGTCATTTCGTCTACAGGCTTGGTCCACTTCAACTGGGCAGAGATCTCAGCCTCGGTGTCTTTCATCGACTCCAGCGGATTCTCGCTACCCAACGCCTCCTCGATCTTCACCAGCGCATCTGCTGTCTGTTCAGTAAATCCGATCACGACCTCCGCTGCCTGCACCTCTTCTTTTACCTTCACCGGCGGCTCAGCAGAGAGTAGATCGCGCTGCGTCGGCTTCACCTCATCGAACACACCTGGCTCGTTCACGGGCACCTCTGGCATCGACTCAACAGCCCCAGTGTCTCCCATGATACTGTGCAGATAATTGTCCAGATCCGCTTCAGCATCGCCAGTTGGCACCGCCATGTCTGCGTCCGACGCAGCTCGCGACGACTCTCCCGTAGACAGAACCACCGCATCCTGCAGCGCCTCGGCCAAGCCCGCAAACTGAGGATTTTTGATAACTGCCTTCGTCGGCTGCGGCGGATTATCAAGCAGCGCACTCGCCGATGGCTTCGCTGCGCCCGAGGTGATGTTCTCACCCAAGTCCGAGACGACATGTTTTTCCGCCAGCGGCGGATTATGGTAGGCCGGGTGCAGGCCTTCAAACGCCAGCTCATCACCGCCAAAGCCGCCTTGCGTCTCCTCACCGCCTGCGTCGACCAGCACTGGCGGTTCGCCATCGAGCGTCGCGGGGTCGACCGTGATCGGCTCCCAGTAGCGCCCGGCCTCATCGCAGACGGCTGCACGCATGGCCTTGACTGCGGCCATGTAGTAGGCGATCCCGCGGTTGATCGCCGTCTCGTTCGGATTGTTCATCTCGATCTGCATTACGGTGTCCGCCAGCGCCTCGGCAACCGGGTCAACCGTTTTGACGTAGGACGGCCGGCGGCCGGTACGAATTCGGTTCGCGATCTTGTCGATCGTTGTAAATCGCGAGTCCGCCTCGTTGATCGGCTTGATGCGATCGTGCAGATCCTCCCGCTTCGGACGGTCCACCTGCAAGAAACGGTTGATACGAAAAGGCAGCTCGGAGAACTTCGCCGAATGGAACCAAGTAAAACTGCGAGCGCGCGTCACCTGGTCCTTGAAAATGAGGATACCCTCCATTTCCTTCAGTGCCTTCAGCTCTGACAAAGTGATCTTGTCGCGCCGCTGAATAGATCCGGTCAAATTAGCGCGGTAGTTTGTGGGTGCCAGGTTGCTCACGGCGCCTTCATACGATCCCGTCTCGATCATGATCGACTCGCCGGCGACCTTTTTGAACACGTCCAGCGTTTTGTCTGGATCTTCAAGAGCAAGCGTGTACTTGAGCTTCGTGTTTGCAATCATGGAATCGACTTCTTCCTTGTTGTCGCCCTTCGCCATTGCTGCGATATCCTGGCCGGCCGCGATCATCATGAAACCCAGCGAGCGGGCCTGCGCGAACATCAGCGCGATGCCTTCGGCAAAGTAGTAGCCCAATTCGTCCATGGTGATGATATACGGCGCCGGCGAATTGGTGGCCTTGGTCGCAATAATGTCCTGGTACGTGCCTTCCAGTTTATGGCCGAGGTTCATCGCCATCATCAGACGAATACTGGACACCACTAGCTTGCCCAAGTTGGCCGCCTCTTGGGATGACTTCTCCAAGGTAGGGATCATGACCACCAGGATGCGCCGGTTCAAGAGCACGTCCATCATGTCCACCTCAGAATACTTGTCCTTAAAGATGTATCCGTAGGTGTCCATGAGCATGGACAGTGTGCGCGCGTACTGGCCTGTCAGGTAGCCGTGCTGGTCGTACACGGTCTGGTCCCACTTTTCAGGCTTCTCGGCCAGCTCGGCGCGGAAGCCCGGCAAGCCGGTTTCCAGATACGCCTTGATCGGCAAGAAGGCGAACTCCGGAATCTCACCTTTCTTGCCTTTCAGGTACAGCTTGACCAGATTAGGCAGCGCCAGGTACTCACGAATCACGCCAATCGACAGTGTGATGTTCCCGACCGCGCGCTCGTAGCACAGCGTTCGGATCAGCGCGTCCATCATGTTGACAGCCTTCTGCTGCCACTGCGCGCCATCACCGCTTGCCTTCGGCAGCAGAGACGACGACAGCTGTGAAAGGAAGTCCGGCGAACCCTCATACCAGGGGTTCATACCGTTCGACTTCTTCTCGATCGTCTTCTTCTTCTTATACGGGTCAGCGCCACCCGTCATGAAGTTGATGACCAGGTAGTCATCCTCACGACCAACGCGCCGGCAAAGCGACCATACAGCTGCGTGGAGACTCGAATCAGCCTTGCCGTCAGAGTAGAAGAAGCCAGAGCCCCACGCCAGCGCATTGAAGCAGATTGAAAGCAGCGTCACGGTCTTACCCGAACCGGTGGTCCCCATCAGCAGCATGTGTGTGCGTGAATCAGAATTCGTCGCCCACAGCTCCTTCAAGTTCTCACCCGGATCATCCGCACGCTGATTACCAAGGAAAAGAATGCCGTCCGCTTCCTGCTGCTCAATGATCTCGCCTTTACCGCTTGGATGCGGCTTCGACACATCGAGGGAAGGATCGATGCCCCCCAGATGCTTAGCCATGCGCAGCGGTGCCTCAAAGCGCTGCCAAGAAAACCACAGCTGCGTGAGCAACATCACGACGGTGATCGGAATCCAGAGGAAGGCAAATACAACTGCCAAAACGGCCATCCCGATCTGGTACTTCGCATAGTTGACCGGATGCGCCAACCACGCACCGAATCGCTCGAACAGGGAACGGGGGTCGAGCGTAATCCGCTTTTGCGTTAGCTCTTGGCTCTTGTTGACACTGTACTGGTTGGCCATCGGACGATTAGCAGGTGAACCTTAGAATTTCGCGAACAGCGCCCAGCCGCCCAGGCCAAGGCCGATTGCCCCGAACCCAAAAGCCGACACCAAGACCACATGGGCGACATCCCGGACGATGTTGCTCAAACCTCCCTTTCGCTGCAGTGCCAAGTTATCCTCCTCCACGCCAATAGAATCGGCATTGGCCTCTTTAGCATCTCTGCACAAAATTCCTTTTACCCTGGCTAACGCATCATTTGCCGCTTCGCCCCCTACAAACTGGTCAAGCACGCATCGACGAAGCTTCAGTGCATCGCTGTAGTCGTACTCACGTACCTCAACCACCAGGCTGTATTGATCGGGATCTCCCGGCTCGATAAACACCGCTGTTGTCATGTGTTTTTTTGACGCTCCGTACCCGCTGCCGATGTGGATACGTTGGAAACGTTTCTCCACTCCGGTTCTGGCAAACTCCACCAGCAAGTCGCCGCCACTGGCCAAGGCTGCGTAGTCCATCAGTTCAACCATGTCTTTTATTTCGCTTTCCATATCACTTTCCCCCGAACATCGCTTTGATATCAGATGCCGTCGTGCCACCAGGAACTACAGTTCCGTTACCACCAAGGATAGTTGGCGTTTTGGAGAATCCCAGCGCAGTGAAGGCTGCCATATTGTTTTTAAGTGCGCGGCCTGCCAGATCGCACGAACCCACGCCTGCCGGCGCGGCGCCAACAGGCAAGGCAGCAATCTCATTCCACATGGCCCATTGGTCCTTCGCGCATAGCGCTTGAGTGGAGAGCTGCTCGGAACCCTGTTTGAACGCCAGCGGGAACACGTAAATAGCGAAGTCGCTACCGAGTTTCTTCAGCTCAGAATGAAACTCCTTGCAAGATGGACAGTTGGGGTCAGAGAACACGTACAGCGTGCGCTCGGGCGCAGCAGACTTCAGGCCAAAGCGAATTCCATCCTTCACGAACGATGCGTCTCCCAGCCTGGCACTTGATGCGATGGTGCCGCCGGCCGGTGCCATCCCCCCGCCGGCGCCATCTACAACAGGCGCCATCGCTGCCTCCTTAAGAATCGCCGCTGTCAGATCGCCGTGGCTATTTTGAGAGTCCATCCAGCGCAGCACGCTCGACAACAAAGCAAGTGTGGCCAACGGTAAGAGAATGTATACCGCAAGGCGACGCAACAACAAGCGGCGCTGGGTGCGACGAATGCTAGTCACGATCGCACGGTGGATAGCTTCGAGCGCCTGGCGCGCATCGCCTTCTTCATCAAAGCGCTCCATTATCGCGATTTTCTCAACGCCGGCCACCTCATTAACGAACACCACGGCATACGCACTCGGCGCCGCCTCGTCCTTACCCTTCGCCTCCGTAATCGAAAACGAACCCAAGGAGGCATCAGTACCGCCAGCGAACCGCAAACGACATACGGACTGGATTCTGCCAGTTGCCATGAACGAGGTAAAAAGGGTTCCGTCTGGTTCGACATACACCAAGTCTTTCGGGCGGCTATCAAAGGTAATTTTCATATATTTCCCAATAAACTATTTATACTATTTTTCAGACTTCGATATCGGTCAAGATTTCGCTTCTCGCGGTTCCAAAATCCCAGTGTCTTCAAGATATCGACGGAGTCCCAACACCGCCTCCTCGACGTATGGCGCGGTCAAAACACAATCGTTATCCCACGCTACCTCCTCGGCCTGCATCTGCGTAAACACCGCTGCAGCTTCGATGAAAGGCACCTTTCTGCCCGCGGTATTCAATGGGTACCAGAGCCCACGGTCATAGGGTTTCAGCCAGATGAAGTTCGAGGATGGAAGTACGCCCGTCTGGCGGGCCTCGATCAGCATGGCCATCAAGAGCGTGCGAACGTACCGATGCTTCATCACCCACTTCTTCGCCTGCTTGTTGTTCACGCAGCGTTTGAACTGCGCCGTAGCAAGCGAGAAGTCCGGTTTCGATTCGGGGTTGTTTGCGGAGTGGTTCAACTGGTCTATCAGCTTCTGCGAGGCCTTTGTGTCCTTGAAAAACACGCGCAGACCAAAGACCGCAAACAGTGCGCGCTCATGGGGCGCAAATTTTCCGAAGGAAGAAACCGGGCGGCCCAACTGCTGCACGAACAGCGCGCGCGCTCGCTCAACATCCACCTCTTCGTTCACGATAAGGCCATATTCGGCCACCCACTCTTCCGGGTGCATGGACGACGCCCATTCCGGGGATCGATCATTGGTGAGGTCACGCTGCAGGATAGGCGCGACTGCCGAGAAATGATGGCTTTGCGACTCCAGCAAGGACTGTATCGTGTGGACCTTCTTAGCCTTCAGGATTGGGTTTTTCATTGCTTTCCGCGCGAACCACGCCGCCAACAGCACTGGGATAATTGCGTAGTACAAGCCGATCTTGTTGCCAAGCGCCCAGGTCTCTTTGAACTTCACGACCTTCGCGTACTTGTAGTAGATGAAAAGAGTATGCTGCGATTCTTTCGCGGCCTGCGATGCCCACGCCAGTGGGTACACCTCATATGCCTTCCACGTCAACAGCCGGCGTGTCAGCATCTCATGGCGTAAGTGCCAAATGCCCATCACCATGCCCACGACCAGCACAACCATCAGGATGTAAATCGGGGTTGAAGTACGGTTGTTTACTTGATCTGGCATCCGAACCTCGTCGCTTCTCGCGATACTCTCATCGCATAGTTGTAATTGAGAGCCGGCGTACGGCTGTGGAAATTGCCCACCCCTTTCCAAAAGTCGCCGGTACGGTTGATTTCATAACGGACCACGTAACCGGCGGCCCGCATGGAGAGGCACAGATCGCTGGACAGATCCGCCCGGGAAATCCCAAACTTGCGCTGGAACGTATTGGCCCACACGTCGTTAATCTGCATGTCCCCGTGGTCTTCCGTACCATTGGCGTTTTGGCGAACCAGGCCTGGCGCCGTTCTACCGGAAGATTCCAGCACGTGGATCGCGCGCACAATGCAAGCCGGCACTGAATACTGCACTTCGGCTATCTGCGCACAGATGGGAACCAGGTTAGGGGAATTAGCAGGAAGCGCCGGCGGCATACATCAAAAGCCTTCCTCGATCTCGGCAATGCAGGCCCGCAGATTCTCAATCTTCTCTGGGCTGAAAATCACTGCGTATTCGCCCCCTTTGCGGATCACGTCAAGGCGCGCATTCGCTTCGAGGATGGTTTCAACGTGGTGTGGCCACTTCCGCTCGATCTCAATCACGACCGGGATTGCGGCGCTAAAAGGCATGATCCGGAAGAACGTATTCAAACCGCTGTTGCAAGCCTCCAACTGCTCGCGAGTCATCCCCCGAACCAACTCCAGCATCCTGGCCGCAGTTGACGCCACCAACGGATTTTCCACGTTTCCCGTGTATCCGTAGGCATCGTCAATGCGGCGCGCGACCATGCGACCTACTTCCGATTGCAGGAGGTCGATCAGATCATAGCGCGGGGTTCCCAAAGTGCTAAGCATGGTGCTAATATTGGCGTTATGTTTTCCGTATCATAACAATGGTACGCAATCTAGTCAAACCGATTCACCTTCTAGGGCAAGCAAAATGGACAATTCTTTCAAACCGAAGTTGCCACCGAAACCACAAGCAAAACCTGCACAGCCAGCTGCTTCATACAACGCACCACGCGAAGAAGGGAACACCGCAGGCGTCAATCACCTCGCGATGCTGGGCGGCCTGGGACTTCTGGCCGAGATTGCGGAAGCAGGTGAACAGATAACTGATGTGGGTGCAGGCACTGCACTGACCGGCCTGGCCGGCACCGTGGCCACGCTCGCCCTCGATCCTCGGGATCAGATCGACCCGCGGAAGAAATTTGTTCCGCGCTAGGCGGCTTTAATCTTTAATGATGGTTTACCGTATTACGAGCCCCTGCGGGGACTGGCCCACTCCCTACTACCACTCCCTTGCAGTCTACGGAAACCGCTCCGGCCTGCTACAACTTCCTTTTCCGTTAATCGGTAGCTGCTAAGAACATCAGCTTTCGTAGGTCATTGAAGCTCATATCTGCCGCCTCGTGCACCTTTATCAAGATGCTCGCCGAAATCGGCAAAATTTGCTTCCTGATCTTGCAAATATCCGATGGCCTGACTTCCAGCGCCCGTGACAGGGCCGCATCGTTCTTAAGACCAAAGCGCGACATCACATCATCCAGGAGTGGATTGGGGTTGTAACCAGGTTGATCCAGGAGAGAGATCTTTTTCGCCATGTTACTTTACCTGCAGTGCTGGCGCAAAAGGACGCACTGCTCGATTTACGCCGGCGACGACACGCAGGCTGGGTATCGGATCAAAAGGCGAACGGGCACTGACGAGCATATCGTCGATCAAATATCCTTGAACCATATCCAGCGCCAATGATTTAGCGAACTGCAGATGGTGCGCCTCTTCGACACCTTCCCCGATCAACGGTATGCCGGCATCCTTCCACACCCGCACCAAGGCACGGAGCGACTTCGCCGCATTCGCATGTGCGCTCGCCTGCCGCAGCAAGGCGCCATCAATTTTGATTGCTGACACTCGCTCGATGGAGTGCACGCGCATCAACCCATCCAGGCCAGAGCCGAAATCATCGATCACCCAGCGGACACCTTGCGCCGCCAAGGCATTCACCTTGCGCGCAACTACATCAAATGATTTCGCATCTATGGCCGCTTCGCTCAACTCGAAGTAGACATTGGCCGCAGCGGACGACACCAGGAACTCCTGCTCACTGGCCTGTATCAACGTCTCGTTGGCGACGTTCACGAAGACGGGAACATCCGTATGACCGAACTCGCGCAAGAACGCCATCAAACTACTGTCGATAACACTCCATCGTTTGGGTTCAATCCCCCGAAACAGGATCTCGAAACCGAACAGTGTCCCCGAGCCGAGGGACATGATGGGCTGAACTACGAACGGCAGCGAACAATCAGCGTTCGACTGGGCAGAGATAACAAAACGACTATTATGTTGACGGGCCATGTGCATACCTTAAAAGAGCCACCGGAATGCCATGGAAACTCATGGCCCCTAACGCAGGACGGCATTTGCTTGGCCGCCCTGGCTCAGAAATAGCAATTCCCTAAATTATAGACTACTTCCGTATCATAATAACCATACGAAAATTAAAACATGGTCCAAGCGTACAGTTTTTTGTTGTGCAGGGGAATTTTTTTCCGTATAGTCAAACTTATAGGCAAAACGCACCAACATCGAGGTGAAAATAATGGATACCGTGCAAGCAGTAGCAGTTGGTCAAGCCATGGCAGCTAACAAGAGCGCTGCGGAATGGCAGGCTTACGCACGCCGTCTGGAGCAAGAGCTGCGCCTAGCGACAGCAGAAAATTTCGGCTACGCAGCGGTACGTGATGCGGCCGTGGCGCAGTTGGCCAAACTCGATCCGCACAACTACCTGCTGGTGCAGAGTAATCGCCGCAGGATCTTCGAGAATGCGCGCGATGCGCAGCTGGCAGGTAAGCGCGCAGCTTAATCCTCCCTCGTACATAGCGCTCCCAAGTGAGTCATTCCTACCTAAGCCGTGGGCGCGGACGTACCATTTCCTCCACTGTAGCCACGCCTTCGGCGTAACTCACGCTGTATCTTTGGCCAACCGTTGGAAGGCTGGCATCCCAGCTGGATGAGTCGTGGATAACAAACACATCGGGTTCAACTTCTTGAACAACTCGATTTGCATCGGCATAAAGGATTTCGCCGGTGTAGTGGTGATCGTCGTCCAATAGATTGGCGATGCGTGCCTGAGGATATGACCGAAGAATTGCGAGCAATTCATGCCGTAGCGTTCCATTCTCGTTGCGTGCGACACGATGCGATCGGATGCCGTTCTGGACTCGGCGCTTGTCGTCTTCGCCCGGATAGTCCACTCCAAACTGGGCTCGACCTTCGATAATGTCAAGGTCAAGCAGGCCCGCCTCCAGGCCGGCATCAATCCATCGGAAATCATTCTCAGCACTGCGCACATACTTGGAAATCGCGGTGTCGTTGACATCGAGGAAGTAGGCGCGAATGCCTCCGAACTCCAGCATCACCAGGCGCTCCATCCATCCGGGCGGGAGCACCAAGATGCTGCTGCTGATCGGGTCCAGATAATAACCATTCTGCTCGTGAAAGGCTGAGTCCTCACCCAGTTCAGCGGCAATATCCTGTACATGCGTGGGGTCACGTAACGGGAAGAAATCGATGTCGATCGACATGGACATCATCTCGGGAGGCACCTCTTTAAGGCCCAAGACGGAAAGACTGCCGGCAATGACGAATTCAGTGTGCGGGCCACACTTCGCAGCCTCTTCTAAGGCACACAGGATCTGCTCACGCCGCATTCGCTAATGCTTGAAACTTGCGCACAGAGGCAACGAAGGGGGAGTTTTGGCGCAACGCAGCTGCGCGGGAGGATCGTTCTTCCAGAATCTGAGCTGCTCGTTGCGGATGCTGCAGCAACTCCTTCCAAGCGTCGATATAGTCCTGACTACACAAACACCGTTGCTCCCAGAGAGCAACCTGTCCATGAGCGAGCGCCAGTATCTCATCTGCATCGACCGCGGCACCATCACGCAGCGCGCGTGCTACCGGCCGATGTTTGTCGAGGCGACGCTCGTTCACATCGGCGGCCGATACTACGGCTTGCGCTGAATTGTAGTGGTGGTTTTCCATCAGAAAGTTTTGTGATTCAAGGACTGGTTCACTTGGATAGATCCCGGTGCATTTATCGTACCACAATTCCTATCCGTCGCCTGAGCCTTGGCCAACCCGATCAACCTGGCACACCGCTCGAAAGTGCGCGTGCACGGGCCTGGATATTCGGTGGCAACATTCTGATCGCATCTTCGGTCGTTGGCTCGATCGTTGCCTTGCAAGCCTCAACCGTTGCAGTTGCCGAATATCGTATCGCGTCCTCATGCGCCAAGCGGTTCTCTCGCGCAGCTTGAACCTTAACACCAGCGCTCAGCGCGAACTCGGCCGTTGTTACCCGCTTCACCAGCGTCCGGGCCAGAGGAACAGCTCCCCGCTTGATGCCGCCAGTAAGCCGGATTCCTTCGATCTCATCGAGCACGTCTTGCCGCATCTCCGGCCGGCAAAACTCCAGGATGCTTTCGATTTCCTTCAGCTCTTTCCCTGTGAGATTCGGGTAGATGAGTTTTTTAGGCTGTTCTTGGCTTGTCAAAACACTACTACTACCTGCACGAGAGACCTGGTCACCAGTGTTAGCCGGTGCAGCAGCAGCCGTCTGTTGTAGTTGTCTTGTAGGCTCTGTAACCGTAGTGTCTGTAGTAGGGAGATCGGGAAATTGCATCTCCTGGGGATCCAATTTCCCGATCTCCTGAGATTTGGAAATCGAATCTCCAGGAGATGCGTAAATACGATTTACTGGAGATATGGAATCCGCATCTACAGGAGATTTACTTTTCGCATTTACTGGAGATACGGATTTCGCATCTGCTTTAAAATCAATAACTTGCGATTGTGTGGAGGCTTGACCTTGTTCAAAGCTCTGCCCACTGCATTGCAATCTTGCGACAAGCTCATCTAAGCGCTGATCGACCAGCGCGTGATTTCGGAAGTAATGGGTAAGATTCGTCCTTTTATCGACATAGGACGCATACATTCGACCAAAGAACTTATCCTCGGCTGACATAAACGAAGACTTGCTGGTATGCCTGTATCCAATGCTGTCAAAGGCTGATCGGAACTCATTTAAGGACATGCCAGTCTCTTCGAGCCAGCTCGTACCTGGTCGATATCGCTCGTGGTCGGCTGGCGCCATGAATTTCCAGAAGCCATCTGGATACCGATCAAACCAGTAATCCAGTTGCTGCATCAGGATCGAGGGGACAATTCCGCCCGTAATTGAGTTCAACTCTTTCACGTAGGGAATCATGTTGCGGGTGATGTTGAGGAGCCTGTTCCTCATGCTTCACCCCGGCTGTTGGCCACATCTATGGTTTTTTTCATTGTCGACCACCTCTTATCGCTTAATTGCTTGCGTAGACGGGCGTGACAGAATAGAATGGACCCTAGTTGTAGTCCATTCCAAATCCAGCAACGATCCCGTGAACTCCCCAGTACACTAGATCTAACGATTTCAAAAAACGCCGAGATTCGCACTCTCGGCGTTTTTTGTTTACTGCACGACTTTGTCGGCTACATTTGGCTCCCTCGACAGCATTGGCTTCCTCGACAACAGCGTTTGCAGCACCATTTCCGGCTGCATCAGGAACAACGTCAGAAACGCGAGCGCGGCGCCAGACGGCGGACGCTTGCGATATAGCCAGTTGTTCCACGTATCCTTCGAAATATCCGTAATCTCTTCCAGGCTCAAGTCCTTCGCCTTCAGGTCGCGCTCGATCTGTTTGATCTGAACAGCTGCTTCCTTCGACAGATAGCCTCCCTTGTCCAGGAAGAACGTGCTAACTGGAAACAATTGCTGCTGCACATTGATATCAGTCGTCGTTAACATATTCACGCTCCATGAGATTTACGCTTGCTACGATTATATTGTTCAGGGGACAAAAAATAAAGGTTTTTTGTCCCCTGAACCAAATCAATCACCTGGCCGGTCCCGCTCGAAGCTGCCAGGGCCGGACGGCGCTTTGCCCGCTCCTGCGCGCTGCGATCCCATCGACGTTTGGCCGGCACCGCGGCCCTGATGCACGCCGCCTGTAAAGGTGCCCTTGGTGCGTTCGTCCGTGTCACTACCCAAGCGTTCTGCCATCTGACCACCGAGCCAATTCAGAACCTGGTCAGGGACCACGTGGATGAGACTGAACGAACCGTGGTTCAATGTCAGGCACAGGCTGACATACAGGCCGATAAAGCCGATCACCATAAGAATGCCGGTCACAGAGTCATACTGGGCGTTCGCCATTGCCACGCCGAACATGGTGTTGAGCAGCGTACCCAGCACAACAACGCCGGCGCCGCCGAGGATAAAGCCCAGCTGCATCATCGCCGGACGGAATATTGTATTGAGCAAGAAGATGTAGCCGTGGGTGGAGCGCTGGCCCATTCCTTCCCCGTCACCGTCCAAGTGCGTCATGCCCCAGAGCGGGGACGCGATCATGCCCTGCCCCACTACCGCATACCAGGTAATGACACCGCCGTACCAGTTGATGAACGGAATCATCGGGACGTACACTGCCAACATCAGGCCGAAAAAGAACAGCGTTACCAGCATAATTATGATGAAGGGTGTCAAGGCCTCCAGAACACCCTTCAGCGCCCCTTTGGCGGCACCTACGAAACCTCCGGTGGCCACGTCGGCCACGTGAGTTGTGATAACCCCGGCTGGCGATTCCATGGCGCCGAGTGCACCCTTAAACCCTACATACGTCACGAGCGAAGTCCAGCCAGCATCGAGGATATGGTCGCCAAAATTTTTCATGCCGATCAGCGGATTTGTGGCGCCGCCGTTCCCGTTCCCGGTGTTCTGGTTGATTGCCATCTTGACCCATTCTTGGCCGGAAAATATCTTGCTGAAGAAGGACTTCGCGTCGACGCTGCCAGTCTGTAGGCTCGCAACCGGATCGGGGCGCGGCTGTGATGGATCCGCGACGCTGGTAGAGGCCGCTTGCGCGCTCTGCTGTGCGTAGGTGGCCATCACTTTGCGGTATACCTGTGGATAAGGGAAATTGACAGGATCTGTCCCTTGCACGACAGCTGCTGTCGAACTGACCAGGTTACTGGCCTGTGTGTTCGCTTGAGCGAAGGTCTGGTACCACGCGCCAAACATAACCCATCCGTCTCGCTTCAAGTTCGTCTCGATCTTGTCGGCCAAAGCGTTGATGTTGCCTTGAGAGCCTGCGATCGCCTGATTGATCTGGTACTCGTAAGCACGCGCGGCCCTGCTGATCGCCGCCACAGAATCAGGCGGTGTGGTTTCGCTGTTGATCGCAGCAACGTACTTCTTTGCTTCCGCGTTCAAGGTCGTCTGCACCGTCGTCAGCGCTGTCTGATGCGCGCTGTACATCGCAGAATAGAGAATGGTCGGATCCGGTGTGTAGGACGCGATGCTGTCGTAGGTGGTGCCAGCCGGGGCGCTCGACGGCGCCACAAGGTTCAGCTCAGCACCGCCGCAAGACAGCCCGTTTCTGTTCATGAGCACGACCTTGCCGGTGGACGTGAGCACGTTGAACGACTCGGACGCATCAACCGCAACGCCGGCTTCTGCCGGCATGTTGGCGATTGCCGCATTCGCCGACTCCGCGCACAAATTTGCTTCAAACAGGTATTTGGCCAAACTTGAGGCACTGGGCGATACCGGCGTGGCCACCATCGAGCCGCCGGTCTTCATCACCGCGATCGCCGCGTCTTGTGAGAAGTTGGCGATGCCAACGCCCATCATCGTGCCCCACAGGATCACAACTTGAGCACCGCAGTAGCCGCCAAAGATCGGGACCAGCGAGCAAAAACCCGTGAACATACGGATCACGAACCAGGCCGAAGACTTTTTCTGACCCAAGAATTCGCCGTCTTGCCCTGTGCCGATCATCGAAGACGTGAAGATGTAAAAGGCCCACACAATGCCGACCGCCAGGATGCAGGAATTAAGTGCCAGGAAGACGTCTGCGATCATGCCGCCTCCGGCACCGCCCGCACCGCCGGCCAGCGGATTATGGACGATCCCACCATAAACCATCTCCAACATCGACATGGATTTCTCACCGCTGCGGTTCGCTGCATTTTGGATTTCACCAATGCTCGTAGTCTGCGCAATGGCGTTTCCGGCCCTGAACAGCAACCAGCCGAACGAACTTGCTCCGATCGTATGAGCTATGCTGAGCTTCTTCACGCCTTGAGCGCGGATTTTTGAAATGTGCGTCATGGTAACGATACGAAATATTTGTCTGAAATGCTCAGACGTTAAACAGCTCTGGACTAAAGAGCATCGCGATCCAGCCTGGCGTCCTCACAAATTGCTTTATGCTGCCCAGCTCACGATCAGGATGTTTCCTACCTACGCGGATCTGCCACAGCCGGTGCTGATACTTAAATGCGAACAGCAGGCAAAACGCCGAGAACAGCAGGCCCAGCACTACACCGAAGTAGTTGTTTGGGACGAAGCTGGCGAGTGAGTACGTCATCGACAAGAGCCAGAAAAATAGTGCAATGCGCTTGTTGAACAAGCAGATGCTCTCGATTTCTCCCAGCGACAGAGCATCAGGTGGCCGGCGAGCCATCGCTTCCGCAAAGGTGCAGATTTTCGGCGACCGGCGCATTTTGGTCAGCTGAGCGTTCAGGTCCTGAATCGTTTTGACGCCGTTTCCGATGTTGCTCCGCATCGAGTTCCACGTCCACTTCCACGGCAATAGCGGAAGCATAACCACACGCACGATCACGCTGCGCTTCTTCTTCGCTTCTTTGCTCATACGCTCAGCGCCTCCTCTTTCGCTTCATTGCTATATTTCAAAATTAGTTCCTTGACTACTGTGTCGATAACGCTTTCGTCGTCATCGGACTTTTGCTCCTTCTGCAAGGCTTCCATATATGTCACTGCAGAGCCAGTCGGGAATTCCTTTGCAAGAATCTTGCGCGCCAGCGGCGGAGAGAGCTTCTCATAGAGGCGCCGGCGCAAGCCCGCGTCCTTCGCAGTTGTCGAGAACGCCCACAATTCGATCGCCCCGGGCGCGTTATGCAGCACCTGCGTAACCACGCCCGTTTTGATCTGGTGCCAGACCAGGAATTTGCCGTGGCCGCGGACATCGCGCTCAAGAGCCTGCATCGCTGAGGCCGACAAGCCGAAGATCCGCTGCGCCTCATCGCGCTGAGACTGGGTGCCGGCATTCATCATATAAATCGAGAACGCTGTTTCGGTGATCGACTCGCCTTCGTCGTCAAAGTCTTCCAGAAGCTGCGACGATAGAGAAACTCGGATGCCCCACTTACGCCCTTCTCTACGATCAAGCGAGAGGAGCTTACGGAAGGCTCTCATCCCGCCAGTACGATGCAGCTCATCGACGCAAATCGCCTTCATCTCATCCTTGATGTCCTCAATGCGGGTCTTATGGAAGGCCGCGTAGATTGGTGGCGCAAGCTCAACCACTTCCTCGTCGAGGTAGTATTGGCGTGCCGCGATCTGTCGCGCGAAGCTGAACATGATGGAAGCTTTACGTTTCCCTTCCTCGCCGGCGCCGCGCGTAACGATGTCGAGATCGAGTGCGACAATGCGCGAAGCCTCGTTAATCTCGAATTGCGTGTGGCCTGCGATAACCTCAAAATCGCGTAATGCCGTGGTGATTACCAGTACCATATCGTCGATCAGGGTCATCCCGGTACCGGCCATGACGCGCGAATTTTCGCTCGGTGAGAAAGTGGACCGAATACGCTCAGAACGCACAATTTCGATCAGATCAGACAAGACTGGAACTGCGAAGCGTTGCGCCGACCGTGCTTCGCGCATACGACCTGCCATGGCCAGCTTGTCGGTAATGTTCCACCAGCTGGTGCGCTCCGTTACTTCAATACCCAATTCATCAACAGCCTGGTCGACCATATCATCGTAGGTGCGCTCGTAGATCTTCTCTTGGCCAGGCGTGCCATATTTCCTGTACACCTCATCGATCATCATGCTGGCCAACTCCGGTGTCTTCGGCGGAGGTGCGGTCTCGCCCACCGGCGTCGCCAGCATACAAAGCATGGCGATAGAGGCCTCGCGCCCAAAGGCGGTCGGTTCACGGCAGCCCAACTCGGTGTCAAACGGATTGATCGCAAATTCCTTGGTATTACGCAGGCGTACATAGATGGCTTCGTGCCGGCGCTCTGGAGGGAGTGCGTGCTGGATCAGCGAGACCAACCCACTGGAACTTGGGCCCACGTCGATAATGGTGATGAGCGGCAGCCGACGCAGGCCTGGCGAGAGGATGGCGCCCAAGTTCAGCGTATTGAGCCATACCGACTTACCCGAACCCATGATCGCCCAGATCAGATCAATCCAAGCCGTTTGCAGAGAAGAGTTAGGCTGGTAGGGATATAACTTCCCATCGAGCGAGCGCAGAGGAATAGAGCCACCAGACGACCACGGTGACGCCGGCCGCTGAAATGGAAGCATTTTTACCAGGTCGGTTAAGGGAGGAACCATCTTTGGTGAAATGTTCCGATCGGAGTAACCTGGAATAGTTGAAGCGAGTCCGCTTACCGGATCACCAGAGTCATCTGTCACTTGGCAGGTGCCCCAGCCCTGCATTGCTTTCACCAGCGCGGACACACGACGTTGGCAGTCCTTCTCGCTGTTTGCCCAGGTAGCGGCGCAGATCTTCAGCGACACGTGGTTTTCGCCGTCTTCCTGGGCCGCCTCGATGGCATCGAAGGCTCGCTTGATGGAACCATTGATACTCGACATGAAACCCGTGACAGAGACAATCAGCTGTTTCAGCCGGTTGGAGTCGATCCCGCCCGGCTCGATGGTAAATTTAATCCGCCATGGGATATCGCGGCCAAGTCGGCGGAAAAGTTCGCTAAACGGCTTGACGTCTTGTGGGCCGAGTTCCATGAACACCGAACCATGGTACATGCTGCCGATCTTCACGTAGTCGCCATAAACTCGTGCTTTGGTCGAATTCATTTGTTCCTGCAGACGTGGCAAGAACAGGTCGGACTTGTCGCGTTTCCTTGGCGCCTGGCGTGGCCAGAAGCGATCGCCGGGCAGCGTCGGCTTCCATTTGAAATCTGTGTTATCCCGATCGTATGCACGTTTAATATGGTTGCACGCTTCATGCGTCGACATCAGCGAGACGTGAAGTTTTGCAAGCTTGAAGTCTTCCAGCATGGCCGAGACAACCGTCTCATGCGTGTGCAGCAGCCCTTTTATAACTGCACTTGGAGACTGCGCGTAAGGCATCGGTTCGAGATTGTGACGCTTGATGCGCTCCCGATGGTCTTCCATCTCTCGTTTCACTTCCTCGCTTGACATCGAGCTGAGGTGCGTATAAAGCACGACATACGCGGACTCATGCGAGCAAAGCGCAGCCACGCGAGAAACGCGATCATCCAGCACGTCCTTGAGGTCCAGGCCAATGCGCTCGGCAGTTTGATATGCAGGTGCCATCATGTTCGCCACCGCGGCATGAATCGCCTCTGGATCCTTCTCGAACGAGAACTCGATCGTGTGGCCTGGGCGTTGGAAATAGGACGACATCGTTTCCCGTAGCTGTTTTGTAATCGACTTAAATTCCTCATCGCCCACGATATCCATGGCGCCGGTCAGCTCGAATAGCGTCATCATTGAGCATTCGCGTGTAATGAGGATGTAAGGTTTGGCGCCGCCTGGATCGGATGCCTGCATCTCTTTCATGCGAGGGTCGTCGAGATCCAACCCGATGGATGTCTCCAGCTGGCAGTACGAAGGGAAATCAGAGCTGGTTGCCCAGCTCGAAACCCACGCTAGAATCGCTTCCGCGTTATTCAAGATATCGCCGGCCAGCGTCCTGCGCGACTTCAGCGAGAGGAAGACGATGGTAATCGCCGCCAAGCCCAACAGAATCTTTACCCAAATACTCATGCGACCTTCTTCCTTTGTAAATACTCTTGGCGCAAAATCGGCAGCGCCCCCACTTTCATCAACACGTCCGCGATCCAGGGATCGGCCTCAGCCGCACGGTTAATGGTCATCACCACCTTGATCGCGCGGTCAGCAGGTGGCAGATCAGCAATCTTGTCCAGCTCCAGCAGATCGCCTGAACGGATAGTGATCGCGCAAAGCACATCGGCTAGATGCTCAAAATCGAGGACTGGTGTGGCGTCATCAGGCTGCGACATTCAGGTCGTCCTCCTGAATCAGTTTGTGAAAATTTGGTGAGACTAACTTTTGCTCGATTGCGAATTCCAACGCGCCGAGCAGCTCGTTGCGTTGAATGCGGATCCGCACAGCACCAGTCCCGTAACCCGTGACTGTGAAACCTTTGTCCAGAGCCTTTTTTGCAAGCAAAAAGCAAAGTGCACGGTCAGCTGCCCGAAGCCAAACTGCGCGCGGCGTCAAGAGTTTTTTCTTCGTCAGCTTCTGATACTCGTCGCTAGCCAGCGACATCCAGTGATTCTCGGCAAGCAGGCCGGCCGAGTACGACAGCTCCAGCATGGGATCGCTTAACGTCGCCGGAAGCTGCATTTTTGTCGGCAGGGTACAGTAATGGTGCGAGCGAAAAATGGACTTGATCTCGATCGGAGCAAAGCGCGAGAGCCAGACCAATTCTGGATGCGAGACCCATTCACGAAGCGCCATACGCGAAGTCGCCTTTTGACCAAAGGCGGCGAGCGCAGCGTATTCGGAGTTCGCTCTGCTCATGTCCATCACCACTTCCGCCAGGATAGGTGTCTCGTGCTGCAAACACATAGCTAACCTCTCCTTCTGGGAAACGGGCAATTTGACGCTCGGGATGTATTCCCACGCATCGTCTGGGATAGGACAGGACAGAACTTTACGCGCGTGGGTGAGGCGGTTCAGGCGCAGCGACATGAATACCGAATTCGGAACGAAGTCAGCCCGCGACATCGCGGAATCTGTCTGGAACGCTGCTTGCAACGCGCGCTCCAGGGCCGGATTGTTTAGCGGGGTGTCGCGCGGGAAGCGCGACTTGATATTCTCGTGCAACGAATCTGCGTTCGACAGCTCGCCGGCCTTCCATTCATAGGCAGTGGAAGCCAGACGAAAAACGCGAGCCGCTACCTCGGAAATCACCGGGGCCACGACGGCCGCGTTGGCCCCGCTCATGTCGTGGCCGAAGTCGGTCCCAATCTGATTGATCTGCGTCCTGAGAAAGCTGATCGAGCGAAGATTGTGGACGTTGCGGTGGCCTTGCTGAATGTATTGGCCGAACGATCCGTTGGTAATCCACACCACATTGTTCGCAAGATCAGAGTGTTGACGCACATAGCTTGCCGGCGATCCATTGACCGAAGCCCATCCAGAGGTGCATTCGTTCGGATTGTCGTACAGCATGACACCGATGTCTGGGCACAGAGACACGATGCCTTCAACGGCTGCGCCATTAGCCGCGTCATTTCGCGGAGACGGCGCGTTCATAAATTGTTCTCCAAGTGTTGATTGGTAGAGACTTGTAGTTTTCTTCGATCCAGCGCCCAACGTACTCAAAGAAGCGAACAGGCTTGTAAAGAAGAGCCAGGCCCGCGAAAGCCCCTTCCCTCTTGTCGAAGTCTTCCTGACGCAACGTCAAGAGCGCGTTCCCAAAGTCAGAGGGATTCGCACTGCCCCATTGATCACTGACCAATTCGCTCCTGCTGGCTAGATGCTGGACGAGCGCGCGCGCATCTGCTTTTTCTTCCTCAGTCCCGATTTCCAAGACGATGGCGATTGTCCGCTGCAGGTGATTGAATTCGGATTGGGGGATGCCTTCGATATTGATGATGACCCCCTGCTTTTTGCTCCCAACTTGACCGATGTGCTGGGTGCCATGGCACAGAGGGCAGGCAATGACCAGGTTCGCGTCACTGTTATCCGCGTGGTTGTCGTTCAGGTGGTGTACTTCTGTAGACTTCGAGCGATAGCCACAGAAAATACACTTGTGCATCCCCTTGACGAGTATGTTTGGACGGCGGCGCTGATACTCCGCGTTCGCCGATTCCATGTGTTCATCGTCTTGTCGCCAAACCTTGCGTTTGACCGAAAAGACGATATCGGCCAAACGCTTCATTGCAAAGTTACTTCCCAATCGCTCATCCGGCTGAACCATGCCTTGTGTGGCATCGTCCCACGAAACGCCTGCATTGCGAAGCATTGCCTCGTCGTACACTGCAGACTTGCGTTGTAGTTCTTCGCTTGGATTGAGCATGGTCAGCGGTCGGGAAAGTGGGATTGATTACAGGCCACCTGGCAGCTTGTTCATGTGGCTAGAACTGCCTCCAACGGTCTCGGCGGCGCTATCTGCGAAGTAGCCGAGCATCATCATGACGGGGCCACCCAGGCCATAGCCGAAAATGGATGCAGTCGTTACCTGCTGATCCCCCTTCGACTTCTTGATGCCATTGTTGACGCCAACACCAGTGGCGCCCAGGCCTACGCCGTAGGCGGCGTAAATGCCTGCGTCATAGATGTCGCCCAACTGGGTCTTCAGCGCCTTAGCCCATGCCGAAAATCCGCCAGCAGCGTGAGCCGTATCCGGTTGCAGCAGCAAGCACACTGCAACCATACCGAAGCAGGTGATAGCGATCTGCTCGACTTTCAGGCTCGATGCGCCGGACAAAAAGGTACGGATGAGGTGCACCACTGCCAAGCTTACGAGCAGCCATGCGGCGAGCGCTGGATTGCGAGTTCCGAGCACGCCGAAGAAGATCGTTGCACCCAGCATGAACAGGAATTTCTCAGACTCCATTACCGCAAAGAAGTGAGCTTGAATGGAAAGTTTTTGCATTTGTGTTCTCCTGTATTTAAATCAAAAAGTCAAAAAGTTAGTCCTAACGTTTCCTTGAAAGCGTCTAGCGTCACGGCGATATTTATCATTGCTGCACCGCCCAGAACATGAACCATGCCCTTCCACGCGTAGTCTTCTGCTCCGCCGCCGCCACCGCCTTCTGATGCTCGTTTAAACATCGTCCAACCTTTCAGTGCATACCACCATCCGAACGTGGACATGATGGTCAGCGCCGCGTTTAGCGCGGGAGCGAACTTACCTGCGGCGCTGGCGCCGGAGTAAGCCACAAGGCCGTAAGTGGCGCCGTCTTCTCCCGACATCGACGAGAAAACACCACTCATGGTTCCGCTGAAATTAAGAAGGAGTGCCCCAACCAAAAGGCACGTAAAAATCATTGCTGGTGAACTGTCTGCACCTCCCGGAGTTCTGGATGCTTTAATCGCCTTGCTCACACAGGTGTACACGAAGTACAGCCCGATGCCGAACGCCACGCCGCCAGCCAGTGACTGAAAGGCGGCGATCGCTTCGCCGAGGTTGACGATTAGCGTTGTCAGATCCATTACTTGATAACGCCTGCAGTGGTAGTGATGCGGAAGTTATCCGCGTCGATCTTCGTCACTTCGCTGCCCGCCAGGGTATCGCCCACGGCAATGACTTGGACGCGGCCGGCCTCGTTCTCCACCCACGCCTGGCCTGGTACGATCTGTTTGATCTTGTAGCCCAGCTGGATCGAATCGGACGGTGTACTATTTTTGCCTTTGTCTGCCTTATCCTTTTTTGCAGCTGCGGAAGGTTTCTGTGCAACAGCTGCACCGGCAGTGCGATGTTGAGCCCGACGCAGTGAATAAATTTCGCTCTTAAGCTTTGCGATTTCCGCGTCTTTGGCGCTTTCATTTGTAGATGCTGAGGCGGTTGCCCCTTTTGCGCTCTCCGTGGCCGGAGCAGCAGTTGGAGCCGCGCCAGCGGCCATCCCTTTCGCGCCAGTCGGTTCAGCTGGAGCCGTAGCTGAAGGTGGCGGACTTGGTGCTTGAGGTGCAGGTGCTTGAGATGCCGCCGGCGCAGATGGTGCCTGCGCTGTGGGAGGCGGTTCTACCGGAACTGGAGCAGCCACTTGCTGTGGTACTGCTTCAGGATGTGGGGGGCCGTTTTGTGCCATCATCCCATCGGCCTGTTCAGCATGAGAATCATCCGCCACATAACTTGCGGCCGGAGACGGTGCAATGAGTTTTTTATAGGCGAACATGCCGCCCATGCTCAGCGCAGCTACGATCACTATCACGACCGGCGCTGACGGACGCCAGCCCTTCTTTGGGACCTCTTCGTGTTCAATATATTCGTCGCTTTCGATCGACTCCTGGCCGCCATGGCCTTGGTCGTGTTGTTCATCATCTAATGCTGTGTCAAAGTGATCTGCCATGGCTGTTATTCGACTTTTAGTTTAATGCGTAGAATGGTAATTATACGGAATTGATGGCGCAAAGAAAAATTATTGCATCACAACATCTTCTTTAAATAAGATGCCAATTGGCATGTTGCGATTGATGGTGCCGCGCCGTGGTGGAATCGTCGATGTTTCCTGCTGAATGACCTGCTGTATGGACTGCAAGCCACCGCTCACCGCTGCGCCCATAATTTGCTTGGTGCCTGGGTTTGGGTTCGTCGCCGTCGTAACGCCACCCAGAGGCGTTTGCTGCACCGTAGAGCCCGAATTCGCGTACAGAGTTCCGGCGGCGCCCATCGCGCCCAACAGCATTGGAATGCCTACTCGCTGGCCGTATCGGTGGTCGATCTGCGCATTTAGACCCGTGCGCATTTCGGACTCAGTGATGGCGACCGCGTTGACCTTGATGGTCTTACCGCCCATTGCGGGTGGCAGTCGCATCATGGTGAACTGGATATCCACCAGCTCGTTGACCAGTTTGGCGGTTCCCATAAATTTGGCTCCAGCGTATTTGCCGCTGTCAATTCCAGCAATGACGTCCGACATGACGACATCTGTGTCAATGCCGCTTACAAGATTCGCGCTGAGCACGTCCATGCTGCTGATGTATGGTTTGCCCACTACGTTCGCTTGGTTCTGCTGGCCAGTACTAGTAGTGACTGAATTTTGCGCAATACCCTGCCCCTGGCCGGCCACAACGTTCGCCTGAGCAGGTTGGTTTTTCTCTTGCGACAATCCGAGAGTTGATTGCGAGTTTGGGGACCATACAAGCGCAAGGCGTTCCAGCTGGGCTTGCAGCGTTGTGGACGCTTGTACCGGCGCCGGCTGTGCTTGCGCCTGACCTGCTTGTTGGCCTGTCGAGTTCACGTTATTGGGATGAGCATAGTCGATGCGCTTCTCGGGCTCTGCATCCGCCCTCTTTTGCATCTCTTGTTCAAGGTTAGTCGTCGATGTTGCATTCTTATCTGACAACGCAGGGATGAAGGTACCCCCTGCTTGAGCAGCTTGCTTAAAGCCTTCTTTATTCGTCTTGTTCAGGACTTGCCCATAGCGCTCAGACTCGACGGTTTGGGTGCCACCCCGCATATCGATAGCCGGTACGTCCACGGTTGGCCCTTTTTTATGCCGTGACCGCATCGCAAGTACTGCGACCACTACAACCGCAATCGCAACGCCGACAATGATGCCGACGTTGCGCGCGTTTTTGATAAAGCCGGGGTGAAATTTCTTCTTTGCCTCTGCGCCCATTTGCTACTCCTCCAGGTCCAGATAGATATTCTTAAGTGCGCCGTTTTCGCTGACGCTAACAACTGGGGTACGCAAGATCTCATAGACACGCGTACCGTCCGCAGCAGCGAGAGAACCGAAGTAACTTGGATTCGTCAGGGGCAGGTTCGTGCGCAGAATTACCTTGCCATCGTAGAGGAATGCTTTTGTGCCGACAGGTGCGTTTTGAATCCGCACCTCTTTTGCGCCAGGGGTATCAATACCGTCCAGGAGGCTTTGCATATAGGATTTCGACAGGTTGATTGCTGTCTCGCCACGGATGGGCTCCACGGCGTTGGGACCACGGCGCGGGATGCGCAAATCCAGACGGTAATCGGTTTCACGTTGGCCGGCGATCATTTTGACTACGACAGGAATTTGTAGTCCTTTCAGGAAGACGGCAGCATTACCTTCAACATAGTCTCCTTTCGCAGTGATGGTGAGCGTCGGGATCGACTTCACGGGTTGCTGAACATCAAACCGTTCTACCGCCAGGTTCTGTACCTCCAACACGTCCCATGGGGTGCCGGTAACGTCCACGAACGATACCGCTGCGCCCTGGTTACTGACGCGAACGATCGGTGGCGTAGCACCCGGCGACAGATCAACGGTCAAAGACGAAATCGTCGGCTTTGGCGGCACGGTCGGGTGTTTGGCTGCGGCTCGTCTGGCGTTATCGAGTCGCTTACGCAATGCGATGATTTCTTCCGCCGTCAGTGGTGACAGCGAATCCCCAGCTGCTTTCAAGTTACTCGATTCTGCCGTCGATTGCCGCTGTGTACTTGGCGGAGCACCCAGTGGAGGCAAAGGTTTTGGTGCGTTCGGATCCTGATATACGGAGGCGCCGCCGGCCTGCTGGCCACCGCTTTTTTGGGAGCTGCCCGTCTTCAGTTGTGCATGAGCTTTACCGGCCATGAGCGCAGCTGCCGCCAGCACCAGGTTCACGATTACTCGGTTTGGCTGTTTCATCGCTGGAGGTCAGAATGGGTTGCCGGTCACGGCCGCGTACATTTTGCGGGTGTCGATGATTCCCCACAACCAGTCCTTCGCGCGACTAGTCGGCGCGGTGTCTTTCAGTTCTTCCAGCGTCTCGCGATCTGCGATGAACGGATCGAGAGTATCGAAGATGCGAACCCAATCGGTGTTCGCAGCGCTTTCCAGCGGATGATTTGGATCACCCGTATAAGAGTCTGCGACGATATCGAGAGCGCTCGGAAGTTTGTAGCTTTCAGTCATGCCAATCACCTAGTTAATTTTCGCTTTGTTATCATCAATACGCACTGCTGAGATCGCGATCCCGCGCGGGTTGTCTACTACGGGGATGCGCTGCACGTTCACATACAGCATAAAGTCGTACGTTTTTCGTTCATTCTGGCCGCTCACGGTCAGGGAAATAGGAACTTGGATTTCCCAGGTGTAGACGCGGTCGTCGTTCTCATACTCTTTGCTGATTACCGCGGCGCCTGTAGGCACCGCTGAAGACACCAGGCGACGAGAGCGAATCTTCTCAATCAGTCCAGACGTGTCCATCTTGGCGAGCAACTCCGCGTAGCCGGCCTGCGTATAGTCGTCTCGTAAAGACTGCAGTTTTGTACGCAGATTGTTCTCATCGAAGTCCAGCGAAAATGACTTGGAGATAGTGCGCTGGGTGAACTCCAGTACGGTCGTTGAACTCTGCATTGGTTTGCTGAGAGGGATCAGTTTGATGAGGCGCCCATCCGGCGTCATGCCGAAATATTCCGGTTCAGGCCGATGCAGGTACTGAATAATGTTCATCGACAGCGACAGTACCAGGGCCACACCGACTACAACATTCCCCTGCAGCAGCTGCGACCAGCTCGACTTGTAGAACAGGGTTTGCATCAACACGCGGAGCGCCGGGTCAATGTGTCTATCGGTTGCTTTAAGTGCCGTTACTTGGCGGTGTTTTTCGACCACGACGTGTCCCCTTCAGGCTTGTTTGCTTGGAAGCGTTCTGGGTACAGCAAGTGCATTTCAGAAAATGCTTCTAGCTTTCCGCCAAGTCGAGAAAAGAACATCTCCGCCGGTTCGAGAACTTCCGCCCGGCGCTGGGTTTTCTCGCGGCTGCAGGCGCCACTTTTGATTGCGCGCACAACGCGCTCCGCGATTTCGACGCTAGGGATCGCTCCTTGCTCCAGTCGCGTTAAATACGAACGCGAAATATCGGCGTGTGCGCAGATTTTGTCGCTGTCCAGGTTCAAGGCGATACGAAAAGCCCTGAGCGGTGTAAGGGTAGCTTCGGCCGGTGTCATTTTCTATATCATTACTATGGTACGTAAATTATCCAAGGGCAATATTTTCTTGTCAAGCAATTTCCCTGCTGGGAAACAAAGTATTGTGTCACCAAATTTGTATTCGTATCAATATAATGATACGAGCTGTAGACTACTCTATCTTGACAATATGTTACGCCTATGAGCTGTCTCGGAAATGCTTGTCTGAATGTTGATGCCGGGCAAGTAAAATTGTTTTGCAATATAATAAGAATTTGCTTGCTAGGCAAATCGGCTTTCCGATTTGACTAGCAAATTTACTTATGGTAAGTGCATTTTATTTAACTCAAGATGATTGACGATAGCCTGTCGCAGTGGGAAGACGAGTGCAAGACTCAACTGGACGCTGAGCATGAGAACAATGCGTTCCTCAACTTCGTTTTGTTGGCCAATTTCTTGGGGTATAAAAGGGTCGCCTACGGGTTGGAAGTGCCGACGTCGGTGATCGAGCCCGCTTTCTCCTTTTACTCGAACTTTGCCGACGATTGGCGCGAACGCTTTGTCGGTCGCGGTGTGCGCGATTACAGCTCGCGCGTGGCACTTGGAAAGCGCTCGGGAGAGGCTGCAAATGAAGACAGTGCTTACTATTGGTCGAAATCTGATTTCCAGCGTGAGATCTCGATTAACGGGATCGAATTGCAGTTCTCGGAAGTGTCCCAAGGCCGCGCAGGTTCAATATCGCACGTCGGCCTGGCTGACAATGAGGAGGCGTTGACCGTAGACTTGCTGAAACGGACCCGAATCCTCGTAGACCATGCGATCGAAGCGCTGGAGCGCTTACTAATTGAAAAACACTTACCCCAGGCTGCCATCCAGCTTACTGATGCGGAGCGACTGTATTTGTTATGGGTCTTGGAAGGGAAGACTGCTGGTGAAATTGCGACAATTATGGATTTGCAGCTATCGCACGTGGAAACCATGCAGAAGCGGCTGCCGGGCCGCTTTGGTAAGAAAGGCGCCTTCTCTACTGCGTTTCTGGCCTTTCGGTTGGGGCTATTAAATCAAGGCTAACCGAAAGGCCAGCGCGCACTACATCCGTGGCCGGCTCGTCTGGCTCGCTGCGTCCTGGTCCTTGAGCTGCGCACGTTGTTCTTTCAGGTAGCCCAGCAGCTCGATGAAGCTAGTGTTGAGCTGAATGGCTCGCTCCGCGCGAGTAAGGGCAACGTACAGCAGGTTAATTTCTTCGTCCGAAACGTCTTTGACCAGGTTGCCGTCGTCATCGAGTAGGCTGCCATAGTCATTGGTCAGCAAGACTTGCTCGAATTCCAGCCCCTTGCTCTTGTGCGCCGTGGTGTAAATGATGCCGCCTTTGAGATCGGCCGGCTTGGCCACCGCGACGTGCCTGGCTTCGATTTTCTTTATCAGGTCCGGGATATTGGCGCCGTAAGTTTCTGCGATCTTGCAGAGGTATTTCAGCTCTAGGTCGTCGGTCTCGGTCGCTGCATTCTTCAGTTCGACGATCGTGTCGAACTGACGGATCACAGGGTCTTTGATCTGTTCATTTTTCTGCATGTACAGGTGGTAGGCGTCCATGATCTTCTCAAAGCGGTAGTTCGCCGTACCTCCGACGAAATGGTAAGGCTTGCCGTCATTGAGATTGTTCACTGCGTCGTCAAAAAGTGCGGCGTTGGTCCGGGTGATGACGGCGTAGGTCTGGGACGGATCCAGCTTAAATGTCGTTTCTCGGAATTTGCCCAGCCCCGTGATAGCTTTCGGGAGTGGCCGGAACGTACCCAAAAGCGTCGAGGCGATGCCGGCGACGCCACTGCCAAAGCGGAAGCTGGTGGTCAGGCTGTAGCGTTCGTCTGGTTCCACCAGCTTCATGGCATTCACTGCGCCGCGGAACTGGTAGATGGACTGGTTCTCGTCGCCAACTAAGATCAGGCCGGTTTTCTGGTTCAGCACGATATCAAGGGTGGCCATGTTCGTGTCCTGCCCCTCATCAAGCATGATCCGATTGTACTTGCGGGACAGATCTGGCTTCGACAGTTGGTAGAGCTTTAGATAGCCATCATGTGGCAAGGTAGCCATCGGTTTCGATGGGTCGCACATCAGCTTGAACAGTTCCTTCGCGTTGGTTACGACCAGCTCGCGTTGGTTGTCTGGCACGCGCATGTCCTTCATGATGTGCTTCGTGCTCACTTCGGGGTCTGCCGAGCAGAACCAGTTGTCCAGCGTGGTTTTCGCGAACGACGCCAGGCGCGGGTGGATCTGCAGCACGGAAGCCACGGTCATTGGGCGCATGTCGCCGACCTTGGCATAAATGGCCGTTTTAGGCAGGTCTGCAAATAGACGATGGACAATGGCGCCGAATGCGATGGAGTGCGTGGTGCGGCATTCGACATTGGCCGGGAATTTCGACTTGGCTTCTTCCGCGATAGCCTTGTTGAAAGCGATATAGAGCATGCGCTCTTGTGGACGTGCGGCTGCGTATTCAACCAGCGTGGATGTTTTGCCTGTGCCAGCGTAGGCATTGACCACGATAGTGTTTGCTTTGCTGGCGACGACGGCGGCCTGTTCGTCGGTCAATCGACGGTTTCCATTGGGATGTGCCACGGTGCTACCTTTCTGGGATGAGGGTCAGTTAAATTATGTATCATAGTAATGATACGTGTTTTATTGCCCTGTCTCAATATCCACATGGAGGCATTAAGCAGGCCAGAACGTAAGGTTGCCAGCACCAAACTTGGCGACTATGTAGCGGATATCGGAATGTTTGTAGTCTGTCAATTCAGGATCAAATAGGCCGGTTGTCGCCAAGTAAGTGTCAACGTTCGCAGGCAGAAACCATTCGTAAGCCCCGGTTTCAAAAATGACACCATACCTCTCCCCCACTCCAGCGCCCTGGTCTTCGACCTGGAAGACGATGCCTCGCGTGCCTACCTCTGCAATGGAGCCAATATCGTCGCTGGCGGTGACGATGGCGCCGCTGACCATGTAGCCGCGATAGCGGTACTCCGGCCCCAACTTCTTCTCGCGGCGCCGAGGCGCCGGTTTCTTGAGGATCCAAGCTTCTATCCGGTCGCGCAGCAGGCGCAAATCGCGCGCGAATGTACGCTTGGCCGGCAACCCCATAACCGCGAAATCGTAGTGTGCAGATCGATCAGGATCCGCGCTGATTGTGTTCAGCCAGATACGGCTTTTCCCGAACAGCGCGGCAACCTCCTCTTGAGTCCACCCCTTTGAGGCGATGAGCCCTTTGAACTGTTCCGGGGTCATCTTCGCATATGCCATATCGACGGTCTTGTTCTTCATTTTACTGTAATGTATAGATTACATTTTTATAGTGCATCTGAGCGGCATGATTGTAGCGTAAGTATTTGATTACTATGAATAAGAGTCTGAATTTGAAATGTCTATCGACATCGAGGCATTACGATGTGTTCTATCCGTTGCTAGCCGGCACTTCGGCGCCGCTGGCGCATGGCGTGCAAGCACGTCACAGCGAGGCATATTTATGTCATCTATAGATGACATTTGGACGGATTTATTCGGCCTGAGAATTAGCGTTAAGTAGCTGTTTTTTAGATGAATTATTGTGGATTTGGCTTTGGTGTTTCCATATGCGACATTTGCTCGCGACTCGCGGAGTTTTTATACTTGCCCCATGCTGACTTACGGGGGGCATAGTGGCGCCGCGCCGTGCGGATGCTGCTATGCCCCAGCAGTTCGGCCACTCGCTCTGGTGTTTCCGTCGCCTTACGGTTTGCGCTGAACTGGTGTCTGGCCGAATAGAGCGCGTAGCGCTTGAGGGGGTCGTTCTCCCACAGGAATTTGCAAGCGCGGTTAAGCGCCTGCGAGCAGGCATCGTGGTATTCGCCGAAGCGGATCCGACCGGCCGCCAGCGCGTCTTGGATCTCTTGAATATGCGCGCGCACGACTGGAATGTCGTCGGCGTGAATCGGTACGCTGCGCTCCTTTCCGTTTGCTCGGCCGTTTGTTGCCTTAGCATTTTGTACACGCAATAGCCCAGTGGTTTCGTCCAGAATTGCGTATTCCCATTCACACGGTCTCAAGCCGGCCGCGGTGGCGGCCATGAGCCAGAGCGCTGTACGCTTAGGATACTTGCCGCCGCGGCGCGGCTGCGACAGGTTGGCGATTAGCAGATCGTAGTCTTTCTGAGGAATCCCTTTGCGCTTGCGTGAAGAGGTCTGTCCAATTGCGTTCTCCGGTATGCAATCTGTATAAGGCAGAGATTTGATTTCCTCGGCTGTTGTCAAAAAGATTTGGTCGCCTGTTTTTTCGTGCTCTACCTGGTAGCGGTACACGAGGCTTGCCTGCATCTGCCGGAATGATGACCATTTCCAGTTCCTCGCGTTCTTGCGCATAAACTCGATCACGTCTTGCGGAGGCGGATAGGCGTCCTCCGGCAACTGCATTTCCTTCGCAATCCGCTCCAAGAGGCCGGCTGCACGGTTGAGGTAGTCGACCTTTGTTTTGTCCGTCTTGGTTTGAATCCGTACTTGGAGCGTATTCATTTTCTGTTTGATATCAATTTGGTTGGGTTCTGCTGCTGCGCCTACATGGTTGGTGTCTGCTCTGCTGCGCCTGAACTGCTTGGGATCTGCAGCTGTGCCGGTGTGTTGGGGGCACTCCTTCTGGGGGCTGCTTGGGTAGCGTGCTACTCCTTTGGTCTCGTCTTGAAGAGGGGCCTGTGGTACTTGTCCCCTGCCCTATTTGTTTTCGTTACGGATTGGTATCTACAGCGGCTATGAAAATCATATAGCCGCGTTACACTGTCATAGTATCTGCCGTGTAACCGCTCAGTGGTGGCGTAATCCTATCAGATAACAAAAGAAATCGAAAACGAAAATTGTTTGTGGGCAACTTTTTTGATGACAAGCGCCAAGGCGCTGTTACCGAGGAGCTGTCGCGCAGTTGATGAATGCTGGTTCATCTGTGCCCCTAACGACGCGGTTGCTAATCATGGCCGTTACACGACGAATGTGTACGAGGTGTAACGGCCATGATTAGCGTAAAAATGTCTTACGTACCAAAGGATATCTAGCCATGCGGATATCTGACTGAAAGCGTAGTCTGTACATTTTAGGGCGTGTTACACATCACAATAATGTAAAATACATTGAATTGACTTGCGATTGGAGGGCTTCACTGCCTGAGTATTGATGTAATTTAATGTAATGTGCAGTAAAATACGCTTGCGCCAGTTGTGATGTTGTGCCATAGTACATCTGACGGTTGCTAAATAATGTAAAACACATTATTTGCTGCCGGCTGAATTCCCAACTTTATAGAGGATATGACAATGGCTGGTAAAGAAGCTGCTGGTAAGGACGCTAAAGTAAGCACGATTCTGGGCAAGAAGCCGGACGTGCCGCTGATCTATGTGGGCGTCGATGATGGCCATTACGGCACGAAGGTATGTCTCGAAGACGGAACGTGCCTGTACATGCCGTCGCGCGCTGCGCGCGGTTTGCATCAGGTTTCTGACTTTGGCTCCAACGCTCCCCAGGACACCGCCTATTCCGTTGAAGGCGATCTGTACACTGTGATCGAGAATTACGCTCTCATCGAAGCGGAAGATCCGCGCTTCGTGAAGCCCGCCTTCCCTGTCAGTTCGCTGAATCGCGTTTTGGTCAATCATGCGCTGCTTCGTGCCGGCCTGTCAGGGAAGGCGCTGGCGGTCGTGACCGGTCTGCCAGTAGGCGATTTTTATCAATCAGGTGTCAAAAACGAGCGGCTGATCGATGCCAAGGTTGCGAACCTGGTAGACGCCAAGATCGAGAACAAGAATCCGAATGTGGTGCTGCCGAAGATCGTAAAGCACAACGTGCTGTCCGAGGGTATTGCGGCCTTCTTCGACCTGCTGCTCGACTTTGACGGGAACGAAAAACCAGAGACCGTGAGGCTCATCGAGCGTCGTGCGATGGCCTTTATCGATGTCGGTGGCAAAACTACCGATATCGCGTTGGTTATTGAAGGGGGTAAGGGTATCTACTCTGAAAGGTCGGGCACGAAACAGATCGGTGCGTTGAACTTGAATGAAAAGGTCGGCCAGCGCCTGAAATCGAGGTTTGACCTGAACATGCCGCCGCCGGCCAAGCACGTTGAAGAGATAATTCGTGACAAAGAATACATGCTGTTCGGCGAGACCCACGATGTTTCCGACATAGTTGACGAAGAGGCAAGGAACTTTGCTGTTGCGATCAGCGGCGAATTGGTCCGCCTCGTGGGCAATGGCGAAGACGTTGGCTCAGTTGTGTTTGTCGGTGGTGGCTCTATCCTCCTCAAACCCTATTTTCAGGAGATGTACCCGAAGCAGGCTCTCTTCCCGGAGAACCCGGAGTTTGCCAACGCCCGCGGAATGATGAAGGCGGGAAAGTTTATATATCGCAACGATTGAGGTATGTATGGGGAAAGAGGCAAATCCAGACCGGGTGCCGTTGTCGCTGTATCTTTATCTCGATAACACGCCAGAAGGTGAATTGGCAGCCTTGTTGAAGGGTACGCGCCGGCGCCAAGCGCTGATGCGTGAATATGTCCTGCTTGGCTACCAGGCGGCGAAGTTGGGGATGCGCTTGGACGCAAATCAGCAAGTGGTTCGTCCAGGCACTGGTGCCGATTTTGTGCCGGTTCCGCCGGCGGCTGGAACTCAGGGCGTAGCACCCCAGGGTGACCCGGCTGAGGGCGTAGCAGAAGAGGCAGCTCTCCCTTTGCTGCGCTCTAAATACGGCGGACTCACCTAGATTTTCAGGTGGCACCAAGCGCCACCTGAAAGCGACAGCCTCCTAGCCTCTTGTTGGATTGCCCAGCGCTGTACAAGGATATATCTTTGTACAGCGCTGGGCTTTTCTTTTGCGCTGTCTGCACCAATTGACCCTTTCGGTGCCACCTCATGGAAACGCAAGCATTTGGATTACTGTTTGAGCAACTGCGTTGTCCGCGCTGCGCCGGCGCTTGCTGGGTCCCGATATGGTCACGAAAGCGGCCTGCAGCGCTGCCGCGCCTGCGGCAAAGCCTTCAATGGCCCGATCGGTACGCCTGCACCATAAGAAACACTGGCTGGCGTACCTCGAAGGCATACTGGCCTCGCACACGGTGCGCCAGGTCGCCGCGCCCATCGGCGTGCACCGCAATACCAGCTTCTTTGCGCGGCCCATGCACCGATCGCGCGCAGCGGCTGCACGGGATTGTCGAGGCCGACGAAATGTTTTACTGGAATTGCAGAAAGGGGCGTGCCACTAGACCGCCCGGCGCGTCGGCGCGGCATCTCGGGCGAACACCTCTGCATCCTAACGGCGTGCGACCGGAACGGCGGCCGCACGCTCCCCTCGAAGTTCTGCTTCGTTCGTGGTGACATCGCCTTCATTTTTGTCAGAGCGCGATAGTTACGCAGGCGTTGGCTGAGTATCCTCTTTGCGTACTTGGCCGGCGCGATAAGCTGCCTGCAGGGCGAATTCTTGCCACTCCTCGTTTAGATCGCTCAGCAGTTTGCGAGCCTCGTCCACTAACCGGGGTTTATGCTTTGCAAGCCATTCGTCCCATCGAAGGGCGTCCACGCGATTATCAGCCTTGCGGCCTGGTGTGGCGAAATGCTGCTGTAAGGCATTATTGGAAATTGACCTACCGAACAGTTGGCCAAGAAGGGCGCGGATGGTCGTGATCGACCGATCAGGCGGAGGGGGATCAAGCTGCTGGGCGAATTCAACCATTGCACGCGCTCGTGCGCGGCGTTTGATGCCGCTCATCGCCCCAAGCAGCGATGGATCGTTCAGGCTCGTATTGCCCAGCATCGCGGCGATAGCCACTAGGTAATCTGACTCGGTAAAGAAGCGCACGACTTGCTCCGTTTCTGTATGCAGATATATCTTATACAAATATTTGGGTATCCGTATTTGGTGGTAGATTTATCTGTGTGCGGCACAGTATTTAAGCATGGGCTGTAGTCCGCTGGCTTTTCCGAGGACGTGCCAGTGAACTGTGTGCCAGAGAAGCGAAGGACTGGGCGGTTGGCGGCCCGAACCTATCCGATGTGGAAGCCCAAGGAAAATTATGAAGATGTCCAGTTCATTCTTGTTGCCTGCAGCACTGTTTTCTGCAGCGTTATTTACCACTGCCTGCAGCCGAAAAGCACCTGTAGATTTGGAGGCCGAGAAGCACTCCACCAAGGCTCCCCCTATGGTGGCCCAACCCGTTGAGCAGCCTCACGTGCTAACTGGGGAAGAACTTTGCAAGCGAGACTTAAAACGCCATGTGACCTTCAAAGACCTGGACAGTGTGCGCATTGAATCGATTGCCGAGGCAGAACAACGAACGACGAAACTCAAGATAGTGAATGACCAGGTTATAGAGGAGCCGGACCCTAACCCGCTGAAACCTGACCCGGCTTTCCCCGTCTACAACATGCAGATTAACGCAAAGAACAGCTTCGGGGGCTACACCGGGCCAAAGCCTTGTTCGTGCCATGCGGATATTCAAGGACAAAGAATTCTTGAGGTTATTTGTGCGAACTAACCATTAAGGAAAATTTTGAGCCGCTAGACCTTGCTGTGGTGCAGCACGTTTTCTCGACGTTAACAACAAAATACGGATACCCCAATTAACTGACCTGTCGATGGCATCGATTACCGCTCCGGTGCAAAGTTCCTATCCACTCATCAATGAGGTCTCGTGCAGTGGTAGGGGCCAGCAACGCATTGAGCATGCCTTGCTATGCGCTGGTTCCTGCCGTAGTTCGGGGAAGGGCTGGGGGCGGAGCTACGGCGCAATCTTCCACCATTGTTGTTCAGCCAGATCGGTTGTCCGACCTATTGCCCAGAAATACTCGCCACCGAAGTATGGCTATACTTTACTGCAATATAATGTAAGTTAATGTCACTTAATGTAAAAAAATGCCTGGAAATGCTAGGAATGAGATGGATCGAGGTGGCTAAACGATGGTTTGTGACATTAAATAATGTATAATACATTCTTATAATGTAGAAGAATGTATCTGAACATCTCTTAGCTAATCTTCAGCTCGCATGGATAGCTACCATTGTAGGGTGTCCAGATTGCTTCCGAAGCGTGGAGCACATCACAATAAATAGTGGGATTAAGCAAGTTTGTTGCGGAAGTGGTTGCATGAAAAGTTTTACGTATGATACTATTGCTACGGAAAAATATTTCGTATGACTATATATCTACGGAATTTCTTTGCTTTCTTCCGATCGATCACGCAAGGCTAATATGAACCGTTCACATGTAACTTTGATGGCTGCAACCGTGGCGCTGCTGCAAGGCTGCGCTACGCCACCGGCCGCAGCGCCGGTGGATACGACGGGGCAAATGCTCGACGCGAAGCTTACTCAGTCGGCGCAGAAGATCGAACGTATGCTGGTCGACGTTAGTCGCGCGAGCGCAATCTCTAGCGTAGCACCGAAGGGTGGGAAAGTTATCGTTGACGGTGAAACCGCGACCGTGGTTTGGAACGGTGACGCCGCACCTCTTCTGAAGAAGATCGCCGATGCTAAGGGCTTGAAGTTTACACCTCTTGGCCGCGCTGTGCAGATCCCTGTGGCAATCGAGGCTTCGGAGGCACCTATCTTGGAGGTGCTCGAAAATATTGGTGTCCAGATGGGCTCGCGAGCTGATGTGATTCTGACGTCCGACGCGGTGGAGATCCAATACCGTGCGTACTAAGGTTGTCGCCGTCTGCATTAGTGCAGCATTCGCGGCAGTGGCTAAAGCGGATCCTATGACGTTGGAGCAACTGACAAAGGCAACCACGGCTGCTGCCGAGGTTGAGTCCGCCATTTCGCCTGTGCGGGCACAGAAGCTGAGCGAAGTCGCGTTGGAGATCGGTTCCAAGGCGGGGTCTGCGGCGCGTGCAGAGAAAATTGTCCAGGAGCTTGAGGGGAGGGCGGCCAAGCTCGATCAACTCTATCGCTTTGGCTCTCTGATTACGAAGAACGGTGTACTGCCGCCGGTCATAACCGAAGCACGGGACGCGATCCAAGCGACCGATGATCAAGTGCGAGTCGCTGACCGGATCTATAAGATCGTCGTACGCGCGCGCTTCGCGCGAACGACCCCGCCGACGTGGCGCCAGTACCTTTTCGTGGGCCTGCTGCCGAATCAAAAAATCCCAACGCCTCCTCCATCGACGCAGCCAAAGACCCCTGAGGAAATCGCGTATTGGAAAGAGCAGCTGAAGGTAGGCTGGGGGGCTGGAGAAAAGCTTGCGGATGAGATCCTGGAGCGGAATATGGCCCGCTTGGATCGTGACTATTTGGGCATCCTGCGTTACTCCGAGCTGCTCAATAAGGGCATGGTGTCAGAGCCAACCGTATCAGTCGCTGCAACGGTTGTAAGCGGCAATAAAGAAGAAATGGCTGTTGGCGATACCCTCTATCGCGTGACCGATGCGGGCGGCCTGGTGACGGATGCCAATAAGTGGCAGCCAGTTGTCATCATGAACGAGCCACTGCCGATCCCTGCAAAACAAGAGGCTGGCAAATGAGCGCTGTCCAATCGATTCGTCTGACTCCAAACTTCGGCACACAGGAGTTCAAGGAGTTCCTGGCTTACTGCGCGAAGAGCAATGCGTCCGACATCGTGCTTCAAACCGGTGACAAGATCTGGGCTGAGATTCATGGTCGCCAGATATCAGTTACTGAGCGCACCATGAAAGATGGTGAGCTGAAGTCGTTGTTGGCACAAATGTTTGGCAACGAAATCCTCGGTGTCATCAAGGCTGGAACCGACGCAGATCGGCCTTACCGCTTCGTGACGCAGGATCAGAACGATGCAACTCTACGATTCAGGGTGAATATCAGCAGTGCCCAAGTTGGCGATGCAGAGGACGGGATTTCCGTGACCATGCGGACGATCCCGGAGCAGCCGCCTGTTCTGGAGAAGCTGGCTCTGCCAGCAGACATCACGAACAACCTCTTCCAGCCGCGCGGCATGGTCCTGGTTTGTGGGCCAACAGGTTCGGGAAAAACGACGTTGATGTCTTCCTTCTACGCGCACGTATCGGAAACGATGGGTGATGTGAAAATCCTGCTGTATGAAGATCCAATCGAATTCCTCTTTGCGCGCGTGAAGAATCTCGGCCCGCGGATTCGCCAGATGCAGGTCGGGCAGCACATCCAGTCTTTTGCGGCAGGCCTGCGAAATGCAATGCGCTGCAAACCAACCCTTATTGGCATTGGTGAAGCGCGCGATCAAGAGACGATCAACACCCTGGTAGAAGCCGCTCTCACTGGCCACGGTGCATACGCCACGATGCACACCGAAACGGTAAGTGAAACGATCAGTCGCGCAATTCAGGCTTTTCCGCCCGATCAACACTCGGCAATCGCGTCGAAGATTCTCGGTGCCATTCGCTTGATCGTTGTGCAGATCCTGGTGCCGACGCTCGACGGAAAACGAGCTGCAGTGCGTGAGCGCCTCTACTTCGATCAAGGGATCCGCCGTGAGATGTCGGAAATGCCCTATACGCAATGGGGTGCATACCTGCGTAAGGTTGTTGAACAGAAGGGGCAACACATGGCTGCTGGCCTGCACGTTCTGCGCGAGCGAGGTCTGATCGATGATAAGGCATACCGCCGCTACGCTGGCGAGGTGATCTGATGGCTTTTCGTCAGTCGTATTGGCGTGATGCGGGGAAGAATCCGCGAATACTGGGCGTAGATGCTCGCGCATATTTTCCGCTACTGGCGTGGCTGTTTTACCCAAGGAAGTGGACTTTCGCAGTCGCAGTGGGGTTCATCATTTTCTTCCTCGTGATTGAGAAGCGGGGCTTCACCTTGCCGGTGTTCTTACGCTTCTTGAGGCATAAGTTGCGTGGTGCCCTAGTGCCGGCGCGGACATGGTGGCATCACCGTAGATTTTTTGAATGAGAGGGATCGAAATGCAAAATAAGTTGTCCGCATTGGTGATGTGCCTGTTGCTTGGCTTGGCCAGCGTCGGCGCACACGCCGGCTTTGTGAACAAAGTAAAACCTGAGCCTGTAAAGGCCGAAGTACAAGCCGACGTGGCAGCAAAGCCATTCGCTGCGGCTGCTATCTCGGCCACAGCACAGCCGGTGGTTGTTGCCCCCGTAGCCCCGACACGACTCCTCATCGAACAAGGCGTGCGTCCCAAAAACCTGCCGACCGTGCGCGGCAAAGGCCAAGCCATGCCGATCGGCGACGTACTGGCGGTGCTGGTGCCTGCAGATATGCGCGTCAATGCCGGCGAGCTAAATCGCGGCCAACAGGTGACTTGGGCCGGCGGTTCGGACTGGCCCACTGTGTTGGATGGCTTAATGTTCCAGCTGCGGGACACGAGCGCAGTGATCGATTGGAACCTGGGAGCTTTGACCTTTAAGAGCACCGCTATCTCCGCGGCGCCAAAGACCGCGTGGGCCGTCAAGGCAAGCGATGTAACCCTGCGCCAGGCGCTCGAACGCTGGGGAAGGGAGTCCAACCCCACGTGGCAAATCGCATGGGAAGTGAAGGTCGATTTTCCTGTGCAGCTGGAGGCAGTCTTTTCCGGCGACTTCGATGACGCCCTCACGAAATTTATGGATTCGCTCAAAGGCAGTGACCACCCTTTGCAGGCATGTCTCTACGACGACAACCACGTTGTTCGCGTTCTCCACTATGGCGATAAGAAAGAGTGCTTTAAATGAAAAGTAAATTTATTTCGCGGCTGCTTGTGTTGACAGTGCCCCTTATTCTCGGCGCCTGTGGTGGCATCCAAGCACAGGTAGACCAGCAATACAGCACAAAAGCGCAGGACGTTTCTGCCCGTATCAAGGAAGTGACGACCGCGCGTGTATCGAGCAACGTACCGACCGTGCAACGGACCAGTGGTGCATGGCTGGGTGGACAGGCCGTGCCTCTGCAGGCTGATTCGTCGCTGCCAGAGATCTTCCGTCAGCCTATTAAGCTGCGCTTCCCAGGCCGCCATAATCTGGCGACGATCGCGGAACGCATTACCAAAGTCACCGGCATTCCAGTGAGCGTGAAGCCTGATGTGTTCATGTCGCCACTGGCCTTTGTCAAAGGCGGCGGCGCCGCAAATCAACAGCAGGCGGACAAGGCCGCTAATCCTGTTCCAGGTCCCGCTCAGCCGTCCTTGAACTCCGGTGTGTCCAGCACTTCCGTGTCGAATTTCTCCACGGACTTCGAGATGAACTACGAGGGTACGCTGGCCGGCTACCTGGACTTGATCTGCTCACGCGCAGGAATCTCTTGGGAGTATCGCGAAGGTGTCATTTCGCTGCATCGACTGGTGACGCGTATTCTGACGCTGGCCGCACTGCCAGGCAATAACGAGTACACCACTTCCGTCGGCAAGACTTCCGATAGCAAAGCCGGCTCCAGCAATACTGCAGCTGGATTCAATGCTGAATCGAAGGTGAAAACGGAAGCCAAGACAAGCGTTTGGAAAACTATTGATGACGCTATTGGCGGAATGCTGTCTCCCTCTGGTCATAAGAGCATTTCCGAAGCGACCGGAACCATTACCGTTACTGATACACGAGAAATCGTAGACCAGGTTGCTCGTTACGTGGAACACGAGAATGCCATCATTAAGCGTCAGGTCGCCATGCGTGTTGAGGTTATCTCTGTACAGCTGAGCCAGAACAACGAGTATGGTCTGGACTGGAACGCGGTAATGACGAATCTGTCGAATACCTACCAGATCAAATTCACTTCACCGGCCACGACGAATTCCAACGCAACCTCTGGTTTGGGCTTTTCAGTTCTGGCGCCACTCGCGTCAGGCGCTGGTTCAAATAGCCAGCAGCGCCTCAGTGGCTCGTCCGCCATCATCAAGGCCTTGGATGATAACGGCCGCGTGGTGAGCGTCACGACGACCAACCCTGTGGCCTTGAATCGCCAGTCGACGCCCATCGCTATCACCAAGGACAAAGGTTACGTAGCCTCGACCACACCGGCGCCTGCCGGACTTTCGGGCGCGGTGGGAGGCACGCCAGGTCTCACCCAGGCCACCGTCACCACGGGCTATAACCTGAACGTGCTGCCCGTAATCCTGGACAGTAACAGCATCCTTCTGCAAATGAATTTGAGCATGTCCCAGTTGGACTCTCTGCTTACTTTCACTTCGGGTCAAGGCGCCAATCAACAAAGCATCCAGACGCCAGAAGTGTCGAGCAGTGAATATGGTAACAAAGTAGCTATGCGCCCTGGCGAAACCTTGGTGTTGACCGGCTACGAGAAGGTTGTGAACCAGTATGACCGCCGTGCGCTGTCGCCAGATGCACCAGTCGCATTGGGGGGCTCGTTTGTTGGTTCGCGCAACCGCGAAGCAGTGGTGATCCTAGTTACACCTGTCTTGGTTGACGGCGCCAACTAAACGAGAACCAGATGACTGCACACATCCTAAATTCGCAGGGCACGCAGGTGGTATTTGGCCTGGACTGGATGCCGCTCACAGGGGAGCAATCTGAACAAGACGAAGTGCGTTTGTTGGCGGCGTCGACCAATGCTGCCTATCAAGTTCGGCACGCCAGTGAGCATGCGATCGTATATGGTTTCCTGAACAAGGAGAACGTACCGGAACAGATCAAGAAGCCAGAGTTCGTGTCAGCCACGATGCTGCTGGCCACTTTTCCTGATGTCGCGCGCAATGCGATCTGGGTTGAGGTCGAAGCGCAAACGGCGAAGGTCGCAGTGCTGGAGAACGGCGATCCTTCTCCGGCTGGCGATTTCTTTGGCCCGCTAGAGCATGCCGACGAAATCATCCAGCGCATCCAGTCCGATGCAGGCGAGATATTCACCATCTATGGCAATTACACCGAGGTGTATCCGCATTCGATCCCGTTGCAGCTGTCCGATCTGATCGCAGAGGGCAATGTCGTGCTGGCGTCGTTGGCAAAGGCCAGTAAGGGCATTAACCGCAACGTGGTCGTTCTCGGGGTGTTGGCCGCGCTGCTGGCAGGCGGCCTGCTGTATTACGACCACATGGCTGAGGATGCGCGCGTCAACGCTTTAGCTGCCAAGCGAAAGAAGCCCACGGTGGATACTGAAAAGCTCTACCGAGAGACCCTTCGCCAAGCCATTCTCAGTGCCGGCGTGCCGGCCAGCGCTGCGGCGGATGTACTCATGGGGTCGTGGCAGAACGTTGAGACCTTGCAGGCTGGCTGGACTCTGAAAGAAGTGAATTGCGATGTCACTGCATGCATCTACACCTGGAGTGTGCTCGGTGGTACGAATGCCTCCCTCAAGCAGGCGCTAGGGGACTTGCCATACCAATTCAGTCTCGCTGGCACGGAGGTTACGTATAGCCTTCCAAACGCCAAAAAGACGTCGGTAAGCCTGCAGCTGCAGGCACTCCCCACATTCGGTGCATTTAACTTAACTGCAGGTTCGGTCTTCCAGCAGTTGCGGATGGTCGAAGTCAATGTGCATGTCGATCCACCGACGATCTTTGGCGCTGGGGAGGGGGTGAATGTACAAGCGCTGAAAGCTCCAATCCGCACCGGCAGGATTGTGGTGGAGGGGGCTGCAGCGCTGTTGCCAGAAGTGTTTTCGCACCTTCCCGATAGCGTGACGTTCAAAACGCTACAGGTGACGCCAAAGGACGGCGAACCGAAGTTCAAACTCGAAGGGAACTATTATGTTCAAAACTAAACGCGCTGCATTTGTGTTGTGCTGCCTGTTGGCAGTAAAGCCTGTGTTTGCAAACACTTTGGAGGAGCTGGTTGCAAAGCAGCGTGAAGCCATGGCGGCCGAGGCCGAAAAGAAAGCAAACGCGAATAAGCCGGCACCAGCACCAGTGGTTCCGACATTCGTACCGCCAGCCAAGGAGAAGGAATCGAACGTCGATGATCTACGTCTGATCGCCATCTACGGGGTGGGGCAGCGGCTGACGGCCGATATCTATTACAACGGCGCGGTTTTCTCTGTTATGCAAGGGGCCGAGACCATTGATGGCTGGCGCGCAGAGAGTATCAACTCCTCGCGTGTGGTGCTACGCCAGTTCGTAGCCAAGGCTGGTCGTTCCACTGCCGCTAAACGCCACGTCATGTACCTGGCTGCGCCGACCATGAACGTGACGACACCGAATGCACAGGCTCAAGGCCTGACATCGCCGGCGGCGCCGATCAGCAGTTTGCCACCGTTACCGGCTTTTAACTCCGGCCGATAAGTTCAGGTTCTGCCGCCACAAGGATCATTATGTTCAATCTTCGCTCATTCTTGCCGGCAGCTGTTCCAGCAGCTGTAGGAGTTGCACCGCGAAATGGCAACGCAAAGGCCCGTAGCACGCACAACGGGCGTGCTACGTCTTCGCATGGCGGCAATGGAGCAGGGAAGGGTAATGGTCCAAATGGCTCGAAGTCTATTGAAATCGAGTCGAATCTGCCACGGGTGTTCTCGATCGCTGACTTGCCGACTGTCCGCAAGATACTCACAGTTCAAGGCGGCGCTTATGAGCTGCCGGCGGGACAGCGTGAAAACTGCGTCGCAATCGTTGCCGACAATGGCCATGTGTGGGTGCTGGTAGAACCTGCCTTCTACCAAAAAACTACCATTCATGTTTCCGGCCTGCGTGAGCGTATGCGCAAGGATGGCCTGACGATCGATAAAACTGTTTTGGCTGAGAAGGATCTTATCTCCGGTGTCTACGATACAGCGCAACGTCTGCATGAGGCTGCCCAGTTTGAGCAGCCAGTTACCGAAGAAGGCAAGTTGTTCCATGAGCTGGTGGAGTACGGCTGGAAGTATGAAGCGTCTGACCTCCATTGTGAGATCCGGGGCCAGCATGGTTATGTGCGATATCGAATTGATGGCGATCTCGAACCAATGCGCAATGCCAATCGCGGTGTCTACACGATGGAACAACTGCGAGATGCGGTTGCGTATGCCTATAACCACTTGCAGAGTGACAGCACTGGA